>Ga0105240_10002220_pt1 | contig 31626 bp, 26 predicted proteins | sample KBSC54metaG_FD_80426 | JGI IMG/M metagenome (GOLD analysis project Ga0105240, IMG submission 80426) | Corn rhizosphere microbial communities from Kellogg Biological Station, Michigan, USA - KBS C5-4 metaG | ecosystem: Host-associated > Plants > Roots > Rhizosphere > Soil | place: Michigan, USA... | reverse complement strand
GAAGCGGCAGGCGGTCGCCGAGGGTCTCCCGGAGATCTTCCGCGCCGCCGGCTGCGAGTGGCGCGAGCCGGGCTGCTCGATGTGCATCGCCATGAACGGCGACCAGCTTTCGCCGGGACAGTACAGCGTCTCCACCAGCAACCGCAACTTCGAAGGCCGCCAGGGCAAGGGTGGACGCACCTTCCTCGCCAGCCCCCTGACCGCCGCCGCCAGCGCCATCACCGGCGTCGTTACCGATGTGAGGACCCTGCTATGAAACCGTTCACGAACTTCGAAAGTCGCATGGTGGCGCTGCCCATCAACAACATCGATACCGACCAGATCATTCCGGCTCGCTTCCTCAAGACGACCTCCAAGATCGGTCTCGACAAGCAGCTATTCAACGACTGGCGTTACGACGCCCAGGGCAATCCCAACCCCGATTTCATCATCAACCAGCCGCAATCGCAGGGCGCGCAGATCCTCCTCGCTGGCGACAATTTCGGCTGCGGCAGCTCGCGCGAGCATGCTCCGTGGGCGCTCACCCAGTACGGCTTCCGCGCCGTGATCAGCACGTCCTTCGCCGACATCTTTAAGCAGAACTCACTGAAGAACTCGCTGCTCCCCATCGTCGTCCCCGCCGACGTCCACGCCGAACTCTTCGCCGCCGGCCCGGACGCGGTCGTCAAGATCGACCTGCCCAACCAGACTCTCACCACCCCGTCCGGCCGCACCGTCGAGTTCCCGGTGGACAACTTCTCCAAGCACTGTCTCGTCGAAGGCGTCGACGAGCTCGGCTACATCCTGAACCACGCCCCCGACATCGCCGCTTACGAAGCCGCCTACCCGGCCGCAATCAACGCCCTCGCGTAGCCGCGACCGTCAGGGAGCGTTACCCTTAGCCGCTTCGATCCGCTCCCGCAATTCGGGATGAATCGCCAGCGCCTCCGTGGCGTCCTTCCGGCCGTCGCGGACCAGTTCCAGCAGGAACTCCCACGCCTCCTCCTGGCGGGACAGGCTGAGCGCGCGCAACACCACCTCGCCGATCTCCTTCTGCTGCTGCTCCCACGCTTCCCTCAGGACGGCGACGGCGCTGGCCAGCCGCGAGGTCCCCAGCGACAGCGCCGCTTCCTCCCGCACTTCGATCACGCCCCGCTTCAGGAAGTCCGTGACGAACTCCACGCCCTCCTCGCCCTCCAGCGCCAGCAGGCAGTCGAACACCTGCCCCGTCACCGCGACCGCCTCGTCGCCGACCCGCGCTTTCATCCGCAGCAGCAGCGACGCCTCATCGCCGCCCATCTGTGCGATCCCGCGGACTACCTCGACGCGCACCGGCTCGTTCGAATCTCCGGCCAGATCCACCATGGCGCGGAGTATGTCCTCCCGGCGGATGTCCGTACAAGCCGCCAGCCCCAGGATGCAGGTCCCTCGCAGCGCGCCTGCCGTGTCCGACGCGCCGCCCCAGACCGGCTCCATCTGGATATGCCGCATCCCTCGCAGGTACGGCGCCGCGTCCGTGTGGCCCAAGGCGACCAGTGCCTTAGCCGCTCCGTTCTTCCCCCAGCACTGCGGATCCCGCCGGACCGGATCGCCGAACAGGCGCTCGAATGCGCGCAGCACGTCCGGCAGCAGTTCCCCCATCTGCCGCTCTGCCGCCAGCGCCGCCGCCTTCGCCACCATCATGTTGATCGGATCCTTCAGCGCCTTGCGTAATCCCGCCAGAGCCTCCTCGGCCGGAGCCTCGCGCAGCCTACCCAGTATTTCCAGTTCCTGCTCTACCTTTCGAACGGCCATAGGGGAAACTTTTTCCTTGCTTCCCAGGATACCCGTGAAGCATCTTAGGTATATGAAAAGAACCGCAAACGCAGAGTGGCACGGCGACCTGAAGTCCGGGAAGGGAACCATCTCCACGGCCAGCGCCGTCCTCTCCACCACTCCCTACTCTTTCTCCACCAGGTTCGAAGAGGGCAAGGGCACCAATCCCGAAGAGCTGCTCGCCGCCGCGCACGCGGGCTGCTTCACCATGGCTCTCTCCGCGCAACTCGGCGCAGCCAATCTGACGGCCGAAAGCCTGGCCACCACATGCACCATCAGCCTCGAGAAACAGCCCGATGGATGGGCGATTACGGAGAGCCATCTCGACCTCAAAGCCAAGGTGCCCGGCGCCACGCGCGAGGCGTTCGACAAGGCCGTGCAGAACGCCAAGAGCGGCTGCCCGGTCTCCAAGCTGTTCAACACCAACGTCACGCTGACATCGACGCTTGAGTAGGATTTTTCACCCCGGCCCCTGACGTGCTGCCTAAGCGCCGGATATGGCGTGCGCGCGCTGCTTGGCTTTCATTCTCTCGATTATTTCGTTCGTGAGTTACGGAGCGGATCTCGCCCCGCGATCCGAGTACGAGGGCAAGCAACTGGCGGGTGTGCGTTTCGATCCCGTCGTGCAGCCCGTTGCCGACTCGGACCTGAAGCGCCTCCTCACGTTGTCTCCCGGCACTCCGCTGCGGCTCGACGAGATTCGCGAAGCCATCAAGCGCCTCTACGGCACGGGGCGCTATTCCACCGTGGAGGCCGACACCGAACAAACCCCCGCCGGCCTGACGCTCATCTTTCGGACCACCGATCAGTGGTTCGTCGGACCTGTCGAAACTCACGGAAAGATCAGCCTTCCGCCTAATGCAGGCCAGTTGACGAACGCCTCGCAGCTTGATTTGGGAACGCCTTTCACCGACGCCGATGTGCAGACCGCGGTAGACGGCCTGCAGAGTCTGCTGCGGCGCAACGGACTCTATCGAGCCACGGTCACGCCGAACGTCCAACGCGACCCGCAGCATCAGGAAGTGGCGATCACGTTCCAGGTAAACTCGGGCAAGCGCGCTCGCTTGACCCTTCCCAACGTCACCGGCGATACACGTTTACCGCCCGACGAACTGGCGCGCAAAGCTAAGTACAAACAGATACTGTTCTTCCCTTGGAAGCAAGCCACGCAGGATAATCTCAATATCGGCCTGGAGAACATCCGCAAATTCTACACGAAGAAAGATCGCCTTACCGCCGATGTCACACTAACCCGCACAGACTACCTGGCCTCCGAGAACCGCGTCAAGCCGATTATCAACGCCGACGGCGGACCGGTCGTGAAGCTCAAAACCGAAGGCGCCAAGGTCAGCAAAGGGACGCTGCAAAAGTACGTCCCGGTGTTCGACGAGGGCACCGTGAACCGCGACCTGCTCGTGGCCGGAGATCGCAATCTGCGCGACTATTTCCAGAACAAGGGCTACTTCGACGTTCAGGTGGATTTCAACTCCGAGAACTCCGGCCGCGACCTGGAGAACATCACCTACACGGTTAGTCTGGGTGACCGGCATCGCGTGCTCAGCGTGGATGTGAAGGGAAACAAGTACTTCAATACCGACCAGATCCGCGAGCGCATGTTCCTGCAGCCGAAAGGTTTCCTCATCCTGCGCCACGGCCGGTACAGCAAGAGCTTCGCCGACCGCGACGAGGACGCGATCGAGGCGCTATATCGCGACAACGGCTTTCACGATTGCAAAGTTACGACCGAGGTCGTCGACGATTACAAGGGCAAGAAGGGCGACGTCGCCATCACCATGCAGATCAGCGAGGGCGGCCAGTATAAGGTCGCGGCGCTGCAAGTCAACGGCATGACCATCGCGAGCAAGGACGCCATCCTCGCCAAGCTCAATTCGCTGGTTGGCCAGCCGTATAGCGAGACCAGCGTCGCCATGGATCGCGACTACATTCTGCAGAGCTATCAGAGCATCGGATATCCCAGCGTCGCGTTCGACTACAAGGCGACTCCCGGACCCGGTCCGCTGCAGATGAGCCTGGTCTACAACGTGGTCGAAGGCCGCCCCCAATATGTGCGGGATCTGCTGTTCTCCGGCATGCACACCACGCGCAAACGCCTTATCGATCCCGTGATCACGCTCAAAGCGGGCGACCCGCTCTCCTGGACCGAAATGGGACGCATGCAGCGCCGCCTGTACAATCTGGGCGCGTTCGATAAGGTCGATATGGCGATTCAGAATGCCAATGGCGACACGGAAGAGAAGTACGTGGACTTCCACGTTACCGAGGGCCATCTCTACAGCATGGCGATCGGCGTGGGCGCGGAAATCGCCAAGATCGGAGCCAGCGCCACCAGTTCGGCCAATCCCACTGGCAATACGGGCTTCGCTCCCCGCTTCGATCTCCAACTCGGCAGGCTGAATCTATGGGGGCTGGGCCACTCGGTCACCTTCAAAGGCCGCTACTCGACCCTCGACCGCCGCGTCTCGCTCACGTACCTGGCGCCCCGCTTTCACAATGTGGAGGGCCGCAATATTTCGGTCGACGCCCTGTACGACAACCTGCGAGACGTCCTCACTTTCACGGCGAGGCGACTGCAAGGCGGCGTGCAGGTTTCGCAGCGCTGGAGCAAAGCCACGCATTTCCTGTTTCGCTATCAGTGGACTGACAACAAGGTCAACAACGTATTCATCAGCCCCTTGCTGATCCCGCTCTACTCGGCGGCTTCGCAGGTAGGCCTGTTCGGGGTCAACGTGGTGCAGGATCGACGTGACGACCCGTCCGACGCGCATCGCGGAATTTATAACAGCCTCGACATCGGGCTTGCCAAGACGCAGTTCGGCGGCAGCGTGAACTTCCTCCGCTTCCTCGGCCGCAACTCGTATTACAAGACGCTGGGGCGTACCCAAATGGTGCTGGCCAGCAACACGGAGTTCGGGGTGATTCGGCCGTTCCAAACGGGCGGCCTCTCCACCATCACGTATGTCCCGCTGCCGGAGCGGTTCTTCGCCGGCGGTGAGGACACCATCCGCGCCTTCCCCATGAATCAGGCCGGACCCCGCGATCTCACGACCGGCTTCCCACTGGGAGGCGACGCCATTTTCTTCCACAGCACGGAACTGCGCTTCCCGTTCATCGGCGAGAACATTCAAGGCGTGATCTTCCACGATATGGGCAACGTCTTCACCAGCATCGGGGCCATATCGTTTCGCTATCACCAGAACGGATTATCGGATTTCGATTACCTGGTGCATGCTCCCGGTTTTGGCATTCGGTATAAGACGCCGCTGGGGCCGCTGCGCGTGGACATCGCGTACGCGCTGAATCCGCCGACGTTCAATGGACTGAAGGGCACATATAACCAACTGCTGTTCGGCGGAGCTACGCCGACCATCCAGAACTCCGGACATCTTCAATTTTTCTTCAGCATCGGGCAGGCATTTTGATATGACCAGGGCAATTCTATTTCTCATGTGCGGGCTCGCGGTCGCCGGCATCGTGGACCGCGTCGCTGTGGTGATCGATAACAAGGTGATCACCGAAAGCGAGGTGCAGGACGAAGTGCGGCTCACCGAATTCCTGAACAATCAGCCGCTCGACCTATCGGCCGCGGCGCGCAAGACCGCCGCCGAGCGGCTGGTCGACCAGACCCTCATCCATAACGAAATGCAGGCGGCCGGATATGCGGCGCCATCGCCCACCGAGACCGATACGCTGCTGCGCAATTTCCGCCAGCAGCGCTATCCCACCACTGCCGCATACCAAGCCGCGCTCACTCGCTACGGCATCAGCGAGGACCAACTGAAAAAGCACCTCGCCTGGGAGGTCGCCGCCCTGCGATTCACTGATCTGCGGTTTGGCTCAATGCCCAACGCGCCGGCAACGCAGTCGGCCGACCGTTCCGCCGATCGCGCGGCTCCAGGAGAGAGTTCCGTCGACCAGCAGATGGAAGCCTGGCTGAAGCATGCCCGGACGAACAGCAAGATCGTATTCAAGGCGGAGGCATTCCAATGACGCGCGGCCGCAAGATCGCAGCGATCATTTTCGCGTGTATTGCCGTACCCCTTCTCATCGGCCTCATCGCGGGCATCATTATCGTTCGCACCGATTGGTTCCGCAACACGGTGCGGCAGAAAATCATCACCGCGGTCGAAGACGCCACCGGCGGTAAAGTCGATATCGCCTCTTTCAATTTCGACTGGACACACATGCGCGCCAAAGTCCGCGACTTCACCATTCACGGACTCGAACCGGCCGGGTCGCCTCCGCTGCTGCATGCGGCGCTGCTGCAGGTGGACCTCAAACTGACTTCTCCGTTCAAGAACTTCGTGGACATTGCGTACCTGCTGGTGGACCAACCGGCCGCCAACGTCATCGTGTATCCCGACGGCCGCACCAACATTCCCGCTCCCAAGATCAAGCCGAAGAGCAGCAACAAAACCGGTGTCGAAACCATCGTCGATCTCGCCATCGGCAAGTTCGATTTGCGCAACGGCGCCTTCACATTCGGCGATCGCAAGAGCGAGCTCAACGCCAGCGGCGGCGGCTTCCGCGCGCAACTCGGGTACAATGCGCTCAATCCGCAGTACACAGGCGAGATCGATATCTCTCCGCTGCACGTCCAGTCAGCCAAGAATCCGCCGCTGGATATCGATGTCAAACTGCCGGTCACGGTCGAGAAGGATAAGGTCACGCTGACCAACGCACAATTGACCACGCCGGAATCCCACGTCGTGATCTCGGGCGCCATGGATCACCTGATTGCGCCCCGCACGTCGGCGCACGTCAATGCCAGCCTGGCGCTCGACGAGGCACGCCGCGCCTTCGGCCTGAACAATCTCCTGGACACGACGCACGGACCCAAGGCCGTGAATCTCGACGTCACCGGGTCGATGGATGAAGACGGCAAGCTCGCGCTCAAGAGCGGCCACGCTACCATCGGCGCCAGCCAGATCGAAGCATCCGGTCCTCCCGACAATCTGCAGTTCCGCTCGACCCTTGCGCTCGGCGAACTGGGCCGTTTGCTGCGTGTCTCGGCGCGGCCCGAAGGCGAATTGAAAATCGGCGGGAATGCCGCGATTCAGGGCGGCGGGAATTATCGCGTCACCGCCAATCTCGACGCCCGCGGAGTCGCCATTCGTCAGGGGACTACGCGAATCTCGGGTGTCAATCTGGATTCCGCGATTACGGCCGATCCGCATCGCATCGCGCTCGATGGACTCCGCCTCACAGCTTTGGGCGGCGGCTTCACGGGCTCTGCCGCGTTGGAGGAGATGCAGCGCTTCCAGCTATCCGGTAGCCTGCACAATTTCGATATCCAGCAGACGCTGCGCACTCTCGCCGGTACGACCATCGGCTACGACGGCGTGATCTCGGGCCCCGTGCAGGCCAACGGCGATATCAAAAACATGTCCACCCTGCAGGCGAAGGCAAACCTCGGGATCGCTCCCGGCCGTCGCGGCGTGCCGGTTTCCGGACACCTGGGCGTGGACTATGACGGACGCAGCGGCAACATCATTCTCGACCGCTCGCACATCGCGCTGCCGCATACCACCGCCGACTTGAGCGGCACTCTCGGACGCCAGATCCACGTTCACGTGGTCGCGCGCGACATGGCCGACTTCCGGCCGCTCGGCGCCATCCCGGTCACTTTTGCGCCCGGCGGGGCCGCCACTATCGATGCCAATATCACGGGCAGCCTGAGCAATCCTCGCGTGACCGCCAACGCCGCCGTCAACAACTTCGCCGTGGAAGGCCGCCCGTTCACGCGGTTCGGCGCAACCCTGGCGGCGTCCAAGTCTTCCGCTGCCGTCAACAACGCCGTACTCTCGCGCGGCACGCTGCAGGCGCAGTTCAGCGGCAGCGTGGGACTGCATAACTGGAAGCCCGAGAAATACGACCCGTTGCGTGCCGACGCCGCCATTCGCAATGCCGACCTTCGCGACATTCTCGCGCTCGCCGAGCAGTCGTCGATTCCCGCAACCGGCGCTCTCACAGCCGACGCGCATTTCGCAGGCACCGTGGGATCGCCCACCGGCTCCGCCGATCTCTCGATCCTGCACGGCACCATCGAAGGCGAACCCTTCGACAGTCTGACCGCACAGGTGGCCGCGACCCAGACCGCTATCAACCTGCCCGCGTTTCACTTCGTCGCAGGGCCTTCGCACATCGACGCGACCGCCGTGTATCAGCACGCGCTCAACGATCTGCAGCGCGGCACGGTGACCGCGCACGTGGCCAGCAATCAGGTGCAACTGGCGCAATTCCAGACGCTCGTGAAGAATCGTCCCGGCCTGGGCGGCGTCCTCACACTGAATGGCGACGTCAGGGCCAACGTGATGCCCGCCGCGACCGGCACCGATATTCAACTGCAGAATCTGAACGCCAACGCCGCAATCCGCGGTATGCAAATGGAAGGCAAGGCTCTCGGCGATTTGACCGCCACCGCGAACACCGCCGGCACCGCTCTCCACTACAACGTGAATTCCAATTTCGCCGGGTCCACAATCCACCTGCAGGGCCAGTCGCTGCTCGCCGGCGATCACCAGACTAGCGCGACCGCGGCGATCGCCAACCTGCCCATCGACCGCGTGCTGGCCGTCGCAGGCCGCCGCGATCTACCGGTGAAAGGCACGTTCAGCGCCAGCGCCCAGGTGAACGGCACGCTGCAAAGGCCGCAGGCATCCGGCAACTTCACGATCGTGAATGGTGTGGCGTATGACGAGCCGTTCAACCGCTTGCAGGCGACCGTCAATTACACTGACGTGCTGATGGATGTCCCGCAGTTCCACATCGAGGACGGCCCCTCGGTGCTCGACGCGAGCGCCAGCTTCCAGCATCCCGCGGGCGACCTGCAGCAGGGCAATGTGCGCTTCCACGCCCGCAGCAACGATGTCCAACTGGCCCGCATTCACACCGTCGCCGCGGCCCGCCCCGGGCTCACCGGGATTGTGCAACTTGTCGCCGACGGCGCAGCGACGTTGCATAAGACCGGTCCTCCGACCATCGGCAGCCTGAACGCCAACATCGCCGCCAAGAACCTGAGCATGAACCGCGCGCCCCTCGGCGACCTCACCGCCACGGCGACAACGGCCGGCAATGGCGTGAATTTCAATCTGACTTCCGACCTGGCGCACGCCAACATTCACGGCGCCGGCCGTCTCGATCTCACGGCGGATTATCCCGTGAACGCCAACCTCACGTTCAATAATGTGACCTATGCCGGATTGGCGCCGCTGCTTGGCGCTGGTCCTCAGCCCTTCGACGCGTCGCTCGACGGCAATGCGACAATTTCCGGACCCACCGTGCGCACCGACGCGCTACGAGGCACCGTGCAACTGACCAAGCTCGAAGCCCATTCCGTGAACCCCGGACCCGGCCGCAAGCCGCGCGTCAATTTCGAATTGCACAACACTGGACCTGCCGTGATCTCGCTCGCCAACTCCGTCGTGACGGTGCAGAACTTCCACATCACCGGACCTTCGACCGACCTGGCCCTGAGTGGCACGGCGTCCATCGCCGGACAGCAGGCCGTCAATCTGCGCGCCACCGGCAACGTGAAACTCGATGTGCTGGAGGCATTCAACGAGGACATCATCTCGTCCGGCGCCATCACGTTAAATGCGGCTGTCACGGGCAGCACTTCGCAACCGTTGGTGAATGGGCGGCTGCAATTGCAGAACGCTTCCTTCAATCTCATCAGTCTGCCGAACGGCCTCTCGAACGCGAACGGAGTGGTCACTTTCAACGGCACTCAGGCCACGATCCAGAACCTCACCGGAGAAACGGGCGGCGGCAAAGTCACGCTCGCAGGCTTTGCCACTTACGGCGGGCCCGTGATGCAGTTCCGCCTGCAGGCTACCGCCGACCGCATACACGTCGATTATCCCGAGAGCGTCACTACTCAGGCCGATGCACGGCTGACGCTGGCCGGAACGACCGACAAGAGTCTACTCTCCGGCACCGTCACCATCACCGACGTATCACTGCATTCGCATTCAGATGTGGGCTCGATGCTGTCATCCGCCGCCACTCCGCCCGCATCGTCCACGGCTGCCACCGGATTGGTGGGGGGCATGCGCTTCGACGTCCGCGTGCAGACTACGCCCGGCGTCCGCTTCCGCACGGCGCTCACGCAGAACCTACAGGCGGAAGCCAATCTGACGCTACGCGGTACGCCCGATCATCCCGGCATGCTCGGGCGCGTCAACGTCGATTCCGGCAACGTCGTGTTCTTCGGCGCAACGTACACGATCGACCAGGGCAACATCAGTTTCTACGATCCCAACAAGATCAATCCCGTGCTAAATGTCGACCTGGAAACGACGGTGCAGGGCGTGGACGTGACCCTGAGCGTGCGGGGCCCGATGGACAAGCTGAAGCTCTCGTATCGCAGCGATCCGCCGCTGGAGTTCCAGCAGATCGTTTCGCTGCTCGCCTCCGGCAAGACGCCGACCACCGACCCGGTCCTGGCCGCGCACCAGCCTGCCGCCCCCGAACAGAGTTTCGAGCAGGCGGGCGCCTCCACGATCTTTAGCCAGGCAGTCGCGAATCCCGTGTCCGGACGCCTGCAGCGCCTCTTCGGGGTTAGTAAACTGTCCATCGATCCGCAACTGGTCGGCGGGGCGTCCGGCACAAACCCGCAGGCCACACTCACACTCCAGCAGCAGGTCACCAAGGACATCACGTTCACCTACATTCAGGACGTCACCTCAACTACACCGAGCGCCATCCGCATCGAATGGGCCATCAATCCGCAGTTCTCCGCGGTGGCGCAGCGCGATGTTTATGGGGAATTTGCCCTGGACTTCTTTTACAAGAAGAGGTTTCATTGACCGTACCCTCGGGGCCATGTATAATCCTCTCCATGTCTACGGCCGTCGTCAAGATGGAGCCGAAATCCGAGGGGATCGCGACCCCGCGCAAGAAACGGCCCAAGGAACTTGCTGTCATCACCGAGTGCTGTACCGGATGCGCGGGATCTCCCGCGTGCGTGCCGTACTGTCCGGTTGCCGACTGCATGTACTGGGTGGAGGATGAGGATCATGCGCCGTTCGGGCACATCGAGGTCGATCCCACGCTCTGCATCGGCTGCAAGAAATGCGTCAGTAAAGGACCGGATGGCGCGTTCCTCGACGGCTGTCCCTGGGACGCTATCGAAATGGTTGCCATAGAAGAAGTAGAAGCGATGATCGGCATGAAGATGCCGGTCTGATCCCCGCCAATGGCTCTCGAAATTCAACAGCACGAACGCGAAGGGATCATAATCTTGGATCTCAAGGGCCGCATCACCGCCGGTCCCGAAGCAACCTCCCTGCGCGAGCATGTGTCGACGGCCTCGCAGGCGGGTCACAAGAATTTCATCCTGAATCTCGGCGGGGTGGATTACATCGACAGCACCGGCCTCGGCGCGCTCGTCATCTGCGCGACCAGCCTGCGGAAGAGCGAGGGGAACGTTAAGCTGCTGAATCTCAATCGGCGGCACATCGAACTGCTGGTGATGACGAAACTCGCCACCGTGTTCGAGATCTTCAGCGACGAGCAGGACGCAGTGAACAGCTACTACCCCGACCGCAAGATCAAGACGTTCGATATTTTGAGCTTTGTGCAGGAAATGAAGAAGGACGAGTAGGGGTGTTGCTCGCCCTGTTATCCTGATTCTTCATGTTAGTCGTCATCGGCGGCGTAGCGGCGGGACTCAGCGCCGCGGCGCGCGCCCGGCGGATTGATTCGCGCCTCGACATTCTCGTTCTCGAAAAGGGCCGCGTCATTTCGTACGGCGCGTGCGGCCTGCCGTATTTCGTCGAAGGCCGCGTCCGCGATCCGAAGCAACTCATCGTCTACACGCCCGAGTATTTCCGCAAGGAGCGCAACATTCAGGTGCGGACCGGCGCGCGCGTCGTGTCGATCTCGCACCCGCGCCGCGAAGTCGTGCTCGAATCCGGCGAGCGCATCGGCTACGACCGGCTGGTGATCGCTACCGGGGCGCGCTGCGATTCGGCCGGCATCGCGGGCACTGACCAGCCCCACGTTTTCACTCTGCACACGCTTGACGATGCCGAGCGGATGCGCCGCTTCATCGTCGAAAAGCAGCCGCGCCATGCGCTCGTGATCGGCGCCGGCTACATCGGAGTCGAAGCCGCCGACGCCCTCCGCCGCAACGGACTCCGCGTCACCATCGCCGAGCGCTCGTCCCACGCACTCCTCCGCGACGACCCCGAATTTACCGCCGCGGTGGTCCGCCACTTGGAACTCCACCACGTCGAGGTCCGGCTCAATACCGCGGTGAACTCGATCGCCGACATCCCGAGCGACCTGGTCGTCGTGGCCGCCGGGTTCAAGCCCAATGTCGAACTGGCCGCCACTGCCGGCATTGACCTCGGACGCACCGGCGCCATCGCCACCGACGATCGCATGGAGACCAACCTACGCGGCGTCTTTGCTGCCGGAGATTGCGCCGAGACCATGCATGTCGTTAGCGGCCACCCCGCCTGGATTCCGCTCGGCACCACCGCCAATAAGACGGGGCGGGTCGCGGGCGCCAATGCCGCCGGCGCGCGCGAGCGTTTCTCCGGTATCGCGGGCACGTCGATCGTCGGCATTTTCGGAATTGCCTTCGCGACGACTGGACTCTCCGTGGCCGAGGCGCGCGCCGCCGGATTCTCGCCCGCTTCCGCCCGCATCGAGTCGCACAGCCGGCCGCGCTATTACGGCGGCACGAAGACCACCGTCGAACTGATCGCCGACCGCGCCACGCGCCGCATCCTCGGCGGTTCCGTGATTGGCGAGGATGGCGCCACCGGCCGCATCAATGTGATCGCGTCGGCCGTCCAAACCCGCATGCGCGTGGACGATTTCGAACAGTTGGACCTGGCCTACTCGCCCCCGTTCACGCCCGTTTGGGACCCGCTCCTCATCGTCGCGCAGCAATTGATGAAGGACCTGTAAACTGGAATCGATGGCATTGCGGCAGCACAAGATTCTGCACGAGGGCGCACCAGCCCCCGATATCGACGGACTGCCGCCCGAGCGCCCACTGCTGGTCGTCTTCTTCAAAATCACCTGCCCGGTCTGCCAGTTCACGCTGCCTTATCTCAATCGCCTGCACCGCGCCGGAAGCCTGCCCGTCGTCGGAATCTCTCAGAATGATCCCGAGGATACCCGCGAGTTCAACCAGGAGTTCGGCATTGAATTTCCGGTGCTGTTCGATCGCGAAGGCGACAATTTCCCGGCCAGCAACGCCTACGGCATCAACAGCGTGCCGAGCCTGTTCCTGCTGGAACCGGGCGGCAAAATCGGACGCGTGATCGAAGGCTGGAGCAAGTGCGAAATGAGCCGATTCGGCGTCCTGACGCAGCAGGATAATGTGCCCGAATGGAAGGCCGGTTGAGGCTCGCGCAATTAGTCTCCCGTGCGGAGACTCGGCTGCCACGCTAAAATAAAGATTGTCCATGCCGAAACAACTCGATATTCTGGGTACCGCCGCCGCCATTGCCAAGGGAATGGGCATCACCTTCAAGGAGATGATGTCGCCCACGGTGACCGAAAACTATCCCGACGAGCCGCCGAAATTCATGGAGCGTTATCGCGGCGTGCACGTGCTGCAGCGCGATGAAAACGGCATGGAAAAGTGCGTCGCCTGCTTCCTTTGCGCCGCGGCCTGCCCTGCCAATTGCATCTATATCGAGGCTGCGGAAAACACCGAACAGGTGCGCATTTCCGGCGGCGAGCGCTACGCCAACGTCTATAACATCGACTACAATCGCTGCATTTTCTGCGGGTATTGCGTGGAAGCCTGCCCCACCGACGCGATTACGCACGGCCACGGCTTCGAAGCCGCCAGCTATAACACGTCCACGCTCATCAAACGGAAGGAAGATATGCTGGCGCCGATTCCTCCCGGTGCGCATCCGCCCGTAATCGCGCCCAGCAGCCCCGCGGCGCACTAAGCCGAATCCGCGCGGCGGTTTACATCATCCAAGTGGCACAGCGGTATGTTTCGAGCCATCCGGGAACAGATCGATACGATTTTCCGGGAAGACCCGGCGGCTAAGAGTGTCATCGAAATTGTCCTTTGTTACCCGGGCTTTCACGCGATCCTCTCGCACCGCCTGTCACACCGCCTGTATCTCTGGCGAGTTCCCCTGTTGCCGCGCGTCGTATCGCAGTTCGCCCGCTTTCTGACCGGCATCGAAATCCACCCCGGCGCAACCATCGGACGCCGCTTCTTCATTGACCACGGCTCCGGCGTGGTGGTCGGCGAGACGACGGAAATCGGCGACGACGTGCTCCTCTATCAGGGCGTCACGTTGGGCGGCACCGGCGGCGAGCGCGGCAAGCGCCACCCCACACTCGGCAATAAGGTTGTGGTCGGCACCGGCGCTAAGGTGCTCGGTAACATCCGTATCGGCGACAACGTGAAGATCGGCGCCGGCTCCGTGGTCGTCCACCCCGTGCCCGACAATTCCACGGTGGTCGGCGTGCCCGGCCGCGTGGTCCGCATCCGCCCCGATTCCACGCTCGACCATGGCCGCCTGCCCGATCCCGAAGGCCAGGCCATCGACGACCTCGCCCGCCGTGTCGCCGAACTGGAAGGCCTGCTCCGCCAGTTGATCGGCGAGCACGAGATGCAGCATCATCGCGACCGGTAGTCCTGAATTTCTCACTTTAATTTGCGCTCGGCCGCCGGCTGCGCTATTATGACCAGATCCCTTCCGGAGGTAACTCACCAGTATGGCCGCTCCTACGCCACAACTGTCTGTCAAGGAGGTCCTGCGCGAGCTCCCCGTGCGCCGCATCTGGATCGCCCAAATGGTCAGCGTTTTCGGCGATTTTTTGGCTCTGTTCGCCATTTTCGCCATCGTGACGTTTCAACTGCACGGCACGCCTACGCAGGTATCGATGATTATGGTCGCTTTCCTGCTGCCGCTCGCCGTCATCAGCCCGCTCGCTGGAGTCTTCGTCGATAAGTGGAATGTCAAAGCGACGATGATCACCAGCGACGTGATCCGCGGTTTGCTTGTCCTCACCCTGATCTTCGTGCGCGATTTGAACGTGATTTACGCGACGTTCTTTCTGCTCGCGACCGTCTCGGCGTTCTTCATTCCGGCGCAGTCGGTGGCGGTGCGCACGCTCGCGCCCGCGAATGGGCTGCTCTCGGTGAACGCGCTGATGACGCAGGCTGTCCAGGGGATCATGATCATCAGTCCGGGAATCGCGGGGCTGTTGGTCGACGGCGTCGGCGCGAACGCGTGCTTCATTTTCGACAGCATCAGCTTTTTCGTGTCGGCCGGCCTGGTGGCATCGCTCACCATCCGCCGCGAGGCTGCTCCGGCCTCCACGGAAGCGCGCTCAGTGCTTCAGTCGCTGGGACAGGGATTCCAGTTCATCTTCACGCACGCGGCAATCTCTTTCGTGATGATCGCCATGACGGCCGGAATGTTCGCCGTCCGCTGCTTCGGCGCGCTGCTCTCGGTGTATGTGCGCGACGTGTTGGTGTCGAACGCGAAATTATTCGGACTGCTGAATTCGCTGATCGGCATCGGCATGATCCTCGGCTCGCAAGTCATCCGCAAATTCGCCCAGAAGACGACCCATCAGTTGATCGTGATCTACGGATTGGCGGGCATGGGAGTCTCGGTGCTGATCACGGCGATTTTCGGCATGGTCGCCAGCACCGCGGCAGGCATGCTCGGCCTCGGATTCTGCGTCGCCTTCATCATGATCACGGCGCAGACGCTGATTCAGCGCGAGACTCCCGCCCCGATGCTGGGACGCGTCAGCAGCAGCCTGATGTCGCTCCTTGCCATCGCGCAGGTGCTCGCCATGCTGGTCGCCGGCCCCGTGGCGCAGTTCTCCGGCATCCGCAATCTGTATTTCGGCAGCGCCGCCATGCTGTTCGCGATGGCGCTGCTGGGCTACACGCGCATCCGGCGCTCCGAGCCCGCCGCGGCGGCCGCAGCGTAGAAGGACTGTGAGTCACAGATGAATCAGCCTTTTCTTATCTGTGTTTATCTCTGTTCATCTGTGGCTCATTCTCTTACGCGTTTGGGTTCCAGATATCGACATCCCACTTCCACGCGCCGTCTTCCTGTTTCCAGATGACGACGTACTTCACGGCGGCCGACCCGCCGCCCGCGACGTTCAAAGTTGCGCGTCCGATTTCAAAGCCCGCATCCCCGTGAGCTTCGAACTCGACGGTCTCCAACTTGATCGTCGAGACGTTCATGCTGTCCATCGCGGCTTTCCAGAAGCCTTTGATGTTCTCGCGGCCCGACACTATCTCGCCGCCGGGCGGCAGGATGCGCGCGCCTTTCGTATACACGTTGTCGAGCGCATCCAGATTCCGCTGCGCCACAACTTGCTCTTCGAAAATACGATTGGCCGCCTGGATCGTCTGTGCTGTTGCAGGGCTCATTTCGCCTCCAAAATCTAACTGCCGGGGACCCGATCCCGATACTCCGCCCACCCCGCGACCAGTTTGTCCACCACGGTATGGCCGACGCGCCATGCGGCTTCGAGAGCGGGCAGGTATCCAGTGTACTTCCCTATTTTGGTTTGCGCCAGACTCTCCGCGGGCGTTTTTCCCGGCGCCGGCTGGTCGAAATCGCTGGCCGTCCGCAGCACCAGGACGCGATTCAGATCGACCTTGCCGTCGTGCGCCAGGTACGTCAGCGATTGCAGCGTGCCGGTATCTTCCATCGCGGTCGTGACGTAGTTGCCCTTGCCGCCCGTGTTGTAGGCGACCCAGTCGTTGGCCCATTCATTGAGCAGTTTGCCGTGCCAGAAGGTGGATGCCGCCAGTTGATCGCCCTTCAGCACGAAGGGTGGACGCTGCGCATTCGGCTGCCGGAATTCGGTCCGCTCCTTCTGCATCGCCTCGCTGTCCATCAGCGGCACGTTGCGCGTCAGTCCGAAGGCCCAGTCCACCAGCGCCGCGTTCAAGTGATACACCTGACCGTCGGGCGGACTCGGCGGCTGTTCGTACGGCACCGATCGACGCAGCGGGACGTACCCCGTCTTCCAGTCGCGTGGAATCTCGCGCGCGTCGATCTCGTGCGCCAGGTCGCCATCGACCAGATATTCGGCCCACGCCGCCGAGCCGAGCGTCGCGTCCTCGGGATCCACGCCCGCGATCCCGGCGACCAGCCAGTAAGCTTTCCGCAAATCGAAGCGGGGATCGAGCCCGAGCGCCATGATCGCCGCCGCGGCCTTCGTGTTCCCCACGCCGGTGACGACGCCGAGCACGCCGTCATTATTCATGCGTAGTGCGTGATAGCCCTGCGGGAACGGCATCACGCGATCCAGCTTCGACCGCTCGACCCAGAACTGAAATTCTCCGGGCTCGTCGCCGGTGTCCAGGCCGCGCTCGAACATGGTGACGACCACGACCTTGATCGGGATCGGCGCTTGCTTGACGGGCGAGCACCCGGTCAGCAGGAGGGCCAGGCAGAGAACGCAGCGCATTCCGCTATATTAGCCCCGGAAAGCCGCAGAGGTAAAAGCAGTGGGCCCTCGTTGCGCTGATGCTTCGTCGGCGCAAGCACGCTTAATCTGCAGGAACTATCACCGGCGGCGCTCGAAAGGGCGCCGCTTTTCTTGTTTAACCGACCTGAATCGCCGGCTTCCGCACCCGCGCCAAATACCACGCCCCCGCGGCCATCAGCGCCAGTGAGATCCACTGCGAGGTATCGAACGGTCCGCCCCACAGATTCCCCTGTTCGTGGAAGCGGAAGAATTCGACCACGAAGCGCACGATACCGTAAAGCACCAGGTACAGGCTGATGATCGTGCCCGGACGGTGCGTCTTCTGAATGCGCCAGTACAGCAGGCCGAAAATCAGGAATTCCGCCAACGATTCGTACAACTGCGTCGGATGCAGCGGAATGTGCAGCGGCACGCCGACCAGATCCTTCGCCACCGGATTCGTAAAGGTGACCGCCCAGGGCAGGGAGCAGCGCACGCCCCAGCAGCAGCCCGCGGAGAAGCAGCCCAACCGCCCGATGCCGTGGCCCAGCGCGATCGCCGGTGCGAAGATGTCGGCCGTCTTCCATAGCGGCAATTTCGTCTTCCGCATGTACCACCACGAGACCGCCAAGGCCGCGATCAGTCCGCCGTAAAACACGCCGCCCGCCTGCAGGCTGGAGAGCGAAAAGATCTCGCCCGGATGCTCGGCGTAATACTTCGAATCCACGATGAACATCATCAGCTTGGCGCCCGCGATAGCCGCCAGCGCGCAATAGATGCCGAGGTTGGTGACCGCGTCGCCGCTCAGTCCGGCCCGCAAGGCGAGCTTATTCGCCATCCATAGACCCGCCAGGAATGCGATGGCCACCAGCACGCCGTACGTGTGCAGAAACGAGATGTGAAAAATTTCAGGGTACATTCGCCGCCTGCCTGTTAGGCTTCATCTGCGAGAACAACAAGAGCACGCTGCCCACCACGATCGCCGAATCCGCCACGTTGAACGTGGGCCACGGGTAGCTGCCGAGATACACCTGCAGAAAGTCCGTCACCTTGCCGGAAACGATGCGGTCGAATACGTTTCCCGCCGCGCCGCCCAGCACCAGCGCCAGTGCCCACAGCGAGATGCGGTCGAGCTTGTGCGCGTTCCACAGGATGATGCTCACCGCCACCACAGCCACTACCGAAACCAGCACCAGCAGCGTCGTCCGCCACTCGAACGTCGAGTCGTTGAAGATCCCGAACGCCACACCGCGATTCTCCGACCGGATGATCTCGAAGAATCCCGGGATCACCTTGAACACGTCCGACTCAGACACCCGCGACTCGATCAGCCACTTCGTCACGCGGTCCAGAGCGAACACCGCCGCCGCCGCGCCGTACGCTTTTACGCGCGGATCAGCCATTCAGCGTCTCGACCACCGCATCGGCGCACGACTTGCACACCGTGGGGAATCGCGCGTCCGACCCGACGTCGCTGGTGTACTTCCAGCAACGCTCGCACTTCACGCCGCCGGCGCGTTCCACCTGCACCGAGACCGCGGCGCCCTCCCCCTTCTGCAGGTCGACCTCCGAAACGATGAACAGCCCCGGCAATTCGCCGGCATGCTGTTCCAGCAGCGGATACAAATCGCCGTTTGCCAAGATGCGCACGCGAGCTTCCAGCGGCGCGCCGATCAGCTTCTCGTTGCGGGCCGCCTCGAGCGATTTCAAAACATCGCCCCTCACTTCAATGAGACGGTCCCAATTCTCCAGCCGTTTCCGCGCTTCCTCGCCGATGCCTGCCGACACTTCGCCGGACTCCGGGAAGAACGCCGCGTGTACGCTGCCCGTCCGACCCATGTGGCCCCACACCTCTTCCGCGGTGAAGGCCATCAGGGGCGCCAGCAACCGGACCATCGCATCCAGCAGGCGATACAACGTGGTCTGCGCCGCCCGCCGCGCTTTGCTCTTCGTTGCGGACGTGTACAGCCGGTCCTTCACGACATCGAAGTAGATCGAGCTGAGGTCCACGGTCGCGAACGCGTAGGTCGTATGATACACCTTGTGAAATTCGAAGGACCGGTACCACGCGCGGCTCTTGCCGATCAGGTCTTCGGCGCGCAGCAGGATCCACTGATCCAATTCCGGCAATTCGGCGGCGGGCACCTGGTCAGCCGGATCGAAGCCGCTCAGATTGCCGAGCATGTAGCGGAACGTGTTGCGAAGCTTGCGATAGGCGTCGGTCAGGCGCGTCTGAATGGTCTCGCTCATGCGCACGTCTTCGCTGAAATCCACCGACGACGCCCACAGCCGCAGAATTTCCGCGCCGTGATGCTTGATGACTTCCTCGGGCTCGATGGAGTTGCCCAGCGACTTGTGCATCGCCTTGCCTTCGCCATCCAGCACCCAGCCGTTCAACGCGCAGGCGCGGTACGGCGAATCGCCCTTCAGCCCCGTGCCCACCAGCAGCGAACTGTGGAACCAGCCGCGATACTGGTCGCCGCCTTCCAGATACACGTCGGCCGGCCACGTCAGTCCGAAGCGCTCGTTGAGCACCGCGAGGTGGCTCGATCCGGAGTCGAACCAGACGTCCAGAATGTCGGTCTCTTTGCTGAATTCGCCGCTGCCGCACTTCTTGCACGTGGTCCCGGCGGGCAGCAGTTCCGCCGCCGTGCGCTCGTACCAGATGTCGGCACTGTGCTCGCGGAACAGCGCCACGATGCTGTCCAGAATGTGGCGATCGGTCAGCGGCTCGCGGCATTTGTCGCAATAGAACACGATGATCGGCACGCCCCATACGCGTTGCCGCGAGATGCACCAGTCGGGCCGCGTGGCGACCATGTTACTGATGCGCTCTTCGCCCCACGTGGGCTTCCACTTCACGCGCGAGATGGCTTCCAGCGCCGCTTGCCGGAACCCGTTGCGCTCCATGCCGATGAACCACTGCTCGGTGGCGCGGAAAATCACGGGATTGTGGCAGCGCCAGCAGTGCGGGTACGAATGGCTCAGCTTTTCCAGACCCATCAGCGCGCCGTGCGCCTTCAGGATTTCGATCACGATGGGGTTGGCTTCCCACACCGTCTTGCCGATGAGTTCGTCGGGCAGGTAGCCGGTGGCGCCCTCCGCGCGGAAGAAGCGTCCCGCGGCGTCCACCGGGCAATACACTTCGATGCCGTACTGGCGGCCGCTGACGTAGTCCTCCTGACCGTGGCCCGGCGCCGTGTGGACCGCGCCAGTGCCCGCTTCCAAGGTGACGTGATCGGCCAGGATGCCGAGCGACGTACGCTCGAGGAACGGATGGTGGAAGATCGCGCCTTCGATGGCCGCGCCCTGGAACGTCGCGACCACTTTGTAATCGCTCCAGCCGCACTTCTCGGCCGTGATCTTCAGCAGGTCCTCGGCGACGATGTAGACGTCCCCGCCCACGTCCACGGCGGCGTAGACATACTTCGGGTTGTACGCGATGGCCATGTTGGCCGGCATGGTCCACGGCGTCGTGGTCCAGATCAGGCCGTACACATTGCGGCCGGCCAGGTCGGGATGGATCTTCGCGGGGTCGCTGGTCAGGGCGAAGCGCACCCAGATCGACGGACTCGAGTGGTCCTTGTATTCGACTTCTGCCTCGGCCAGCGCGGTGCGATCCTTGATGCACCAGTGCACCGGCTTCAGGCCCTTGTAGACGTAGCCTTTGTCCAGGAAATCCACGAACGCGCCTGCGATTACCGACTGGTACTGCGCGCTCATGGTGAGGTACGGGTCGTCCCACTGGCCGAAGACGCCCAGACGTTTGAAATCCTTGCGTTGCAGGTCGATAAACTTCTCGGCGTACTTGCGGCAGGCGCGGCGGATCTCCACCGCGGACATCTGCGCCTTCTTCGATCCGAGTTCGCTATCGACCTTGATTTCGATGGGCAGGCCGTGGCAGTCCCAGCCCGGCACGTAGGGCGAATCGAAGCCCTCCATGGTTTTGGACTTCACGATGAAGTCCTTCAGGATCTTGTTGAACGCGGTGCCCAGGTGAATGCGGCCGTTGGCGTACGGCGGCCCGTCGTGCAGAATGTAGGTGGGCCGGCCGGCGCGCGACTGGCGAATCGCCGCGTACACGTCCTCCTTCTCCCACCGCTCGAGCATCTTCGGCTCGGCCTGCGGCAGGTTGGCTTTCATGGAGAAAGCCGTTTTCGGCAGATTGATAGTCTGCTTCAGGTCTACGTTTTGCGGGTCCATTGTAGGGGTAACTTCTATCGTACCAAGGTGGGGCTACCCCGCGCCTGATGTCGTCTTTCGTCACAATTCCCCCCTCACCCACTGCTCTCCTCGCGTTACAAACTCGCTCTTACCCACAAAGCCCTCCTTACACGCGCGTTACACTCTCGCTCTACGCCGCATGCTGTCCTTCTACAGGCCCCATCGGAGCCGCGACCGTAACGGAGTAGCCCATGGCCCTGCGGGCCACCCAATGGATTGGATGCGCCGAACAGAAAGCGGTGGGCTCGGCACGGCAGCACGGGCTGGTTGTGGAAATCAGAGCAGGTTTCAGCGGCCATCCAGTACGTTGTCGCCGAACAGGGCGAAGCGATGGCCGTTTTCAACTCAGACGACCAGTAACGGGAGATTGTAACGCCCCCTAAACGGTCGCGGCTCCGATGGGCGGCGGAGAGCATTGCGGTACGGCAGATTGTCACGATAACGAACCGGACACACAATCCCGAATTCGGACAGTACCCTTTTCCCCAAGCTTCTGATAAAAGAGAAACTAGGGTCGGGCAACAAACGTGCATTTCAAACGTCAATCATGGTGATGTGTGTGACGGATACCAAAGGTGTAGCTGCGCAGCCCAAGCCGTTTCGAGTCTTAGTCTGCGACGACCAACCCGATGTGCTGGAAGCCATGCGTTTGTTGTTGAAGGGGCAGGGCTTCCAGGCCGTCACCGTAGATTCCCCGCGTGCCCTTCTCAACGCCACCCGCAACGATTCTTTCGATCTCATCCTGGCCGACCTCAACTACACTCGCGACACCACCAGCGGCGAGGAGGGCCTCGACCTGCTCGCCAGTCTCGACCAGCAGGGCAATGCGACCCCGGTGGTCGTCATGACCGCCTGGGGCAGCGTGGACCTCGCCGTCGAGGCCATGCGCCGCGGTGCCTGCGATTTCATCCAGAAGCCGTGGGACAACGCCCGCGTCATCTCCCTCATCCGCAAGCAGGCCGACACCGAGCGCAAGCGCAAATCGGAGATGGAGATCGCCGCCAACGTCCAGCAGAAGCTGTTTCCGAAGACCACCCGCACTCTCAAGACCATCGAGTTCGCCGGCGAATGCCATGCCGCGCGCGAGGTGGGCGGCGATTATTACGACTTCCTCGAGATCGACGACCACACCATGGGCTTCGTCCTCGGCGACGTCTCCGGCAAGGGCGTTCCGGCCGCGCTGCTCATGGCGAATCTGCAGGCCTGCTTCCGGAGTCAGACGCCCGAATCGCTGCTCAATCCGGCCAACGTGCTCAAGACCGTCAACCGCCACTTTTTCGATTCCACCGCCGCGGAACGCTTCGCCACGCTCTTCTTCGCCATCTACGACGACCGGACCCGCGCCGTGCGCTTCGTGAATTGCGGCCATCTCGCCCCGCTGCTGCTGCGCATATCCGGACAGCTCGAGCGGCTGGAGCCCACCGCCACTATGCTCGGCGCCTTCCGCACCTGGGGCTGCGCCGAATCCTTCACCGAACTGCAGCCCGGCGACACGCTCGTGATGTATTCTGACGGAGTGACGGAAGCCGGCATGGACGGCGATCAGGAATATGGAGAAGAGCGCCTCATCGACCAAATCCGCGAACACCAGTTCTCTCCCGCCGCACGGATGGTGCACGCCATTCAGGAAGACGTCGCCAACTTCAGCCCGGGTGCCCGCGGCGATGATGTCACCGTTGTCGCGATCCGTGGCACGTAGTCTCGGCCCACTCTTTTTTCTCGCCTCATTAGCTGCCCCGCAGGTCCTCACCTCGCAGTACGACAACGCGCGCACCAGTTCCACCGTCACCGAGACCCAGCTCACGCCCGCCAACGTGAACCCCGGGCAGTTCGGCAAGCTCTTCTCGCTCGCCGTCGATGGCGACGTCTACGCGCAGCCGCTCTTCGTGCCCCGCGTCCCGATTCCCGGCAAGGGCACGCACGACGTAATCTTCGTCGCGACCGAGCACAACAGCGTCTACGCTTTCGATGCCGCGGCCCAGCCCGCCACGCCGCTTTGGAAGGTCAACTTCAATAATCCAGCCGGCGCCGTAACCCCCGTCCCCGGACAGGACGTCTTCTGCCCTTTCATTCAGCCGGAGATCGGCATCACTCCGACTCCCACCATCGACCTCGCCACCGGAACGCTCTACGTCCTGGCTCGCACCAAGGAGAATCCGGGACTCCTGAAGTCCACCCGCTACGTCCACAAACTGCACGCCCTCGCCATTACCACCGGCGCGGAAAAGTATGGCGGCCCCGCCGAGATCAAAGCCAATGGCTTCGACGGTCTCCATGAATTGCCGCGCGCGGGACTCCTGCTCGTCAACGGCAGCGTCATCCTCACCTGGGCGTCGTCATGCGACGTGAAGCCGTATACCGGCTGGGTGATGGCCTACGACGCGCAGTCGCTGGCGCAGAAAGCCGTTCTCAACGTGGCCCCCGATGCCGGCGAGAGCGGCATCTGGCAGGCCGATATGGCGCCCGCCGCCGATGAGCAGGGCAGCATCTACCTGGCCACCGGGAACGGCAAATTCACCGCGGCCACCGGCGGCCGCGATTACGGTGACAGCCTCCTCAAACTCGACGCCTCGCTCAAGATCGTCGACTTCTTCACGCCCTTCAACGAGCGCAAACTCAACGCCGAAGATGACGACCTCGGTTCCGGTGGTCCGCTGCTTCTCCCGCCGCAGTCCGGCCCGCACGCGCGTCTGGTCCTCATCGGCGGCAAGGGCGGCGACCTCTACTCCATCGATCGCGATCGCATGGGCAAGTATCATGCGGATGCCGATGTCGACGCGGTGCAGCGAATTCATCTGCGGGGCGGCCTTTACTCCACGCCGGCATACTGGAACGGCCACGTATTCGCCTTGGCCCGTGGTGATTATCTGACCGACTTTCCCCTCGACAGAGGCCAACTCGGCAAGCCCCTCAAGACCGGCGCCCACCGTTTCTCCAATAGCGGCTCTACGCCCGTGATCTCCTCAAACGGTAAACGCGACGCCATCGTCTGGCTGATCGAATCGAAAAGTTGGAACGGCGCCGATCGGCCCTCCATCCTGCACGCCTATGACGCCGCCGACGTCGGCCGCGAACTCTTCGCTTCCGACAACAGCGCCCGCGACGGCGCCGGACTGACGCTGCGATTCGTCGTGCCCACGGTGGCCGCCGGCCGCGTTTACGTGGGCGCCAAACGCCGCGTCGATGTGTACGGTCTGCGCTAGCGCGGCTGGCAGTTCGCTATACTACTCGCGTGACTAAATGGTTCCTGCTTTTCGGCCTTATGGTGGGCGCTTCGCACGCCCAAATCACCCCGTACGCCACGCCTCCCGACACCTATTCCCTTACCGAAACTAACGTGATGTTCACGCCCGACCTGACCATGACCATCATCCGCGATGGCAATCGCGCGGTCATGGATCAGTCAGCCCCCCCGAGTCAGAAGATCCCCGCGGGCTTTCATACCAAGACGTATCTTCAACTGCCCGACGGGAAGAGCTATACCGTGGACATGCTCAATCCCGCGGGTCCGTGCAAAGTGGGCAGCGCCAAGCTGACGTGGACCGATCCGTTCGCCATGGCTGCGCAACTGCACAAGCAACTCGACGTGCACGTGCGGAAAGACCGCATTGGCCCCAAGATCAACGGGATGGATAGCCACGTCGTCATCATGCCGCAACTGACGGCTTTTCTGGAGCTGAAATACGGCCTTATCCTGAGACTCGACATGAACCGGAAGGAAGGCGTAAAGACGATGATAGAGGTTCAAAAGCTCAGCTTCGCCAAACCTCCGGCCGGCGTGCTGGAGATCCCTGGTTCCTGCCGTTAGGAGTTCCCGACATGCTGCTGCGCGTCCTCGTGCTTACCGCTTCGGCCCTCGCGCTGCACGCCCAGTATGCGAAGCCGCCACAGCGTTACTCGCTCACCGAAATGAATTCCATGTTCATGCCGGGAGCCGTTCTGGAGATCACTCGCGACGGCACAAGGGTGGTGGTCGATCAGACTTATTCGACCAACCATGTTCGCACTTACTACGACTTACAATCCGGGAAGTCGTACAGCCTCGACTTGAAGAATGCCGCGGCGGGTTGCAGTCCGGGGACGTTCACTGGCGATTGGGGCGACCCGTTTACCATGTCCGCCGATTTGAACGGCCAACTCGTGAAGGCCGGAGCGAAACCCTCCGCCACCGAGACTGTCAATGGGGCAGCCTCCCGCGTCTTCGAAGCGGGGCCTAGCAAGGCATGGGTTGAAACCAAATACGGGCTAATCGTCAAAATGATGATTGGCGGCCAGCCCGTTCTCGAGGTTCGTAAAATGAGCCTAGCCAAGCCGCCTGCCGCCGCGCTGGTGCTGCCGGCATCCTGCACTGCCGCCGCAGCGCCGCCAACCACGCCCCCCGGGAATCCCGATTTCATCAAGGCGACCATGCCGCCTGCTTCGGCCAACTCGTGCACCGCCCACTTGCGCGTCGTGCGCGGCGACAGCATGGAGCCGATCGCGAGTGGCTTTCGAGTGGTGGTCGACAAGACCGCCCGCCCGCTGCAAAACGGCGTCGCCCGCATCGACAATGTGCCCGAGCACTTCGACGTGTCTGTCGACTTTGGCGAGGCCGGCGCCGCCTATGCGCAGATCTACCGTCAATGCCCCGGGCCGCAATCCGTCCTGCTGCTCGTCGTGAAAAATCCCGCAGTGCTGGGCGAGGGAGCGGACTGGTTCTGGGTGAAGTCCGGCAAATTCAGCAAAGTGGAGTAGGTCAGGCGCTTTCGCCGGACCGAGATCGCCGAGTTATTCGTATCTCAACGCCACCATCGGATCGATCTTCGTCGCCCGCCGTGCCGGGCTGGTGCACTTCGCATTCTGCCGTCTGCGGCATTTGCCGGACGCCGAAGATGCGGTGCAGGAAGTCCTGGTGCACGCGTACGTGGAGCGGGCCATCGTCCGGTCCGCGGCGAGTGTGAGTATCCCGCCCATTGCATTCGCCCCTATAACGAATGGGGAGGCCGAAAAGATCTAAAGAAGGAGACAGAAGTCGGGAGTCAGAAGTCAGAATCCCGCGTCTTCTCGCCTTCAGACCTTATTATATGAAAACGCCACCAATCGGAGCCGCGACCGTGAGGGAGCGATTCACGGCGCTAGCTCCCGACTCCTGACTCCCGACTTCTGACGCCTACTTCCCTATCGCCTTCCCAATCGCGTCCGCGTCGAACACGCACCCGCCCCACGTGCCGCCGCTGACGTCCTGCAGCATCGCCCACAGCCGCGTATCGTCCGGCAACTCGGGATCCGGCGCCAGATCGGGACGCACCGGACGAGCCGCCAGCACCCGTGCCCCCTCCTCTGCTCCAAACGTCACCCCGTCCGCGCCCACCAGGTGTAGCGACCCGGTCAGGTTCACCCGATCGATCGTGATCTCGATCAGGTCGCCGTCGCGCACCTTCCCGATCGGCCCGCCCGCCAGCGCCTCCGGCGTCACATGCCCGATGCATGCCCCCGTCGATACGCCGCTGAAGCGTGCGTCCGTGATCACCGCCACGTGCTTGCCGAATGTCAGGTATCGCAGTGCGCTCGTGATCGAGAAAATCTCCTCCATCCCCGACCCCATCGGCCCGCGGCACATCAGCACCATCACGTCGCCTGCCTGAATGGCGTCCGGACCCTGCCCCTTGACCGCCGCCACCGCCTTCTTCTCCGTGAGGAATACGCGTGCCGGCCCCGTCTTCCGATACACGCCCTGCTCGTCCACCACCGTCGGGTCGATCGCCGTGCTCTTGATCACTGACCCGCCGGGCGCCAGATTGCCCGCGGGGAACGTGACCGTCGAAGTCAGTCCCCGCCGACGCGCGCCATCCGCGTCCATGATCACGTCGTCCGGGTCGATCCCGTCCCGCTCGCGCAGCACGCGCCGCAGCGCATCGCGGCGTTCGCTCTGCTCCCACCAGTCGAGCAGCGTGTCGACCTTTTCGCCCGTCACGGTCAGCGCGTCCGTCTCGATCAGCCCTGCGCGCCGCAGGTGCAGCATGACTTCGGGCACGCCGCCGGCCAGGAAGACCTGCACTGTCGGATGTCCCTTGGGTCCGTTCGGCAAGGCGTCCACGAGCCGCGGCGTCTGCCGGTTGACCCGCGTCCAATCGTCCACCGTCGGACGCTGCCGGCCCGCCGACCACGCGATCGCCGGCAGATGCAGAATCAGATTTGTCGACCCGCCGAACGCCGCATGCAGCACCATCGCATTGCGGACCGACGCGTCCGTGATCACCTGTCCCATCGTCAGTCCGCTCTCCCGCATCGCCATCGCCGCGCGTGCCGACCGCCGCGCCATGTCGATCCAGATCGGGTGTCCCGATGGCGCCAGCGCCGAATGCGGCAGCGACATCCCCAGCGCCTCGCCCACCACTTGCGACGTCGCGGCCGTTCCCAGAAACTGGCAGCCGCCCCCCGGACTCGCGCACGCGCGGCACAGATTTTCCGCCGCGTCGGCGAGCGACAGTTCGCCATGCGCGAATCGTGCGCCCGACGATTGCACCTTACCCGCGTCCTCGCCCTCTTCCGGCAGCAGCGTGACCCCGCCGGGCACCAGGATGCACGGCAGATCGTGCATCGCCGCCAGCGCCATCATCATCGCCGGCAGTCCCTTGTCGCACGTCGCGATCCCGATGGCCCCACTCCGTGTCGGCAGCGACCGGATGAGCCGGCGGAACACTGAGGCCGCGTCGTTGCGGTAGGGCAGGGAATCGAACATCCCGGTGGTACCCTGCGTCCGCCCGTCGCACGGATCGGTGCAGTAGGCCGCGAACGGCACCGCACCCAGCGATTTCAATTCCTTCGCCGCGGCGTCCATCAGCAGCCCGACCTCCCAGTGTCCGGTGTGATACCCGAGCGCTACCGGCGTGCCGTCCGCCGCGCGGATGCCGCCATGTGTGCTGAGTATCACGAATTCCGGTCCGCCCAACGCCGCCGGGTCCCAACCCATCCCGGCATTCTGGCTCCATCCGAAAACATCGCCGGACGGCCGCTGGATCAGCATTTCCGGTGTAATCGGTAGCGAACCGGCCGGCCCCCGCGCCTTGGAAGCTATATCGAAGATCGCGCGATCCGCGGAATCGAGAATTCGTTCGAGAGAAAGGCCCACAATTCAATGTAGCGTAGGCTTCCGGCCTGCGAACCACCCACATCTACTCTTTCCCGATTAGATAATAGTCCGTGTAGGTCTCGTCCTCGGTCGAATCGCGCGACCACACCAGCACATTCGCCTTCACCCGTGTGACAAAGTGACTCGGCATCCACACCCGGCCCACCGGAGCCTCGTCGAGCGTGAACTCCGTCCCCGGCCGCACGTGCGCGATAAACAACCCGAACGCCACCGGCCGAAACACCGCCGCTGTCACCCGAACCCATTGATATTGCTCCGTGTCGATCCACAGAGTTCCGCGCATGCCCGTCAGCACTTTCGTGTCGCGGCTGCGCGGCACGTACCCCGGCCGCGGCGTTGCATCCACGCGAAAACACTCGCGCCCATTCACCGATTCTTTCCCCGCCAGCTTGAACTGGAACGCCTTGATCATCTCCGTCATCAGCGCATGATCCTGCCGCCGCTCGCGCTCGAACTGGTCGATCCGCTTCCGCCTCTGCGCGGGACTCTCCGCCCGCCGGCGCTCCCGTTCGCGCTGTTCCTTCGCATCCTCGTTCTTTAACTCCGACGCGCTCAGCGCCTTGCCATTGATCGCGATCGGCTTGTTGTACGGCGACCCGTCGATCATCGTCACCTCATACGTGCGCGTCGTCCGCCTGCCGCTCTTGGTGGTCACATCGCGCTCTTTGAACCCGTACTGCGGAGCCACCTTCCAGTTGGCATTGTTATTGGCCACCGACCGGCTGACGATCTGGTTCACATCGTCCGCCGCCCCGAGTCCGCAGACCACGCTCGCCAGCGTCAGAAGTAGAACGTTTTGCGCGATTGTTGCTGCCACCCGCACCCCCTTCTCATTGTTCCGCTCTCGCGCCTCTATGACTATCCTCTCCATACACCACTTAGTCCCCCGTTTCACACTGGCATACCGCTGTGTGCTTAAACTCTTACCGCCGCACCCCCCAACCTGCACAAAATTAATTGAGCACAGGGAGAAATGCATGGCTGAAACGGTTTCCGAGATATTGGTGAAAAGACTCATCGGTTGGGGCGTGGACACGATTTTCGGACTGCCCGGCGACGGCGTGGACGGCTTCTTCGAGGCCTTGCGCCAGCATCGGAAGGAACTGCGGTTCATCCAGGTCCGCCACGAAGAGGCTGCCGCTTTCGCCGCGTGCGGATATGCAAAGTTCACCGGCAGGCTCGGTGTCTGCGTCGCCACCTCCGGACCCGGCGGCATTCACCTCTTGAACGGCCTCTATGACGCCAAATTCGATGGCCAGCCCGTCCTCGCCATCACCGGACACACCTTCCATGACCTCATCGGTACCCACTATCAACAGGATGTCGACCTTGACAAGTTGTACATGGATGTCGCCATCTACAATCAGCGCGTCATGGGACCAGCCCATGCCCAGAATGTGCTCGACGAGGCCATCAAGACGGCTCTCGCGTATCGCGGCGTCGCGCACCTGACCATCCCCAAGGACATTCAGGAGTGGAAGAGCTCCGACGAGCATCGCTCCGGCATGAACGTCAAGGGCCACAGCACCGACGTGCTGGCCGGGCGCTACCCCATTCCACCTGAGTCGGAATTCGAAGCCGCCGCGCGTATGATCGCCGACGGATCCCGTGTCGCGATTCTGGTCGGCCGCGGCGCACTCGGCGCGCGCACTGAAGTCCTCGAACTCGCGGCGAAGCTGAAGGCGCCCGTCATCAAAGCGCTGCTAGGCAAGGCCGTAATTCCCGATGACAACGAGTACTGCCTCGGCGGCATCGGCCTGCTGGGCACCGCGCCGTCGCAGGACGCCATGCACGAATGCGACACCCTGATCATGGCCGGCACCAGTTTCCCTTACATCGAGTTTCTGCCCAAGCCTGGCAAGGCCAAAGTCATCCAGGTGGATATCGATCCCACGCGTATCGGCCTGCGCGCCGCCGCGGATATTGGCTTGGTCGGCGATTGCAAACAGGTGCTCGGCCTGCTCGCCAAGTTCGTCCCTCAAAAGGAGGACCGCGGCTTCCTCGACAAATCCCAGCGCCGGATGGAATCGTGGAACAAGCTCATGCAGGAACGCGGCATGCGGCAGGATAAGCCGATGAAGCCGCAGGTCGTCACCTACGAGCTCGATAAACTGCTCAACGACGACGCCATCGTGATCTCCGACAGCGGCACTATCGCGACGTGGGCCGCGCGCTACATCACCATCCGCGGCAACATGCAGTTCTCGCTCTCCGGCATGCTGGCCACCATGGCCAACGGCCTGCCATACAGCATCGGCGCCGCGGTTGCCTATCCCGGCCGCCAGGTCGTCTGCGTAGTCGGCGATGGCGGACTCACCATGCTCATGGGCGAAATCGCCACCCTCGTGAAATACAAGCTGCCGGTGAAAGTCATCGTCATCAAGAACAACGAGCTCGGCCAGATCAAGTGGGAGCAGATGGTGCTCGACGCCAATCCCGAATTCGGCGTCGACCTGCAGCCCATCGACTTCGCCATGCACGCGCAGGCCTGCGGCGCCGCCGGTTTCACCATCGACGATCCGAAGGACGCCGCCGCCGTGCTCCGCCAGGCCCTCGCTCACAACGGGCCTGCCGTCATTCAGGCCGTCGTCGATCCCAACGAGCCGCCGTTGCCCGGTAACATCACCATGGAACAAAGCGTGCACTTTGCCGAGGCGTTGATCCGGGGAGAGAAGGACGCCGGAAAGATTATCAAGACGATTGTCGAGAATAAGGTGCGCGAAGTGATCTGATGATGCAACCCGGTCTGGGCCTGCCGCTCGCGCGGTTGCGGCCCCGCGATCAGCTCTTTTACGTGAGCCGCAACCGCACTGTGCTGGCGACCGCTCGCGATGGATTCATACCTCGGCATGTCGTCCGTCAACCCAACTCCTGGTCGATGACAGCCAGTCTTCCGGAGTGGCTGATCGACGCCTGTTCGGCTCTGCTGCCGGAAATTGAAGATGAATATGTCGAACAAACCTGAAGTCGTAGTCATTACGGGCGCATCGGCCGGAGTTGGCCGCGCCACCGTGCAG
>Ga0105240_10002218_pt1 | contig 31658 bp, 23 predicted proteins | sample KBSC54metaG_FD_80426 | JGI IMG/M metagenome (GOLD analysis project Ga0105240, IMG submission 80426) | Corn rhizosphere microbial communities from Kellogg Biological Station, Michigan, USA - KBS C5-4 metaG | ecosystem: Host-associated > Plants > Roots > Rhizosphere > Soil | place: Michigan, USA... | reverse complement strand
CCAAGACGCTGGAGGAGCCGGCCAAGGAGCTCGATGAGCGTGTCTCCGAGTTGCTTGCCGCTGCCAGCGAGGTCCATCGGATTCTTGAGCCGGGATTCCTGGAGTCGGTCCATGAGCACGCTCTGCGTGGAGCTCGGATTGAGAAATGTCCAATCTCGGCGGCAGGTTCCAGTCAGAGTCGAGTACGAGGGGCACCGAGTCGGTGAAAGTTGCCTCGACCTGCTGGCTTCCGATCGTCTTGTCGTCGAGCTGAAGGCCGTCGAGGCGCTGGCACCGATTCACTGGGTCCAGGTCCGGTCGTATCTCAAAGCGACGGGGTGCCTTCTCGGTCTCATCCACTTCAACGTGCCCGTCCTTCTCCGCGGTGTTCGCCGAATCATTCTGACGCCTGACCTGGCGTCCTGGTGTCCTGGCGCTTTGAGTGAACGGCATTGCCGCTAGGCCCCGTCGTTCCGAAATCAGTCTGTCACCCGCCGGGGACGAACCTGAAGCCAGTACCCCCGGAATTCGCACCGTTCGCAGAAAACGGGGGCTGCTCTTCGACGCAGCGCCTGTATATATGTCGCCTTACACATGGCGCACGCGTACATCTTGGTCGTAGATGACGACGATGCCATCCGCGACAGCGTCGTCGAGGCGCTGGAGGACGCGTCCTACCCGGTGAAGGCGGCGCACGACGGCCGCGAGGCGCTGAGCATCCTGCGCCAGGGCGACGAACTGCCCTGTCTGGTCCTCCTCGACCTGATGATGCCGGTGATGGACGGCTGGGCGTTCGCCCGCGAACAGTCGCAGGACCCCGCCCTGTCCAATCTTCCCATCTGCGTCATCACGGCGGTGGGCACCAGCCGCCCCATCCCCTCCGACGCCGTCGCCGTCGTTCGAAAGCCCTTCAAGCTGCAGGACCTCCTGGAGGTGGTCCAGCAGCACTGCTAGTGACTTTTTTTCGCACAGGGCGACTCGCGGGGACTCACAGTGGCGACCGTGGAAGCGAGCACCGGCAGTCGGGCGACCGTCGAGCAGGTCCACCTGGAGCGTGAACGGGTGCGGTCCATCCGCGCCGAACGGCTGCAGCAGGCGACCGCCCGCCTGGCGGCGGCGCTGACCGCCCAGGAAGTGTCCGATGCCGTCCTGGCGGTGACCGCGGACGTGCTCGAGTCGTCCGCCGGCGCGGTGTACCTGGAACACGGGACCGGCGCCCTTCAGCTGGCGGCCTGCCGCGGCGTCCCCTTCGCCATGGAGCAGTGGCAGGTGCTGCCGCGAGAGTCGCGCGGGCCGCTGTCGACCGCCGTCAACACGCGGTCGGCGGTGTTCGTCCGCGACCGCGTCGAGTTGCTACAGCGCTATCCCGAGCTGGCAGGCCTGGAAATGTCCGGCCCGCCCCTGGGGGCTATCGTGGCGCTGCCCCTCATCCATCTCGGCCGCGTGGTGGGCGCCCTGGCGGTCTCCTTCGACGGGGCGCGAGGCTTCGACGAGGAGGAACGGCGCTGGCTGACCAGCGTCGCCAGCCAGGCGGCGCTGGCCGCGGATCGGGCGCGTCTCTACCAGGCAGAGCAGCAGGCGCGCCGCGAGGCCCAGGCCGCGCAGCGGGACGCGGAGCGGGCCCGCGACGAGGCCGAGACGCTGTACCGGCTGGCCGAGTCCCTGTCGGCCAGTCAGCTGGACCTCGAGTCGATCGTCCAGCGGGTCACCGACGAGGCCACCCGCCTGACGGGGGCCGAGTTCGGCGCGTTTTTTTACAACGTGGTCGACGCGGGCGGTGAAGCGTACCTGCTGTACACCCTGTCGGGCGCCCCCAAGGAGTCCTTCGCCAAGCTGGGCCTGCCGCGCAACACGCCCATCTTCGCCGCGACGTTTGGCGGTGAAGCGGTGGTGCGCCTGGACGACGTGAAGAAGGACCCCCGCTACGGCACGATGGCGCCCCACCACGGCATGCCCAAGGGGCACCTGCCGGTCACCAGCTACCTCGCCGTACCGGTGATGTCGCGCTCCGGCGAGGTGCTGGGCGGGCTGTTCTTCGGACACTCGCAGCCGGCGCGCTTCACCGAGCGACACGAGCGCGTGACCCGTTCGCTGGCCGCGACGGCCGCGCTGGCCATCGACAACGCGAAGCTGTACCGCGCCACCCGGGACGCCCAGGAGAAGCAGCGCCGGCTGGTCGAGAGTCAAGGGGAGACCATCCGCCTGACGGAGCTCTTCATCGGCGTGCTGGCCCACGACCTGCGCACGCCGCTGACGGCGATGCTGACGGCCTCCGAGCTGGTGCGGTCCCGGCTGCCGCGCGACGAGGCGCGAAACCTGAAGGCGGTCGACCGCATCGCCACCAGCGGCCAGCGCATGTCACGCATGATCGAGCAGCTGCTCGACTACACGCGCCTGCGCGTCGGCCAGGGCATGGTCCTGGAGCCGAAGGCCGCCCACCTGGGCGTGGTGGTAGCGCAGGCCGCGGAAGAGGTTCAGCAGTGCCACCCTGGCGCGGCGATCACCGTCGAACAGAAGGGCGCCCTGGACGGTTGCTGGGACGTCGACCGGCTGGGCCAGGTCTTCTCGAACCTGATCGGCAACGCCGTCCAGCACGGCGCCGCCGGCGGCGTCAGCATCGTCGTGGACGGCAGCCATCCCGAGCGGGTCGAGGCGCGCGTGCACAACGAGGGCACGATCCCGGCGCCGCTGCTGCCCAGGGTCTTCGAACCGCTGATGGGAAGCCGGGTCAAGGAGCGGGCCGGCCTGGGACTGGGGCTGTTCATCACCCGCGAGATCCTGGCCGCGCACGGCGGCAGCGTCTCCGTCACCTCGAACGACAGGGACGGGACCACCTTCGCGATCACGCTGGCGCGCGACACGGCGGCGCCGGGGTCCAGCGCTGCATCACCGCAGTCCCTGCCGGCGTTCGCGCCCGCCGTGGCCGGCGCGCCCGATGATCTGCGCCACAGCGAGGCCCGCTTCCGGCTGCTGGTCGAGTCGGTGAAGGACTACGCGATCATCATGCTGGATCCCACCGGGCACGTGCAGACGTGGAACGTGGGCGCCAAGCGCATCAAGGGCTACGACCCCGGGGAGATCATCGGCCAGCACTTCTCCCGTTTCTACGAGGCGAACGAGGGCCGCGACGCCAGCTGTCGGACGCGATTGCAGATGGCGGCGCGCGACGGCCGCTTCGAAGACGAAGGCTGGCGGGTGCGCAAGGACGGCTCGCGGTTCTGGGCCAACGTGGTGATCACCGCCTTGCGCGGCAGCAACGGCGAGCTGGTGGGCTTCGTCAAGGTGACCCGCGACCTGACGGAGCGCCGCGCGCTGGAGGACGAGCGCGTGAAACGGGCGCGGGCCGAGGAGGGGTTGCACCTGCGGGACGAGTTCCTGGCCCTGGCCTCCCACGAGTTGAAGACGCCGCTCACCGTCATGCAGATGCAGCTGGACGGCCTGCGCGAACGGCTGGGCGACGCGGACGAGAAGGTGTCGCGGAAGTTGCTCCGCGCCGCGCGCAGCACCGAGCGCCTGTCGCGACTGGTCGAGTCGCTGCTGGACGTGTCGAACCTGACCACCGGCAAGCTGAGGCTGGAGCGGGAGAACGCGTCGCTGGGCGCGATCGTCACCCGCGTGGTCGAGGATCTGGGGCCGAGCGCGACCCGCGCCGGATGCCCCCTGCAGCTGGACCTGGACCCGGGCGTCGTGGGGGCCTGGGACCAGCTGCGGCTGGAACAGGTGGTGCACAACCTGCTGTCGAACGCGATCAAGTACGGCGCGGGCAAACCGATCGCCATCGCGGTCCGGCTGGCAGGAGGCGACGCCGTGCTGGAGATCCGAGATCACGGGCCCGGGATCCCCGACGCGGATCCGGGGCGGCTGTTCCGGCGCTTCGAGCGCGGCGTGTCGCTGCGCAACTACGGCGGTCTGGGGCTGGGCCTGTTCCTGGTCCAGGAGATCGTCGAGGCGCACGGAGGCCAGGTGAGCGCGCAGAACGCGGAGGGCGGCGGCGCGCGGTTCGCGATTCGCCTGCCGGCGGCGGCCGACCCGGGGCGCTGAGCCCGGGCCGGCTGATCCCTCACCCGCGCCAGCCAGATCGCCGGGACACCGTCACTGGATTCGGGTAAAAGCGCCGGAGATTCGACATGGAACCCGGTGCAGTAGAGATGACTTCGCGCGCGGACCTGCTGCTGGCGTCGGCGTCGCCCCGGCGCCGCGAGCTGCTGGAGAGGGTCGGGCTGACCCTGCGCGTGTCCGCCCCCGACATCGACGAGTCCCCCCACGAGGGCGAGGCGGCCGCTGACTACGTGCGCCGCATGGCCGCGGGCAAGCTGGCGGCGGCGCGCGCCGCCGCGGGCGCCACCGACGTCGCCGTGCTGGCCGCCGACACCATCGTGATTTTGCAGGGTCGCATCTTGGGAAAACCGCGCGATCGGGACGACGCCGCGGACATGCTGCGGCGGCTGGCCGGGCACCGGCACGAGGTCACCACCGCCTATCGCATCGCCTTCGGCGCGCGCGAGCTGGATCGCGCGGTGACGACCGCCGTGGCGTTCCGCATGATGGACCCGCGCGAGCTGGACGCTTACCTCGCGTGCGAGGAGTGGAGGGGCAAGGCGGGCGCGTACGCGGTGCAGGGCGTGGCGGCCGCTTTCGTGACCGAGCTACGCGGCTCGCTGACGAACGTGGTGGGCCTGCCGCTGGCCGAAGTGCTGGCCGACCTGCGCGCGCTGGGGGCCCTGCCCGCCTATCCCCCCGCCCGCTATCCGGCGGTCGCCTGACACATGACGCGCGCCGAAGAGATCGCTGCCCGCCTGACCGAGGTTCGCGAACGGATCGCGGCGGCCGTCGCGCGTTCGGGCCGACCGGCGGGCAGCGTGCGTCTGGTGGCGGTCAGCAAGAAGATGCCGGCCGACGACGTCCGCGCGGCGCTGGACGCCGGGCAGCTGGACTTCGGCGAGAACTACGCGCAGGAGCTGCGCGACAAGCGCGCGGCTTTCGAGGGGGCCGGACCGGGCGCGCCGTTGCCGCGCTGGCACTACATCGGCCCGTTACAGCGAAATAAGGTGAAGTTTCTCGCTGGTCAGGTGGCCCTCATCCAGTCGGTGGCAGACGCGGACATGCTGGAGGAGATCGATCGGCGCGCCGAGGCGGCCGGGGCGGAGCAGGACTGCCTGCTCCAGGTCAACGTGGCGGGCGAGGCCCAGAAGAGCGGCGCTCCGCTCGCGGCGGTCCCCGCGCTGCTGGACGCCTTCGCCCGCGCCCGGCGCGTGTCGTGCAGGGGGCTGATGCTGATCCCTCCGTTCGTGGACGACGTCCAGCAAACGCGCCGGCACTTCGCGGCCCTGCGCACGCTGCGCGAGCGCGAGGCGGCCATCGCCCGGCCGCGCGTCGATCTGCGCGAGCTGTCGATGGGCATGAGCGGCGATTTCATCGAGGCGATCGCGGAAGGGGCGACGCTGGTCCGGGTGGGCACGGCGATCTTTGGCGCGCGAGTGACCGGTTGACGCGGCCCCCCCCTCGCATCGTCGCGCGTCACTTGATCCTGCTGGCGTTCGCCGCGTTCCCGGCGGGGGAGTGCATCGCCCAGGCGCAATCGACGTCCGACGCCTTCCTGTACGAACCGCCGTCGATCGAGGCGCCGCGCCTGCGCAACGCCGAGCCGCGCACGGCCGTCTACATGGACGCCACCTACGGCGTCAGCAACGACCTGTCGGCGCTGCCCGACATCGCCGGCAAGGCCTACGGCTTCCGCGTGGCGGCGGGCGGCAGCCTGAAGCTGGGGCGCTTCCAGCTGGACGCCGAGCTGCCCGCCGGTCAGGTGACGACGCTGTCGCTGATCAACCCCAACCCGCTGTTCGACATCGATCCCAACGACAAGCACCAGTCGACGGTCTCGCTGGGCGATTCGCGGCTGGGCGCCCAATGGACGAGTGTCCTCCCCACCGACGCGATGGCCGTGGTGGCCGGCTTCGGCATCAGCCTGCGCATCCCCACCCACACCACCGAGTACACCTTCCACCTGACCGACGGCAGCCCCGGCTTCTACGCCCTGCCCTACTACTTCCACATCCAGCCCACGTTCATCCTGGGCGAGGCGCTGGGGCGGGTGTCGTTCGTGATGAACGAGAGCGCGCTGATCTTGATGGGGCCGGACGCCACGGTCGCCGACATTCCCATCGTCATCCCGACGATCTACTTCTGGGACGCGCACTACGGCGCCTCGGTGCGGATCTTCGACGGCTTCGCCGTGTCGTGCGCGCTGAACACCACCTATCAGCTGAACGCGCTGGACAAGGTGATGTTTCCACACCTGAACAAGCTCCGCTCGGCTTACATCGTGCCGGGCGTGCAGGTGCACGTGGGGGCCTACCGCGTCGATCTGGTGGGACGTTTCGGCATCAAGGCGGGCGCCGAGCCGCTGGGCGTGCTGACGTTCCAGGGCACGGACTCGCTGACGGTGCGCGTCTCGCGGCTCTTCGATTGATCGGGGCCGCGCCGCTTTTCGGTGTACGCTTTGACACAGATGCGAACGCCCTGCCGTCCGTCGAAGAACGTGGCCCTGGGGTTGATGCCGGCCCTGCTGCTGGCCCTGGGAATCGCCGGTTGCTCGTCCGGAGGCGGATCGAAGTCGGACGCGGGCGTCGACTACCTGACCTTCGACGTGCCGTTCGGGGATCTGCCCCCCGGCTGTCCGCCCCCCGCCGCCAACGATCAGGGAATCGGCAGCGCGTGCACGAACGGCGGCAACGAGTGCAAGAACGGCCTGCTGTGCGCCTGTGAACCGCACGCCAACATCCAGCCGCCGGCAGGCACGCCCTGCGTGTGCACGAAGCTGATCCTCAGCGGCTGTGACTCCGTTCCCGTGGACTACTGCGGACAGGGCGCGACCTGCTGCAGCTACATGAACACGCTCTCCATCTGCGTGCCGGTGGTCTGCCTGGAGAACGCGACCTGCCCGATGTTCTGAGCGGCCAGGCGCCGGAGCCAGCCCGCGCGTCGGCCCGCTCGATGTCGTTCCGCCTCTGATAAAGTCGCGCCGGCGTGACCGACGACCTGCGCGTGATGTCGCCGGCCCCTTCACGGGGCGAGGCGTGCGTGATCGACTTCGAGGGCGCTCCCCTGCGCGCGTTCGCGGGCGAGTCGGTGGCCGTCGCGCTGTTCGCCGCCGGGGTGCGGACGCTGGGGCGCTCGACGAAGTACCACCGGCCGCGCGGCGCGTTCTGCTTCGAGGGCCACTGCGCCTCGTGCCTGATGCGCATCGACGGCAAACCCAACGTGCGGGCCTGCCTGGCGCCGGCCCGTCCCGACCTGCGCTGCGAGCGCCAGAACGCGTTCCCGTCTGCCGACGTCGACATGCTGGAGGCAGCGGACTGGCTGTTCCCCCACGGCATGGACCACCACAGCCTGCTGACCGGCAACAGCGCCGCGAACCGCGTGTTCGTCAATCTGGTGCGGCAGGTGGGCGGGTCGGGCACGCTGCCTGACGCCCCCGCCGCGTCGCTGCCGCCGGTCAGAGATGCCGTGGTCGACGTGTGCGTGGTGGGCGCCGGTCCCGCCGGCCTGGCCGCGGCGGCGGCGCTGGGCACGGCGGCCCCAGGCACGCGCGTGTTGCTGGTCGACGACCAGCCCGTCCCGGGCGGTTCGTGGCTGGCCGAGCCGGGCGGGCTGGCGCAGGCCACCGACGCCGCGACCCGGGCCACGGCCGCGGGCGCCGTGCTGCTGGCGCAGGCGGTGGCGATCGGCTTCTTCCCGGAAGACGTCCTCCCCGCCGCCGGGGCATCCGGCGCGCCTGCATCCAGCGGCCAGGCCTCGGCGACGCTGGAAGGCGGGGAGCCCTCGGACACGATGCCCGGCACGCTGGCCGTGGCGACCCCGGACGGGCTGGTCCGCGTGGCCGCCCGGCGCTTCCTGTACGCGACGGGCGGCGCCGATCAGAACCTGCCTTTCCTGGACAACGACCGCCCGGGCGTCATCTCGGCGCGCGCGTGCGGCCGCCTGGCCTTCCAGCACGGCGTGCGGCCCGGCAAGCGCGTGGCCGTCGTGGGCGACGCCGCCTTCGGCGACCGGCTGGCCGCGGCGCTCTCCCGGGCGGGCGTGCCCGTCGAGCGCGTGACCCGGCGCGAGCGGCCCCTGGCCGCGATCGGGGGCGCGAACCTGCGCGCGCTGGAGGTCGAGGACGACGGCGGCGCCCGCCGTCGCATCGAGGCCGACGTGGTGGCCGCCGCCGTCACGCCGGCCCCCGCCTCGGAGCTGCCGCGCCAGCACGGCGCGCGCGTCGCCTTCGGCGAGACCGCCGGCGGATTCGCCGTCACCGTCGACGAGACGTTCCGGACCAGCGTCACCGGCGTGTTCGCGTGCGGCGACGTCACCGGCTTCCAGGGCCCCGAGGCGGCGGCGCGCGCCGGTGCGGCGGCCGGCCGAGAAATCGCGCACACTCTTCGGTGATCATGGCCCCCCCACTTCTCGATCGTCCCTCACCCCTGCCCTCACCCGACCGACCTCTTGCGGCGTCCGGCCCACGACCGCGCCGCGCCTCGTTCGCGGCAGCGGCGCTGCTGGCCGCGGTCGCCCCCGTCCTCTCGTGCGCGTCCGAGCCTCCCCCTGCCCCGGTCACGCCCCAGCCCGCCGCGCCCGCCGGGCCCGTGCAGCCGCCGGCGTTCACCGCTCCGCCGGTCGCGTCGCCCGCCGCGCGCGAAGATCAACGCACGCGCGAGCGCCGCGAGATCACCGAGGCCGCCTGGAGGACGGTGCGCGAGAAGCACTACGACCCAAAGCTGGGCGGCGTCGACTGGGACGCGATGCTGAAGAAGTACGAGCCGCGCGCGCTGGCGGCGCCCGACGACGCCACCTTCTACCGCACGCTGAACGACATGCTCGGCGAGCTGGGTCAGTCGCACATGATGATCACCGGCCCGGGCGCGGGCGACGATCAGGCGGCCCCGGAGCCGCAAGAGCAGGCACAGTCGCAGCGTGCTCCCTCCGACACCACCGGCCCCGAGGACGTGGGCGATCCCGGCGTGCTGGTCCGGGTCATCGACGGGCGCCCCACCGTCACGTCGGTGCGCGCGGGCTCGTCCGCCGACAAGCACGGCATCAAGCCGGGGTTCCTCGTCACCGCCATCGGCGGGCGTCCCCTGACCGCCGTGGCGGCCAGCCGCCGCTCGTTGCGGCCGGTCGAGGAGCGCTTCGCCGTGCGGCGGGCGGCGCTGCGCCGCCTGGAGGGGCCCGTCGGCAGCAAGGTGACCCTGGCGTACCTGGACAACGCCGACCGCCCCGGCCAGGTCATCCTGGACCGCGATCCGCCCCCCGGCCCGCTGCGCCAGGTGGGCTACCTGCCGCCGCTCCACCCCGAGCTGCGCGCCTACGAGGTGAACGGCGTGGGTGTGCTGGCCTTCAACATCTTCCTGCTGGATCCCCTGCTGGGGGACATCAAGAAGGCCATGGATCGCTTCGAGGCGCGCCACGTGAAGGGCCTGATCCTCGACCTGCGGGGTAACCCGGGCGGCCTGGCCGCCATGGCCATCCCGCTGGCGGCCGAGCTGGTGACCACGCCCATGTCCCTGGGCAGCATGTTGATGCGGGACAACACGCGGACCGACACCGTCGCCACGTTCTCGCAGACGTTCGCCGTGCAACCGGCGCCGGGCCGCAAGCCCTACGGCGGGCCCCTGCTGATCCTGACCGACGAGGGAACGGCCTCCGCCTCCGAGATCCTGGCCGCCGGCCTGCAAGAGGCCGGGCGGGCGCGGGTGGTGGGCGACGCCAGCCTGGGGGCGGTGCTGCCCTCCGTGGTCGAGTCGCTGCCCCACGGCGCCGTCATGCAGGTGGTGGTGGCGGACTTCAAGACGCCGAGGGGCGTGCTGCTGGAGGGGCGAGGCGTGCAGCCGGATCAGCGGGTGCTGGAGACGCGGGCCGCCTTCGCCAGCGGTCATGACCCGGTGCTGGACGCGGCGGTGGACGCGCTCCGCGCGGCGCCCCTCGCCCCGCGAGGTCCCCGAGACGCCTCGACAGGACCGAAGTCGAACGCTAGAAGCGCCAGACCGTGACCACGAGCTCGCGAGGACGCCGCTGATGGCGAAACCGACCGCCCCCCACCCCATCCTGTCCGACGCGGCCCTGCGCGCGATCTGCGCGCACGCCCAGCGCGACGTGCCGCGCGAATGCTGCGGCATCGTGTTCGGCCCCAAGGACCAGGCGCTGGCCGACCAGGCCCACCCCTGCGAGAACATCCAGGATCGCCTGCACGCCGAGGACCCGGCGCGCTTCACCCGCGACGCGCGCACCGCCTACAACTTCGACGCGCGCGACATCTTCGCCCTGCAGAAGAGCCTGCGCGGCGGAACGCCCGCGAAGATCGTCTATCACTCGCACGTGGACGTGGGCGCCTACTTCAGCGACACCGACCAGGCCGCCGCCCAGTTCGACGGCGAGCCCGCCTACCCCGTCGAGTACGTGGTGGTGGACGTGACCGCCGCCGGACCGCGCGCCGCCAAGCAGTTCGCCTGGAGCGACGCCGACAAGAAGTACGTCGAGATCGGCGACTACGTGGTCGGCGCATGACCGCCGCCCGCGCCGATTCGCTGTTCCTGCGCGCCTGCCGCGGCGAGGCCACGCCGCGCCCGCCGCTGTGGATGATGCGGCAGGCGGGACGCTACCTGCCCGAGTACCGCGAGATCCGCCAGGGCGTGTCGTTCCTGGAGCTGTGCAAGAACCCGGCGCTGGCCGCCGAGGTGACGCTGCAGCCGATCCGGCGCTTCGGCTTCGACGCGGCCATCCTCTTCTCCGACCTGCTGGTGCCGCTGGAGGCGATGGGCCTGCCCGTCGAGTTCACCGAGCAGGGGCCCACCCTGCCCGCGCCGGTGCGCACGCCGGAGGATCTGGCGCGCGTGCGCCGCTTCGATCCCACGGGCGAGACCTCGTTCGTGCTCGAGACGATCTCGCGCCTGCGCCCGGCGCTGGGCGCGACGCCGCTGATCGGCTTCGCCGGCGCGCCCTTCACCGTCGCCACCTACGCCATCGAGGGCAAGACCTCGAAGACCTTCGCCGAGACGAAGAAGTTCTTCTACCGTCACCCCGAGCACGCCCGGCGGCTGCTGGCCACGATCGGCGAGGCGACGCGCGATTACCTGGAGGCGCAGCTGGACGCGGGCGCCGACGCCGTCCAGCTGTTCGATTCGTGGGTGGGCGTCGTGTCCGCCGAGGACTGGGCCGAGTTCGTGTTCCCACCCACGGCGGCGCTGATCGCCGCCCTGCGCAAGCGCGGCGCGCCCATCATCTATTTCGGCAACGGGGCCACCACCATCCTGGACCGCATCGCCGGCCTGGGCGCGGACGTCTACGGCATCGACTGGCGCCTGCCGCTGGACGAGGCGCGCGCGCGGCTGGCCAGCACGGCCACGCGGCCGTTCGCGGTGCAAGGGAACCTGGATCCGGCGGTGCTGCTGGCGCCGCCCGACGTGATCGCGGCGCGCGCCGCCGACGTCGTGAACCGCGGCGGCAAGCGCGGACACGTCTTCAACCTGGGCCACGGCATCACCCCCGAGACCCCGCTCGCCTCCGTCGAGGCGCTGGTCCGTGCGGTGCATGCCGCCTGAGATTCCCGTGAACGACTCCGCCAGCGCCGCGCCCCTCGCCCTGGTCGCCCTGAACCTGGGCGGACCGGATTCGCTGGACGCCGTCGAGCCGTTCTTGAAGAACCTGTTCGGCGATCCCGACGTGATCCAGCTGGGGTGGCTGCGCCCGCTGCAGCCGCTGTTCGCCCGCTGGATCGCGCGGCGGCGGGCGCCGCTGTCGCGCGGCGCCTACGAACAGATCGGCGGCCGTTCCCCCATCCTGGCCGAGACCACCGGGCAGATCGAAGCGGTGGCGGCGCGGCTGACGGCGCTGGGCGTGCCCGCCCGCCCGTACGTCGCCATGGCCTGCTGGCATCCGTTCTCGTCCGAGGCCGTGGCGGCCATGCAGCGCGACGGCATCGAGCGCGCCATCGCGGTGCCGATGTTCCCCCAGTACTCGTTCACCACCACCGCGTCGTCGATGAAGGCGCTGCAGCGGGCGCTGTCCCAGGCGCGGGCCGAGATCCGGCTGGCCGACGTGCGCAGCTACCCCGCCGCGGAGGGCTTCGTGGCGGCCATCGCCGACACGATCACCGAGGCCGTGGCCACGTTGCCCGTGTCCGTGCGCGAGACGGCGCCCGTGCTGTTCTCGGCGCACGGGCTGCCCGAGTCGTACATCCGCAAGGGCGACCCCTACCTGGACGAGGTGCGCAGCACGGTCGCGGCGGTGACGCGCCGGATGTCCCTGGGGGGACGGGCGCGCCTCGCCTTCCAGAGCCGCGTGGGCCCGCAGCGCTGGCTGAGCCCTTACACCGAGGAGACGCTCGACGAGCTGGCGGCTTCCGGCGAGAAGGCCGTGGTGGTCGTGCCCGTCGCGTTCACGGGCGAGCACGTCGAGACGCTGCAGGAGCTGGACATCATCTACCGGGAGCGGGCGCTGTCCCGGGGACTGACCTCGTTCGCGCGCGCCCGCACCGTGGGCACGCATCCCGCGTTCATCGACGCGCTGGCGACGCTGGCCCGCGAGGCGGCCGTGGCACGCGGCTGGGCCTGACCGATCGCCGTCATGCGCATCATCGTGATCGGCGGTGGCATCACCGGGCTGACGGCCGCCTACCTGGCTAGCCGGGACGGCCACGACGTGCTGTGCCTGGAGCCCGGGCCGCCCGGTGGCCTGCTGAAGACCGAGCGTCACGAGGGCTTCCTGTGCGAGGTCGGGCCCCAAGCGGTGCTCGACAACGCGCCCGACACGCTGGCCCTGATTGCTCGCCTGGGGCTGGAGCAGCGCGCCCTGCGCGCGAACCCTGCCGCCGCGCGCCGCTTCATCTATGCGCGGGGCCGGCTGCACCCGTTGCCGTCCAGCCCACCGGCCCTGCTGCGCTCGGGGCTGCTGTCCTGGTCGGGCAAACTGCGCCTCCTGCGCGAGCCGTTCGTGCGCCGCCCCGCCACGCCCGACGACGACGAGACCATCGCCGCCTTCGGCGCGCGCCGCCTGGGCGACGAGGCGGCGCGCACGCTGCTGTCCACGTTCGTGATCGGCGTGTTCGCCGGCGCTGCGGACCAGCTTTCCCTGGCCGCCGCGTTGCCGCGCCTGGCCGCCATGGAGCGCACGCACGGCGGCCTGTTCCGCGCGCTGATGCAGGGCAAGCGCGCGGGCAAGTCCAGCCCGGCGCGCGCCGCCCGCGCGCGCTCGCTGTCGTTCCCCGAGGGCATCTCCGAGCTGCCGGCGGCGCTCGCCCGCGCGCTGGGACCGCGCCTCGTGCGGGGGCGCGCCCTGGCGGTCGCCCCGCGTGCAGGTGACGGCTGGCGGGTGGCCGTCGAGGCGGCAGGCTCCCCGGCCACCGAGTACGAGGGCGACGCGGTCGTCGTCGCGACGGAGGCGGCCGCGGCGGCCACCTTGCTCGACCCCGTGGTGCCCGAGGCGGCGGCGCTGCGCACCATCGAGACGGCCCCGGTCGCCGTGTGCACGCTGGGCTTCCGGGAGGCGGCTCAGCAACCGCTGAACGTGGACCTGAACGCGTACGGCTTCCTGGTGGCGCGCGGGGAGTCCCCCAAGCTGCTCGGCTGCCAGTACGAGTCGTCCACGTTCCCGGGACGCGCGCCCGAGGACCAGGTGCTGCTTCGCTGCATCCTGGGGGGGACCGGACCCGGGTTCGATCCCAGGGTGGTCGACCGTCCGGATCGACAGATCATCGAGGAGACCGTCCAGGACCTGAAGGTCGTCACCGGGCTGGGGCGTGACCCCGACTTCGCCCGGGTCTGGCGTCATCCGGCCGGCATCCCCCAGCCGCGGCCCGGCCATCTGCGGCTGGTCGCGGAGGTCGACGGGGGGCTGCGCCGGCACCGGGGCCTGTTCCTGCTGGGGCACGCGGTGCGCGGCGTCGGCGTCAACGAGAGCATCCGCGCCGCGACCGCGTTCTCGGCCAGCTTGCCCCGCTGAGCGCCGCTGGCCCCCGGCTGGCCCCGGGCTAGCGACAAAAAAGTGCGCGACGCGGATCGAAAAACGACATTCCGCACGGGCCCGCCGGCAACTGAAAGGTACGCGCCTGGCCCCGGGGAGCGTGTCCGCGCCTGCCCACGACATGGACCTACATCGCCGCCGGTATCCGGCAACAGGTCACTTTCAAACTATGAGCCTTCTCGCAATTCGGGATGTCGGTGTATATATGTCGCGATCTGCTGAGGCCTGTAATCGGGCTTCCTTTTCCCTTCCCCCCCGTAGCTTGATCGACGAGCGAATTCTGTAAGCGCAGACGCAGGTCCGGCGGTTCATTTCGGCCGGGTCGAGCTTGTTCGATCTGGTAGTGTCTCCGACCGCGTCCCGATTTGTGCCGCCCCCTCCCACCCACCACGCCAGCGGGGAATTCATGAACATCACGAACCGCGTCCTCCTCTCGTGCGCGACCCTCGGACTCGTCTTCAGCCTGGGTTGTGCCAATGTTTCCGCCCCCGAAACCACAGGGTCGGGCGGCAGCAACGGCTCGGGAGGTAAACGCGGAAGCGGTTCGGGCGGCAGCAGCGCCATGTTTCCGGACGCAGGGAAATTCGAGACGCCCATCGTCCCCGGAAACTGCGGCAACGGGAAGCAGGACCCGGGCGAGGAGTGCGACGACAGCAACACGGACGACGGCGACGGCTGCACGCGCCTTTGCCAGATCGAGTCCGGCTGGACCTGTCCCGACTGGGGTCAGAAGTGCAAGCCGCCCAAGTGCGGCGACGGCGTGCTGGCCTCCAGCGAGATGTGCGACGACGGCAACACCGACAACGGTGACGGTTGCAACTCGGACTGCACCCAGATCGACTCGCACTTTCAGTGCCGGGTGCCCGGCAAGCGCTGCGTCCCCATCTGCGGCGACGGGTACATCGTGAAGAACATCGAGGCCTGCGACGACGGCAACACCAACGACAATGACGGCTGCTCCAGCACCTGCCTCGTCGAGCCCGGCTCGAGCTGCACGGCCTCCGGCGACGGTCCCAGCAGCTGCACCAAGTCGGTGTGCGGCAACGGCATGCAGGAGGCGGGCGAGTCCTGCGACAAGGGCAACCAGAACGGCGTGTTCCTGGGCGACGGAAAGGGCTGCTCGAAGACCTGCACCACCGAGCCGACCTGTCGCGACTCCAGCGGCAAGAACCAGGCCTGCAAGGCGGTGTGCGGCGACGGCAACGTCGACATGAGCCCGGGCAGCAACGAGGAGTGCGACGACGGCAACCAGGCTGACGGCGACGGCTGCTCGCACGACTGCAAGAAGGAGCAGGGCTGGTCGTGCGACATCATGAAGAAGCCGGACGTCGTCTCCTGCACCCAGGCCGGCAACAGCGGCATGTGCCTGGAGCTGCCGGTCGTCTACCGTGACTTCAAGAACGAGCACGAGACGGGCGGCCACCCCGACTTCATGTATCACTCGACGTCGCGCCCCTGCATCCCGAACTCGTCGGGCCCCGCCCACGGCGGCGACGCCATGGCGCGCTGCTGGGGCATCGTCCAGGACAACCTGAAGAACGGCAAGCCGCAGCTGAACGGGTCGCCCACCTGCCAGTGCCAGTTCACGGACTGGAGCTACAAGAACGACAGCAACCACGTGCCGGGTTACACCGGGGCGAACAGCCCGATCCCCAACGCGTCGATGAACTACATGGGCGCCCCCCGCGTGATGGCGACCGTTGCCGCGGCGAAGAGCGCCGACAGCTTCAACCAGTGGTACAACGACTCGTCGGCGTCCAGCCCGGCGAACATGCACACGGTCGGCACGCTGGAGCTGGCCGATCAGGGGAACGGCAGCTACCGGTTCTCCAGCAACCCGGACGCCGTCCAGGGTGGCTTCTTCCCGCTGGACCAGTCGCCGGCGCCCAACGCCATGGGGCAGACCGCCGCCGGCGAGGCGCTGCTGTGCAACTTGTGGCCCTACTGGTACAGCAGCACCCAGTTCGGCGCGGGCGCGGGTTGCAAGGGCGATCAGTATCTGTTCCCGCCCAGCATCCCCGCCAACCTGCTGTCCATGGCCATGTGCACCGGGACGGACAACCCGGGGTGCGTCAAGGGAACGTGGGTGACCGGCGTGCAGGGCAAGTGGCACGACGCCTGGTTCACGGACGAGGTCCACTACTACTTCGTGCTGACCAGCGACGGCATCAACCTGCAGTTCTACGGCGATGATGACATGTTCATCTTCATCAACGGCGTGCTGGTCGTCGACCTGGGCGGCATCCACCAGCGGCTGCCCGGCAAGGTCACCGTGGACTCGTCGGGTATGGCCACCATCACCGAGGGCGGGTTCATCGACTCGGCCGGCAACATCACCCCCTGCCCCAGCAACGACCCGGCGGATCCCACCAACGTCAACATGTATCCGAAGGCGACCTCGCCCGCCGACTGCCGCCAGCGCACGGTCAACCTGGGCCTGCAGGTGGGCAGCACCTACGAGATCGCGATCTTCGGCGCGGACCGCGGCGCCACCGAGTCGAACTACCAGCTGACCCTGAACGGGTTCGCCACGAACGAGACGGTGTGCACGCCCCGCTGCGGCGACGGCGCGGTGTCCGGCGGCGAGGAGTGCGACTGCGGCGACGGCTCGGGCGATCTGCCCTCGGGGTGCTCGGGCCCCAACGACGACAACGCCTACGGCGGCTGCACCACCCAGTGCAAGTTCGGCCCGTTCTGCGGCGACAACAACACCGACACGAACGCCGATCCGCCCGAGGCGTGCGATGACGGCAAGGACAACGGCGCCACCTACATCACGGACAAGAACAGCGGCGGGTGCAGCGTGACGTGCCAGCTGCCCCACTACTGCGGCGACGGCCACACCGACACCGCCTACGGCGAGCAGTGCGACCTGGGCGACAGCAACGGCCAGAAGATCGACAAGGGCGGCGTCCAGTGCGTCGTGTGCGACTCGCAGTGCAAGCTGGTCACGGAGTGCGGCGGCTGAGCAGGTCCGCAAAGCGGTAACAAAACGGGCTCCTCGCGGGCAGGCGGCAGGCCGGCGGGGAGCTCCAGGAGAGTCGATTTACATGTCTAAGCAGCGCTTTATCTTCCTCGTAACGGCCGGTGTTGGTCTCTTCTTCGGGGGCTGTGCCTCGATCTCGGAGGCGCCGGGCGACGCCGGCACCAAGTCCGACGGCAAGATCATCATGACCGTGGACGCCGGCAAGGCGGACAAGCTGGTGTCCAACCCGGCCCTGTGCGGAAACAGCAAGGTGGACACGGGCGAGGACTGCGACGACGGCAACATGAAGTCGGGCGACGGCTGCACCGATCTCTGCCAGCTGGAGCCCGGCTACACCTGCCCCACGGCGGGTCAGATGTGCCAGCCGCCCCGCTGCGGCGACGGCAACCTGACGTCGAACGAGAGCTGCGACGACGGCAATACCAACAGCGGCGATGGCTGCTCGTCTGACTGCCAGATGGTCGAGAAGGGCTGGATCTGTCGCGTGCCGAGCAAGCGCTGCACGCCCCTGTGCGGTGACGGCATCCTGACCGGCACCGAGTCCTGTGACGACGGCAACACCGACAGCGGCGACGGGTGCTCCAGCACCTGCCTGCTGGAGCCGGGCGCCTCCTGCGACAAGTCCACGCCGAACAAGTGCAAGCCGGCCGTGTGCGGCAACGGCACGGTCGAGGCCGGCGAGTCCTGCGACGCCGGTGACCAGAACGGCCTGTTCTTCGGCGACGGCAGCGGCTGCTCGAAGACCTGCACCAAGGAGCCGAAGTGCCGGGACGGCAGCGGCACCACCACCACCCGCGCCTGCGACATCACCTGCGGCAACGGCGCCGTCGAGACAGGCGAGGAGTGCGACGACGGCAACACGGTGGACGGCGACGGCTGCTCGAAGAGCTGCAAGCTGGAAGGCGGCTCGTTCAAGTGCAGCGACCAGATGCTGTCGGACGCCGTCGACTGCAAGCAGTCGGTGAACCAGGGCAAGCAGTGCCTCGAGCTGCCCATCATCTATCGCGACTTCAAGAACGAGAGCCAGCAGGGCGGCCACCCCGACTTCTTCTACCTGGGCGCCACGGTCGCGAACCCGGTGATGGAATCGGGCGTGCAAGGACAGTCGGGCGCGATCTCGTTCAGCAAGCGCTACTGCGTCCCGAACTCGGGCGGCCCGGCCAAGAAGAACGACTCGGTCAATCGTTGCTGGGATCTGGCCACGGCCAACCTGGACAACCAGGGCAAGCCGGTCTTCAACAGCTCGCGCACCGGCGGCACCAACTGCGACTGCCAGTTCATCGACTGGAGCCACGACGGCAACATGGGCCACGTCCCCGGCGCCCAGCCCGCGAAGAGCCCCACCTACGGCATGCCCACCTACGTCGACGGCGCCATGGGGCACCCCATCTATCACGGCCCGGCGCCCATCGTGACCAGCAAGGACACGTTCGCGCAGTGGTTCCGCGACACCATGTACAACCCGGGCATGACCCACAGCGTGGGCACGCTGGAGCTGGCGGCGAACGGCAACATGAACCAGTACCAGTTCTCCAGCCAGCCGAACGCGGTGCTGGGTGGTTTCTTCCCGCTCGATCCGACGCAGAACATGTTCCCCCTGTACGGAACGGCGCCCACCGGTCCCGGCACGGTGAAGACGATGCCGGCGCCCTGGAACGAGCCGCTGCTCTGCAACCTGTGGCCGTACTGGGACACGGGCTCGACCTCGTTCGGCGCCGCGAACGGCTGCAAGGGCGATCAGTACCTGTTTCCGCCCAGCAGCACCATGGCGAACGGCCAATGGGTGACGGGCATGCAGGGCTGGTATCACGACTCGTGGTACACGACCGAGGTCAGGTACCTGTTCGTGTACAACGACGCGTTCAGCCTGCAGTTCTACGGCGACGACGACATGTTCATCTACATCAACGGCGTGCTGGTGGTCGATCTGGGTGGCGTGCACCAGCGGCTCCCCGGCCGGGTGGACGTGGACGGCACCAACGGCACGGCCACGATCACCGAGGGCGGCTCCCTGGACGCCACCAACACCAACATCCTGCCCTGCCCCTCGGCCGACCCGTACACCATGCTGACGATGAACAGCATGACGAACGCGGACGGCAACGGTCACATGAACTGCACGATCGCGAACTGCGACTGCCGCACCCGCACCGTGAAGCTGAACCTGACGAAGGGCAGCACCTACGAGATCGCGGTGTTCGGCGCCGACCGTCACCCCACCGAGTCGAACTACCAGCTGACCCTCAGCGGCTTCGCCACCAAGCGCACCGTCTGCATGCCCGTCTGCGGGGACAAGGTCATCTCGGGCAGCGAGGAGTGCGATGACGGCGACCAGAACATGGACGGCGTCTACGGTGCCTGCACCACGCAGTGCAAGTACGGCCCGTACTGCGGCGACGGCAACACCGATTCGCCGGACGAGGAGTGCGACCTGGGCTCGAAGAATGGCGCCTCGTACAGCGCCACCCCGACCGACGGTTGCACCATCAACTGCAAGAAGCCGCACTTCTGCGGCGACGGCATCGTCGACCCGCAGGAACAGTGCGACCTGGGCGGTCAGAACGGCGCCGACGGCGTCATGTGCGGCACCGACTGCAGGCGGACCATCGGGTAAATCTGCCCGATGGAGCTCGGCCGGCGGCGTCGCTCCGTTCGGCCGAGGCCTCCGGCCCGCTCGGGCTCGCGACGCCCTAGAGCAAGCCGGCAGACTGCAGGATTCCGTGGACCAGCTCGGTGCTGGTGTTGCCGGGAGCGCCGTCGATGTTCTCGACCGGCATGCCGGCGTAGATGATCGTCGACGTTCCCACCGAGCGACGGACGATGACCGGGGTCGCGCTGTTGCTCCCGCTGCCGGCGGGATCCGCATCGGTCGTGGCCAGCACCACGGTCCCCGCACCCGGGTTGACCAGATCGGCCGTGCTCTCGAGGGGCGTGTTGCCGAACACCTCGAAGTGCATGCCGGCCAGGGGAGTCCCCGCGGCGCCGTCCACCGTGTAGATCCGCCCCTTCAACGAGAGCGGGCCGGCGCCGGCGACGTCGGTGTCCCCATCCGCCGCCCAGCCGGCGGCCCCCAGATACGAGCCCAGGAACGCGTCGTCGTTCGGGGTCATCCAGTCACCGCCGGCTCCGATGTCGGCCAGCAGGTTCTCCGAGAAGAAGAGGAGCGTCTTCCCTCCCAGGTCGAGCCATTGCTCGACCGCGCTCTGCTCGTCCGGTGAGAAGAGCTGCGTCGTCGCGTCGGCCGTGTACCAGACCACGGCCGTGAAGCGTTCCAGCTGGGCAAGTGACAGGCGCGCCGCGCCGCTGGCCGACGGGAGCACGACCGTCTCGTAGGGAATGCCGCCGGCGGCGAGGTCGACCCGGAACAGGGCGTCCGAGTACGACGGCGGGAAGTCCGGATCGTCGTTGTTCGAGCTTTGATCGGCGTCGACCAGCAACGCCGTCACCGGGCCGGCGCCCCCTCGGCCGCCTGCTCCCGCGGCGCCGCCCGCCCCGGCCGCTCCTCCCCCGCCCCCGGCCCCCGTCCCGCGTGGCCCGCCCCCGCACGCCGCGAGCGCCATGGCCGCGGCGAACAAGGCCGCGCTCCGCGCCTGCCGGCGTCCTGGCCGCGGTTCGCCGCCGAACAGCACGCCTCACGTTAGCACGCCGGTCGAAGCTTCAGGGGTCGGGGAACCGCCGACGCGCGAACCCTCGACGCCTTGGGTGACGCCGCTCGCGGGCCTGTCCGGATCAGATGGTGTTCGGCACGTGGTAGAGGTGCACGACCGCCGCGACGGAGCCATCTTCGCGGACGGTCCGTGTCGGAACGACGAAGCCGAGCTTGTCGGTGTCCACCCCCGCGGAGGCGAGCAGCGTGAAGATGTCGCTGAAGACCCGCCTGTCAGCGGCCTCGTCCGTCATGTCGACCGTCAGCCGGCAGCGCGTCCGATGACAGTCGACGCCCCGCAACACCGCGCCGGCCGCCGCCGGCTTGCGAAACGCCTCCGCGATGCCCGCCTGCATCTCGGACGAGCGTGCATCTGCGGGAGAGTCGGCCGCGAACGCCTCCTCGACTTCGCGACTGAACTCCTCGGGCGTCTTGGCCTGCGCGGGGTTGGGGGTGGCCGACGCGGCCGCCGGCGCCGCGGGTAGAGCGGGCAGCGGCGGCCGTGGTTGGCTCACGGACCGAGGATGATGTCCCGTCACGGACGAACGGACGTTGTCGTCGTCTTCGCCCGTGACGGGTGCCGAGCCTGGCGCGTCTGAGTTCGAAGAGGGAGCGCGAGCGTGACCTCCCAGCTTCATGACCAGAATGGTCAGCAGGCTCGACAGCACGAGGGACAGGAGCACGATCGGCGTCTTTGATCTCATTCGCGTGTCTCCGCAACGTGAGGGGGTCAGTTCACCAGCACCATCGTCCGCACGCAGGCCAGCAGCGCTCCGTTCGCGGGAGCGATGCCCTTGAAGAACACGGTTCCGCCCGCGGGGACACTGATCGACGCGTTGAAGTTCGAGAAGTTCACCCCCTGGAAAGCGGAGCCGTTCGGGTTGAAGCTCCAGGCTTGGACGGCGCCCATGTTGCCGTAGTTTCCGTTCAAGTTGTGGGTTACCGTCCCGCTGCTGGTCGGGATGGGGATCGGGACGATCCAGGTATGCCCGAAGTTGATGCAGACGGTCCCGTCGCTGATCGAGTATTGCGCGGGGTCGTCGCCATTGAACGGACGCCCGCTGGCGGCCATGTAAGCCTCCCCAGCCGCGGCAACACGGCTGATGGCGAGAATTCCCAGTACGGCGGCCAGACCCAACTTGATTCGCTTCAGTTTCATGGTCTCTCCTTCGTTGCAGCTGGTTCGTTCGTTTGACGGACTTCGGTCATTGCGTCCCTCGACAATCGAGGGACGCGCGAGTGATGACGTGCGTATTCCCGACGCCGCCACTTGGGGACGCGACCGTGCATCGGCCGGCGGGATGCGAGCGCGTGGGCGCGACGCCGACGCGCCGGCTTCATTGCGAGCGAGGGCACGGCTCCGCCGCGGAGTCGCTCGCGCGCGACCCAGGACGGTGCGAACAGCGACATGTGCGAGCGCCGGTCGGTCAGCGCTGGCTCAACGAGGTGCGCGGGTGGGGCGCCCCTCGACGGTGTCCGTCAATACTGAGGTTCGTGACCAACCGCAGGACGAATCGTCGACGCGCTGGTGTTCGGCAACGGATCGTTCGACAACGGATGTTCGACGGTCGATCTTCGTGGCCGATCTTCAGTGATCGATCTTTGCGTGACCGATCTTCGCGTGACCGATCTTCGGTGGCAAGCGTTCGCTATCCCCATCTTTCTCCTCCCTAGAACCCGTCCAGTTGCGAAACTCGATACGACCGCGTGGCCTTTTTACCGGCGCCAATTCTTCCCGTCAATGATCGTTTCGTGTCGACCGTTACGGACGATTTCGACCGCGCCTGCGGCGCGCGGTGATTCGCGGGCGTTCAAGGCGCGCCGAGGATGAAGATCGCGATCTTCAGGTAGATGACGATGCCCGCCACGTCGACCAGCGAGGCGATGAAGGGGCCGGACGAGACGGCGGGATCGAAGCCCAGGCCCTTGATGGCGAGCGGCAGCAAGGCGCCCACGACCGAGCCGAAGGTGACGCAGGCGATGAGCGCCATGCCCACGGCCAGCGCCATGCCGCCGCCGCCGCTATGTCCCACCAGCAGGGCGCGCATCAGGCCGATGATGCCCAGGAAGCTGCCCAGCACCAGCCCCATGCGCAGCTCGCGCCACAGGATGCGGGCGCCGTCGCGGACGCCCACCTCGCCCAGCGCGAGCCCGCGGATGACCAGCGAGGACGCCTGGGAGCCGGTGTTACCGCCCGACGAGATGATGAGCGGCACGAACACCTCGATGGCGGTGAAGGCCCGGCGCGCCGCCTCGTAGTGCTCGAGGACGCTGGCCGTCATGATCTCGCCCATGAAGATGGCGATCAGCCAGCCGGCGCGCTTCCGCACGAACGTCCAGAAGTCGGTCTGGAAGTAGCCGCCCTCGGTCGGCTGCACGGCGCCCAGCTTCTGGATGTCCTCGGCCTGCTCTTCCTTGAGGACGGTCACCACGTCGTCGACCGTGACGATGCCCAGCAGCTGGCGTCCTTGATCGACCACCGGCACGGCCAGCAGGTTGTAGTGGGCGAACACCCGGGCCAGGTCCTCTTGATCCATCTCGGGCGGCACCGACACCACCTCGGGATCCATCACCGACGACAGCGGCTGGCCCGCGCGCGCCAGCACCAGGTCGCGCAGCGAGACCGCGCCCATCAGCTTGCCGTCGGGGTTGACGGCGTAGACCTCGTTGATGGTCTCCTTCTCCTCGGCCAGGCGACGCACCTCCTCGATGGCGCGCTCGACCGTCAGCTGCGGCGCCAGCGCCACGAAGTTCGTGGTCATGCGGCCGCCCGCCGAGTTCTCGGGGTAGCGCAGCAGCGCCCGCACCTCGCGCGAGGCGTCCTGGGGCATGCGCGCCAGCAGATCGGCGCCCACCTCGTCCGGCAGCGACTGCACCAGATCGACGCGCTCGTCGGGCGACATGTCGTCGGCCAGCCGCGCCGCCTTCGCCCGATCCAGGCGCTGGAACAGCTCGGCGCGGCGGCCGGGCTCCATGGCGTCCAGCGCCGCCGCCGCCTCGGTCTCGCCCAGCGCGCCCAGCATGCTGACCGCCAGCTCGTCGGGCAGCTTGTCGATCAGCTCGGCCAGATCCGAGCTATGCAGCTCCTCGGCGAGCTCCGCGGCCTGCGCGGGGTCGCTCTTCAGGATCTCTTCGAGATCCGGGATGAGGAGGTTCGAGATCTGCACGGAGGTATCCCGGCGATCGGAGCCAGCCGCTAGGGCGCCCGCACGTCCGCGACGGTCTGCCCGGCCGGCGTGGGGATGTTGTCGCCCACGCGGAAGTAGACGAAGACCTCGTTCGCCGCGCCGACCAGCAGGATGCGAGAGAGCGCCGCCGGCGGACAGACGGCGCCCGCGGCGACGGCCGCGGCGTCACGGCAGAAGTTCAGCACGTTCAGGGTATAGCCGAAGTTTTCGTCGGTGTCCGGCGAATGGGCCGCGATCTCGCCGACCTGGACCATGGCGTTCGCCGCCGGGTCGAACTTGTAGATCAGGACGTGCCCGGCGCCGGTCTTCCCGCCGACCGTGGCGCGCGGGTCGGAGATCAGCACCTCGTCGCCGGGCAGGCCGTCGACGTTCAGCGCCGCCACTGCGAACCCGAAATCCACGCCCATGGGCGTGGGCGTGATGGCGAGCGCGGCGGGCAGCGCCGGGGCCACCAGCGCGGGCCACCCCTGATAGACGAACGCTTGCTGTCCGGGCGCGCCCACCACCAGGAAGTCGTTCACGCCGTCGCCGTTGGCGTCACCGGCGGCCAGGGCGTGCCCGAATTCGGCGCTTGGCCCCGCCATGCTGGCCAGACAGCCCAGCGTCCCGTTCGCGACCGTCAGGATCGACAGCGTGCCCGTGCCGGTCGCCCGCGGCGCGCCCACGAACAGCTGCTGCACCGCCGCACCGCGCGGGTCGGCCCACAGGCGGGCGGCCAGGATGGGCCGGCGCACGGCGAACCGGTTGTCCTGTTGCGCGTCGTAGGAAACGTCGCACGCCAGGGGCGCCACACCGACCGTGGTGGTGCCGACCGCCGTGTTCGCGGGGACCCCATCGATCACCACGGCGATCTCGTTGTCCGAGCCGATGACGTAGTCGGCGGTCTCCGCCACGCCGTCGAGGTAACCGGCGGCCAGCCCCCTGCCCATGCCCGGATCATTCGACCCCAGGAGCGGAATCAGCAGCGTCTTGGCCGTGTCGTCCATGCCCGAATTGGCGGGATCGGGCGGCGTGTACGTGAGGACGCGACCGAAGTCCTGGTCACGCACCCGGGGCGACCCCAGCAGCAGCGAGGTGGGGGTGCCGCCGGGGATCTCGGCCACCGACGTGATGGTCGAGCTCTCCGCCGCCACCAGCGCCGAGTCCGAGACCGCCTCGGACTTCACGCCGCCGCCGCTATCGACCTTCACCAGCACGACATGCGTGCCGTTCAGGCTGGTGGCCACGAACGCCGCCGCGCTGCCCCGCCCCGTGGAGAGCGGGGTGATCGACTTTCCGAAGTCGTGCGAATCGAAGCCGCTGGGGGCCCCGACGCTACGCACGGGCGCGTCGGCCGCCTGATCGTCGAACTTCGTCCAGTTGCAGCCGACCGCCCCAAAGGCAAGGAGAAGGAGGCTGAAGGCCAGCGTCGCCAGTCGTGTGGGCGTGCCCATCAGAACCTCCCCCACGCGGCCAGCCCGGCCCCATCGCTCGACACGCCGGGGCCGAAGCCGATCACGCGCTGGTCGACGGCGGCGACGCTGTCGGGCCCGTGCGAGAAGAAGGACACCGTCGCCGACACGGCCAGCAGGGCGGCGACGCCGAACAACACGTCGGCGCCGACGGCCTCCCACTTCCCGCGCGAGAACCGCGGATCGTTCGAGTCGACCATGGTGACGGGGCCCGCGGAGCTGGCCTTGATGTCGTTCTGGACGCCGTCGTGGTTCTTGTTCGACAGGTAGCCGACGTAAAGGCCCCCGCCCAGGAAGGCGGCGGCGACGGCGGCCGTCACGTAGGCGGTGCGCTTCGAGGGACGGGGCGACCAGCTGACCTCCACGGTCGTCTCGGCGCCGCGATCGACCCGCAGCTCGGCCTCGTAGTCCTCGAAGCCGCCCTTCCGCACCACCACCCGGTGCACGCCGGGCGCCACCTCGGTGCGGCAGGGCGCCGCGCAGGCGAGCTTGCCGTCGACGGAGACGCTCGCGCCGTAGGCGCCGCGGCCGGCCACGTTGATCCAGCCGTCGTCGCTTTTCTCGAGCTTGATCATGTGCTGCGTGGCGGTGCCGGGCAGGACGTCGATCTCCTGCTGGACCGGCTTGAACCCGATGCGATCCAGGAAGACGGTGTGCTTGCCCGGCTTCAGGTGGCCCGTGAACGGCGTCTTGCCGATGGCCCCGATGTCCTTGCGATCGATGAACACGTCGGCACCCGGGACGTTCGAGACGATCTCGACCCAGCCCAGGAAGTGCTCCTCGGACAGCGCGATGTAGACATCCACCAGCTTGTCCGAGCGCGGGCTGATGCTCCGCTCCTCGGGCTTGAAGCCCTTGGCCTCGAGGAGCAGCTTGACCGGCTTCGACTCCAGCGAGCCCTGCCAGGGGGTCTTCGCGAACACACCGTTCGTCTTGTTGTCCAGGTAGATGGTCGCGCCCTGCGGCTTCGAGTCGATGACCACCAGCCCCTTGGTCTCGAGCGCGGGCAAGGCCGCAGGCGTGACCGGCGCCGGCGTCGTGCCCGGGACGCCCGGCATCGCCGGAGGCGCCAGGATGGTGCGCAGGGCCTCGATGCGCGTCTTCACCGACGCGGCGTCGGGGGCGCCTGGCTCGCGATCCAGATACTTCTGGAAGAACTCGGCGGCCTTCTCCAGCTTCTGGGCCTTCTCGTAGGACACGGCGGCGTTGAACAGAAACGCGGAGAACGGCTTGCGGGCGAAGGCGTCCAGGAAGTGGGCGGCCGCCTGATCGTACTGATCGCGAATGAACAGGGTCTGCGCCGTCTCGAACTCGGCCTTCGCCGCCTGCAGGTCGGCGTCGGGAGCGGCCTCGCCGCCGGCAACCGGCGGCGCGACCACCGGCGCCATCTGCGCGACGGCCGTGCCTCCGAGCGCCACCAGCACGCCGATGAGGGCGGCGGCCGCGCCCGCCCGGGCCAGCGATCGTTCGAAGGCGCTGGTCACCGCGCCGGCGCCGCCCTGCGGCCTGTCCGGCCGCCGGCGCCCCCGCGCCCTGCCCAAACCCATTCGGATCATCAAGTTAATCCTCATTCGAGGATTCAAGAGTAACGAGAGTGGACCGGCCGGATCAAGCGCCGGCCCACACGCGCCGGCGGCACGACCGCGGCGAGCCCGCGCGGTTTTCGAAGGCGTCGTCAGAACGTGATGCCCAGCAGATCGACGCCGGTGCGACAACCGGCGGGGGCATCGGCGCTGGCGAACGTGTACGGTGTACCGGCCCCCGGCGGGGTCACCACGTAGGTCCGCATCACCGTCTGCGTGATGCCGGCGCGCACGATCGTGACCCGTGCCGCGAGGTTGGTCGGAGGCATGCCCTGGCGGCCACAGCCACCGACGTCGAATGTGATCTGGTCAGCCTGACCATCGACGTGCAGCGCAAGGGTGCCGATCACGGCCTGGCCCACGCCGCCGCTGCTGCCGGTTCCGAACAGCGTGTCGCCGCTATTGAAGTAGTAGCTGTGCCCGCCCGCGGTCATCGTCGTGCCGATGTTCAGCGTCAGGCGATAGCCGCCCCCGGCGGCCGACGCGTCCTCGATCCAGAGCGAGACCGCGCTGGGTGACGCCGGCAGCGCCACGAAGGCGGACGGACAGCTGCTTCCCCCCACGATGTCCATCAGGGTCGGCGCGACGGCGCAGGCCGTCGATTCGCCACCCCCGGCGCCGCCGGCCGTGCCGCCACCGCCGTGGCCGCCCGAGCCGCCGCCGCCCGCTCCGTTCCCCGCCCCGCCAGCAGTCCCGCCAACTCCGGTCCCGCCGCCACCGGCCGCGCCGCCTCGACCGCCGCCCTGGCCGTAGCCGCCGGCGCCCGCCACGCCGCCGCTTCCCCCATGCCCGCCGGCGCCCCCCAGGCCACCGCCCAGTCCTCCGGTGGCTGACAGCCCCCCGGCGCCGCCGTTCGCGCCGTGCCCCGCCACACCAGCGGTTCCGCCGACGCCGCCGGTGGCGGACGTGCCCGCGCCGCCCCCTCTGCCGCCGCCCGCGCCTCCCGTCCCGCCGTTCGTGCCGCTGCTACACGCGCCAGCCCACAGGACGGCGCAGAACAGCAGGCAGATCGTCGACCTCGTTCCCTCTCGATTCCTCATCGGTCCCCCCCACGGAAGAAGATTGCGCGCACCGGGGCCCAACTCGCAGCGTTCCCCGCCATGGGATACTCTATCAGAATGGGGAGACCGCTTTCCGAGGCAACCGTGCTGGGTGCCGGGGTGATGGGCTCTGCGATCGCCGCCCATCTGGCCAACGCCGGCGTCCGCGTCCGCCTGCTGGACCTGCCGGGCGATCCGGCCAAGGGCCAGCGGCGCAACCACGCCGCCGAGGCCGGGCTGGAGGCGGCCCGGCGCTCGAAGCCGGCCAGCTTCTTCTCGCCCCGCTTCGAGACGCTGGTGACCGCCGGCAACTTCGACGACCACCTGGCCGAGGCAGCGAAGGCGGACGTCGTCATCGAGGCGGTCATCGAGAACCTGGCGGTCAAGCGCGGCCTTTACCAGAGACTCGAGGCCGCCGGCGGCGACGCCATCGTCACCTCGAACACGTCGGGCCTGCGCATCGCCGAGCTGATGGAAGGCCGCAGCGCCGACTTTCAGCGCCGCTTCTGCATCACGCACTTCTTCAACCCGCCCCGCTACCTGAAGCTGGTCGAGATCGTGGCCGGCGCGGCGACGTCGGCGGAGACGATCGCGCGCGCCGAGGATCTCTGCGGGCGGCTGCTGGGCAAGGGGCTGGTGCGCGCCAAGGACACGCCGAACTTCATCGCCAACCGCATCGGCACCTTCGCGATGATGCGCACGATGGCCGAGGCGCAGAAGCACGGCTACACGGTCGAGGAGGTCGACATGATCTTCGGACCGGCGAGCGGCCGGCCCAAGAGCGCGGTGTTCCGTACGGCTGACGTGGTGGGCCTGGACACGCTGGCCCACGTCACGAAGAACTGCTACGAGGCGTTGCCGAACGATGAACGCCGCGAGGTGTTCGCGCTGCCCGACGTGCTGAAGCAGCTGGTCGATCGCAAGTGGCTGGGCAGCAAGACCAAGCAAGGCTTCTACAAGAAGGAAGGCGATCAGATCCTGCAGCTGGATCTGAAGACGCTGGCCTACGTGCCCCAGACGAAGCCGCGCTTCCCCTCGATCGGCGCGACCCGCGGCGTGGACGACGTCGACGAGCGATTGCGACGGCTGCTGGCGGGCGACGATCGCGCGGCCGCGCTGGCCCGCACCGTCACCTACGAGACGCTGATCTACGCGGCCAACCGGCTGGGCGAGATCGCCGACGACGTGAACTCGATCGACAGCGCGATGCGCTGGGGATTCGGCTGGGAGCAAGGCCCCTTCCAGGCCTGGGACGCGCTGGGCGTGAAGGCCACCGCCCAGAAGATGGAGGCGGCGGGCTACGAGGTGCCGGGCTGGGTGAAGGAGCAGATCGCCGCCCAGGGCGAAGGGATGCGCTTCTACCGGCCCAACCCCGCCGGTGATGGGGCCCGGGAGCAGCTGGGGCACCACGGCGGGTTCACGGCGGTCCCGGAACCGACCGGACAGATCGTGCTCGACCGGTTGCGCGCCACGAAGCGCGGCAGCGGCACCGCCGAGGTCGAGCGCAACCCCAGCGCGTCGATCCTGGACATCGGCGACGGCGTGTTCTGCCTGGAGTTCCACGCCAAGATGAACGCGCTGGATCCCGACATCGTGGCCCTGATGAACCGGGCCACGGAGCGGGCCGAGCGCGAGGGCGTGGGGCTGGTGATCGGCAACGACGCGCCCGAGGCGTTCTGCGCGGGCGCGAACCTGTTCTCGCTGCTGGTGGCCGTGGGACAGGGCAACTTCGCGGCCGTCGGGGAGATGGTGTCGAACTTCCAGAACGCCGCCATGCGGACCCGCTACGCCCGCGTGCCGGTGGTGGCCGCCCCGTTCGGTCTGGCGCTGGGCGGCGGCGCCGAGGTGGTGCTGGGCTGCCAGAACGTGCGCGCCGCCGCCGAGCTGTACATCGGCTGCGTCGAGGTGGGCGTGGGCCTGATCCCGGCGGGGGGAGGCTGCATGGAGCTGGCGGCCCGTGCCTCCGCGCGGGCCTCGGACGATCCGCTGTTCGATCTGCTGGCCCTGGTCAAGGTGCCGTTCGAGACGCTGGCCCGCGCCCGCGTGTCGACCAGCGCCGAGGAGGGGCGCGACCTGTGGTTCCTGCACCCGCACGACGGCGTGTCGATGGCGCGCGAGACGCTGCTGGCCGACGCGAAGGCCACGGTCCTGGGCCTGGCGCGCGCCGGTTACCGCCCGCCCCCGCCCCGGCGCATCCGGGTCATCGGCGAGGCGGGCGCGGCCACGCTGCGCTCGGCGATGCACAGCCTGGCCGGCGTCCACCAGATCAGCGAGCACGACGCGAAGATCGGCGGCCACCTGGCCCGCATCCTGTCGGGCGGCGCCGTTCCGGCGGGCTCGACCGTCAGCGAACAGGCCATCCTGGACCTGGAGCGTGAGGCCTTCCTGTCGCTGTGCGGGGAACAGAAGACGCGCGACCGCATCCAAAGCATGTTGCAAACCGGCAAACCTTTGCGGAACTGAGAGGAACTGATGCCCACGACGCGCGATGTGGCGATCCTGTCGGCGGTCCGAACCCCGATCGGGCGCGCCCCCAAGGGGACCCTTCGCTTCACCCGCCCCGACGACATGGGGGCCCTGGTCGTCAAGGAGGCGCTGGCGCGCGCCGAGGTGGCGCCGGGCGCCGTCGAGGATCTGGTGCTCGGCTGCGCGATGCCGGAGAGCGAGCAGGGGCTGAACGTCGCCCGCGTGGTGGGTGAACTGGCGGGGCTGCCCGACGAGGTCCCGGCCATGACCATCAACCGCTTCTGCTCGTCGGGCCTGCAGGCGACGTCGATCCTGGCCGACCGCATCGCCGTGGGGGCGATCGACACCGCGGTGGCGGGCGGGCTCGAGTCGATGTCCATGGTGCCCATGGGCGGGACGCGGCCGTCGCTGAACCCGGCGGTGGTGGAGAAGCTGCCCGACGTCTACATCCCGATGGGCAACACCGCAGAGAACGTGGCGCGCAAGTTCGAGATCCCGCGCGCCGACCAGGACGCGTTCGCGCTGGCCAGTCATCAGAAGGCGGTGGCGGCCTGGACGCGCGGCGACTTCAAGGCCGAGGTGGTGCCGGTGCCGGCGCGCGTGTTCGAGGACGGCGCCTGGAAGAACGCGCCGTTCGAGCGCGACGAGGGGCCGCGCGCCGACACGTCGCTGGAGAAGCTGGCCGGGCTGAAGCCGGTGTTCGATCCCACCGGCACCGTCACGGCCGGGAACTCGTCGCCGCTGAACGACGGGGCCGCGGCGGTGGTGCTGATGAGCGCGGACAAGGCGAAGGAGGCGGGCAAGAAGATCCGTGGCTACTTCCGCGCCTTCGCGGTAGCGGGCGTGCCGCCCGGGATCATGGGCATCGGCCCCGTCCCGGCCGTCCGCAAGCTGCTGGCGAAGACCGGCCTGAAGATCGACGAGATCGACCTGTTCGAGGTCAACGAGGCGTTCGCCTCGCAGGCGCTGTACTGCCTGCGCGAGCTGAAGCTGCCGCTCGACCGGGTGAACGTGAACGGCGGCGCCATCGCGCTGGGGCATCCGCTGGGCGCCACGGGCGCGCGACAGATCGCCACGGCGCTGCACGAGCTGGAGCGGCGCAAGGGCCGCTACGCCGTCATCACCATGTGCGTGGGCGGTGGCATGGGCGCGGCGGGCCTGATCGAGCGCGCCGGCTAGGCGCAATGCCGTTCACTTGAGCGCCAGGACGCCAGGTCAGGCGTCAGAATGATTCGGCGAACACCGCGGAGAAGGACGGGCACGTTGAAGTTGATCAGGAGACCGAGAAGGCACCCCGTCGCTTTGAGATACGACCGGACCT
>Ga0105240_10002216_pt1 | contig 31667 bp, 29 predicted proteins | sample KBSC54metaG_FD_80426 | JGI IMG/M metagenome (GOLD analysis project Ga0105240, IMG submission 80426) | Corn rhizosphere microbial communities from Kellogg Biological Station, Michigan, USA - KBS C5-4 metaG | ecosystem: Host-associated > Plants > Roots > Rhizosphere > Soil | place: Michigan, USA... | reverse complement strand
GGTCGTCATCCTCGGCAAGCAGGCGATCGACGACGACTCCAACCAGACGGGTCAGATGCTGGCCGCGCTGCTCGATTGGCCGCAGGCGACCTTCGCCTCGAAGCTCGAGATCTCCGGCGATGCCGCGACCGTGAAGCGCGAGGTCGACGGCGGGCTCGAGACGGTGCAGATGCCGCTGCCGGTCGTCGTGACAACCGACCTGCGGCTCAACGAGCCGCGCTACGCGACGCTGCCGAACATCATGAAGGCGAAGAAGAAGCCGCTCGAGACGCTCACGCCGGCCACGCTTGGCGTCGACGTCGCGCCGCGGCTCAAGACGTTGAAGGTGGTCGAGCCGCCGAAGCGCAAGGGCGGTGGACGCGTCGCCGATGTTAAGGAGCTCGTGAGCAAGCTCCGCAACGAAGCCAAGGTTCTTCCCTAGAATCCTCGCCGGCGCAGTGCACCGGCCACGTCATTCGCAAAGCCCATGTCCGTTCTCGTTCTTGCCGAACACGATCAACGCTCGCTCAAGGCGGCGACGCTCCATACCATCACCGCCGCGCAGCGTCTTGGCGGCGACGTGGACGTGCTCGTCGCCGGCAGCGACGCGCGCGCTGCCGCAGAAGCGGCAGCCGCGGTGCCGGGCGTCACGAAAGTGCTGCTAGCCGACGCGCCCGCGTTCCAGCAACCCACCGCCGAATCGCTGGCCGCGGTGCTGCTCGACGTCGTGAAGCAGCGCAGTTACACGCACGTGCTCGCGCCCGCGACAGGGTTCGGCAAGAACGTAATGCCTCGTGTCGCGGCCAAGCTCGATGTGGCGCAGGTTTCCGACGTCACCTCCATCGAGTCACCCGACACGTTCGTGCGGCCGATCTATGCCGGCAACGCGTTCGCGACGGTGCAATCGAGCGACGCCGTCAAGGTCCTCACGATTCGCACGACGGCCTTCGACCCGGCCGCCACGTCCGGCGGCAACGCGCCGATCGAAGCCGTGCAGGCACCCACCGACGCGGGACCCACCAAGGTCGTGAGCCAGGAGCTCACGCAGTCGGCGCGTCCCGAGCTCGGCAGCGCGCGTGTCATCGTGTCGGGCGGACGCGGCCTCGGCAGCGGCGAAAACTTCAAGCTCCTCGAGGCGCTGGCCGACAAGCTGCACGCCGCGATCGGCGCGTCACGCGCCGCCGTCGACGCCGGCTACGTGCCCAACGATTATCAGGTCGGTCAGACGGGCAAGATCGTCGCGCCGGATCTGTACGTCGCGGTCGGCATCTCCGGCGCCATCCAGCATCTCGCCGGCATGAAGGACAGCAAGGTGATCGTCGCGATCAACAAGGATCCGGAAGCGCCGATCTTCCAGATCGCGGATTACGGTCTTGTCGGCGACCTCTTCGAGCTGATCCCTGCATTGACGGCAGAGCTTTCGGGATGACCGCATCATGAGCACGTACCGCGCGCCGCTGGCCGACATGAATTTCGTGCTGAACGATCTGGCGGGCCTCGCGGACGTCGCGAAGTTGCCGGGCTGCGAGGAAGCCTCGCCCGATACGGTGACGGCGATCCTCGAGGAAGCCGCGAAGTTCGCGACCGAAGTGCTCGACCCGCTCAACCGCCCGGGTGACATCGAAGGCTCGAAGCGCAATCCCGACGGCTCGGTCACGACGCCGAAAGGATTCAAGGAGGCGTACCGGCAGTTCATCGAGAACGGGTGGAACGGCCTCACCAAGTCCACGCAGTACGGCGGTCAGGGCCTGCCGCAGCTCGTGTCCACACCCGTCGAGGAGATGTGGCACGCCGCGAACATGGCATTCGATCTGTGTCCGCTGCTCACGCAGGGTGCGATCGAGGCGCTCGAGCTCTGCGGCACGCCGGAGCAGAAGAAGACGTACCTGCCCAACATGGTCCAAGGCGTCTGGGCGGGCACGATGAACCTCACCGAGCCGCAGGCTGGCTCCGATCTCGCCGCGGTGCGCACGCGCGCCGTGCCGCAGGGCGACGGTACGTACAAGTTGTTCGGTCAGAAGATCTTCATCACGTTCGGCGAGCACGATCTCACCGACAACATCGTGCACCTCGTGCTTGCGCGCACGCCGGACGCGCCCGAGGGCGTGAAGGGCATCTCGCTCTTCCTCGTGCCGAAGTTCCTCGTCAATGCGGACCGCTCGCTCGGCGCGCGCAACGACGTCACGTGCGTCTCGCTCGAGCACAAGCTCGGCATACACGCGAGCCCGACCGCCGTGCTGTCGTACGGCGAGCACGGCGGCGCGGTCGGCTATCTCGTGGGCCAGGAGAACCGCGGTCTCGAGTACATGTTCATCATGATGAACCTCGCGCGGTTCTCGGTGGGCATGGAAGGCGTCGGTATTTCCGAGCGTGCCTATCAGCGTGCCGTCGCATACGCGCGCGATCGCGTGCAAGGCAAGCCGGTCGGTGCCGATCGCGACGCGCGTGGCCCGATCATCGGGCATCCCGACATCCGGCGCATGCTCATGACCATGCGCGCCTACACCGAAGCCATGCGGGCCGTCGGCTACGTCACCGCCTCGGCGATGGACCATGCGCGCCATCATCCCGACGCCGCGGCGCGCGCCAAGCACCAGGCGTTCGTGGACCTGATGATTCCCATCGTGAAGGGCTGGTGCACCGAGACGGCGCAGGAAGTCGCGTACCTGGGCGTTCAGGTCCACGGCGGCATGGGCTTCATCGAGGAAACCGGCGCGGCGCAGTACTACCGCGACGCTCGCATCATCACGATCTACGAGGGCACCACCGGTATCCAGGCGAACGACCTCATCGGGCGCAAGACGGCACGCGACAGCGGCGCCACCGCGCGCGCCATCGCCGCGGATATCGATCGCGTCGCCGCGCACTGTGCGTCGCACCCCGACGCCGTGCTGCGCAGCATCGGGCTGCGGCTCGCAGCGGCAACGGCGGCGCTGCAGTCGGCGATCGAGTGGATGGTGCCGGCGTACGGCACGCACATCCGTGCTGCGCATGCCGCAGCGGTGCCCTATCTCAAGCTATGGGGCGTGGTTGCTGGTGGCTGGCAGATGGCGCGTGCCGCGCTCGTCGCCGTCAAGCACCTGTCCGAGGGCGAGGGCGATGCGGAATTTCTGCACGCCAAGGTCGCCACCGCGCAGTACTACGCGCAATGCCTGCTTCCACAGGCCGACGCCCTGGCACGCACGGTCACCGAAGGCAGCGACGCGGCGCTCGCATTGAGCCCGCAGCAATTCGAGCGCGCGTGAGGCCACGCGCGCGGTCGTTCCGCATCATCCGGTTTTTTCCGACAGCACTTTAGGTTCACCTCCGACACCCAGCGCCGGCGCGGCCCGCGATGATGGCCGCGTTTGTCGCGCAGCACATCACCATGCGCATTCGCACCGTCCTGATCGCGCTCGCCGCGCTCGTCGCCCTGCCGCTCGCGGCGCAAACCAAGGATTCCCTCGAGGTCGTGCCGCCGGTCGGCCCGGGGCCTTACCCGGTGGCGTGCAGCAACATCGCGCAGGATTTCTCGCGCCTCATGGCCGGCGAGACGCCGGACAACTATTGGGAAGGCGAGCCGGGCGCCTCGGGGCCGCGTTATGTCACTTCGCTTCTCGCCGACCCTGCGAATACGTTCGTGTTCAGCGTCGCCGTGCCCGGCGATCGCGAGCTCTTCGGCTCGTTCGCGAACCAGTCCATTCCTTACGTCGCGCTGGTCTGCTATCCGACCATCGCGGGAAATCCGAATGCCGACTATCCGCTGCCCAACGGAAAGGCGATTCCGCACATGCAGACGGGCGCGCAGCCGCCGCTGTTCGCGCAGGATCGTGCGCTCTATCCGGTGCTGCTCTTCTCGCACGGCCTGAGCGGCAGCCCGCTGTCGAGCGACTACCTCGACGCCGTGACGCTGCTCGCAAGCTATGGCTACGTCGTCATCGCGCCGTTCCATGGCGATGCGCGCATCACGCAGATCTCGCTCGACAACATCACGGACGTGGCGTACGCCATCCTGCATTTCAGCGAGTACACCGCGATGCAGGCGCTGCGGCCGCTGTCGCTATCCGCGGCGCTCGATGCGGTGAGCGCGAGCCCGGGATTCGCGGCGCGCATGGACATGAATGCAGTCGGCGGCTTCGGCGGCAGCCTCGGCGGCGAGTCGCTGCTCCTCATGGCCGGCGCGCAGCTCACGACCTCGGTCGGCCTGTCGTCGAAGCCGGTCGAGCGCGATCCGCGCCTGAAGGCCGCGGTCGGTTACGTGCCGTACTTCGGCCAGGTCGTCTTCCCGGCGTTCGGCCGCGATCAGAATGGTGTCGATCCGGTCACGATTCCGTACCTCGCCATCTCCGGCACGTCCGATGTCGTCGCGCCGCTTCTCGCGACCGCCGAAGGCATGGTCCGGTTGCAGCACACGCGGCAGCTCGTGGCGCTGTTCGGCGTCCAGCACGGATTCGACCGAGCCTCGGCGCCCGACATCTTCACGTGGTCGCTGACCTTCCTCGCCGGCTACGTGCAGGCCGATCCCGTCATGCGTGCCCGCAGCGCGCGCATGACGGAGGTAAGCGGTGGCGGCACAGACGCGCTGCTGCTCGATTACGCGGAGCCTTCAGCGCCGGATGACGAGGAGCGCATCGCAGTCGAGTTCTACAACGCGTCGCTCGATCACTACTTCATCACTGCGGAGCCCGCGGAAGCCGCGATGCTGGACGCGGGCGTCATCGTGCCCGGGTGGGTGCGCACCGGGTTCGACTTCAAGGTCTACAAATCGGATTCGCAGTTCGGTGCGCCCGCCTGCCGCTTCTTCGGCACGCCCGGCATCGGACCGAACTCGCACTTCTTCACGATCGACCCGGCCGAGTGCGCGCTGGTGAAGACCAATCCGGCCTGGACCTACGAGGGCATCGCGTTCAAGGCCGATTTGCCCTTCGGGGACGATTGCGCGGCCGATCGCGTGCCCGTCATTCGCCTCTACAACAACGGCAAGGGCGGACAGGCGAACCATCGCTACCTCACCAGCCACAGCGAGATTCACGCCATGCTGCTGCAGGGATGGATACGGGAAGGCGCGGTGTTCTGCGCGCTGCCGTAGATCAATGCACGCGCGAGCCGCCCAGCGTGCGCTCCACGATCAGGAGCTCGCCCTCGAGCTGGCCGACGGCGAAGCGCGTGGCGTCCTCGTCCTGTCCTTCGCCGAGACGACCCATCGCATCCTTGAGCGCGCCGACGAGCATGCCGGCGTGCTGCAAACGCTCGCGCGTCACGGGGCCGTCGAGGCCGGCCTCGGCGAGCGCCTGCAGCTCCTGGATCGTCGTGCGCAGGTTGACCTCGAGCTGCGCGATGCGACGAAACAGCTCGACCGACCCGGCTCCCGCGACGGGTGCGCGAAGCGGCGGCCTGTCCTTGGGACTGCGACCGCGCGGCATCAGGGCAGGACTTTCATGGAACGTCGCGGCAAAAGCAGGTCGGAGCCGGACCGACATGATAAACCGCGCGCGGCCGCACGTCCTATTCGACGTCGAGCGACTCGACGTACAGGATCTCGCAAGCACCGGCACCGGTGTCGTCGCGGCGCAGCGACGTGTTCCAGGTGAAGCCCGCAGGACCGCGGATGTCGACCAGCCATCCCTGGGCATGAACGATCTGGCCGGGACGCAGATGCTTCAGCCGGTCTTCCGTGTCGCCGTCCGGCGGCACCATGTGCATCTGCGCGGCGTGCGTCTGGAGCGTCAGCGCCGGAATGGGAAACGAGGCATCGCGCGCGTCCCAGTAGAAGAAGCGCCCCATCTGCGTGAAGCGGATGCGGTCGAGCACCGCGGTATCCGACATCGGGCCCCAGCCGACGCCCAGATCGACGGGCGCAAGGCCCGCGCCGCCGTCGAGGTGGTAGATCTCCTTGCGGATCACGCGCGCGCTGATGTCGTAGTGTGCGCGCGCATAGAGCGTATAGCCGTGGTGCTCGAAAGCCCGTGGCGCTGCGAGATCGTCCTGGCGCGGCGCCTCGGCGACGAGCACGCCAGGCGCGCGCGACACGGCGCGCTCGCGCGTCCACCAGTTCCACCCGCCGAGCACGCTGGCGGCCAGCAGCAAGATGATGAGCCACGGCACGGCGCGCAAGCGTAGCGGGTCCGTGCGGCCTGTCAATGCGCGCACACCGCGATCCGCCGGGCGGCGTGCAGGCGCTGCGATAATGGCTCGTGGCTGAATCCCTGCAATCGACACCGAGGCACCTCCGCGACGCGCCATCGCTGCGGCTCGGCATCGATCTGGGCGGCTCGAAGATCGAGATCGTGGCGCTCGACGTGCATGGGACCGAGCGCCTGCGCCGCCGCGTTCCCACACCGAAGGAGGACTACCCCGCGACGCTCGCAGCCGTGGCGGGTCTGGTCAACGACGCGGAGCACGAGCTGCAGACGCGCGGAACGGTGGGCATCGGCACGCCGGGGTCCATCTCGCGTGCAACGGGCCTGTTGCGCGGCTCGAACTCGGTGTGCCTCAACGGCCAGCCCGTGCGACGCGATCTCGAGGCCGTTCTCGGCCGACCGGTGCGCATCACCAATGACGCGAACTGCTTCGCGTTGTCGGAGGCGACCGATGGCGCCGGCGCCGGGGCGGGCGTCGTGTTCGGCGCGATCCTCGGCACGGGTGTGGGTGCAGGCATCGTCGTTCACGGACACGTGCTCGATGGACCGAACGCGATCGCCGGGGAGTGGGGTCACAACCCGTTGCCGTGGCCACGCGACGACGAGCGTCCCGGATTCCGATGCTTCTGCGGCCAGCACGGCTGCATCGAGACGTTCCTGTCCGGTCCCGGTCTCGCGCGCGATCATGCCAAGGTCACGGGCGACACGCTGGACGTGCCGCAGATCGTCGCACGCGCGGCCGCCGGCGACGCTGCATGCAACGCAACGCTGGATCGCTACGACGAGCGCCTCGCGCGCGCGCTCGCGCACATGATGAACATCGTCGATCCGGATGTCATCGTGCTGGGCGGCGGCTTGTCCAACATCGACCGCATCTACGAGAACGTGCCTCGCCTGTGGGGCCGGTGGGTGTTCTGCGATCGCGTGGACACGCGGCTCGTGCGCAACGTGTACGGCGACTCGAGCGGCGTGCGCGGCGCCGCGTGGCTGTGGAACGACTAGCGGCCGCGTCCGTTACATGTTCACGTAGTTGGGCCCGCCACCGCCCTCGGGCGGCACCCAGTGGATGTTCTGCCGCGGGTCCTTGATGTCGCACGTCTTGCAATGCACGCAGTTCGCGGCATTGATCTGAAGTCGCTTGCCGCCTGCGCCATCGTCGACGAACTCGTACACCGCCGCGGGGCAATAGCGCGATTCGGGGCCGGCGTAGATCGCGAGATTCACGGCCACCGGAATCGTCGGGTCGCGGAGCTGCAGATGTACCGGCTGGTCTTCGTCGTGGCTCGTGTTCGACAGGAACACCGACGACAGCTTGTCGAACGTCAGCACGCCGTCGTACCTGGGATAGGCGATCGGATGCGCGTCGCGGGCGGGCTTCAGCGACGCATGGTCGGGCTCGTGATGACGCAGCGTCCAGCCGACCAGCCCGCCCAGCCCCACGTCGTTCAGCCACATGTGCAATCCGCCGTGGAGCGTGCCCGCCCACATGCCCCATTTCAGCCCGGGCTTGACGTTGCGCACCTTGTAGAGGTCGTCGTACACCCACGTGCGTCGCCAGCCTTGCGCGTAGTCGTCCAGACGATCGCGCGCACGCCCCGCACCGAGTGCCGCCACCGCCGCTTCGGCGGCGAGCATGCCGGTCTTCATCGCGTTGTGCGTGCCCTTGATGCGCGGCAGATTGACGAAGCCTGCCGCGCAGCCGATCAGCGCGCCACCGGGGAATGCGAGATCGGGCACCGATTGCAGCCCGCCTTCGTTGATCGCGCGCGCGCCGTAGCCGAGGCGCTTGCCGCCCTCGAACGTGCCGCGGATGTCGGGATGCAGCTTGAACCGCTGGAACTCGTCGTACGGTGACAGGTAGGGGTTCGAGTAGTTGAGATGCACGACGAAGCCCACCGACACCATGCGCTCGCCGAAGTGATACATGAACGAGCCACCGCCGGTCTCGGTGTCGAGAGGCCATCCCTGGGTGTGGATCACCAGGCCGGGATGATGGCGCTCGGGTGCCACCTGCCACAGCTCCTTGATGCCGATGCCGTACTTCTGCGGATCGACGCCGTCGCGCAAATTGAAGCGCGCCATGAGCTCCTGCGAGAGCGATCCGCGCGCACCTTCGGCGAAGAGCGTGTATTTGGCGTGCAGCTCCATGCCCGGCTGATAGCCCGGCTTGTGCGAGCCGTCTCTCGCGACGCCCATGTCGCCGGTCGCCACACCGCGCACGGCGCCGCGCTCGTCGAACAGCGTTTCGGTCGCCGGGAAGCCCGCGTAGATCTCGACGCCGAGCGCTTCGGCCTGCTGCGCGAGCCAGCGACACACGTTGCCGAGGCTCACGATGTAGTTGCCGTGATTGCGCATGAGCGGCGGCAGCAATCCCTCGGGAATGCGGTAGGACTTGCGCTCGGTGAGGATGAGGAAGCGATCGTCGGTGACCGCCGTGTCCAGCGGCGCGCCGCGCTCGCGCCAGTCGGGCAGCAGCTCGTTGAGCGCACGCGGATCGATGACGGCACCCGAGAGGATGTGCGCACCGATTTCCGAGCCTTTCTCGAGCAGGCACACGGAGATATCGCGCTGCGCGGCCGCGGCGAGCTGCTTGATGCGAATGGCAGCGCTGAGGCCCGCCGGCCCGCCGCCGACGATGACCACGTCGTACTCCATCGCTTCGCGCGTCATGGATCGCTCCGGTTGCCGATGATCGAGCGGCGCCGGCGCCACGCGGATGTCATCGGATGCGTCAATTATAATGACCGACCATCGGTCGACTGCGCGCAGCACGCGCGCATGCCGTGCGCCAGGCCTCGAGCGAATTCCGACGGAGCACCCCATGCAACCCCTCTGGACTCCGAGCGAGCAGCGCGTCGAGCAGGCCAACATCACGGCCTTCCGGCTCGCGCTCGAGCAGCGTCATGGCGCTGCGCTTCCCGACTATCACCGCCTGTGGCAGTGGTCGATCGACCACAAATGGGACTTCTGGCGCGCGGTGTGGGACGACGGCGGCGTGATCGGCAGTCCGGGCGAGCGCGTGCTCGAGAATGCCGATCGCATGCCCGGCGCTACCTGGTTTCCGGACGCGCGCCTCAACTTCGCGCAGAACCTGCTCGAGCGCCGCCGCGCCGACGATACGGGGGATGCGCTCGTGTTCTGGGGCGAGGACAAGGTGCAGCGGCGACTTTCACACGCCGAGCTGCACGCGCTGGCGGCGCGCGTCGCCGCGGCACTGTCGTCGCACGGGATCGTACCGGGTGATCGCGTTGCGGCGTACATGCCGAACATGCCCGAGACGATCGTCGCGATGCTCGGCACCACCGCGCTTGGCGCGACGTTCTCCTCCTGCTCGCCGGACTTCGGCGTGCAGGGCGTGGTGGATCGATTCGGCCAGATCGCGCCACGTGTGCTCTTCACCGTGGACGGCTACTGGTACAACGGCAAGCCGATCCCGATCTTCGACAAGGTGGTCGAGATCGTGTCGCGGCTGCCGTCGGTCGAGCGTGTCGTGGTGGTGCCCTATCTCGACCCCGCGGTCGACCATCGCGAAGCCGCGAAGGCGCGCGATGCATGGTTGTGGGACGTCTTCCTCGCCCCGCATCTGGCCGGGCCGATCGCGTACGCGCAGCTGCCCTTCGACCACCCGTTGTACATCCTCTACTCGTCCGGCACGACGGGCGTGCCCAAGTGCATCGTGCACGGGGCGGGCGGGACGCTGCTGCAGCATCTGAAAGAGCATCGCCTGCACGGCGACGTCAAGCCGGGCGATCGACTGTTCTACTTCACCACCTGCGGCTGGATGATGTGGAACTGGCTCGTGTCGGGCCTCGCCTCGCGTGCCACGCTGATCCTCTTCGACGGGTCGCCGTTCGTGTCGCGCGGACGCATCCTGTGGGAGCTCGCGCAAAGCGAGCGCATCACGCATTTCGGCACGTCGGCGAAGTACATCGATGCGATCAAGAAGATCGCGCTGGTGCCGCGCAAGGACTTCGATCTTTCGGCGCTCGAGACGATCTTCTCCACCGGCAGTCCGCTCGCCGCCGAGAGCTTCGACTACGTCTACCAGACAGTGAAGGACGACGTGTGCCTGTCGTCCATCTCCGGCGGCACGGACATCATCTCGTGCTTCGCGCTCGGCAATCCGACGCTGCCCGTCTGGCGCGGCGAGCTGCAATGCCGCGGTCTCGGGCTGGACGTCGACGTGTTCGACGAGAACGGCCGTTCCATCCGCGAGGAGAAGGGCGAGCTCGTGTGCAAGAGCCCGTTTCCCTCCATGCCGATCGGTTTCTGGAACGATCCCGACGGCAGCAAGTACCGCGCGGCGTACTTCGAGCGGTTTCCCGGCGTCTGGTGTCATGGCGATTGGGTCGAGATCACCGCGCACGACGGCCTCGTCATCTACGGCCGCTCCGATGCAACGCTCAATCCGGGCGGCGTGCGCATCGGGACGGCCGAGATCTATCGCCAGGTCGAGCAGATGCCCGAGGTCGTCGAAAGCATCGTCATCGGCCAGGACTGGCCGCCCGGCGAAGTGGGTGACGTCCGCGTCGTCCTGTTCGTGAAGCTGCAGGAAGGCCGAACGCTCGACAACGAGCTCGCCGATCGCATCAAGGCGTGCATTCGCGCCAACACGACGCCTCGCCACGTGCCCGCGAAGATCGTCCAGGTCGGCGACATTCCCCGGACCAAGAGCGGCAAGATCGTGGAGCTCGCCGTGCGCAACGTGGTTCACGGACGCCCGGTGAAGAACCAGGACGCGCTCGCGAATCCCGAGGCGCTCGACGAGTTTCGCGATCGCGAAGAGCTGCGCTCGTGATCCGGGTCGTCCGATGATCTTCGTCGCCATCCTGGCGGCGCTCGGGCTCGAGCAATGGCGGCCATGCCCGTGGCGGCCCGCGCTGGAGCGCGCGTTCTGCGGCTACGCGAGAACGCTCGAGCACCGATTCAACGGCGGGACGGCGGGGCAGGGTGTCGCGGCGGCGCTCCTTGCGCTCCTGCCGTGGGTTTTGCTCGCCGGCCTGGTCTGGGCGGCTGCCATGCGCGTGCACCCGGCGCTCGGCTTCGTCATCAACGTGCTGGCCCTGTATTCGTTCATGGGATTTCGCCGCTTCAGCCACGCGGTGTCGGCGATCATCGGCGCGCTGCGTGCCGGCGATCTCCCGGCCGCGCGCAGGACGCTCGCGGCATGGCGAGGCGGCTGGACAGCCGAGCTGTCGAGCCAGGAGGTCGCCCGGCTGACCATCGAGCGCGGCGTGGTCGACGCGTATCGCGAGGTGTTCGCGGTCGTGTTCTGGTTTCTCGTGCTTCCGGGGCCCGCGGGCGCGGTCCTGTATCGGTTCGCGACGCTGCTCGCCGATCAATGGCGAAGCGGCGTCCTGCCCGGCGATGTCACGCCGCTTGCGCGCGACCGCGGCGAGTTCGGCCGTCCGGCGCGCACGCTGATGTGGGTGCTCGACTGGCTGCCGGTGCGGCTCACCGCATTGTCGTTCGCGGTCGTCGGGGACTTCGAGGATGCGGTCTACTGCTGGCGCACGCAGATCACGCAATGGCCGCTCGACGAAGGCGGGCAGCCCGTCGGCATCCTTCTCGCAAGCGCGGGCGGCGCGCTTGGCGTCGAGCTCGGCGGACCCATTCCGGTGATGAGCGGTGAGCCCGAGGATCGACCCATCATGGGCATGGGTGAGATCGCCGACACGGAGCTCCTTCCGTCCGCCGTGGGCCTCGTATGGCGCGCGCTCGTGCTGTGGCTGCTCCTGACGCTGCTGCTCACGCTCGCGAACTGGGCGCCTTGACGCTCAACCGGTGGGCCGCGCCATGTCGGACGGGCCGTACACGAGGTGCACCGCCGCGTCGTCGGGCACGGGCGGCATCGTCGCGTCCCATCGCGCGTAACGCTCGCGCATCTCGCGCAGCGTGCCGGGAAAGCGCGATGCGAGATTCGCGCGCTCGCGCGCGTCCTGCGCGAGGTCGTAGAGAAACTCGCTGCCGTCCATCGACAAAAACTTCCAGTTCCCGTGACGCACGGCGCGCTGCGCGCGATGCTTCATGCGCCAGTAGAGCGTGCGTGAAACGGTGGCCGATGGATCGCTCAAGACCGCCGAGAGATCCGCGCCGTCGAGCGGATGCTCGGGGTGCGGCTGCACGCCCGCCGACGCGAGCATCGTTGCAACCCAGTCCATCGTGATCGCGAGCTGGGACGTCACGCCGCCGGCGGGGATGCGTGCCGGCCAGCGCGCGACGAGCGGCACGCGGACGCCGCCTTCCAGCAGGTCCATCTTCTGCCCGACGAAGGGCCAGTTGTCGGAGTAGCGCTCGCCGCCGTTGTCGCTCGTGAAGACGAGCAGCGTATCGTCGTCTGCGCCGGTGCGTCGCAGCGCGTCGACGATGGACCCGATGCCTTCGTCCATCTCGCGGACCATCTCGCGGTACGTCGCGAGCGAGCCGCCGTCGACGTGATAAATCGCATCGCCGATGCGGCGCGACTCTTCCCCGTCGTGACGCGTTTCCCACGGCCAGTGCGGCGCCGTGTAATGCACACTCAGGAAGAAGGGTTGCGGATTGCCCCTGCGCCGCTCGATATACTCGACCGCGCGCGCGGTGAAGAGATCGGTCGCGTAGCCGTCGACCCTGCGCTCCACGTCGCCGTCGTAGAGATCGTGCACGCCGCGCCGGTCGCGATGGCTGAAGTAGTCGATCGCACCGCCCATCGAGCCGAAGAAAGAGTCGTAACCGCTCTTGCACGGACCGAAGTGCGGTGGGTAGCCGAGGTGCCACTTGCCCACGAGCGCGGTCGCGTACCCGGCGGCCCGCAGGAGCGAAGGCAGCGTGGGCAGCGCGGGAGGCAGACCGAGCTCGGGATTTCCGCGCGTCCGCGACCCGAGCGGCTCTTCGGCGCCGCCGCGAAAGCGATACTGGTAGCGGCCGGTCATCAGCGCGAACCGCGTGGGCGAGCATACCGGCGAGTTGGCGTAGCCGTCGGTGAAGCGCAGGCCCTCGCGGGCGATGCGATCGAGCGCCGGCGTTACGGCCGCACGCGCGCCGTAGCAGCCCAGATCGGCGTAACCGAGATCGTCGGCGAGGATGAAGACGAAGTTCGGACGCATCGCCGCCGCGATCAGCGCGCGGGGTCGCGCGCGGCCTTCGATTCCCGCACCAGCGCGCGCAGCAGGTCGGCGCGCTGCGGCGCGACGCGTCCTCGCGCGACGGCCGCCTGCACCGCGCAGTCCGGCTCGCGGTCGTGGTGACAGTCGCGAAAGCGGCACTGGCCGATGACATCGCGCAGCTCGACGAACGCCTGCTCCACCGCCTGCGGGTCGTAGTGCGCGAGGCCGAAAACCGTCATGCCGGGAGAGTCGATGAGCCATGCGTCCGCGTCGAGCCGGTACAGGCGCGTCGACGACGTCGTGTGGCGACCGGCGACGAGCGCGGTGGAGACCGACTCGGTGCGCGCGGCGGCGTCGGGTGCAACGGAATTGACGATGGTCGACTTGCCCATGCCCGATTGGCCGATCAGAACCGAATGCTGGCGATCGAGATAGGACTCGAGCGGCCGGACGTCGTGGCGCGCGGACAGCGGCACGAGCGGGTAGCCCAGCGCGGCGTACGGCGCCATGCGCGCGCGCAATGCCTCGAAGCCCGGAAGATCGGCCTTGTTCACCGCGAGCACGAAACGGCAGCGCTCGCATTCGGCCGCGATGATCCAGCGGTTGAGCAGATGCTCGTCGATGGCGACGTCGGGCGCCACGACGCCGATCACTTGCGTGACGTTGGCCGCGATCAGCTTTTCCTTGAACGCGTCGGAGCGATAGAAGAGGCTGCGACGCGGTTCCACCGACTCGATGGCACCGCCGCCCGCGACGCGTTGCACGCCGACGCGGTCGCCGCAGGCGAGTTGCAGCGAGCGCCCCTTCTGAACGCAGTCCACCGTCTCGCCCGAGTCGAGCAGGACGGTGTAGTGACGCCGGAAAGTCGCGACGACGAGGCCGCGCTCGCTCACGGAGTCAGGCAAAGAGCCGCTCGACCTTGGCCGCGCAGATGACGTCGTTCTGCGTGACACCGCCCGCCGAGTGGGTCGACCACGTCATGGCGCAACGGTTGTAGCCGATCGCGAGGTCGGGATGGTGGTCCTCACGATGCGCGATCCACGCGACCGCATTGACGAATTCCATCGTGGCGTGGAAATCGTCGAAGCGGAATTCCTTGGTCAGGCGATCGCCCGCCGCGGTCCATCCGGTCAGCGTCGCGGCATGTGCGGCGAGCTCGTCGGCGGCCAGGCGAGGCGCGTTCGGCCGGCACCGCATGGCAGCCAGCGCGAGCAGTCGGCTGTCGAGCTTCGGTCGGGAGTCCGGGGCGTCGGTCATGCGGCGGCCTCCTGCAGGCGTGCGACGCGAATCGACGCCGGCGGATGCGAGTCGTAGAACGCGGAGTGCACCGGATCGGGCGTGAGCGTCGCGGCGTTGTCCTCGTACAGCTTCACGAGCGCGCTCACCAGCGCGCGCGCGGATGCATTGCGCGCGGCGAACGCGTCGGCCTCGAATTCGTGCCGGCGTGAATAGCGTGCCGCCAGCGGTGAGAGGATGAACACGAACACCGGCAACGCGAGCAGGAACAGCGCGAGCGCGACACCCGGGCGAGCCTGCGCCACGGCGAGCAGGTCCGCGGGAATACCGAGGCCGACATAGAACCAATCCGTTGCAGCGACCCATGCGAGCAGCGCGAGGAACGCGAGCGAGACGAGCGCCGACCAGACGATGCGCTTCAGCACGTGACGAAGCTTGTAGTGGCCGAGCTCGTGCGCCAGGATGGCTTCGATCTCGTCGGGCACGAGCCGCGTCAGCAGCGTGTCGAAGAACACGATGCGGCGCGCCTTGCCGAAGCCGGTGAAGTACGCGTTCCCGTGGCCCGACCGCTTGGATCCGTCCATGACGAAAAGGCCGGCGACATGGAATCCGCAACGCGCGAGCAGGCGCTCGATGCGCTCGCGCGCCGCGCCCGCGGGCAGCGGCGTGAAGCGATTGAACATCGGCGCGATGACGGTCGGGTACAGGAACAGCATCAGCACCTGGAAGGCGAACCACACGAGCCAGGCCCACAGCCACCACAGCGAGCCGGCGCGCTCCATCAGCCAGAGGATGGCGAGCGTCAGCGGCAGGCCGAGCACCGCGGCGAGCACGAGGCCTTTCGCAAGGTCGCCGAGCCACAGCCGCAGCGTGGTCCGATTGAATCCGAAGCGCGCTTCGAGGCGGAACGTCCGATACCACGAGAACGGCAGGCCGACGAGACCGCCGATGAGCGCCACGGTCGCGAGCAGCGTCACGTCGCGCCAGATCGGCCAGAAGGGCAGGGCCTCGGTCCACGTCAGCAGCAGCGCGAGGCCGCCGCCGAGCGTCATTCCCATCAGAACGGCTGCATCGGCGATCGTCTCGATCACGCCGAAGTGCTGCTTGGCGATGGTGTAATCGGCGGCCTTGCGATGCGCGGCGAGCGGGATGCTGTCCGAGAACGCGGGCGGCACGCGATCGCGATGCGCCGCGACGTGCGCGACCTGGCGTTGCGCGAGCCAGAGCCGCAGCGCGAGCGATGCGGCCCATGCGATGACGAAGAGTCCGGTGAAGACGGCGGGTTCCACGGCGATGATGGCCCGTGCGGAAGAGCGCACGGACGCTGTGCTACATTGGCCCGATCATTCTACGCGAACGCTCGATGCCCCAGGATCCGAACCGGCTGATCTGGATCGACATGGAGATGACGGGTCTCAAGCCGGAGAGCGACCGGATTCTCGAAGTCGCGCTCGTCATCACCGACCACGACCTCGTGCCGGTCGCGGTGGCGCCGGTGTGGGTGGCTCACCAGAGCGATGCCACGCTCGCCGCGATGGACGCGTGGAACCAGAGCACGCACGGTCGTTCCGGCCTCATTGATCGCTCGAAAGCCTCGACGATGGACGACGCGACGATCGAGGCGGCGGCGCTCGATTTCCTTCGCCAGCACGTGCCGCCGAAGGTCTCACCGATGTGCGGAAATTCGATCTGCCAGGATCGGCGCTTTCTCGCGCGCTGGATGCCGGCGCTCGAGGACTACTTCCACTACCGCAACCTCGACGTGTCGACGCTGAAGGAGCTGGCGCGGCGCTGGAAGCCCGACGTCGTGAAGGGCGTGCCGAAGGAAGGCAAGCACGAGGCGCTCGCCGACGTGTACGAGTCGATCATGGAGCTGCGGCACTACCGCGAGCATTTCATCCAGCGGTAGGGCCGTTCGCGTCGCGTCCGCACGAAGCTGCGACGCTGCGCGGATGGCTGCGAGCGGTCGGTGCGTCACCGCGCTCGACGCGCTGAAGGATTCAGCGTTTGCGCGCCAACGTCACCCCGTCGCCGACGCTGAGCAGGCACATGTCGACCCGCTCGTCGCGCTGGATCTTCTGGTTGAGCGCGCGCAGGGCGACGGTATCGTCGTCGGTCTGCGATGCATCCGCCACGCCGCCGGACCATAGCGTGTTGTCGATCGCGATCACACCTCCCGCACGCAGCAGCACGAGCGCGTGCTCGTAGTACGCGTCGTAGCCCGACTTGTCGGCATCGATGAACACGAAGTCGAACGATCCTGGCCCGGGGTCGCGTGCGAGCGCCTGCAGCGTTTCGGCGGCCGGTGCGATGCGCAGATCGATGCGGCCCGCGACGCCGGCTTCCCGCCAGTAGCGCCGGCCGACATCGGTCCATTCGCGGTTGACGTCGCAGCACACGAGGTGACCGTCGGTTGGCAGCGCCGAGGCAACCGCGAGCGCGCTGTAGCCCGTGAACGTGCCGACCTCGATGGCGCGTCGCGCGCCGATCATGCGCACCACGAGCGCGAGCAGGCTCGCTTCGTCGGCGCCGATCTGCATGCCCGCCTGCGGGAGGCGTAGCGTCTCCTCGCGCAACCGGCGCTGGAGATCGGTCTCGCGTGCGCCCATCGAGCGCACGTACGCGTCGATGGCGTCGGGCAGGACGGAACGGTGGTAGGCCATGGCGCGCTCGGTGAAGGATGGAGTCTGGAATAATAGAGCCTCTTGCCCTGCCGCGCGCGACGATGAAATTCTGCAGCACCTGCGGCTCTTCCGAGCTTGCGTTCCGCGTGCCACCCGACGACACGCTGCCGCGCTTCGTGTGCGGCGCGTGCGGCGCGATCCATTATCAGAATCCCAAGGTGGTGGTCGGCTGCCTGCCGGTGCACGAGGATCGCGTGCTGCTCTGCAAGCGCGCGATCGAGCCACGGCGCGGGCTATGGACGCTTCCTGCGGGATTCCTCGAGAACGGCGAGACCCTCGGTGCCGGCGCGATGCGCGAGACGCTGGAGGAAGCCAATGCGCGGGTCGCGCTCGGCCCGCTCTACGCGATCATCAGCCTGCCGCAGATCAGCCAGGTGTACGTGATGTTCCGCGCCGAGCTGCTCGACCTCGACTTCGGGCCCGGCACCGAGAGCCTGGAGGTGCGCCTGTTCGACGAAGGCGACGTGCCGTGGAGCGAGATCGCGTTCCGCACCATCGCGCGCACGCTGCGACGCTTCTTCCTCGATCGGCGACTCGGCGATTTCGGCGTTCACCTGAGCACGATCGAGCGGCGACCGCCGCTCACGCCCGATCTCATCGCCGCGGGCTGAATCAGCCGGCACAGGGCTCGACCGTCACGACTTCGATGGCCTGCGAGTGGGCGAGCTCGCGCAGCGGGTGACAGTCGCCCCGCCAGCACACGCGATAGTCCGCCGTGAACGGCGAGCTCGTGATCCGGATGTGCGGCAGCGGCGGAAGGGCCGGCCGCCAGCGCCACGTGCCGTCGACCAGCGTCGCATCCGGCGGTGGCTCCATGCCCGCACCGGAACCGGCGATGCGGCTTTGCACGAGGACGAGCCTGCCGGCCTCGACGCGGTAGTCCTCCTCCCACAGCGTCTTCTCCACGGAATGCCGCCACTGCAAGGTGAAGGCGTCCGTGGGCAAGGTCGCTCGCAGCATCCCCGCCACCAGCAGGCATACCGCGCTCAACGTGTCGACGTCTGCTGCGGCGTGGCGACCGCGTGCTTCGAGCCGCGCGTGCGCCAGAAGTGCCAGGCGATGAATGCAGCGCTGGCGGCGAAGCCGGCCTGGTCCGTCCACGACGGCGCCGCGACCAGCAGTGCGGCGGCGGCGAAGGCGACGATGCGCTCGATCCAGTTGATGCGCGCGCGCAGGAAGCCGATCGCCGCGGCGCCCCACAATCCGATCGCCAGAACCGTCTTGACGATGACATAGACGACCTCGACCCAGTCGATGCTGCCATTGGCGGTGGCCTGCAGCATGAGCGCCGGATCGTAGATCGCCATGTACGGGATGACGAAACCGGCGATGGCGATGTGCGTGGCCTTCCAGCCGATGCGCATCGGCGAGGCGCGCGCGATGGACGCGGCAGCGAACGCGGCGAGCGCGACCGGCGGCGTGAGATCCGCCATGATGCCGAAATAGAATACGAACATGTGCGAAACGATGAGCGGCACGCCGAGCTTCAGCAGGGCCGGCGCGGCGATCGCGCTCGTGATGATGTAGTTCGGTATGGTCGGAATGCCCATGCCGAGGATCAGGCACACGATCATCGTCAGCACGAGCGATAGGAACAGGCTCCTGGCGCCGACCTGCAGCACGAACTCGGCGAAATTGGACGCCGCACCGGTGAGCGTGAGCACGCCGATGATCACGCCCACGATCGCGCACGCGAGGCCGACGGCAATGGCCTGCCGTGCGCCGTCGATGAGACTCGCGCGCATCGTGCGCAGGGTTTCCCGGCCGCCCTTGATGACCAGCATGACGACGAGGAGCGCGCCGATCACCACGAGGATCGGCGTCACGCCGTAGCGATCGAAGCCGTACTTGAGGTACGCACCGAGCCCGATGCCGACGGCGATCCAGAACGCGTAGCGAAAGGCGGTCGGTCCGATACGCGCGGCGGCCGCGGTGCCGAGGATCAGTATCGCGGTCAGGGCGAGGCCGACGAGGCCCGAGAACATCGGCGTGAAGCCGTCGAACAGCATGTAGACGAGAACCGCCAGCGGCAGCATGAGATACCACTTTGCGCGAATCGCATGCCAGGGGTTCGGGCAGTCGGCCTTGGGAAGGCCGTGGAGATGGGCGCGGCCGGCCTCCAGATGCACCATCCAGAACGCCGTAGCGTAGTAGAGGATCGCCGGCACGACGGCGGCCTTGACGATCGTCACGTAAGGCACGTTGAGCGTCTCGGCCATGATGAACGCGACCGCGCCCATCACCGGCGGCATGATCTGCCCGCCCATGCTGGACGTAGCTTCCACGGCGCCCGCGAATATGGGTGAATAGCCGAATCGTTTCATCAGCGGGATCGTGAACTGACCGACCGTCAGCACGTTCGCCACACCCGATCCCGAGATCGTTCCCATCATTCCGGACGAGATGACCGCGACCTTCGCCGGTCCGCCGCGCGCATGCCCGACGAAGCCGAGCGCCACGCTGTTGAAGAGATTGATCATCCCGGCGTGCTCGAGGAAGCTGCCGAAGAGGATGAACAGGAAGATGTACGTCGCCGACACCAGCGTCGGAATGCCGAAGATGCCTTCCGTGCCGAGAAAGAGCTGACCGATGATCTGGTCGACGCCGTAGCCGCGATGCGCGACGACGCTCGGCAGGTACTGTCCGAGCAGTCCGTAGGCGAGGAAGCAGGCGCAGATGATCGGCAGCGCGAGTCCCAGCACGCGCCGCGCCGCCTCGAACAGCATGACGATGAAGACTGCCCCGACCACGAGGTCGGCCAGGCTGGGATCGCCCGAGCGCTGGATGAGCTCCGCCTCGAACACGAGGTGATAGAGCGCCAGCGCGAACGCCGCGGCGGCCAGCAGGGCGTCGTACCACGCGATGCGCTTGCGGTCGGCCCATCCGGCGACCGGATGAATCAGGAACGCGAGCGTCAGCAGGAAGCCCACATGGATCGACCGCGTGGGCAGGCTCGACAGCGGCGCATACGCGGCGATGACCAGCTGGTACGCCGAGAACGCGAGCGCGATGAACGCGACGACGTGCGCCGCGAGCCCGCTGAGCTCACGCTTGACACCCGTCTCGTCGAACGCGCTCGCCTGCGGTTCGGCGAGGTCGCGGGGATTCATCGCAGGATCGACCCGAGCGTCACTTGATCAGGCCGACCTCCTTGTAATACTTCTCGGCGCCGGGATGGAGCGGTATGGGCATGCCCGTCAGCGCTTTCTTCAGGTCGATCGCCCGCGCGGCGGAGTGCGCGGCGACGAGCTGATCGAGGCTCGTCCACAGCGCCTTGGTCATGCCGTACACGATGTCCGCGCTGACGCCGTCGTGCGTCACGAGGAAGTTCTGCACCGCGGCGGTCGCCACGTCGCCCGATTGCCCGTTGTACGTGCCGGCCGGGATGGTGGCGTCGATGTAGGCGGGGTCGCCGATCTTCTTCACGATGTCGGGCGGAATGGGCACGACCACGATCGGGACAGACGCCGCCAGATCGCGCAACGACGACACGCCGAGCCCCGCAGACTGCAGCGTCACGTCGATCTGGCGGTTCTTCATCAGCTCGACCGACTCGCCGAACGGAAGGTATTCGACCTTGGAGAAGTCCTTGTAGTCGATGCCCGCGGCATGCAGCACGGCGCGTGCGTTGAGCTCCGTGCCGGACTTGGGCGCCCCGACGGAGATCTTCTTGCCCTTCAGGTCGGCGAGCGTCTTGATGCCGGAATCGGCGCGCGCGACCACCTGGATGTAGTTCGGGTAGATCGCCGAGATCCCGCGGAGCTTCTTGAGCGGGGTCTTGAAGCCGGCTTCCTCGTTGCCCTTCCACGCATCGGACAGCGAGTCGCCCAGCGTGAACGCGATCTCGCCGCGTCCGGCTTGCAGCAGATTCAGGTTCTCGACCGACGCCTTGGTGGCTTGCGTCGACGTCTTGACGTTGGGCATCGCCTTGCCGATCGCGTTGGCGAGCGCGACACCGAGCGGGTAGTAGACGCCGCTCGTTCCCCCCGTCAGCACGTTGATGAACGTTTCGGCGGCCTGGGCGGGCGCGACGAACAGCGCGCACGCGAGCGCGCTCGCCAGGAGACGTGAATGCAACCCGAATCGCATGAATCCTCCGATAGACGACGCCGCGGAATGCGACGGTGGACGCCGCTCTGGTCGCTGAACGCGCGGGCGGCTAGCTCGATGATTCTATAGCATATGGGCGCGGCATCCCGCCGCAGAGGGGAACAGGTGCGTCCCGTCGACGTGCTGTTCGAGCGCTACGGCGAGTCCCATCGCGATCCCGCGAACAAGACGATCCACTGGATCTGCGTGCCGCTCATCACCTGGAGCGTGCTCGCGGCGGTATGGTCGTGGGCGCCGCTTGCCGCGATGGTGCTCGTCGGCGCGGCACTCGGCTTCTACGCGTGGATGTCGCCGGCGCTCGCGATCGGCATGCTGCTCGTGACCGCGGCGATGATCGCGCCGCTGCCGCTGCTCGGCGAATGGCTGCTGCCCGGTGCCATCGCGGTGTTCGTCGCCGCATGGATCGGCCAGTTCATCGGCCACCGCATCGAGGGACGCAAGCCGTCGTTCCTCGACGACCTGAAGTTCCTGCTGGTCGGCCCGGCCTGGCTGCTGGCGTACGTGTACCGGCGCCTCGGCCTGCGCTATTGACCGCGCATCATCGGATGAGCCCCACCTCGCGGTAGTAGCGCTCCGCCCCGGGATGCAGCGGCAGCGGCATGCCCTCGATCGCCTTCCTCGGATCCATCGCGCGCGCCGCCGAGTGCGCGCTGGCGAGCTGATCGACGCCGGTCCACATCGCCTTGGTGATCGCATACACGGTCTCGGCCGTTTCGTCTTCCCGGGTCACGAGATAGTTCATCACCGCGACGGCCGGCACGTCGGCCGCTTGTCCGCGGTAGGTATAGGCGGGAATCGCCACCGGTATGTACGCCGGGTCGTCGATGTTGCGGATGACGTCCGCCGGAATCGGGACGACGACCATGTCGATCGCGTTCGCGAGGTCGCGCAGCGCCGATGCACCGAGGCCTGCGGACTGCAGCGTCACGTCGATCTGCCGCTCCTTCATGAGCTCGATCGATTCGCCGAACGGCGCGTACTCGATCTTGGCGAAGTCCTTGTACTCGATGCCGGCGGCGTGAAGGATGGCGCGCGCGCTGACCTCGGTCGCCGACTTGGGCGCGCCGACCGAGATCTTCTTGCCCTTCAGATCGGCGAGCTTGCGGATGCCCGAGTCGGCACGCGCCACGAACTGGATGTAGTTCGGATAGATCGCCGCGATGCCGCGGAGCTTGCGCAGCGGCGTCTTGAAGCCCGCGGCTTCGTTGCCCTTCCACGCATCGGAGAGGACGTCGCCCGCCGAGAACGCGACATCACCACGGCCGGACTGGAGCAGGTTCAGGTTCTCCAGGGACGTGCGCGTCGCTTGCACCGTGGTCTTCGCGTCGGGGATCGCGTTGTTCAACACCTCGGCCAGCGCGACGCCGACGGTGTAGTAGACGCCGGTCGAGCTCCCGGTGAGCACGGTCAGCAGCGTGTCGGCGGCGACAACGGGTGCAGCCGCGAGCGCGCACATCAACGCGCCCGCCAGCACGCGACAGCGCAGGCTGCGTCGCATCAGTAGTTGCTCTTGCCCGAAGGGATGGCGATCGCCTGCGGCCGGATGACGAGCTCCACGATGTTTCCTTGCGCGTCGACGGTCCATTCCATGAGCGTCGGCGTCTGCCCGATGTTGCGGCGGGCGATGCGGCGGTAGATGCGGTTGGGTCCGGACACGTCGGTATCCTCGCGAATCACGCCGGTTTCGGGACCGTCGTCGTTGATCACGCGGTCGCGCTGCGCGGCGAAATCGGCTTCGCTGCCGATGGACTGGCGCATCTCCGGCGTCATGCGCTTCCAGAGATCGGCCGTGTCGCCGCGCTCGAACCGCTCGGAGAGCTCGCGTCCGAGCGTCAGCATCTGCTCGTCGGCGGCTGACGCCATCGGTGCAGCGGCGAGCAGCGCGCAGGCGAGGAGGGCGCGCAGCGTCATGCGCATCGGCTCTCGGCCGACCCGGCCGCGTCCCGCCGCGAGGCGCCGGCGGCTCGTTGCGCCGCCGCGTCGTCGCTCACGAGCTCACCACCTTGACGCCGGCGTCCATCAACGCGCGATGGAGCGCCGTCACGTGGTCGTGCCCCGTGGTCTCCACCACGCACACCACGCGCACTTCGGAAAGATCGGGCCCGGAGAATGCACGATCGTGCACGATCTCCTTGATCGAGGCGCCCGCGGATGCGATCACCTCGGCGAGACGCGCGAGGCCGCCGGGCCGGTCGCTGATCGATACCGTGAAACGCGAGAGTCGACCATCAGCGACGAGTCCCACTTCGATGACGCGATCGAGCATCGTGAGGTCGATGTTCCCGCCGGCGAGCACGAGCACGACGCTGCGGCCCTTCAATAGATCCAGCTTGCCCGCGAGCAGCGCCGCGAGCGGGGCCGCGCCTGCGCCTTCCACGACGCTCTTCTCCAGCTCGATCAGGCGCAGCACCGCCAGCGCGATCGCCGCTTCATCGACGGTGACGACCTGGTCGACGACGCGGCGCAACACCTCGAACGGGCGCACGCCGAGGAGCGGCACCGACAGGCCGTCGGCGAGGGTGGGCGCGAGTGGTACGGTCACCGGCTTGCCCGCGGCCAGCGCCGCGGTGAGGCAGGCGGCGTTCACCGGCTCGACACCGATGAGCTTCACTTCGGGCCGCAGCGCGCGCACCACCGTCCCGATGCCGGAGAGCAATCCACCGCCACCGACCGGCACGACGATGGCCTGCACGCCGGGCGTCTGCTCGAGAATCTCCAGCGCCATCGTGCCCTGTCCGGCGATGACCTCGGCGTTGTCGAACGGATGGATGAACGTCAGGCCGTCGCGCGCGGCGACTTCCTCCGCCCGCGCGCGCGATTCGCCGATGTCGGCGCCATGCAGGATGACCGTCGCGCCGAGCTGGCGGCAGTTCGACACCTTGATGAGCGGCGCGAACGTCGGCATGACCACCGTCACCGGAATGCCCAGCAGCGCACCGTGATACGCGACGCCTTGCGCATGATTGCCGGCCGACGCGGCGATGACGCCGCGGCTGCGTTGCTCGGGCGAGAGCTGCAACAGCGCATTGCGCGCGCCGCGCTCCTTGAAGCTGCCGGTGCGCTGCAGGTAGTCGAGCTTGCAGTAGATCCGCGCGCCGGTCAGCTGCGACAGCGGGATCGACTCCACGCACGGCGATTCGTAGATCGCGCCGCGAATGCGTTCCCGGGCGGCCTCGACGTCGGCGAGCGTGATCAATGGGTGGGAGGATCGATGGGCGCTAGAACGGCAGCTGGACACCGGGTCGCGCCTCGGTCAGGACGCGACGGAACTCGTTCTGGATGCGCGACAACGCCTCGCGATCCTCGGCCTCGAAGCGCAGCACGATCATGGGCGTCGTGTTCGACGCGCGCGCCAGGCCGAAGCCGTCGGGATACTCGACGCGCAGGCCGTCGATGCGGATCACGTCGTCGGCGCCGGGAAACTTCGCGGTCTTCTGCAACGTCGCGATGAGCGCGTGCTGCTCGCCCTCCGCGAGCGGCAGGCTGAGCTCGGGCGTGCTGACCGCGTCGGGCAGGCCTTCGAGCAATGCCGCGGGATCGTCGTGCCGCGACAGGATCTCGAGCAGGCGCGCCCCCGCGTAAAGCCCGTCGTCGAAGCCGTACCAGCGCTCGCCGAAGAACGTGTGGCCGCTCATCTCGCCGGCCAGCTCGGCGCCCGTCTCCTTCATCTTGCTCTTGATGAGCGAATGGCCGGTCTTCCAGAGGAACGGCTTGCCGCCGTGCTCGGTGATCCACGACTTCAGGTTGCGCGTCGATTTCACGTCGTAGATGATCGTCGCGCCGGGCTTGCGCGTCAGCACGTCGGCCGCGAACAGCATGAGCTGCCGGTCGGGAAAGATGATGTGGCCCGCAGGCGTCACGACGCCGAGCCGGTCGCCGTCGCCGTCGAACGCGAAGCCGAGATCGAGATCGCCGCGTGCGAGCCGCTGGACGAGGTCCTGCAGGTTCTTGGGCTGCGAGGGATCGGGATGGTGATTGGGAAAGTGGCCGTCGACGTCGCAGAACAGCTCGTCGACGGTGCAGCCGAGCCTTCGATACAGCGCGGGCGCAAACGCGCCCGCGACGCCGTTGCCGCAGTCGACCGCCAGGCGCAGCGGGCGCGCGACCTTGACGTCGCTTGCGATGCGTTCGAAATACGCCGGCGCGATGTCGTGCGTGCGGTACGAGCCTTCACCGCCGGTGAAATTGTCGTTGACGATACGCGTGCGCAGCGCCTGGATGTCGTCGCCCGACAGTGTCGTGCCGTCGATGACCATCTTGAGGCCGTTGTAGTCCGGAGGATTGTGGCTGCCGGTGACCATCACGCTGCACGCCGTCTTCAGCTCGAACGTGGCGAAGTAGGTCATCGGCGTGGCCACCATTCCGATGTCGATGACGTCGACACCCGCGTTGCGGATGCCTTGCGCGACGCCCGCGGACAGCTCGGGCCCCGAGAGACGCCCGTCGCGGCCGATCACGATCGTGTCGCGGTTGCTCTCGCGCGCGAGCGAGCCGAGCGCGCGTCCGACCGCCTGCACGATCGCTGGCGTGAGGGTCTTGCCCACGATGCCGCGGATGTCGTAGGCCTTGAATATTTCCGGAGGAAGGATCATCGGCTATAGCCCGTAATCGAAGAAGTGTAGCAATCGCCGCGGCAGCCAGCCGACATGGCCGGGAAATGGCCCGGCCGGGAAGCCGGCGTGACCCCCGTCGCTCGGCTGCTCGAGCAGCACGTGCTCGCTGACCTCGCCACGCGTGGCGAGCGACGCCGCCGGGATGAAAGGATCGTTGCGCGCATTGAGCACGAGCACCGGCACGCCGACGGCGCGGAGCCACGGTTTCGACGACGCGCGCCGCCAATAGTCCTCCGCGCCCGCGAAACCGTGCAGAGGCGCCGTGACGACCTCGTCGAACTGCCACATCGTGCGTGCCGCACGGATACGCGCAGGGTCGAGCCGGCCCGGAAATCGCGCCGCCATGTCGAGCGATTTCGGCTTCAGCGTAGCGAGGAAGTGGCGTGTGTACACGCGATTGAAGCCCTGTCCGATCGCGATGCCGGCGGCCGACAGGTCGAGCGGCGCCGAAACCGCCGCGGCCGCTTCGAGGATGTCGCGTGCGCGGTGCTCGTGCCGGCCGAGCCAGTTGAGCAACGCGCTCCCACCGAGCGATACGCCGACAGCGTACAGCGGCCGGTCGCTGCGCGCGCGGATCGCCGCCAGCAGCGCGCCGATCTCCTCGTGGTCGCCCGAGTGATAGGCGCGCGCCATCCGATTGAGCTCGCCGCCGCAGCCGCGGAAGTGCGGGATGACGCCCGCCCAGCCACGCGCGTCGAGCGCGTGCATCAGGGCCCGCGCGTAGTGCGAGCCCGCACCACCCTCGAGGCCGTGGAACAGCGCCACCAGAGGCCCGCGCACATCGGGCGCATCGAGCCAGTCGAAGTCCCAGAAATCGCCGTCCGGCGTGTCGACGCGCTCGCGTCGCAACGGCGGCCGCGTGCCGCGCAGGCGCGAGCCATAGATGGTCTGGGCGTGGCCGCCGGGCAGCCAGCGCGGCGCTGCGTAGGCGGGCGGGGTCAGGCGTCGCGTGGGTGCGCGCATCAGCTTTCGAGCGCCGCCTCCAGGCGCTCGCAGATCGTGCGGAGCACCTTGATGCGGGCGAAGTACTTGTCTTCGGCTTCGACCAGCGTCCACGGCACGAGATCGGTCGACGTGCGCTCGATCATGTCGGCGGCGGCCTGCTCGTAGTCGCGCCAGCGGCGGCGGTTGCGCCAGTCGTCGGGCGTGATCTTGAAGCGCTTGAACGGCGTCTTGCCGCGCGCGCGGAAGCGGCGAAGCTGCTCCTCGCGGCTGATCTGGAGCCAGAACTTGCACACCACCACGCTCGCCGTAGTCAGCTCTTCCTCGAACTGGTTGATCTCGTCGTAGGCGCGCATCCAGTCCTGTGGACTGCACAAGTCCTCGACACGTTCGACGAGCACGCGCCCGTACCAGGTGCGATCGAAGAGCGTGATGCCGCCGCGCCGCGGCACCATGCGCCAGAAGCGCCACAGGTACGGATGCGCGAGCTCCTCGTCGTTGGGCGCGCTGATCGGCACCGTCGCGTACTGGCGTGCGTCGAGCGCGCCCGTGACGCGCCGGATGGCGCCGCCCTTGCCGGCCGCGTCGACGCCCTCGAACGCGAGCACCAGGGCTCGCTCGGCGAAGCGCTTGTGCCGCGTGAGGCGCGCGAGACGCGCCTGGAAGCGGGTGAGCTCGGTTTCGTAGCGCTTCTTCGGCAGTCGCTGCGTGAGATCGAGGCGTCGCACGATCTCCACGTTTCCGAGCACCGCCGGTGCGGGCGGCACGCCCTGCGCGGCAGGACGCATCACCTTCCTGGCGCACGCTTCGCGCATGGCCGCGAGGAGCAGCGTGGCGACCGTGAGCTCGCGGTAGCGCCGATCCGCGCCATCGATGACGTACCACGGCGCGGCCGCGATCGACGTGGTGCGCAGCATGTGCTCCCAGTCACCGCGGCGGCGCGGGTATTCCTTGAGTTCGTGCTTCTCCGCGCCGGTGAGCCGCCAGCGCTCGTCGGGATCGTGCTCGATCTCGCGCAGGCGCGTCTTCATCGCCGCCTTCGACAGGTGAATCCAGAACTTGACGAGCATCACCCCTTCGGCCGCCAGCATCGACTCGTGCTGGCGAACCTGCTGCAGATAGTCGTCGTACGCGTGCGCGTCGAGCGCGCCGGACGCGCGCAGCGCAAGCGGCTCGTAGTACCACGCGCTCATGAACACGCCGATCGCACCGCGCGCCGGCATCGCGTTCCAGTAGCGCCACGCCGGCGGCCGCACGGCTTCCTCGGGCAACGGCGCGCCGAATCCGATGACATGGATATGGCGCGGATCCATCCACGCGGTGAGCTGGTTCGCCGTCTCGTGGCGACCGGCGCCTTCGACGCCGCTGACGATCACGAGCACCGGCCCGCGCGCCGCCTGCTTCAGCTCGAACTGCGCGAGCAGCAGCGCCTCGCGCAGCTTCGGCGCTTCGCGCGCGAAGCGCGCCTTGCCGATGGTGTGTCCGACTTCGGCGGCCTCGAGCATGGGGTCAGGAGAAGAAGCGCGGACAGTCGCGGAAGGCGCGCCAGCGGCGCAGCACTGCGACGCCGTTCGCGCGCGCGTGCGCTTTGACGTAGCGCTGCAGCGCGAGCGCCGACGGCGAGTCCCGGCCTTCGATGGCGTGCGCGAGGCGAATGGCCACTTGCAGGTCGACTTGCGCGCCGAGGGCGTCCTGCAGCCGCGCAAGCGCGCGGCGATATGCGCCCGCTCGCCGCGCGTCGAACACGTCGGCGAAGAATTCCGTCACGTAGCGCAATCGCTTGGCGGCCAGGCGCACTTCATGGAGCGCCTCGTCGCTCGCCTTGCCGATGCCCCGCGCGCGCCGCACGAGCTTGCGATGCCGGCGGGCGAGCCATGGCGCCGCGAAGTCGCGCGCGCGACCGCGCAACACGTGCGCCGCCTTCGACCCTGCGGCGGCGCCGAGCAGCGGCGTCGCGGCCAGGCCGCCCGCGCCCAGGACGAGGTGCGTGAAACGCGGTGACGCGACGGCAGCGCGCGCGGCGTCGCGCGCCTCGCGTCGGGCGGCATCGACGCGCTTCGCGAACGCGCCCAGCGCGCGCGTTGCAGCGCCGTCGCCGCGCTTGCTGGTGTAGACGCGCACCGCGGGCAGCGTCTCGGTCGCCAGCACGTCGAGGTCGCGCACGGGTCCGAGCGCCCGGGCGAGCCAGCGGGCGTCGTCCAGGACCGTCGTCAGCGCGTCCGACGGCACCGCGCTCCGTGCCAGCGCGAGGCACGCGCGCAGGCGCCGCGTCCCGACCCGCAGCTGGTGCACCCACTCCGGATCGTCGTGCGCGAGCGTGCCGTCGGCGTTGTCGGTAATCTGGATTGCACACGCGCGGAGCAGCGATTGCAGCGCGGCCGCGGCGGTGTCTTCGCCATCGAGCGGCGGATGCGTCGCGCGCGCGGGCAGCCTGTGCGTGCCGCGCACGAGCGCATAGCCGCGCTCGGCCTTGCTGCGCGGCTCGACCGCGAGCGGCAGGCGCGTGGCGAGCCGCGCGGCGAAGCGGTAGAGCGCATCGATGCGGCCTTGCGCGAGCTCGACCTCGATCTCGGACAACGGCGTCGCGCCGCCGCGGCCGTCGCGTACCTCGCCGACGTCGATGCAGACCGTCGCGCGCGTGCCGTCATCGAGCGCGACGGGGAGCTCGGTGCGATGGAAGTCGGTGGCGAAGCGAGCGGTGAGGCCGCGTCGCTGCGCGTCGGCCAGCAGCGCGCGCCAGGGCGTCTCGCGCCATTGCGTCGCATCGAGGGGCGGCGGCTTCGCGGCACCGCCGCGATCACGCTCGTTCTCGAGCCGCGCTGCGACGCCCGCACCACTGCCCGATTCAGGCGGCCCCTTGAGCGTCTGCACCCAGCGGTGACCTTCGCGGCGAAGGCGAAGCGCCAGCCCCGCCGCGGCGAGGCGATCGTCCGGCGTATCGAAGTAGATCGCGAGCAGGCGTTGCGTGCGCGCACGACCCGATTGCACGTTGCGCAGCAGCGGCTCGTTTGCGGCGCGAGCGGCCACTGCGGACGGCACGCGCAGCTTGAGCTCGATCTCGCGGCCGTCCGGCATGGACGAATCAGGTCGCGCGGGGGTTGCGCGCGCGGCGCGCGCGCTCTTCGTAGGTCGCGCGTGCGAGCGCCACGTCGTCGAGGAACGGGCCCAGCTCGGACAGGAGCAGCGCCTGCGGGCCGTCCACCAGCGCCTTCTCGGGATGCGGGTGGAAGTCGACGAGCACCATGTTCGCGCCGGCCACCACGCCTTGCGCGACGACGTGGAAGATGTCGAGCAGGCCGTCGGGCGCCACCGCGCGCGTGCCCACCGAATGCGACGGATCGATCGCGACGGGCATGCGCGTCAGCCGCTTGACCGCCGGCACGTGCGCGAAATCGACGAAGTTGCGATGCGGATCGCCCATGTTGGTCTTCATGCCGCGCAGGCAGAACACCACCTTTCGATTGCCCTCGGTGGCGAGGTATTCCGCGGCGTTGAGCGACTCGTCGAGCGTGATGCCGAAGCCGCGCTTGATGAGGACGGGAAATTCCTGCTGCTTCCCGACGAGCTTCAGCAGCTCGAAGTTCTGCGTGTTGCGGGTGCCGATCTGCAGCATCACGCCGGTGGGGTTGCCGGTCTTGGCGAGCGCGTCGCGAATCTCGTGCACGTGCGACTCGTGCGTGACTTCCATCGCGATCACGCGGATGCCGTACTTGCCGGCGAGCTCGAACACGTACGGCAGGCACTTCGCACCGAAGCCCTGGAACGCGTACGGCGAGGTTCGCGGCTTGTACGCGCCCATGCGCGTGCAGACCTGCCCGTGCGCCTTCAGCGCCTGCATCATCTCCTCGACCGATTCCGGCGAGTCGACGGCGCACAGGCCCGCGAACACGTTCAGCGAATCCTGGCCGAAGTGCACGCCGTTGTACTCGAACGAGGAGGGCCGGTCGTCGCCCTGCTTGTGCCGGCCGAGCACCCGATAGGGCTCGGAGACGCGCACCACCTTCGCCACGCAGGGCAGCACCTGCATCTGCTCGACCGTCAGCGCGCCGGTGTTGCCGATGAGGTAGATCTCGGTCAGCGTCACTTCGCTGCCGACTTCGCGGTGGACGCGGAACTGGATATTGGGCAGCCGCTCCAGCTGGCTGGTGAGGAACCGGTAGTCGGGACCTTCGGGGCTGGTGTTGGGGTCGAGGACGAGGATCATCGTGAAGCAATTCCTGCAATATTTCAGGGCATTAAGGCATTGTACGCGCGTGCCGGCCGGTGTGCGCGCCCGCGTGTTGCGCCGCACCAGAGCCACGCGCGCAACAGCGCACCGGCAGCCGCGCCCGAATTCGTTGCCTCGGCCGTTGGCCTTGCCTTAGACTCGAAGCAGCCGTTGTTATTGTCCCCGTACTTCCGAGGAACCCCACGATGAAAAAACTCCTGGCACTGACCCTGATCGGCGCCTTCGCCGCCGTCGCCACACCTGCCTTCGCCGCCGAGAACGCGCAGCAGGAGCGGATGAAGACGTGCAACGCGAAAGCAGCCGACAAGAAGGGCGACGAGCGCAAGGCGTTCATGAAGGACTGCCTGTCGGCCGACAAGAAGGAATCGGACAACAAGATGGCCACCTGCAACACCAAGTCCAAGGGCATGAAAGCGGACGAGCGCAAGAAGTTCATGTCCGAGTGCATGAAGGGCGCCAGCTAGCGCACGCATCCGATTCGGCCGGGCGTCCTCCTGTCCGCCCGGTCTGAACCCCACGAGCCGCCCGGCATTCGCGCCGGCGCGGCTTTTTTTTTGCGCGATGCCCCGGAAGCTTTCAGTTTGCTGGATGTTCGCGCCGGCGCGACCGTCCATCTGCGCGGCATCGTGAACCTTGCGCCTCGCTTGCGTTAGGTATTCGGTCGGCTTACG
>Ga0105240_10002215_pt1 | contig 31674 bp, 28 predicted proteins | sample KBSC54metaG_FD_80426 | JGI IMG/M metagenome (GOLD analysis project Ga0105240, IMG submission 80426) | Corn rhizosphere microbial communities from Kellogg Biological Station, Michigan, USA - KBS C5-4 metaG | ecosystem: Host-associated > Plants > Roots > Rhizosphere > Soil | place: Michigan, USA... | reverse complement strand
TACCGGAAAAGACCGTGAATCCGCCGCCCGATATCGCCGCACGCATCATGCGCGAACAAGCGAGCGTCGAGGCTGTGCGCACGCGCGACGACGACCGCAACGATTTCGATACCACGTACGTCTGGCCGGTGAAAGGCCGGATCAGCGGCGTGTTCGGCAGCCAGCGCATCTATAACGGCACGCCGGCGTCGCCGCACTCGGGCGTCGATGTCGCAGCCGCGAAAGGCACGCCGATCCACGCGCCTGCGGGCGGCATCGTGACCTTCGCGAATCCCGATCTGTATCTCACCGGCGGCACCGTGCTGATCGACCACGGCCACGGCGTGAGTTCGAATTTCCTGCACCTGAGCCGCATCGACGTGAAGGTCGGCGACAGCGTCGAACAGGGTCAGGTGCTCGGCCTCGTCGGCGCGACGGGTCGCGCGACCGGCCCGCACATGCATTGGGGCATGAACTGGTTCAACGTGCGCATCGATCCGCAATCGTTGATGCCGCCGGGCGACGCGAAGTAATACCTAGGCTAAATGATCGCGCTGGCCGCAGCGCATTGCTGTACCGGAGACTTCCTTCGCACAGTCTGCTTGAGCGCTACCAGTCCACGTTGCCGGCCAAGTTCTCCAAAAAGTAATCCATGGCTTCTGCCCATCTATAGACGTTCAAGGCCACACGCCATGGCCTTCTCGATTGCGTGCCTGACAGTTGGCATATTCCGTTCCAGAACGAATATAGGTGGCGCGGAACCGTGCTGCGAGCATTCTCAAAGACGAGGCTGAAAGCGCTTGCATGGATGATTTTGTTGCAAGACTCGCGCAGCGTGAGCGTTACTTCGCCAGATAGCACTGCTCCAATGCTCTTGCCTTGCATGGACTCAGTGTCGAGGCTACGCAAATAGTCGGCGGACACTTGAGAGACGACCGTGTCTTGCATGACCCGGAACTTAGCCGCGATCTCAATAAGGTCGTTACTCACGAAGTGACGAAGACGCTTCGAGTAGTTGGCCCAGTCTTCAGACGGATTGGATTGCGTGCCCTGATAGTGCTGCTCACGGCGAGAGAACTCTTTGTTGCCGGCGATGAAATGCCGCAATAGGAAGAGCCTTTCATTGAGACCAACAAAGTCGAGACTGTGGCTCATGCCGCCTAACGCCTGAAATAAGCCGCGTGCGTCAGCACGTCGGCTTGATTGAATTGTTAGGGCTCACCCAGCGTTTGCAGAGCACGTGCGTAAGACACGCGATAGCAATGCCGCAAATGAGACTGACGATGCCCAGTTCGACGTCGAGCACGATTGCGAGGCCTGGCAAAGTTCCGAGCAACAAGACGGTCGGCCAAGCGGGACGCCGACGATGTGAAAGCAGCACGTACAAAGGGGCTCCCAACAGCGCGACTGGAAGAAAGCCCATGAGCAACGTGCCGACGAACGTAATTTGTGCCGAGCCGGCAGGAGTGAACATGCTCGGATGGGTTGCCGCAAGAACGGCAGAGGCACCCGCAACGAGACCTGCTACCACGGCAAGTGCGAGTAGTGCCACAAGTTCTGTTTTGGCGAGTTGCTGAAGAACTCTCATGTGTGAGCCCTAACTATTGCTTCGATTTCGGCGGCGAACGCAACAACCCAATCACCATGAACATCACGGCGCCCGCGCCGAGCACCAGCACGCCCCACAGCAGCCATGTGCGGCGTTGTGTCGCGTCCCAACCGTTCAGCGCAGCGGCGCCAGCGGACGCGCGCATCTCGCCATGCCCGACAGCCGGCGGTCGCCACTGCTCGCCGTAGTGCGCGCGCAACTGATCGACCAGCGTCTCGATCGGAAACTCGCCGCGATGCGCGCGATGGCTGCCGGCGACGATCACGTACGGCGCGCGTCCATGCGTCAGCACGACCCAACTTTCCGGCCGGTAATCAAAGCGTAGGCGCGGTGGCTTGGCGATGTTCGTGTCCGGCTCGATGCGCCATTCGCCAAAGCGGCTGCTGTCGATGTCCATCGGTTCAGCGTCGAGCATGATGCCCGCGCCACGCAGACGGAACGCGGTGTAATCGCCGATCTGTCGCCAATCGGATTCGCCCAGTTCACGCGCGGACACCTTGAAATGCGCCACCGCGTTGTCATCGGCGAGAGCGATCGACAAGCGTTCCACCGCGATGCGCGCAGGCAATCGATAGATGAAAGCGTTTCCGTCGCGGCGCACGAAAACCGCATCGAATGCTGCGCGCGCTGGCTCACTGCCGGGCTCGCGCTGCATCTGGTGCACGGCGAGCAACGGCAACGGCATCGATGCATGCACGCGCAGATAGGTCGCCGATTGCGCATCGAATTCCACCGTGCGACGCAGCAGGTACTGGTCGTGCTGGTGGAAACTTGCGAGCGGCGCATCGGTAGCGACCGAATGCCAATTCTTCAGGTCATCGCTGGCCTCGACTTCGATACTCGCGCTGAAGTCGGGTGCGTTGTCGACGAAATCGAAGGAAAGCGCCTCGATCAAGTGATCCTTCGCGCGCAAGTCGATCAACACATCCTGCGTTCCCGTCTTCGCTTCGGCGCTGGATTTGCCGGCCAGCGTGGAATCGAGCGACAACGCACCATCGGCGCCGCGCGTCACATGCAGTTGCAGATCGCCGGCGTTGGGCGCGTTCGCTGGTAGCGCAGGCAATGCAAACCACACCGCGTCGTGCCATTTCCGCGATGGTGCGTTGTATGCCGACGGCAAAGGGCCAAACGCGAGTTCCTCGCCATCGGCATTGAACGCAGCGAGATCGGACAAGTCATCGCGCGTCACCTGCCGATAGATGCCTTCATCGAGCGTGATCGCGTACGCGTCGGCCTTGTCGGTCGCAAGCGTCCACTCATTCGCATAATCGGCTGGCGTCGCCGCGGCAACGCTCGCGCTCAACAACAGGCTTGCCAAAACGATGGAAGGCTTCATGTCGATTCGACCTTGTCGGATGCGTTTTCGTTTTCGATTTTCTTCGGCGGCGATGGCGCGATGTAGCCGACAACGCCCATCAGGATTCCCACCGCAAACCACGACACGATGCCGGGAATGTCGCCCATGTAATGCCGATCGAGTGCGATGAGTTTCAACAAGACCACGCCCATCAGCACCGCGCCGCCCATCCACAGGCGGCGATCGCCGCGTTTCGATCCAGCGATCCACGAACCAACGCCGAGCAGGCTCCATACAAGGGTCAACGCCATCTGGCTTACGCCGGAATCGAACACATCCGCACTCCACGGCTCGCCATGCCAGTGATGCACCGCGCGCAAGGTGGCCGAGGTGACGAATGCGAATGCCACATACGGCCAGGCTTTGCGCAACGCTTGCGACGACGGCGGACACAACGCGTACAGCAACGCGCCCATCGCGAACAACGACAGTTCCAACGGATTGAGCAACGGAACGTATTGCAACGGTGCGGTATCGCCATCGGAAATCAATCCGACCACGAATGCGAACGAAAGCAACAAGGCTGCGGGCGCGAACCAGCCGATCCGGTAGTTCGCGAACAGCGCTGCGCGCGGCCATGCGAAGACTGCGGGCTTGCGCCACAGGCCCAGCGTTGCAATGACGAGCGGCGCGACGGATGCGGCGTCCTGCCAGCCGCTCGCTACCGAGCCGATCATCGCTACGTGATCGGATTGCAGGATCGCGGCCCACGCGATCGTCCACAGCCACGCCACGTGCGTGATCGAAAGCGACCGCGACGATTCCGCGCGCGAAACCCAGAGCGCGCCGAAGACCGCGATCGCGCAGGCCGCCCAGACGCCGAGATTCGGCGGCGCCAACGGGCCGCTGAGACTGCGATCGAAACAGAACGTCGCGATCAATACGAACAAGGCGGAGAGCGCGATCAACCGCCCCAGCCGTTGCCACGGCAGGTACTCGCGCAGGACCGCGGCGGCGGCAATCGTTCCAGCGAAATACCCCATGCAGAAGCGCCATTCGCCGATACCGAGCCGATCCGCGAGATCGAGCTGCACCGCGCCAGCGACGAACCACCACAGCGTCGCCCACGCGAACAGGGCCACTGGCAGCACGCGGATCGGCCGCAGGCGGTCGTGGATCAGGCTCAACGCGAAACCCGCAAACGCGATCAACGCCGCGCCTAGCCACGTAGCATTGAGCAGCAGCAATTGCGACGGTACCTGCGGAGAAAAGTCGATTTGCCCCTTCACATACGCGCCTGCCGCGAGCAATTGCAGGGCAAGTCCGCTCAACCATGGGAACCAGCGGTTCTGGCGGATGCCGAGCCACGCGATGCCCGCGCCTTCCAGCGCCCATACCGACGACGTGGTACCCGCCGAAAACGCGAGCGGCACCGCGAGCGTCGCGAAACCGAGCGCGAGCGCGCCGTAGGCTTCGGTCAGCAAGCGTTCGTCGCGGTTGCGGCGCAGCCAATACACGAGTCCTGCGTACACGAGCGCAACGACCAGGGCGCTGAATGCGAGCGCCATGCGATTGGGGTCGTCCTTCAGCAGCGCGGCCTGCAATGGAAACGCGAGCAATGGCGTGCCGAATACCAGCGTGCCGTCCACCCACGGCCGACGATGCTCGGTCTGGCGGATCACGTACAGCAATCCGATCACGACGTAGAACACGAAGAACAGGATCAGGAACGGTTCCACGCTCGCGAACAATTCCGGCCGATAGAACTTCGCGCCCCATGCGGTACCGACGCCGAAGGTGAACGCGAAACCGATCAGGTTCAGCAAGCGCCAACTGCGCTTCCACGACACCGCGAAAACCGCCGCGTTGAGCACCGCGTAATACGAAAACAATCCGACCGGATTGTTGCTGCCGGTGGAAATCAGCACCGGCGCGAGATAGCCGCCGAGGAATCCGAGTGCGGCAAGCGCGATCGCATCCTGCAATACCGCGAGCAACGCCGCGCCCGCGACCAGCACGACGACCAGCACGAACGTCGCCATCGGCGGCAGCAATCCATACAGGCGGTACGCGGTGAACACCGTCAACAACAACACGCCCAACGCACCGCCCTGCAAACTCAATCCGAATGCCGGGCGCTCTTCGCGCTGGCGCCAGCCGAACAGCAATGCCGCCACGCCGCCCGCAGCGATCAGCGCGAGTCGCACTTCGATCGGCACCGTGAAATAGCCTTGCGCAGCGGCATAGCGCAACGCCGCCGCGACGCCGACGAACAAGACGAGCACGCCGATCTTGACCGGCACATTGCCTTCGGTGAACCACGCCTTGATCCGCGCGACGAGTTTCTGGTCCCAGCCGGGTTCGGCCGGTGCGCGCGGGGCGACGTAGGCGGCGATCGGTTCGCGCGGTGTTTCGGTTTGCGCTGCGGCGGGCAACGGTGGTGGTTCGATGGCAGGTGCACGCACGGCTGGGGATTCGCTTGCAGCCGCGGCCATCGTCGCGATCGTTTCCGGCGCGGCAGTCGATCCAGCCGTATCGGCCGTTGTTGCATCCGCGCGCGGAGTGGATTCCACGCGGTGTTTTTCGACGGCCGCCTGCGAGCGCGCGACTTTCAATTCACGCTCAATCGCATCCAGCCGTTGCCGCAAGCGCATGTTCGCACCGATAAAATACAGTGCGAAAAAACCCGCGAACGCACCCAGCGCCCACGTGCTCTCCGACAGCGCGATGCCGATCAATGCACCGATGATCCCAAGGATCCAGTTCATGCAATTCGCCCCTGCCGCTTCCCCGGCGGCCATCGCCAGTCTGCCCGATCGCCGCGATCCGCAACAGCGGCGCGCAGCGACCGATCAACCCGGCGAAGCGCTGACCCGATCGCGCCCGTCGCGCTTGCTCGCGTACAGCGCGCGATCGGCGCGCTTGATCGCCGCGTCGAAACCCGCAAGGCCGTCGTGCAATGCGGCGACGCCTATGCTGATCGTGATCCCGATCCCGACCTCGCCGCAATAAATCGGCTGCGATCCGACCGCCTGCCGGATGCGCTCGCCCATCGCGCTGGCGTCCTCGACGTGCATCCCCGGCAAGCCGATCACGAATTCCTCGCCGCCGTAGCGTCCGAGCACATCGCCGAAGCGCAAGGCGCCGCGGATGCGCCGCGCCACTTCGCGCAGGCATTCGTCGCCGACGTCGTGGCCGTATTCGTCGTTGATGCGCTTGAAATGATCGAGATCGACGAACAGCAACGCGAGCGGTTGCGAACTCTGCCCGGCATGCAGCGCAGCGGCCTGCAGGCGTTCGTCGAGCGCGCGGCGGTTGTCGACTTCGGTGAGCGGATCGCGCCGCGCGAGGATGTCGGACGCGTCGCGCTCGCGCTTGTATTGCAGCATGCGCTCGCCAAGACCGACGAACAGCAGGATGCCGGAGAGCACATAGCTGACCGGGAACGCGAACCGCAACGCGGGATTCGCCGGCAGCCCGGAATTGACCTCCACCACCCGCCAGGCGACGCAGAACAGCAGCGGCAGCCACGAACACAGGAACAGGATCGATGGTCGATCGCGCGCGAGCATTCCCTTCACGCCCACCCAGATGAGTGCGATCGTGCTGACCAGCACCGCCGTATTGCCCAGCATGCCCCAGCCATGGTTCGGCCCGATGACTGGAAGCAGGCTGCCGACGGCCACCACGCAATACGTCGCGATGCAACCACGTATCAGGTTCGCCAACCACGGCGCGCGTTGTTGTATGCGCAGGTAGCGCAGCAGGAACAAGTCGGTGAAGATCGCAGAGAACGAACCCATCTCGCGCTGGAAGACGGAAATCCTCGCCAGCCATACCAAGCCGGGATAACGGAAGATCTCGGAACTGTCGGCAAGCAAGAACAGCAACGCGAATGCCAGCCCGGTGCCGAGCAGGAGGAAAAGCGGTTCGCGCAAGGACAGGCCGAGTCCGAGGCCGACCAGGGTCAGCGCCAGCATCGTGCCGTAGATCAGCGTGTTGAACCGCAAGTCGTGCTGATCCTGCGCACGCAATTCCTGTTCGCCGAGAATGCGCAAGGTATCGGCATAAGTGTTCGAGGATTGCACGCGCAGATAGACGCGCTGGCCGCTGCGCGCTGCGTCGCCGAGTGCGAATACATGGAAGCGTGGCGAATACGTCGGATCGACATTCGCACCGTCGTTGCTGCGGATCACCGGATCCACGCGACCCGGCAACCACGCAGCGATGGTGGTTTCGGTGACCGCATCCACCACCAGAACTGGCATCGTTTCCGCCGGCCAATCGCGTTGCACGTCTACGCGCCACCAGCCATCGACCTGCATCGTCGGCGTCATTGCCGGCTCCGGCGCCAGTTTGGCAGCCGCATCGTATTGCCCCGCCAGCACGGCAGAGGGACTCAGATTCGAGTCGCCAATGCGGTACAAATGGAAGTCGGGCGCAGCGGCAACCGCCTGCATGCACAGCAACCACAGCGCCAGCGCGATCGTTGCGATTCTCCCCATGCCGCGATGCTATCCGATACCGATTCGCTGCGCTTGGTCGGTGTTCGATCAGCCGTGCATGGGGCCGGATTTTGCTGTCGATTTGCCTGCCTCCGCCACGGCATCGTGGGCGTGCAGGCTTTCGTGGTGCGCCACGCGCAGGTGAAAATCGCGCACGCCGGGTTCCGCATCGAACGCCGCCTGTAGTCGCCGTGCAGCGTCCTCGCAGAACATCGGGTTCTCGCCGTTGCGACGCGCGAACGCCTGCTCATCGATGCGCTTGACCGCCGTCTGCACGGGCGTGCCAAGCGCAGCTTCCGCGCGTTCGATCAATGCGGTGAAAGGCAACGTCGCGGTCGCCGGATCGAGCCGCACGCGGATTCCCGCCGTGCTGCGCTGGCTGTGCGGCGTTGCGCGCATGCCGTGTTCGCCGGCGAGCCAGCGCAACGCGGCCTCGCGATTGAGCGGAAGACTCGCTGGAAACGCGCGCCCGAAATCCTCGGCGACGAGTTGGCGAGCGAGCGCGGTGGAAGCCGGACAGGTGCTCGAATAAACGACGTCGAACGCGACGTCAAGGGCGAACGCGTCGCCTTCCAGCATCGCTGTCACGACAACGGGATACCGCCGCCAGCCGCTGTGCTCGCTCGCAAGCGCGGGGCGGCGCAGGAAATGATCGAACGTGATCCGTACGCGTGCACGCGCCGAAAGGCCGACATGCGATGCGAGGAACTCACGCAACAGCGCATGCAGCATCGCGGGTGAGATTGGCTCTGCGAATGCCGCATCCAGCGCGACATACAGCCGCGACATGTGGATCCCGCGCGAGGCGTCGCCACGCAGATCGACCTCGGCGGAAACATGCGCCGGAACACGCACATCGCTATCGCCATCGACGACGCGAATCGGCAGGTCGATCGCATCCATGCCGACCCAGTCGAGTGCGCCGTGATTTTTAGCGACGCGGTCCGATGCGATATCCGGCAAGGCGTTCGAGGCCTCGTCGGTGGGCGGATCGGCGCGATGATCGGTGTGCATGCTGATGGCCTTGGGTGCTGCGGTTGAGTGTAGAGATTACTTTGGCGACAGGCGCTCCATGCGCCTGTGTGCGTTCCCCACATCCATGTGGGTCAGTTTAAACCGTGCGACGCGACCGACGCGCTGCATGCCATGCCAGGCGCAGTGCGCGCAGCCTTGGCACGGCGCGATGGGCGTGACCTGTGGCCAGTTCGCGCAAAAACCAAGTGTCGAATGCGCTGCGGGTCGCGCGATACAGCGTTGCGCCAGCGAAATCCGACGGTTGCAGCGCAGCCAATTCGCCAGCCCAATCCGCTACCGCTGGCGCGCCTTGCGGCTGTGCGAGCGCGGAACTGGTGACGCCGTGCCGCGCCAGCAACGACAGCGGAACGCGTCCGCCATCGCTCGCGGCAAGCCCAACGCGCAAACGCTCGCAATGCAGATGCACGGCGATCGCGCGGCTTGCATGGTTCGCCATCGATGCGCCGAACAGCGCCGACTCGAACGTCGCAATGCCTTCGGCAAGCGGGGCAACCGCTGCCAGCGCGGCATCGCGATCCGCGGGCCGCGATGCGTCCGCCTGCGCCATCGCCAGCATGCCATGCGCCAGCGCGGCCCATGGCAACTCAGGCGCCGCGAACGTCTGGGTCAGCGGATGCCGAGGCGATCCCTGCGCGGTACCCAGCAACTCATCGACCCACCACGCGGATTTCGCTTCGATCAGGCGCGCGTCGCTGAGTTCGAATGCTGCCTCGCGCACTTCGAACAGCAGTGCGCCCCACAGGGCAAATCGCGTTCGCAACGGACGCGGGCAGAAGACTTCGGCATACGCCATTTCCGGCTCGCGCATCCGCCACTTCGCGACGAACGCGGCGACTGCGGATGCACCGGTGGGGTCGCGCTCAGTATTTGTCACGCCCGAAACCGTCGGCGAGCCCGAAGCACAGCTCCAGCGGAGACGCGATGCTGCGGTCGGCGCCCCAGGTCGCGGGGTCGTCGTGCGCTTCGCGATAACCCCATAGCGCGATGATCGATGCCATCCCGGCAGCAAGCGCGGCCTGCACGTCGCGCTCGTCGTCGCCGACGTACACGCAACGGTCGGGCGAGGTCTTGAGCAATTCGCAAGCGTGCAACAACTGCGCCGGATCGGGCTTTTTCGTGGCCAGCGTATCGCCGCCGATCAAGACCGCGCTGCGTTCGCTCCAGCCCATCGCATGCACCACCAACCGCGCCAGCGCCTCGGGCTTGTTGGTGACGATGCCCCAGCGCAAACCGGCGCGTTCGATGCGTTGCAACAGCGATTCGATGCCATCGAACGCGGCGCTGTGCTCGACGATCGCGGCCTCGTAATGCCCAAGCAATTGCGGCACCAGGCTTTCGCGCTGGCCCGCGTCAAGATCCGGAAATGCGAGCGCGAGCATCGCTCGCGCGCCCTTCGACACGATCGGACGAAACGCCTCGATGCCGAGCGGCGCGCGCCCTTTCCCGGCGAGCACGCGGTTGGTCGCCGCAAGCAAGTCCTGCGCGCTGTCGACGAGCGTGCCATCGAGATCGAACAAAACGCAATCGATGCTTCCATCCATCATGCGGGCCTGATCGCACAGGCAAGGTAGTTGACGTCGGTGCGCCGACCCAGCGTCGCGCGTCTCGTCAACGGGTTGTAATGCAGTCCGCTGACATCCTCGAGTTGCAGGCCGGCAGAACGCAGCCATCCGGCAAGTTCGGCGGGACGGATGAATTGCGCGTAGCTGTGGGTGCCCCTCGGCAACAGTCCGGCGACGTATTCGGCGCCGACGATCGCAAGCGCAAACGCAGCCGGCGTGCGGTTGAGCGTGGACACGACCAGGCGCCCGCCCGGCTTGAGCAAGGATGCGCACGCGTGCACGACCGAGGACGGATCGGGGACGTGTTCGAGCATTTCCATGCAGGCGATCGCATCGAAGCTTGCCGCACATGGATGTGCCAATGCCGCGGGGGCAGGATGCGCAGGAGCGGCCAGGGCCAATTCAGCAGCAAGCGCTTCCACCGATTGCACGCGATAATCGATACGCAATGCCGGTTGCGTGGCTTGCGTTTCGAGCAGATGGAGTTTTGCGATCTCGATCAATTCCGGCGCGAGGTCGAGCGCGGTGACATTCGCGCCCTCGCCTGCCAGCGCTTCGCTCAGCAATCCCGCGCCGCAACCGACATCGAGCACGCGGGCGCCGCGCAAAGCGCAGCGCGCGCGCACGTACGCCAGACGCGTCGGGTTGAGTTCGTGCAACGCGCGTTGCGGGCCGTTCGCATCCCACCACCTGTGCGCGAGATCGCCGAACTTGTCGAGTTCGGCTTGATCGAAATTTGCGTGATCGGCGGCCATCAGGACGACTTCCCGATCGTAGCAATGCGTTCGCGCCACTGCCGCGCATTCGCGATCAACGCGGATGTGTCGAAATCGGCCAGTACGCCATCGCGCAATTGCGCGCGGCCATCGATCCAGACGTCGGTGACGTGCTGGCGGCCGGTTGCGTACACGAGCTGCGAAATCGGGTCGTACAGCGGCTGGGTTTCGATGCGATCCATGTCGACGCAGATCAAATCGGCGCGCTTGCCCGGCACGATGCTGCCGATCATTTCGGCCATGCCAACCGCATGCGCGCCGCCAAGCGTGGCCATGCGCAACGCGCTCGCTGCTTCCAGTGCCGAAGCGTCCTGCGCAACACCTTTGGCGAGCAGCGCGGCAGTGCGCATCTCGCCGAACATGTCGAGGTCGTTGTTGCTCGCGCAGCCGTCGGTGCCGAGCGCAAGGTTGACGCCTGCGCGACGCAAGTCTTCGACACGACAGAAACCCGATGCGAGCTTGAGGTTCGATTCCGGGCAATGCGCGACCGACACGCCACGCGCCGCACACAATGCGATTTCGGCATCCGTCAGTTGGGTCATGTGCACCGCGATCAACCGGTCGTTCACCAGACCAAGCCTGTCCAGCCGCGCGATCTGGCGCATGCCGTGCTGCTTGAGCGCGTCCGCGACTTCCTGCGCGGTTTCATGCACGTGGCAATGCACGGGCACATCGAGCACGTCGGACAGCACGCGGATGCGCTCGAAACTCGCATCGCACACCGTGTAGGGCGCGTGCGGCGCGAAGCAGGTGCGCACGAGGTCGTCGCGGCGATACAGGTCGTGCACTTCGCCGGCGCGGTCGAAATACTCGTCCTGCGATTTTGCCCATGCGGTCGGGAAATCGATGATCGGCAAACCGACCAGGGCGCGGAAACCGTGCTTGCGATAGGTCGCCGCGGACACATCCGGGAAGAAATAATTGTCGTTGCAACAGGTGGTGCCGCCGCGCAGCATCTCGGCGATCGCGAGCTCGACGCCGTCGGCGACGAATTGCGGGCCGATCACCGCCGCCTCGATCGGCCAGATGTGTTCGGTGAGCCAGCGCATCAGCGGCAGGTCGTCGGCGACGCCGCGCAGCAAGGTCATCGGATTGTGCGTGTGCGCGTTGACCAGCCCGGGCATCAGCACCGAATGCGGGCGGCTGATGGTTTCGGTGGCGCGATACGTTTCGCGCGCTTCGGCAATCGGAAGCAATGCGATGATTTCACCATCGCGTAATGCAACGGCATGGCCCGCCAGCACCACGCCATGCGGCTCGACCGGGACGATCCAGCCTGCTTCGATCAGCAGGTCGCAGGTAATCGGCATGGAGCTATTGGTCATGCATGCGTGTTACTTGACCCGCGACACGTACTCGCCGCTGCGCGTATCGACCTTGATGATCTCGTCCTGGCCGACGAACAGCGGCACGCGCACGACGGCGCCGGTTTCGAGTTTGGCCGGCTTGCCGCCGCCACCCGAAGTATCGCCGCGCACGCCCGGATCGGTCTCGACGATCTTCAGTTCGACGAAATTCGGCGGCTGCACCGCGATCGGCGTGCCGTTCCACAGCGTGACCACGCAAGGCTCTTCGCCCTTGAGGAACTTCGCCGCATCGCCCACGCCGACCGCATCGGCCTGCACCTGCTCGAAGGTGTCGGTCTGCATGAAGTGCCAGTGCTCGCCGTCGGCATACAGGAACTGCATGTCGGTATCGACCACGTCGGCGGCTTCGAGCGAATCGGTCGCCTTCATCGTCAGCTCGACCACGCGGCCGGACTTGATGAAGCGGTACTTGATGCGGGTGAAAGCCTGGCCCTTGCCGGGCTTGACGTATTCGGTCTCGGTGATGACGCAGGGTTCGGCATTGACGATGATCTTCATGCCGGTCTTGACGTCGTTCATGCCGTAATTGGCCATGCGGGAAACTCCGTGTGCGTGCGGGCCGTAGTCGTGAACGGCTACACTGATGGTTGGAAAATGAGTTCGATGGAAGCTGGGAATTCAATGGAAGCCGGGAAGCCGCTACCGGCAACGCCGCAGCCCGATATGATAACCGCTCAAGCCCATTTCGCGCAGCCGCGCTGGCAACAGCTCTGGCGTGATGCCGTGCGCGATCCGCGCGAGTTGCTGCGCCTTGTCGGCCTGGACGATCTTGGCGAAACGCTGTCGGACGCGGCCGCCACGCAATTCCCGTTGCGGGTGCCGCGCGGTTTCGTCGCGAAGATGCGCCATGGCGACGCGCACGACCCACTGTTGCGCCAGGTGCTGCCGATCCTCGACGAGGAGCGCATCGCGCCGGGTTTCGACCTCGATGCCGTCGGCGATACCGCCGCGCGTGGCGCCGCCGGCGTCATCCACAAATACGCGAACCGCGCACTGTTGATCGCGACGGGAAGCTGCGCAGTGCATTGCCGCTACTGCTTCCGCCGCCATTTCCCTTACGCCGAGGAGACCGCTGCGGCGGGGCACTGGAACGCAGCGCTCGACTATCTGCGCGCCGACACCAGCATCGAGGAAGTGCTGCTGTCCGGCGGCGATCCGCTGTCGCTGTCCACCGCGAAACTCGCCGAGTTCACCGATGCGCTCGCCCGCATCGGCCATGTGCGCCGACTGCGCATCCATACGCGCCTGCCGGTCGTACTGCCCGAACGCATCGATGCCGAACTGCTGGGCTGGCTGCGCAAGCTGCCGCAGCAAGTCGTGATCGTGATCCACGCCAATCACGCCAATGAATTCGATGCCGATGTCGACCGGGCGATGCTGGGTTTGCGGGAGGCGGGCGTCACCTTGCTCAACCAGTCGGTGCTGTTGCGCGGCGTCAACGACGATGCCGATGCGCTGGTCGATCTGTCGCAGCGGCTGTTCGACGCCGGCGTGCTGCCCTACTACCTGCACCAGCTCGATCGCGTCGCCGGCGCCGCGCATTTCGAGGTCGCCGACAGCAAGGCGCGCGCATTGCACGACATGTTGCTGGCGCGATTGCCCGGCTACCTGGTACCAAGGCTGGTTCGTGAAATCGCCGGCGAGCCGTCGAAGACGCCGCTTTGACCCTGCTGCACGCTCAGACCCTGCTGGATTAGACTTCGGCCACAATCTGACCAATCAGGGTTAAGATCGTCGTCGAACCCGTTGAAGTCCATAGAGCGTCAGGCATGGCCGCCAAAGAAAAAGAAACCGTCATCCGATTGCTGGTGGTGGAAGACCAACTCGAGCACGCCGAGCACCACATCAGCGTCCTGCGCAATGGTGGCGTTGCGGTACGCCCGCAGCGCGCACAGGATCTGGCCGAGCTGAACGCACAACTGGCCGAGGGCACGGTGGACATGATCCTCGCCTCGCTGGACGCCACCGGCCTGACCTTCGCCGCAGTCATGAACGCAGTCAATGCGAGCGGCAAGGACATCTCGGTCGTGGCCACCGCCGGCGCGATCGACGAGGATCGGCTGGTCTCCGCAATGGTCGCCGGTGCGCGCGATCTCGCCCTGCGCCATCGTCCGGAACACCTGCGCCTGGTCGTGCGCAACGAATTCGCCGTGCTCGAGAACCGGCGCGCGCTGCGCCAGATCGAGGCTGCGCTGCACGAATCCGAACGCCGTTGCGATTCGCTGATTTCCTCCTCGCGCGACCCGATCGCCTATGTCGTCGACGGCATGCACATCCGTGCGAACGAAGCCTACCTGGAGATGTTCGGCTACGAGGATTTCCTCGATGTCGAAGGCCTGCCGTTGATGGACATGGTCGCCGACACCGATGCCGACCGCTTCAAGCAGATCCTCAAGGGCATGGCGAAGGGCGAGCCGCCGCCGCGTTCGCTGGAACTGCGCGCGCGCCGCGCCGACGGCTCGGATTTCGATGCGACCCTGGAATTCTCCCAGGCCATGTACGAAGGCGAAGCCTGCCTGCAGATCATCTTCCGCCAGCGCGCGATCGACTCGGACATGGCGCGCGAACTCGACGAACTGCGCTACCGCGACCAGGCCACCGGCTTGTCGAACCGCCGGCATTTCCTCGAACAACTCGAACCGGTGGTCGCCGCCGCCGCGTCGGGCCGCAACGACCAGATCCTGCTGCTGATCGAGCCCGATCATTACAGCTCGCTGATGCAGGACATCGGCATCGCGCATACCGACGAATTGCTCGCGCGGCTGGCAACGCGGTTGCGCGAAACCGTCGGCGAGGACGTGGTCAGCGCGCGCTTCGGCGACCACACCTTCGCGGTGCTCAAGACCGATTCGCCCCCAAGCGCCAGCGTGGAACTGGCCGAAAGCATCCGTGCGGCGTTCCAGGGTTTCATCGTCGAGGCGGGCGAGCGCTCCGTGAACATCACCGTGAGCATCGGCGGCGTGCAGATCGGCGAGAAGATCGCGAGCCTGCAACAGGTGCTCGGCAAGGCCGGCCAGGCGGTGACATCGAGCAGTGGCCTCGGTGGGAACCGGGTCGAGATCTTCGATCCATCCGCGCGCGATCGCGCCGAGACCGAACGCATCGCGGAATGGGTCAAGCGCATCCAGGACGCGCTGGCCGGCGACGGCTTCGTGTTGCACTACCAGCCGATCATCAGCATGAACGGCCAGCCGGGCGAGCTTTACGAAGTCCTGTTGCGGATGAAGCTCGGCAGCGGCGAAGTCGTGCCGCCGATGAACTTCCTGACGATCGCCGAGGAGCACGGGCTGCTCGACGACATCGACCGCTGGGTGGTCACGCAATCGATCAAGGTGCTCGCCGAGCGCATGAAAGCCGGCAAGCACACCACGTTCCTCGTCAAGGTCACGCCTGCATCGCTGGTCGAGGGCGGGATGGAAGCGCTGATCGTCGAACAACTCAAGAAGCACGACGTTCCCGGCGACCGCCTGATCCTGGAGATCCCGGAAGCGAAGGCGTTCACCAACTTGCGTGCGGCGCAGGAACTGCAGACGGTCATCCAGCCGCTCGGTTGCAGGATCGCGATCGCGCAGTTCGGAGCCGGCCTGAACTCGTTCCAGTTGCTGAACCACATCAACGCATCCATCCTCAAGATCGATCGGTCGTTCATGACCGACCTCGCCAAGACGCCGGCGAACCAGAAGCAGATGCAGGAGATCACCACCGAAGCACATCGCCAAAACAGGCTGGTGATCGCGGAATTCGTCCAGGACGCGAGCAGCATGAGCGTGTTGTTCTCGATCGGCGCGGACTTCGTCGAGGGCCACTTCCTCGCGGCAGCCAGCCCGGACATGAACTACGAGTTCTGATCGATACGCATTGGAAACCGTGGCTTCGATGCCGCCAGCGCGTTATCGCGGTCGCTTCGCACCCTCGCCCACCGGGCCGTTGCACTTCGGCTCGCTGGTCGCGGCGCTGGGCAGCTGGCTGATCGCACGGCGCAACAACGGCGACTGGCTGCTGCGCATCGAGGACATCGATCCGCCGCGCGAAATCGCGGGCGCAGCCCTGCAGCAAATCGAAACCCTCGCCGCATTCGGCATGCAGTCCGACGAACCGGTGCTCTGGCAAAGCACGCGCAGCGACGCGTATGCCGATGCGTTGAACAAATTGATCGACGCCGGCCATGCGTTTACGTGTCGATGCAGCCGCAGCGACCTCGCTACCGAGGCGGGCATCCATCGACTATGCATCGCCAACGATGCAACGCGCGAACGCACCGATCGACTACCGGCAATCCGTTTGCGCGTGCGCGACGGCCGTATCGGTTTCGACGATGCGATCCAGGGCCGTTACGAACAAATCGCCGAACGCGACATCGGCGACGTCGTACTGCGTCGCGCCGACGGGCTCTGGGCCTACCAGCTTGCGGTCGTGGTGGACGATGCGGCGCAAGGCATCACCGAAGTCGTGCGCGGCGCCGACCTGCTCGATTCCACGCCGCGGCAGATTTTGCTGCAACGGGCGTTGGGGCTATCGACACCGGCCTACGCGCATCTTCCGCTGGTGGTGGACAAGGATGGCCGCAAGTTCGCAAAGTCCAGCGCGGCGCTGCCGATCGACGCGGCTGGGGCACTGCCTGCATTGCGTACGGCCTATGCCTTCCTCGGCCAGGATGCAGCGGCCATCGCGGATGCGCGCACTCCCGATGCGTTGCTGCGACGCGCGCTGGATGCATTCCAACCGGCTCGTGTACCGAAGCAGATGGAAGCACGAGTGCTCCGAGAAGACCGCTAACGGCATCCTGCATCGCGGCACGCGCACATCCTTGTGCATCGCAGGAAGCCGATGGCGGCCGCATGTGCTGCACTGTGTCGCAGCTGCGGCGTAGAATCGAATCAACCATCCAGATCGACAACAACGGGGAACACCATGAGCACACGCACCGCACTCGTGACCGGCGGCACCGGCGGCATCGGCACCGCCATCGTCCAGCGCCTCGCCAGCCTCGGCCACAAGGTCGCCACCAACTATCGCGACGAAGCCAAGGCAACGGCCTGGCAGGCACAGATGAAGGACAAGGGCTTCGACGTCACCATCGTCCCCGGCGACGTGACCGACTACGCCAGCGCCGATGCGATGGTGCGCGCGGTGGAAACCGCGATCGGCCCGGTGGATATCCTCGTCAACAACGCCGGCATCACCCGCGACGGCACCTTCCACAAGATGAATCCGAAGCAGTGGCACGACGTGATCAGCACCAACCTGGACTCGTGCTTCAACGTGACCCGCCAGGTGATCGACGGCATGCGCGAGCGCAAGTGGGGCCGCATCGTGCAGATCAGCTCGATCAACGGCCAGAAGGGCCAGTACGGCCAGGCCAACTACGCCGCCGCGAAGGCCGGCATGCACGGCTTCACGATTTCGCTCGCGCAGGAAAACGCGAAGTTCGGCATCACCGTCAACACCGTCTCGCCAGGCTATATCGGCACCGACATGGTGATGGCCGTACCCGAGGACGTGCGCGCGAAGATCACCGCGCAGATCCCGATCGGCCGACTCGGCAAGCCCGACGAAATCGCGTATGCGGTGGCGTTCTTCATGCCCGACGAAGCCGCGTGGATCACCGGCGCCAACCTGTCCGCGAATGGCGGGCACTACATGGGTTGGTAAAGCGCGCGTTTAGCAGATGCCATGAAAGGCATCTGCTGCGTGCTTTACCAGAGGAGGGCCGCTTCCGGCTTCCTGCCTCTCGCCGCACTCGTGCATCCTGCACATCGCAGGATGCCGACTGGGCGGATGCGCCATGGACGGCTACTTGCGAAGATCTGCTTTGCGCGCTGCTTTTCGTGCGCCAACACACGCAGACAGTCGTCGCATCTTCCAATCGTGGTTCGATACGCTCACCACGAGCACGAGTAGCTCGACGTTCGTGATCCGCGTCACATCGCAAGACTCAATCAGCACGCCGATTGTCATCCGCTTGCAACCAACCAAATGCTGCGCCATGCTGCGGCCACTGGTGCGCTGCAATACCTTCCGGAACTCCGTCGCATGGCCCAAATCCGCATCATCAAGAAGTACCCGAACCGGCGCCTGTACGACACCGAGATCTCGAGTTACATCACGCTCGAAGACGTGCGCCAGCTGATCGTCGACAACGAAAGCTTCGAGGTGCGCGACGCCAAGACCGGCGACGACCTCACCCGCTCGGTGCTGCTGCAGATCATCACCGAGCACGAGGACGACGGCCAACCGATGCTGTCCACCGAACTGCTCAGCCAGATCATCCGCTTCTACGGGGATTCGCTGCAGGGCTTCATGGGCAGCTATCTCGAGCGCAGCATGCAGATGTTCCTCGAACAGCAGACGCAGTTCCGCAGCCAGCTCAACAGCCTGATCGGGCAGACGCCGTGGAGCATGCTCAACCAGCTCACCGAGCGGAACATGGATCTGTGGAAATCGTTCCAGCAAGGCCTGCTCGGCACCATGGGCAATGCCGCCGACGAACCCAAACCGGGCAACGGTCACAAGTCGCGCACGCGCTGACCGTTTCCGCCGCAACACGCATTGACGTGATCGCGAACCCGCACTAAGCTCGGGCGGATTTTGTGCGTCGCAACAAGCGTTGCCGCGCCCCGTCATTACCTTGAAGGAAGCACTGAATGAGCAAGCGCATCGCCGTCGTCACTGGCGGTATCGGCGGACTCGGCACCGAGATCTGCAAATACCTGGCACAGACCGGGCACACCGTCATCGCCGCCGACCTCGCCGCGCGCGAAGAACGCATCGCCGCATTCCGCAGCGACATGCAAGGGCTCGACGTGCATTTCGAAGCATCCGACGTCGGCGATTTCGACAAATGCGCAGAGCTGGTTCGCAAGGTCGAATCCGAACATGGATCGCTCGACGTACTCGTCAACGCCGCCGGCATTACCCGCGACACCACCTTGCGCAAGATGGAACGCGTGCAATGGGACGACGTGCTGCGGATCGACCTCGGCAGCGTGTTCAACATGTGCCGCAACGTGGTCGACGGCATGCTCGCGCGCGGCTATGGCCGCATCGTCAACATTTCGTCCGTGAACGGACAAACCGGACAGTTCGGGCAGACCAATTATTCGGCGGCGAAAGCCGGCATGCACGGCTTCACGATGGCGCTCGCGCGCGAAGTGGCGCGCAAGGGCATCACCGTCAACAGCATCAGCCCGGGTTATTGCGAGACGGCAATGGTGATGGCGGTACCCGATGACGTGCGCGCGAAGATCGTCGAATCGGTGCCGGTCGGACGCCTCGGCAAGCCGTCGGAAATCGCACGCACGGTCGCGTTCCTCGCCGCGGAAGATGCAGGCTTCATCACCGGCGCGAACATACCCGTCAACGGCGGGTTGTTCATGAGTTTTTGATCGCAGGCCGCTCCTGCGCATCCATGCGCTCGCGGCACTCGTGCATCCATGCACATCGCGCTGGCGTCCGATTCATTGCGCAGACGCCGCACCTTGCCCGCAATACTTGTCGTGGATCGCCATCGCCTGCGGCATCAACGCCTGCAGGCGCTCGATGCGGTGCGCGTCGTTCGGATGATCGGACATGAACTCCGGTGGTTTTCCGCTGCCGCCCTGCTGCTGCATGCGCTGCCATAGCGGAATCGCGGCCTGCGGGTCGTAGCACGCGGCGGCGGCGAGCATGAGCCCGATTTCATCGGCTTCGGTTTCGTCCTTGCGCGAGAACGGCAGCAGCACGCCGTACTGACCGACCACACCAAGCGCTCCCATCACTTCGCGCTGCTGTTGCGGATCCATGTTGCCTGCGGCCATGCCGGTCGCCATCGTCCCGATCTGCGCAAGGTGTTGTTGCGCCATGCGCTCGGCGCCGTGGCGCAGCAGCGCATGGGTGATTTCGTGGCCGAGCACGATCGCGATCGCATCGGCATTCTGTGCAACCGGAATCAACCCCGTATACACCGCGATCTTGCCGCCCGGCAGGCAGAACGCATTGACCTCGTCGGACTGCAACACGCTCACTTCCCAGTTGAACGAACTCCAGTCGATGGTCGGCTTCAGCCCTTTTGCGGCGGCAAGATCGGCCTCGACTTTCGGCGCGACCGCGATCAGGCGCTGCGCGATCTGCTTGATCTGCGCGACCTCCGGCCCATCGTTCACGACCTGCGATTGCGACAGCACCTGCTTGTAGGCCTCAAGGCCCAGCGCAGCTTCCTGCTGCGCATTCGTCGCGATCAACTGCGTGCGCCCGGTCATCGACGACTGCTGTTCGTTCGAGAGGTAGTAGTAACCCGCGTATACGAGGAACGCGAGGATGATCCACCAATGGAAGCGTCCGCGACCCGATGGTTGGCCGCCCTGATCCTGTCCCGTCGGATCCATGTTCATGCGCAATCTCCTGTCATCGATACACGTCGGCGATATTGCAGTGTCGCACCGCGCAGCCTTTCATTGAAGCTTTTCACAGATCCGTTCAAAGCTCGCGCACGACCCGGAATCCGAGCCGCGCGCTGCTTCCGTCGGCATCCGCCGCTACGCGCCAGGCCGAACGCGCCTGCGTCTGCGAACTCGCCCACGACGCACCACGCACAACGCGTTTCGTGCAGCCGGGATTGACCCAGGCGCTGCCGTCCGCTGGCGCGCGCCGGTAACCGTCGTGCCAGCAATCCTGCGTCCATTCGCTGACATTGCCGATCATGTCGTACAAGCCGAACACGCTTGGCGCGAAATGCGCGACCGGCGCCGGCCCCCAATAACCGTCGCTGTAACCTGCAAATGCATCGCCCCAGTGACGGCCGCTCGGCGATGCATCGTCGCCGGCCAGATTGCCGATTTTTTCCGGCGGCTTGCCGCCTGGCCACGGGTAGGCGGTGCGGCTTCCAGCGCGCAATGCGTATTCGAATTCGGCCTCGCTCGGCAGGCGATACAAGTGCGCGGTCTCTTTCGATAGCCAGATCGTATAGGCCTGCGCGTCGTTCCACGACACATGCAGCACCGGCTGCTCCGGCGCAGCCGGCTGGCCATTCTGGTCGTCGCGCCAGGTCACGCCGGCGCGCGCGTCGAGTTTGCCCTTGGCCTCGTCGTAGACCATCGAATGGCCAATGCGCTCGGCGTCCGTGCGGTAATGCGTCGCCCGCACGAAGCGCCCGAATTGTTCGACCGTGATCTCGGTGCGCGACATCGCGAAACCGTGCTTGAAATCGATCGTGCGTTGCGGTGTTTCGTCCTCATCGTGGCCGGGTTCGCCATCGGGCGCACCCATGCGGAAGCTGCCGATCGGCACGACGATCATCTCCGGCGAACTGCCAGACGACGCCAGCGCATCGGTGAAAACCTGCGACGGCTTGAACAACCCGTAGTTGCGCTCGATGACGATTCGCGCACGCAGGTCGCGCGCCTGCAGCGATTGCGGCGTGACGTGTTCGATCTGCGCCAGCAACTGTTCGGCGCGATCGGGCGCATTCGCCGCGAGCGCGGCATCGGCCTGCACCAGCAGCAGGTTCGCGCGTTGCTGGCGGATCGCAAGGATGCGCGCCTTGGCGTCGCGCACGATCTGCGAATCGGGGCGCGCGCTCGCGGCTTGCGCGATCAGGCGATCCGACTGCGGGTAGTGTCCCGCCTGCGCTTCCGCAACGGCCTTGTCGATGAACACGCCTTCGATGCGGGCGAGTCCTGCGTCGGCGGCCGCGCTGCCGGGCGCAAGCGCGAGCGCCTGCCGATACGCCGCAGCGGCATTCGCCCCACGCGGGGCGGTCAACGCACCCGCGCTCTCGAGACGCTGGCCGCGTTCGATCAGGCCGGCGACGCGCCAGCCCTTGTTCAACGCTTCGGCCAATGCGGGCAATCCCGGATCGTTCGCACGCAATAACGCCAGGCGATCGGCATCGCGCTGCGCATTCACCATGTCCTCGTGCGCAAGCGCCGCCAGCGCGCGCACGCGCAACGCCGCAACGATCGCGTCCATGCCGTGCAATGCGGCAGCGTTGGTCGGATCGGTGGCCAGCACGCCGCGATACTGCGCCAGCGCATCGACGTTGCCCGTCGGCGCGCTTGGTGCGTTCATGTCGTTGAGTTCCGGCGGCGCATCGGCGGACGGCACATTGCGCTCATCGATCTTTCCCGATTCCAGCGCCTGTTGCGCCTGCTTGAGCACCACGGCGATCTTTTTCCTGGGCACCGCGACCGGCGTCGGCAACGGTTCCGCGGCGGGCCTGCGCAACACGACCGGCTGCGCAGGAAGCGGTTCGGGTTGCGCCGGTTGCTTCGCGACAGCCGCCATCGCGGCTGGCTTCGCAGCTGGGGGCGCAGGCGCTTTGCCATGGCAACCCGTCGCCATGGCGATCGCCAAGGCCAGCGCCAGCAGGAAGGGAATACGGTGATCGCGCACGCGGCCTCGGCCTCGAAAGTGATGCGGGTTCATTCAATCGCGCTGCGTTTCATGCGCGCCATGCCATCTCGACGCGCAGCGCCACCCGGAAAGTAGGCTATCGTCGCGTCTGTCGCAAGCCAACGAGCGGGAACCTGCCGTGCACCACTGGATCGCCGAACCCGACGAACTCGCCGAACACCTGGCGCGCTGGACCGACATCGAATTGCTCGCGCTGGATACCGAATTCATCCGCGAACGCACCTGGTGGGCGCAGCTGGCGCTGGTGCAGATGACCGCCCCAGGCCACGAGGTGCTGCTGGTCGATCCGACCGTTCCCGGCATTCCCGAATTGTTGCGCACGCTGATCGGCGATCCCGCGATCGTCAAGCTCATGCACAGTGCCAGCGAGGACGTGCAAGCCCTGCAACGCGGCTGCAACACCGTGCCGACGCCATTGTTCGACACCCAGATCGCCGCCACGCTGTGCGGTTTCGGCGCGGGCATGGGCTACCAGAAACTCGTCGAAACCCAGCTCGGCATCGCGTTGCCGAAAAGCGAAACGCGCTCGGACTGGTTGCGTCGCCCGCTGACGCCGGCGCAACTCGTGTACGCGGCCGACGACGTGCTGCACCTGCACGCGCTGCACGCGATCCTGAGCGACAAACTGCGCGAACTCGGCCGCGAAGAATGGTTCGCCGAGGATTGCGCGCGGTTGATAGCGAATTCATCCAGCGAAACGCCCGACCGTTATCCGCACCTAGCGCTGCGCGGCGCGCAATACCTCGATGCTGACGCGCAGGCCCTGCTCTGTCGATTGCTGCGCTGGCGCGAGACGCAGGCGCGCGCGGGCGATCGTCCAAAAGGCTGGATCCTCGACAACGAACTCGCCATCGCACTCGCGCGCAAACCGCCGATCGACGCGCGCGCGTTCCATGCATTCCTCGACACCCAACCGAAAGCGCCGCGCAAATTGCGCAGCGAGTTGTGGGATGCGCTTGCAGCCCCACTGACCGCCGCGGAGCACGAGATTCCACTCGTGCAGACTCCCGATGGCGCGCAAAAGAAACTGTTGCGCGCCTTGCAGGACGCGGTCGCCGCCGAAGCTGCGCGGCTCGTACTGGGCGACGGCGTGCTCGCCTCGCGGCGCACGCTCGAAGCCCTGCTCGACGGCAACGGTTGGCCTGCCGCGCTGGAAGGCTGGCGCCGCCCCATCCTCGAACCCTTGCTGCGCCCCATTCTCGATACAGCGGATTAACCCGCCACTAGCGCCGCGCCGCCGCGAACGGTATCCTTGCCGGCCTGTTCGATGGGGCGGTAGCTCAGCTGGGAGAGCGTCGCGTTCGCAATGCGAAGGTCCGGGGTTCGATCCCCCGTCGCTCCACCATCAAACGACATGAGCCGGAATCCCACGGGGTTCCGGCTTTTTTCTGCCTTGCAGGAATGCGCGAATTCCGCGAGCGCAGGATGCGCAAGAGCGTCGGCCGTTGGCTTCGCACTACCCGTTCAACACGAACTGCGTCGAACGCTTCGATGGATCGGCCTCGACCAACTTCACGTTGACATCCGCGCCGAGCGTCAATTCGGACGGCGAAGACACGTGCGCCTCGATCGCCGGATCGTGCAGCATCACGATGCCGCCGTGCGCAGCGCTGCCATTGTTTGTACCACTGTGGCCCGCGTCATTTCGGCCTGCGCCACCGCGCCCGAATTTCGGAGCTGCGATTTCGACGATCGCACCATCGAAACTTTCGCCGATGTGCGGCGCGAGCAGCACCGATTCGACGAGATCGATCACCGCGCGCTCGTACTGGTGCGCGCGTCGATCCGCGACCTGCATCGTGTCGGGCAAACCCGGCAATCCATCGATCGCCCATTGCGGAACCGGTTGCTGCGCGCACAACGCGACGCAGACCTCACTCGCGTAGCGATCCACCAATCGACGCATCGGCGCGGTCACGTGCGCGTATTCCGCGGCGATCGCCGAATGCATCGGCTGGTTCGGCAACGATCCGTTGAAGGCCGCGTAACCGGCGCCGCGCAACACCGTCGTGCACGACATCATCATCGCGACATGCTTGGGTTGCGATGGATCGAGCGTGCGGATGAAGTCCGGATAACCTTGCAGGGTCGGCCAATCGATGCCGAGCGCTTGCGCAGTAACTCGCAAACGCTGGATCGACTGCGCATCCGGCGGCGGCAAGGTGCGCAACAATCCGACCTTGCCCTGCACCATCAAGCGCGCGGCCGCCATGCCGGTCAGCAGCGAGATCTGCGCGTTCCAGTCCTCCACCGGAAGGCTGACGCGATAGTCGAGTTCCCATTGCCCGTTGGCGCAGTCGACTTCCGCATCCGGCAACGCAAGGCTGACGCCGCCGCGCGCCTTCTCCAGTTGCTGCCGCAGTTGCCCGATCTCGCGCAGCATCGCCCATATCGGATCGGCCGTGCCGGCATCGATGCCTTGTTGCACGCCCGCGTAATCGAGTTTGGCGCGGCTTTTCACGCGTGCGCGGCGTACATCGATCGACGCGATTTCGCCTTTCGCATCAAGATCGATCGTCCACAAAATCGATGGCCGCATTTGATCCGGCAGTAGCGAAGCCGCGCCTTCGCACAGCGATTTCGGATGCAGCGGGATGATCGAACTGCCGCCGTACAAGGTTTCGCCGCGCTTGTTCGCCTCGACATCGATCGCATCGCCGGCGGTGACGAACGCGGCGACATCGGCGATCGCGTAATACACGCGGTAGCCACTGGAGCTGCGCTCCAGGTGCATCGCCTGGTCGAGATCCATGGAACCAGGCGGATCGATCGTCACCAGCGGAATGTCGGTGCGATCAAGATCCGGCAAGCGCGGATTCGCCGCGGCCTGCGCGGCGGCGGCTTCGACTTCCGGGGGAAACGCGAGCGGCAACCGCAATTCGCGCTGGATGTCGGCGACTCCCCGCGCGAGCGTGTCGTCGTCGGATGGCTGGATGCGGATGACGCGGGTGGTCGGCATGTTCTGGTCCTGCTCGATGGCGTTCGCGGCATTCGCGGACTGGCCCGGGCCAGCATTGCGCGCGAACGATGACGGAAGACTATAACGTGTCGCCGCGCGTCAACGCTTCGACATCCCATGCCCGCCGCGAATGCGCGGCTCGATGTCATCGAATCGCCGGCTGATGCGTTCGCTGGGCCGAAGACGCGCGCCAGATGCCCGTTCAAACCGCCAATCCTCGACCTGAAGGAGTCGCTGCATGTCCGAATTACTCCGCGTCCTGTTCGTTTGCGCATCGATCGCCTGCATGCCCGGCACGCATGCACAGCAAGCCGTTTCGACGCCGCGCGCCGATGGCGCACTGACTCCGTTGATGGTGTACGACGCGCAAGGCGCGAGCTGCCCGCCGCTCGCATTGGTGTCGCCCGGCGCTGGCGGCAGCGAGAAAGGCCTGGCATACATCGGCGATGCGCTGAGCGAACGCGGCTGGCGCGTCATCGTGATGGGCCACCAGGAAAGCGGAATGGAGGCTTTGCGCAGCGACATGCGGCGCGCAGGTTTCCATCGCGGCCTGCAGGATCTGGTCGCCGATCCGAATGCCTACCGCGGGCGATTCATGGATATCGATGCCGCGTTGAAGTGGTCCGAACAACGCTGCCACGCGCCCTTCAAGGCATTGATCGGGCATTCGATGGGCGCACGCACGGTCATGCTCGAAGCTGGCGCGCAGAACTCACTCGGTGTGCACGTCAAGAACCTGTTCGATGCCTACGTGGCGATGTCCGAGCCTGATGCCGATGGGGTGTTTCCGTCCGGCGCGGCGCGCAACATCACTGCGCCGATGCTGATGCTCACCGGCACGCGCGACGAGACCATCGATCACCAGGGCTATCAGGTGCGCGCGAAATCCTTCGATGAGCTGGCATCGAAGTGCGCCTGGCTGGGCGTGGTCGACGGCGCCACGCACATGAATTTCGCCGGTGGCGGATTCGCGAAGGAAACCGAAACCGACGTCCTGGCATTGACCGCCAGCTTCCTCGATGCCTTGCACGCAGGGCACTGCGTACATCCACCCACTCTCTCTGGAGTGCGCATCACGACGAAGTGATCGGATCCTGGCTAGCGCCCCAGCGCCAGGTTCACCCGCACACCAACAACCAGCGCGTTGCGCGCATTTGCGGTGCCGCCCGGATCGAACACGTATTGCAGGTCGGGCTGCAAGGTGATCCGCTCGTTGAAGGGAACATTCAACGTGCTTTCGAGGATGGCCTCGTGGCGCAATCCGAGCGGATTGTCGAGCGTGCGCAATCGATCGTTGAGATCGACGTAGGCGAACGCGAGCCCAAGCGTGTTGCGCGGGCCGAACACGGCGCCAACGTTGATGCCGGTCTCGACCGACCACGGCACCGTGCTGCGATCGCGTTCGGCGAATCCGGCGCGACCGAACCAGACCAGGCGCTTGTTGATGGTGTGGTCGATGACACCGATCATGCCCCAGCTTCCGCGCGCGCTCGGGCCGTCGATATCGGCGGAGTCGCTGCTGCGGAAGAACGCGCTGATTCGCGCGCTCGCGGTCGGCGCGGCGACCGTGCCGAACAGGTGCTGGTCTTCTACCACCAGCAACACGCCGTGATCGAAGTCGATGCGCAGCCCATGCCGGTTGACGCTGGTCGGATCGCCGCCATCGCCATCGATCAAGGCGATTCGCAACGTATCGTGCTTGCCGAGATCGAATGCAGCACGCGCGCCGAGCACGCCCTGCGGGAAAATCGGCGAATGCGGCAGGTTGCCGCTGATCACGCTCGGCGCGCCGAACGCACTGCTGACGAACAGCGCTGCGGTATCGCTGCCCCAGAACTCGGTGTCGGCCGCGAGCAACCCGATCCGCACGGATGCGGGCCCGAACTGCCGTTGACCCCACAACTCGTGCAGGCGCAACTGATGCACGGCATCGATGTTGCTGACCACGGAGAAATCGCCGACATCGTGCTGGGTCAAACTGTCCCCATGCGGGAAGTACGCATCGCCATGCGCGGTCCACGATCCCCAGTGCCAGTCCAGCGTGGCTTGCAGCAGGCCGGTATAGACGACGCCAGTACGGATGCCGCCACCGACGTCTGCGAACACCTCGCCGGTGTAGTTGAAGCGATGGATGTACCCGGTCGCCTCGTCGGCATCGGCACGCGGTGTGTTCGCCCCGGCGAACATGGCGAACAACGCAAGAACCGCAAACCGAATTCTGCAATCGCGTCGCGCGCGCATGCGGCAGCTGCTGTCAGTCGGCCGAAGCGGACGTGCCGCGCGTCAACGTCATTGCCTTCTGCATCTTCGCGAAGTGCTCGTGCATCTCGGAATAGATGCGGTCGGTTTTTTCGTGCAGGTGCGCGACTTCGAGCTCGGCCTTGATGTTGACCTCGTATTCGATGTCGGAACGCACGCGATCCTTTTCCGCCTGCCGGTTCTGGCTGATCAGCACGATGCACGACAGGAAGATCGCTTCCAGCGACACGATCATCGTCAGCAAGCCGTACGGATACGGATCGAATGCCTTGATTCCGATCGATCCGGTGTTGATCAGGATCCACGCGATGAACCAGACGCCGTGGATGGCCAGGAACAGCATGCTGCCGCTGAACCACGATACCCAGTCGGCGATGCGCAGGACGAGGCCGCGTTGTTCCTCGGCTTCCTCGTTCGCGTTGCGCGACACGCGCGTGCGCAGCAGCGCATCGGCCTTGCGGGTCATGTGGCCCATCGCGGCGAGCAGTCCGAGCGCCGCCGCGGGAGTCTTCTGGAACAGCAGCAACAGATCGTCGCGGTCGAGTTCGAGCAGTTCGCTGTCGTCCAATGCGACCGCCGTGGCGGTGCGTGCGCCCTGGTCGAGCAGCGATAGTTCGCCAAAAATCTCGCCGCGCCCGGCATTGGTCAGCACGATCTTCTGGCCGGCGGTGTCCTTGATGAACAGTTCGACCTCGCCCGCCTGCACGACGAACAACGAATCGCCGGGCTCGCCCGCCTGGAACAATGTCTCGCCCGCCTTGAGTGGCCGGCGGTCGATTACCTCGGCCAGGCTGCGGCGATCTTCATCGGTCAGGTGCTCGAACAGCTCGACACCGTCCAGCATTCCCACATCGCAAGGCATCGCATATCTCCCCTGATAGCGGGCGGAGTGTAGCTGTTTGGATGCTGGGCTTGTTAGCGCAGCTTCCCGGCCCGCCGGCATGGCCGTCGGGCGCTCTATCGGTCATGAGTAACCACTGGCAGATCGTTATGGCGGCTTCCCCGGCCCTCGCACGCAGCGCTCAGGCGTTCTTCAGGCCGCGAATCCGTGGTTCGCAAGCGGCCTTCATCTCCCCAGGAAATCGCGCTTGCCGATCTCCACCCCGAGGTGGCGCAGCAGCGCATACGCAGCGGTGTAGTGGAAATAGAAGTTCGGCTGCGCCCAGCCCAGCAGGTAATCGCTGCCGACAAGATCCAGCGTGCGGTCGCGCAGCGGAAGCACGATCCGGCGTTCCGCCGCGCCCTCGAACTGCGCAGGCTTGAATCCCCGCAGGAACTCGGCGATGCCGGCGATGCGCGTCTTCAATGCTGCGAGCGTGGTTTCCTCGTCCGGGAACTTCGGCACCTCGACGCCCGCCAGCCGCGCGGCCGGGCTTTTGGCGAAATCGGTGGCGAGCTGGATCTGGCGGGTGAAGTCGAACATGTCCGGCGCAAGCTTCGCGCGCAGCACGGTTTCCTCATCGAGCTTGCCGGCAGCGATATCAGCAACGGCCTTGTCGAGGATCGCATCGAGGTTCTGCAGCATCCGCAGCGGCGTGGCGACGACGGCGTCGAAAATGGCGATTTGCATGGCGATTTCCTTGGATCGGGAAGCCAAATAATCCCACGTATTCGTGCAATCGGCGACGCCCATGCTCGCGCAGGCGACACTGCAGGCTGTTCCTTGCGATAATTATGAATTACGGCCCCGTAAGCTCAGCTGGTGGATTCGCGAGCGCCTGCAACTGTCCGGTGGACAGTTGCGCGAACGAATCCGGTGAGCCATGGATGGCGACCGGAAGGATCACCACGGATGGTTCGTGCGAAAATTCATTGACTGGCCCCGTAGCTCAGCTGGATAGAGCGCGCCCCTCCTAAGGGCGAGGTCACAGGTTCAAATCCTGTCGGGGTCACCAGGAGCCTTGCGAGTCGCTCGCAGAACCCGCACATCCATGAGCGAGCTTTCAGAACATAGCCGCGCATCTTGCGTAACGAATTCACACCAGGAGTTTCATTCAAATGACCCACCCCGTCCTAACCGCACTCGGCCTCGGCGCTGACGAATCCGGCACCTATCTCGGCCGTGGCGAGTGGTCGCGCACGACCGATGCCGGCGTGATCGAGCCGATCAATCCGGCGACCGGCGACGTGCTCGCCCGCGTGCATGCGTCATCGCAGGCCGACTACGACACCATCCTCGCGCGTGCGCAGGAAGCGTTTGCGATCTGGCGCACGACGCCGGCGCCGCGTCGCGGCGAAGCGATCCGCCTGTGTTCCGACGCGCTGCGCAAGCACAAGGACGCGCTCGGTTCGCTGGTCGCGCTGGAAATGGGCAAGTCGAAACCCGAAGGCGACGGCGAAGTGCAGGAAATGATCGACATCGGCGAATTCTCCGTCGGCCTGTCGCGCCAGCTCTACGGCCTGACGATGCACAGCGAACGCCCCGGCCATCGCATGTACGAGCAATGGCATCCAATCGGCCTGGTCGGCATCATCAGCGCGTTCAACTTCCCGGTCGCGGTATGGGCGTGGAATGCGTTCGTCGCGGCGATCTGCGGCGATATCTGCATCTGGAAACCGTCGCCGAAAACGCCGTTGTCGGCGATAGCCGCGCTGAAGATCTGCAACGAAGCGTTGAAGGACGGCGGCTTCCCCGACCTGTTCTTCCTGTTCAACGACGCCGGCACCGAACTCGCCAGCACCTTCGTGGACGACCGCCGCATCCCGCTGATCAGCTTCACCGGTTCGACGAAAGTCGGCCGGAATGTTGGTGAACGGGTGGCACAACGCATGGGCCGTTCGCTGCTCGAACTCGGCGGCAACAACGCGATCATCGTCGACGAGACCGCCGACATGAAGCTCGCGATTCCGGCGATCGTGTTCGGCGCGGTCGGTACCGCCGGCCAGCGTTGCACGACGACGCGCCGGCTGTTCGTGCAGGAATCAATCTACGACGACGTGCTCGGCAAACTCGTCGCTGCCTACAAGCAGGTCGAGAAGAAGATCGGCGACCCGACGGATGCCAACAACCTTATGGGTCCGCTCAACAGCCAGGACGCAGTGAAGGGTTATCTTGCCGCGATCGCGAAAGCCAAGGCCAGCGGCGGTACCGTCGCCAGCGGCGGCGCGGCGATCGAGGGCAAGGGCAATTACGTGTTGCCCGCCATCGTCACCGGCCTGGGCAACGATGCCGAAGTCGTGCAGACCGAAACCTTCGCGCCGATCCTGTACGTGATGAAGTATTCGACGCTCGACGAAGCGCTGCACGCGCAGAACGCCGTGCCGCAGGGTTTGTCGTCGTCGATCTTCACCACCAACCTCAAGACTGCGGAGGCGTTCCTTTCCTCGGCTGGTTCGGACTGCGGCATCGCCAACGTCAACATCGGCACCTCGGGCGCGGAAATCGGCGGCGCGTTCGGCGGCGAGAAGGAAACCGGCGGCGGTCGCGAATCCGGTTCGGATGCATGGCGCGCGTACATGCGCCGGCAAACGAATACGATCAACTATTCGAATTCGCTGCCGCTCGCGCAGGGCATCAAGTTCGATTTCTGATCGCATCGTCAATTGGGGAATTGATATGAATACGCAAATCCGCCAGACCTGCACCGCCGCGACGATCAGCCTGGTCTTCGGCGTCCTCAGTTGGTGCTTGCTGCCCTTCATCGGCGCGCTGATCGCGATCGTCAGCGGCCACATGGCGCGTTCGGAAATCCGCCGCTCTGCAAACACGCTCGACGGCGACGGACTTGCGGTCGGCGGATTGATCCTTGGTTACCTGCATCTCGCCGTGATCATCCTTGCGATCGTCGCGGTGTTCCTGTTCTTCGGTGGCATCGTTTTCCTCGCCGCACTCGGCCAGCACTTCGGCCACCACTGACCATGTACGGACTCGCACGCCCTTTCCTGTTCGCTCTCGATGCCGAGGCCGCGCATGGCGTCGGCCTGAGGGCGATCGAGG
>Ga0105240_10002214_pt1 | contig 31682 bp, 29 predicted proteins | sample KBSC54metaG_FD_80426 | JGI IMG/M metagenome (GOLD analysis project Ga0105240, IMG submission 80426) | Corn rhizosphere microbial communities from Kellogg Biological Station, Michigan, USA - KBS C5-4 metaG | ecosystem: Host-associated > Plants > Roots > Rhizosphere > Soil | place: Michigan, USA... | reverse complement strand
GTATGCTTGATGGAGGCGCCGGTATCCTGCAGACGCCGGGATTGCCAGATGGATATCAACAGGATTGCCAGCACACATGCAATGGCAATGATGACACCGGTGACTAAAGTTCTGTCAATAGTTCCTTTCCCTTTCATAGTGGTTCAGCGACAAGTAGCCCCCGGGATCGTCCCGGTGAGGAAATATACGAAAAGTTCAGCTATCAGCCATCCCCAGGGAGCTCATAGCTACAGAAAAAGCCCGGTCATTCTCAGCCAGGATGAGCAATTTATCATCCCCGCGCAGCACGGTGGACCCCACCGGCGTGATGTAATCCTTGCCACGTACGATCAGCAGGATCTTCGCCGTCTTGGGGAAATTGATCTCGACGATCCTTCTCCCGTTGACAACGGAACGATGGGGCAGCAATATCTCCTCCCTCACCGACATCGTAGGGTCGATAAATTCCAGGTCGCTGCCCGACCGCCGTTTGGCCCTACCGGGAACGGTCAAATGCAGCATTTTGGCTACGGCAGGCAAGGTGGTGCCCTGTATGATCACAGAAGTGACGGCTATAAAGAATACCAGGTTAAAGATCATATCGCTCTGGGCAATGCCTGCTATCTTGGGATAGGTGGCGAAAACGATGGGCACCGCCCCCCGGAGACCTACCCAGGAGAGGAATAGCTTACTGCGCCTGTTTGCCTTATGGAAAAGCAGGCTTCCAAACACCCCGATAGGACGGGCGATCAGGATAAGAAAAGCGGAGATCAGCAGCCCATACCCTGCAACAGCCCAAACCCTGGAGGGGAATACCAGCAGTCCCAGCGAAAGGAAGAGAATGATCTGCATCAGCCAGGCGATGCCGTCATAGAACTGTATCAGGCTCCGCTTGTGGATAAAGTTGGAAGAGCCCAGGATTACGGCACAGATGTAGATGGCGAGGAACCCGTTGCCTCCCAGGAATTCCGTGGCGGCATAGCTGAACATGGCCAGGCCCATGAGCAATACGGGATAAAGCCCCTGGTTATTGAGATGGATGCGGTTGATCAGCCAGAAACTAAGCTTTCCTGTGCAGTAGCCCATGGCGCCGCCAATGATGAATCCCTTAACAAAAAGGAGCAGCAGCTCTCCGGCGGGAAAATGCCCTTCCCTGACTACGGCAGTCAGGGAAATGGTGAGAAAATAGGCCATGGGGTCGTTGCTGCCGCTCTCCAGCTCCAGCACTGGGCGAAGCGCACCCTTTAACCCGATGCCCTTGCCGCGCAAGATCGAAAACACCGCTGCCGCATCGGTAGAAGAAACAATGGAGCCCAGCAGCAACCCTTCCGGGAAGGTAAAACCGAGGAGGTAATGCACAAACACGCCTACGGAAACAGCCGTCAGTAATACGCCTAATGTGGATAGGGCCAGGCCTGTCCGAAGTACCGGGCGGATGGTGTGCCAGTCGGTGCTAAGCCCCCCGGAAAAAAGGATAAAGTTCAAGGCGGTGACACCGATGAATTGGGCCAAATGCTGATCATCGAAAGGAATGCCGCCAATACCCTCCGACCCCGCCAGGATACCCACCAGCAGAAAAAAGATCAGGGTAGGGACGCCCCACCGGCTGGTTGTCTTGCCGCCGATGATGCTCAGCAGCAACAGGATGGATGCGACCAGCAGGCCATGCTCAACGGAGATATGCATGGCCGCAATTTAAGGATTAATGGTCTACCGGGACAGGGTATCATTTACCACGCGGAAACTTATCGCCTACCAAATTCAACTCGATCCCATGCTCCAGCCAGGCCTTTAGCCCGTCGACCACCGTGGTAAATCCGCCTGTGGAATCCTTGATCGCCTGCACCAGTTCATCACCGGTCCTTTTGAACCCATAGTTTGCAATGGTGACAAACGTCGACGCTCCGTCATGCATCGGCTCAAAATTAAAATCGACCTTTGTCGCCGGCTCGCCCCATTCGATGGAGATCTTTTTATTCTGTATGATCTCCGTCGCCACTACAGGGGTCGAGAAACCATACATCTCCCACTCCCAGGTAATCTTTTTGCCCACTTCCAGCCTGCCACTGCCCTTTGTAAACCAGAAATGTTTTGTGATCTCAGGGTCGATAAAAGCTTCGAATACCTGTGAGGCCGGCTTTCTGATCAACATCTGCGCTTCGGCGCTTTTTGATTTTTCTATTGCCATATAGATTTCATTTGGGGAACACAGCCAGGTTGGCCATGCAAATATCAGGCCTGGCGAAGATCACGCTCATTGGGTGCCCGGCCACTATGCATAAGAGTCCTTACGCGGGCTGAAAAGCGCTTAGAATAAATATCAGCAGGAAAAACGACAATTGCAATACATAGAACAGGAGCAGGCGGTTCCTGATGGGACTCAGGTCACCTTCATAGAGTGAGGTCCCGGTCAATAGCCGCCTCATTTTTTTTCCCGCCGGCATCAGCAGGAACAGCGCATTCAAAATGATCAGCCCCAGTAAAACGGACTTTATCTTAAACCAGGACTGATACATCACCACCCCATGTAATGCGATCATCATGGTCACTCCTCCGGCAATGATCAACAGGCCGCCCAATCCTTGCAGGAGGTTGATGCGTTTGCTAACCCTGAACAGCGGATACGCCTTCTCTTTTCCATGCGGGATGATACTCCATAGCTGCCATTGCAGTACGAATGCCGCGATCGTCATGCCGACCATCATCACGATGCCGGAAAGATGCAATACTAACCCCAGTTTCAATGTTGTCATGATCATATATTTTAAAAAGTCTTTCGCACAAATGTCAGTTACCGAACATTTGTTTAGTTTTACAAAATAACGGATCATCACCGCCATCTGCAAGGGACTATCCGCGGCTTATATCCATTATCGAACAAAACTCAAAAAAAGTTCAGCAATGACCTCTGCGAAGGGCATCCGAAAAGAACGTCCGGCCAATGAACTTTCCGCTTCCAACAGGGAAGACAGCGCTCCCAACAGGGACGACAGAAGGATATTAAAGACCAAAAGGGCCCTGGCCGACGCGTTTAAACACCTGCTGCTGGAAAAGGGATATGATGCCATCACCATCCAGGATATCATCGACAGGGCCAACGTGGGGCGCAGCACTTTTTATGCGCATTATGAAAGCAAGGAGCAGCTGCTCATCGGCAATATCAATTTCCAGGAAGCGCTTATCCAGACAAAACCCCCGGGGAACGATTGTCCGATGGGTATCAATCTGCACTATCTATTTCATCATACAAAGGAACATCTCGACCTCTACAAGATCCTTAGCCGCAGTAGCAGCTCCGACCTCCTCGTCAATTATTTCGCCGGGGTATGCGTCACCAAATTACTGGAATATCACAGGTATGATAAACTGAAAAAGGGGCGAGACAAAATGCTGCTTCATTATACCGCACAGGCAGCATCAGGGGCCATCGTAAGCATGCTGGCGGCCTGGCTGGCGGATGGCGCCGCTATTCCCGCGGAGGAAATGATCGAAAAGTCAAAAAAGATCCTGGAAATATTCTTCCCATCCGCTGACTTAACCTGACAACTATGATACTCCGTAACAAAAACCAGATCATTAACCAATGAAGATCAAGTAAAAATTTGTCGTACCTTGCAATCCCATGTTCGAGTTCCATAAAGACCGCAAACGGTATTTCGACATACAGGTCGCAAACACAGCCAAATATGTCATCCCTTTCATCCGGGAGCATATTCCGCTGAAACCCGGCGTCCGGGTATTGGAGATCGGCGCCGGCGAGGCCGGAGTGCTGAAAGCCTTCATCGACGAAGGGTGCATCGGCGTGGCCGTGGAATTGTGGGAGGAACGCGTTGTCAATGGCCGGAAATGGCTGGCCCCCGAACTGGAGTCCGGTAAACTGACCTATATCATCAGCGATATTTACAAGGTAGATGTGGAAAAGGACCTGGGAGGTAAGTTCGATCTCATCGTCCTCAAGGATGTCATCGAGCATATCTATGACCAGGCCAAATTGATGGAAAAGCTTCATTCCTTTCTTCTTCCCCATGGCGCTATCTTCCTTGGCTTTCCCCCCTGGCAAATGCCTTTCGGCGGTCATCAGCAGATATGCACCAATAAGGTACTGGCAAAAATGCCGTATTACCATCTCCTGCCGGAAGGATTGTACAAATACATCCTCCGGAAATTCAACCAGCCCGTGGAGGAGCTCATAGAGATACGGGATACGCGGCTGTCACTGGAAAAGTTCGAACGCATCCTGCGCAAGACGGATTATCGTGTTCTGCACAGACGCCTGTTCCTCATCAATCCCATTTATGAGTATAAGTTCGGCTGGAAGCCCCGGGTACAGTCGTCATTCATAGGCCGCATACCCTGGTTCAGGAATTTTGTGACCACGACAGCGTATTATCTCGTGGTGCCGGCCCAGGCGGCGGCTCCAGCTCCGCTTCCTTCTTAACGAATCCAGCAATACATATCCATTTCTCCCGACACCTGGGTAGGTTTTCCAACGATCTGCCAATCTGCATCCTTCTTTTCCACATAGGCCAGCCTGCCTTCAAAATGACCTTTTACCCTCATCGTCTTCCACGGAACTCCCTGCTGCACGGCATCCTCCACCGAGGTGATCACCAGCGACACTGGCTGCAGGCCGAGCGCGGCTGCCTGATAAGCAGTCCTCGACGTGCTGACAGGAGGCATCGGGGCTTTAGGGTAAGGGGCCAAAAGCACGGTCTGCTGCTGCGCAGCTATCTCATCCGGGCATTCGGAAGCCTCTTTGCATGAGTATACCTGGTAAGCGCCCGTCTTAAGTTCCGGCATAAAACATACCATGGTTAGCGTCAGATCTTCTTTTTCACTCATGGCAGACAACATCAGGTGTTGATGCCCCACATAGTACATGGACAGTATGGCATTTTCACCCATAGTGTATTTTTTCCCATCGATGGTAAGGGTTAGCGTGCTGGCATTTACAGTGCTTACGTCAGACTTCTTTTCTGCGTGTCCTTGTCCACAATGGATACCCGATATTACAGAGGCGCTAAACAAAACGAATAGGGGAATTTTTTTCATGATAAGGCAAATTACGAATTATCGTATTTACTCTTATCTTAGAGCAACCCAATCCCTGCTTTTATTATGAAAATTCCTTATCTCTCCCTATTCATTCTGCTATGCGCAGCCTCCTGCAAGACTTATTATATGACCCCCACCAGCCTGAAAAGTCAGCTGGAAAATATCAACCCTGAAAAGGTCAATGACGCCTATGACTTCAGGCTCGGCCTGACAGGCATCCTATTAAAAGGCGGGAAAAATTTTTACAACGGCATCGACACCATCGATGTAACGGATAAGAGCGGGAAGGGAACACGGCTTCCTGTCACCAGCCACATGGGCGTCCGGCTGACGGATACAGCAGGTCACAGCGTCATTGTATATTTCGATTCGATGTTCATAAAAGACAGTCTCGTCTTTGCGAGCAAATCCCATTTCCTGACCCTGCCCATACATCGAAATATATACAGCCTCAGCAAGGTGGAAATTCAAAAATAATGGGAGCTTTCCTTTTGGTTGGAACGCCGCGATACCGGTCGACCTTACTCTGCCTTAAGGCTTTTTGCCGGATTAGCCATCGCCGCCCTGACACTGTGAAAACTAACGGTCAGCAACGCGATAGCTACCGCACCCGCTCCGGTGGCGGCAAATACCCACCAGGAAAGCCCTGTACGGTAATGATAATTTTCCAGCCATCTATGCATAAAATAATAAGCCAGGGGTGTCGCGATAAACAGAGAGAGCATCACCAGCACCAGGAAATCTCCTGACTGGAGTCGCCATAAATGATACACTGTCGCCCCCAGTATCTTGCGAATACCGATCTCCTTGGTACGTTGCTCAGCCACAAATGAAGCCAGTCCAAACAAACCCAGGCAGGATATAATGATCGCAAGACCCGCAAGCACCGTTGCAAGACTACCAATGCGTTGCTCATCGGCAAATTTTTTGGCATATTCCTCATCCGCAAATTTGTAGTCGAATGGCGCTGCGGGAGAATATTTCTTACAGATCGCCTCGATCTTTCCTACTGCCTCTCCCGCGCTGACATGGGGGTTGATCCGGAAATTTACATAGCCTGCGCCCGGAGTAACAGTGTACAAGGCCTGTTTAACAGGCTCATACGGCGACGTCATGACCACATCCTTTATAACTCCTATGATCGTATAGGTCTTATCCCAGGTGATCCGCTCCCCAATGGGATGTTGAAGTCCCATATATTTCGCGGCAGCCTCATTGATGACCATGGAGGCGCTGTCGGTGGAGAGCGCACGATCGAAGTCCCTCCCCTCCATAAATTGCCAGCCTACCGTCCTGCCATAATCAGAAGAGACTGCAATAGTGGTGAATTCATCCTGCATATGAGGATCCTTATCTTTCCACTTAAGCCCTCCGCCCGTCCTGCTGCCTTTGGTAATGGAATTGCTGGATTCTGCTATAGAGGTCACAGCCCCGCTGGCCAGCAGATCATTACGCATGGCATCCAAATGATCATGATAGTCCGATGAATAAGGTCTTATAATGATCAATCCCTTATTGGTATAGCCCAGGGGGCGGCTTCTGGCAAACTGCACCTGGCGGTAAACGACTACGGTACCGATGATCAATACGGCAGCAACGGTGAACTGGAGGACCACAAGGATCTTGCGTGGGGTGGCGGCAAATCGACCGGCCTTGAATGTCCCTTTCAATACTTTTATAGGCCGGAAAGAAGAAAGGTACATAGCCGGGTAGCTCCCCGCGATCATTCCTGTGACAAGGATGCAGGAGAAGGCGGACAACCAGAATAAAGGGTTGCTCCATAAAATAACCATCTTCTTCCCTGTTATTGCGTTGAACACCGGCATTGCCATCTGTACCAATAACAATGACAGTATAAATGCGCAAAGGGCAGTCAGCAAAGATTCAGTATAAAACTGGCTGATCAGCTGCGTCCGCAAAGAGCCGACCGCCTTGCGGATACCTACTTCTTTTGCCCGCTGCTCACTACGCGCCGTGCTAAGATTCATAAAGTTGATACAGGCCAGCAATAAGACGAATACCCCGATGATAACAAACATCCGGACATATTGAATGGCCCCGCCTGTATTGACCCCGTCCTTGAAGTCGGCATACAGGTGCCAGCGGCTCATCGGCTGCAGAAAGACCTGGGGTTTCAGTCCGGAGCCCCCATCTCCCAGCGCCCGCAGCTTGACGTCTTTAATTTTTGCCGATACTTCTTCCATCTTTTTACCATCCGCCACCTGTGCAAACAGCTGGAATGAATTCTGCCCCCAGTCGTTGCCCGCATCCTGGTTCTCCATGGCATACAAGCTCCAGGGGGCAATAAACGCGAGGTCATGAAAGCTTGAATTATCCGGCAGATCTTCATAGATGCCTGTCACTTTAAGAGCAGCGTTGTCCAGTTTGACCACCTTCCCGATAGCGTCGCTATTGCCAAAGAGCGATACAGCCGTCGAAGAAGAGAGCAATATGGACGAAGGGTCTTTCAGTCCCGCAGAGGAGCCGCTGACCATTTTCAACGAAAGCATATCAGGGGCCCCTTCCTCCATATAATTACCCGGCCGCGAAAGACCTTTGTCCCCAAAGGTCAGCAGATGCGGATTGGTCCATGAGGACAAAACCACCTGCCTGAAGTCGGCCCCATATTCTTTATGCAACGCTGTCCCCAAAGGGATGGGTACGGCTTTATCCGTCTGTATTCCGCCATTGTAATGCTGGTGCTGCATCACCTGGGCGATACCGGCGTAATTTTTATGGTATTGATTAAAAGTCAGCTCCTCATGGATCCATAGCCCGATCAGCAGGGTAACCGCCATGCCGATGGCAAGCCCTCCAATGTTGATAAAAGAAAAGGTCTTGTTCTTGACAAGATTGCGCCAGGCAATTTTACAATAGTTTTTTAGCATGCAGATAAGATTTGGGTTATTCCGCTCCAGAATGTTTTACAGGGTTATTCCGTCCGCAGCGAGGTCACACCGTCCGCAGCGAAGTCACTCCGTCCGCAGACTCTTCACAGGATTAGCCATCGCCGACTTCAACGCCTGTACGCTGATAGTCGCCACCGCCGTGACCAGCGCCGCCCCTGTCGCCATGGCAAACACCGTCCAGCTGATGCTGGTGCGATAAGCAAAATCCTGGAGCCACTTGCTCATCATCCACCAGGCTAACGGCGAAGCCACCAGGATGGACAGCACCACCAGCTTCAGGAAATCCTTTGTCAGCAGACCAAGTATACCGCCCACACTTGCGCCCAGCACTTTACGGATGCCGATCTCGCGGGTACGTTGTTCCGCTGTAAACATCGCCAGGCCCAGCAGACCCAGACAGGCGATAAAGATGGCCAGCGTCGCAAATGTGATGAACAGCCCTCCTGTTTGTTGTTCGCTCCGGTAAGTTTTATTAAAATCCTGGTCCATAAAGGTGTAATTAAAGGGCTGCGACGGCGCCATGGCCCTCCATTTGTTCTCTATCTGCGCGATCAGCCCGGGAATATTTTTTGTGGCGATCCTGACGGCTATGCTGCCGTTCTCCTTCCTCCATCGCATAGCCAGGGGCGATACCTCCTCGTGCAGCGAATTGAAATTAAAATCCTTTACCACGCCTATTATGTGTAAATGGGTGAGGTCCTTTGCCGGGAAATTATCCAGGGAATAGAGATCTTTATTTACAGCCTGTCTGAAACCCAACAGGCGGGCGGCAGACTCATTTATAATGATGCCCGTTGAATCCGTAAGAAAATCCCGCGAGAAATTACGCCCCTGGACCATCCGCATACCCAGCGTGGGAATATAATTTTCGTCCACATTCCATATCTGCATAGAGGCCGCCTTGGAAGCGTCCGTGGTCGGCACAGGGAATAAAGGATAGTCGGTGCGCCAGGGTGCGGTAGGAAGAAAACCCGTCATCGTAGCGCTTTGCGCTCCATTCATTTTCAACACTTCTTCCCGGAAAGCAGCTGCCTGGCTGCCCAATGCATTTGTATTTTGTATGATCAGCACCTGGTTCCTGTTATAGCCGATGTCCTTGTTTCGTATATAATTCAGCTGCCGGTAGATAACGATCGTCCCCACCATCAATATGACGGATATGGTAAACTGAAAAACGACCAGGGAGCTGCGTAACCAACCGCTTTTAAAGCCCGCGGCTATCTTACCCTTCAACACCTGCGCAGGACGGAAGGCAGAAAGGAAAAGGGCCGGATAGCTGCCCGCCAGGAAACCCACCACCACCGTAAGCCCGAGCAGCGAAGCCAGCACCCAGGGACTGATGAACAGCACTGGCGACAGCTCTTTTGACGCCAGCTGGTTGAACAAAGGCAGCAGCGTGATGGCAATAAGCACCGACATGACCAGGGCGATAAAACATACCAGCATGGACTCCATCAGGAATTGCCGGATCAGGCTTTGCCGGGTAGAGCCCAGTACCTTTCTCACGCCGACCTCCTTGGCCCTGCCCGCGCTGCGGGCCGTCGAGAGGTTCATAAAATTGATACAGGCGATCAGCAGGATAAACACCGCTATCGTGGAAAATATATACACATACTGGATATTGCCGTTGGCGTCCATCTCGGCCGTTTTATTGGAGTGCAGGTGGATGGCCGTCACGGGCGTCAGCGAATATTTTATATAATTACCGCTCTTGGTGAACTGGTCAATATCCACATGCATAATGGCCTGGGCCACCGGGACCATGTATTTGTCCACCATCTGGGGCATGCGCGCTTCCAGGCGCCGGGCATCAGCTCCTTTCTTTAGCAATATATAGGTATTGAAGTTATTGCTCAGCCAGTCGCCCAGCTCCCATTTTGCGATGGATTTGTTGCCGGAGATAAAAAAATCGAAGTTGAAATGCGACTGTGAAGGAACATTTTTTATCACGCCCGTGACCTTCAGGTTGGTGGTATCGTTGACCACCAGGTATTTTCCCACCACATCGGTGGAATTGAAATACTTCATCGCCGTCTTTTCCGTGATCACCACCGACTTGGGTTCCGCCAGGGCATGCGCAGGATCACCCTGTATCATGGGAAGGGTAAAGACGCTGAATAAGGTAGAGTCCGTATAGACCACCTTATCCTCGTGTATATTCTGCTGGCCTTTTCTCACCAGCACGCCTCCATAGCTCCGGAAATGTACCGTCTGCTCCACCTCCGGATAATCCCTTTTCATCGTGGCTCCCATCGGCTCCGGCGCCACTGCAATGACAAAATGATTCCCGGCAAACTTCAGATCCCCGTCGATCCGGTAGATCCTGTCGGCCTTTTCGTTATACCTGTCGTAGCTCAGCTCATCCTTTACGTATAAGAGGATCAGCAGACAGGTGGCGAGTCCGATGGCCAGCCCCGAGATATTGATAAAGGAGAAAGCCTTGCTGTTCTTCAGGTTCCTCCAGGCGATGAGAAAGTAATTCTTGAACATAGTCGGCAGTGTTTACACAGGGTAGGAAGTAAAAAAAATGCCGTGTTTTTTATATATTCACAATCAATTAAATACATAAAATTCCCTGGCCCGGTTCTGTACGTTTTTGATACACTACCTGTACTGTTACAGTCACCATCCGCCGCTGCTCTGACCAGTCCCATTTCGCCAAGATCGCTTACAATCCGGCCAATCAGCCTGACCCATCACAAAAGTCCGGGCATTACTTTACAACGGTACAAACACCTATCACATGAAAAGTTTTACATTGCTTGCGCTGTTCCTCACAGGAACCATGGCTGCCTTTGCACAGACCACCGTCACCTCTCTCTCCGCCTTACAAACCGCCATCAACAACGCCTCACCCGGTGCGGTGATCATCCTTGCCAACGGCACTTACACCGCCAGTACGGATATCACCGTCAGTAAACAAGGTACAGCGTCCCAACCAATCACCATCAAAGCGCAGACCATCGGCGGCGCAGAGATTGCCGGTACTGCAGGATTCAACCTGGTAAGCCCGGCAGCATATATCATTATACAGGGATTTAAATTTACGCACAGCGCATCACAGGTAACCGAGCAGAGTTCGAACAGTGTTCGAACGGAGCGAAGGTTAAGCGCGGAGCGCATGGCTGCCGGGACGAGCTTCTGCCGGTGGACCCGTAACCTGTTCCAGACACCCGGTGATGGGGAAGACCTGCTTCTCAACGGTAGTGACCATGAAGTGGATTACAACACCTTTCAGCATAAGAATGCCATGGGCCGGTTTATCGCCGTACGGGGAACAGGCAGCCAGATAGCGCAGCGCCTCCATATCCATCACAACTATTTCTTCGATCAGCAGCCGCAGACAGCCAATGGCGCCGAGACACTGCAATTTGGTCTCAGTGGATACAGCCTTTCCAACAGCAACAGCATCGTAGAATATAATTTATTCGAACAATGTGCAGGGGAAAATGAGCTGATCTCGGTAAAAGCATCCCAGCTGACCATCCGCTATAATACCATCCGGGATTGCCCCGCCCAGTTTACTCTCCGGCATGGCAACCGCAGCACCGTATACGGCAACTATTTTATCAATACACCCGGCATCCGGATCTTTGGGGATGATCACAATATATTCAGCAATCATTTCGAGAATTGCAATCCTGCCATCAATGTCGGCAACGGCGATGGAGAAGTTGCGGACGGAGCGCCGCTGACCTCCCATGACAGACCCGACAGGGCGCTGATCGCTTTCAATACCTTAGTGAATAATACTTCCAATATCACCCAGAGCGGCCGTACCAACGGACTCGGAGCAACGGACATTACCATCGCCGGCAATATCATCCAGGGCGGAGGACCCGCCGCCTCTATCGCCGGCCCTTATACAGGCGGCGTCTGGTCGGGTAATATCATCTTTAATACCAATGGGCCCGGCAGCATGCCGGCCAGCGGATTTAGTACAGCAGACCCTTTACTTGCCCGCGATGCCACCGGCACTTTTCATCTTCGGCCGGGCAGTCCTGCTATCAATAGCGCCACCGGCAGCTATCCCGCCGTCACGTCGGATATGGATGGTCAGCCCCGCACAGCTCCCCTGGACAAAGGCGCGGATGAGGTGTCCACCGCTCCCGTGATCGCACACATCCTTTCTCCTTCGGATGTAGGAGTGAGTGGCGCTGCCGCCACGGGCACAGGGCAGACTACGCTCGGGCCCACGCAGGATGCCTATGTGCGTAATGGCGCCGATGCCGGCAACACGCTCGGAGCATCGGACCCAGGCGAGCTGATCACAAAGCTGAATTCCAACCCCGCAGCCGGCAATGACCGTCACACCTTTCTCAGGTTCGACATCGGTGGCCTCAGCGGTACTGTATCCTCGGCAACGCTCCGGTTGTTTGGCAAGCTGGCCTATCGACGCCCCCCTGGCCGCCGCCCTCAATATCTTTCCCAATCCATCCAGCGGCAGCAGCACCATCGCCTTTCACCTGGACCGGGAAGCATCCGTAAGCTTATCGGTATATGACCAGGCAGGCCGGTTGGTAACCATACTCGTGAACACAAAGCTGGCAGCCGGCGATTATTACAAAGAAGCTGGCGAAGGAATAGTAATTTTTTATATAAATATCTCAAAGATCTCCGAGGCCATGTAGTGTAACCACTACACGACTATTCCAACCCGCATTACCTTTTTAAAAATAATATAGCACTACTTTTATATATACATGTTGAAGATACTGATAGCCGACGACTGTAAAAAAGTAAGAGAAATCCTATGCCTGCCTGTGCTTATTACCAGCTTCCACTCCACCCGCATGGCCCTTTCCGGCAGGAATTATACTGGGGAGGACCCGTAGTATGATCTTTACATCCCCATATAGTCCATCTGATATGATACTGAGCGTCCATAGCCTGAAGGATAGTATTGAAGGGGTGTTGACCGGCATCCGGCACATGGGGAAATTTGAGATAAAATTTACTTCCGTCATCAATGAATACACCGACTGTTCATTGGCACGGGATAAAAAACTGGCCTTCCTCCGTATCATGATGGCCCGGCTTGGCAATATCATCCGGTATAGCCCGGCAAAAAGGGTCCGGGTCAGCCTGATGCAGCTCAATATGGATATCATACTGTATATATATGATGACGGAGCAGGTCCTGACGGCCGGGATGTGCATCAACAACGATCGATATCCTTCATCGATGCACGTGTCAGGTCCTTTGGCGGCCGGATGGATATTTTGACGACCCCTGATGGGGGCTATTCGGTAACGGTGCTGCTACCCTATCATTCCTTATCTACTACAACATGAAAAAAATATTGGTCATCGATGAGGATACTGACTGGCTGTTCGCTATGGAATGTTATCTTACAAGAGAAGGATATCAGGTGGTGCCTGTCCGCACTTACGAGGACAGCTTCCAGACCATGGAGCTTTTCAAACCCGGGCTGATATTCCTGACCATCGGCTCTCATCGCCCCGACGGCCTCTTATTATGCAGAAAGATAACCATGCATGACGCTTTTGGGCATTTACCCATCATCCTGCTGTCCATCGACAAGACCATCCTGCAATCATACAGGGATTATGGCGCGGCCGCCTGTCTGAAAAAACCCCTTGCGCTGAGCTCGCTCCGGGAGATCCTGCATCGCCATGGAAAACAGCAATAATCGTACCTTTGGGGATGGACCAGCTGGCTGAAGTCGAAGATAAATGAGGTCTTCGACATGTACGAGCTTCCCGAAGAACAACGCACCGGCGAATGGTATCATGAGCACGACAGGCTCGTGCATGAGCTGACCATCGATTGATCAGCCTCATTCCCGTTTTAATGATATACCACCACCAGCTTGGGATATTTAGAGGTAAAATTCGGATTATGGCTCGATACGAATATGCGGCTGGTATAGGTCACCTCATTTTGCAGCCGTAACATGAACCCGTAATTCGCATTACTACTTACCATGCTACTTACAAAACCCGTTACATTCAGATTCAGGTCAAGCTGCGATTCCGTGGTGCTCGGTGCGACCACCATGGCTGTATCCAAAGACGGTTGATTGAACCAGGTGGCTTTATTGGGGCCTGTCGTCGTCCAATCGGAGCTCACCCGTTGTACCAGCAATGTGTTATCGGCGCCATAGTTAGCATCCTGGAAATTACCGTTGAGCAACGGTGGCGGATAAGAGTATAGATACAGGTTCGCGCTTTCGATGGTCGCAGTGGAAGGGATGCTGCTTAAGTCGAATTTCAGCAGGTTCCTGATGGTAATGGGGTCGCCGTCAATGGTCCATGCTGCAATGGGAATATCCATCGTGGCTACCGCGCTTGCATCACCATGGTAACTTACTACATTATACTCATTCGGATTATTGGCGGGCTGCAGGATAAGGGTGGTGGCTTCCGCTGATTGTTTTACAATCACACTCACCGTATCCACGCCGGTAGCGCCGCGGTCATCGGTGGCTTCCAGCTGAAATACATAAGTTCCCGCTACAGTGAATTTCACCAGCGTAGACGGCGAACCGGGGTTAACAAGGGTAGTTGCGTCGGGCCCTGAAACTTCGCTCCACAAATAAGCCACTATACGGCCGGCTGAATCCATCGCCCGGGCCGAGCCTGAAAGAACGACCGAATCGGACAATAATACTGTTTGAGATCTCCCCGCATCGACGACAGGCGGCTTATCCATGATCTCTTTTTTACAACTTGTAAAGATCAGCAGGGCTGCAAAAAACAAGGCGGCGTAGGAAGTACGAAACATGGCTCTCAGATTTTAAATTTAAGTCGAACGTACAAAGAAAGCGGTATTCCCCTGTAAATGCAAGCCCCGGGGGCACCTCTTTACAACTGTGAAGATTATAACGATAACTGAGAGGGTTAGGGCAATAACTGCGCAGATGCCAGCGTTAATTGTGGAGATCTCAGCGGCAACTGTGGAGATCATGCCTATAACTGATCCAATAACCCGCTGAATTCCAGGTGCCGCCGGACGGGAGTTATGTTTAATAAAGCCCGGACCTTTTCCACTTCTTCCCTTAATTCATAATAATGGATATGCTGCAGGATCCGGGTAAACATCTCTTCGAAAGGCATTCCGGTGTGGATGGTCACGGGACTGATGCCGTCTAAAAAACTTATCGCGGATGCCTTCTCTACCTCTCCGATCATCGTAGCCGTTTGTAACAACGCATCCTCATTTCCAAGCAATTGATAGGCAGCTGTCTTTCCATAAAGGGCAGGCAGAAAATTTCCCGCCTGTTCAAAACTCCGTAAAGCGCTGTCCGGGTCGTCGTGCAGCAGGAATAGCTGACCGGCATAATAGTTATCCGCCGGATGGCCCGCTGCTGGATTGTTCCGCACTAGATCGTCCTCTGCCAATTTCCCCGCTTGCCCGATCTTCCCTGCCTGTTCGATAGCATAGGCCAGGCCATTATCCGGCTCGCTAAAATCCAACGCAGACAATACCAGGTAGTATTGATCCCTTAATGTCAGCGAATAGGGATGAGCGTCCGACTCGAATTGCGAATCGAATATCCGGTAAGCCGCCGGGGAATTGCCCATATAATAGTTTACCATCGCCTCGAGACTGTAATACTTTTCCGGGTGGGTTATAGGGTATTGGCTGCTGCGTAACTGATCCAGGCAGCTATCCCAGTCCTTGCAGACAGACATCAGCCATTCGATAGTGGAAAAATTTGCTTCAGGAGCATTGTCGCCGGATAATATCTCTTTCACGATATAAGGCGCGGGAAATCTGTCCCTGAACACCTCTACCAGTCTGCTGCCATCGAGGCCCAGGTAATATGCCCGCTTGAGATACGGCGAAGCAAGGTCGAATTCTTTCAGGGCTTCGTACACGAGTCCCAAGCCGAAATAAGCCCGTTTATTGTTAGGCTTTATTTCGATGGATCTTGTAAAACATTGTATAGCCTTACCGTATTCACCCTTTCTATACAACGCATTTCCCAGGCTGGTATAGGCCGAGGCATAATCCGGCTGTAATGCCAGGGCTTTATTATAATCTTCGATAGCATTCCCGTATTCTTTTTTCTCACTCCAGGCTGTTCCCCGGTGGAGATACAGCTCCGCCTCATCCGGCTTCAATTCGATAGCCTTGTCGAGATACCCGATGGCTGTATCGTATGCTTTTTTCTCTATCCAGGCGATGCCGAGGTAATGGTATGGACCGGCATGACCCGGCCGCAGTTCCATAGCCCTGGTAAGATCCCCTATGGCTTTATCGGTTTTTTGCCGCTGGGTCCAGCAGATGCCCCTATTGAAATAGGCCCGGAAATAGTCCGGCCGCAAGGCTATGGCCTTTGTAAAATCTTCAATAGCAGGTTCATATGTTTTTTTGGAAAAACTCGCGACACCCCGGAAGAAGTATAGTTCCGCATAAGTGCCGTCTTCAAGAATGGCCTCGTTCAAAAGAGCCATCATTTCCTGGTATCTGCCTCTACTGTGCAATTGCTGCACTTCTTCCAGCAGCTGATCGACCCTGATCATAGATAAGTAAGGTTTAATTATCCCTAATATAAGGAATTTCCGGCAACCTCACCTCCACAACCACGCCGCCAGCTTATAATTATCCGTAAAATATTCCAGGCCCGGCGCATTTTTCGCATTGTAAATAAATACAGGCACCCTTGCCTCGTAGGAAGAACCGTGGCTGCGGTAAGTTGCCGGCAGGACCTGTGATTCTGCGGATTCCAGCTGTCCGAACACCGTAATGCTGTCCGCCAGCACCATCAGGTCGCCGATGCGGTCAGGCATCAGGTGGAACCGGCGCGCCGCTTCCTGCCGGGAAATAACTTCCTCCACTCCTTTCAGCGCCCGGATGGTATCGCTCACTTTTGCAGAATCGGCGGGATCTCTGAGATAAACATATTCCGAGCCGCCCATACCCATATGGTGTTTGAAATACCTGTCCTTCTCCGGGTTGATAGCAGCTTTCACCGGCACTCCCCGGGCTGCACAGGCTTTCTCCAGGTCCCAGCATACAGACTTATGATGCACGTTGTGATCCGCGGTTATAAGAATGGCTGCGTCGGGCGCCGCCTGGATCAGCTGGGCCAGGTAACCGTCCATCTTGTGAAGATGCTCTTTCGACTCCGCGCTCTGCGGCGGCCAGGTGTGCATGGGATAATCCGTGGTATGGATATAGATCAGGCCCAGGCCGGCGTCATGCCTGATGCTGTATAGCGCCGCCTCCATGATCCAATAGTTGATCTCACGGCTATAGATATCCGGACGTTCACCAATCCGCTGTATCCATTCAGGACTGGCGGTTTCGCGGGATACCGCCTCTCCTGCCCCGCGGCTGAGCAGTTGCACCGTCTTTGTTTTACAGGAGAAGAGGATGGATCTGACACCCATCTTCCCGGCCCTTTCAAAAATAGTGGGCGCCAGCACCAGACTGGGATCCTCCGTCAGCTCTTCCTTACCCGAAGCAGGATTGATAAAGACGTTGCCTGTGATGCCGTTGACATCGGGCGTCACGCCTGTAATGATAGAAGCGTTGTTGACGTTGGTCACCGACGGCATAAGGGAAGGCACTACTTTGTACAGTCCCTTCTTTTCCATGGATCGAAGGGTCGGCATATCGCTGTTGCGATAGTAGTCCTCTCCAAATCCATCCATCATGATGATGATAACGCGCTGTTTTTGTGCTGTCGCCTGGATAGTCAACAGAAGCGCAAGACATAGCTGGCGTATTTTCATAGGTCAAAAATGCGGCATCCAGGTTACCGGAATGTTATCCGGGCAACCCTCCATAAAAAAAATTTCCGTTTTTTTTGTTGAACTACAAATATAGTTTTATCTTTAAACTATAAACATAGTTTAATGCGATCCCTGACAAAGGCGGAAGAACAGATAATGAAAGTATTATGGCGAATGGGAAATGGGCTGTTGATGGAGATCGTCGATAGCATGCCGTCTCCCCAACCGCATAAGAACACCGTGGCGACCATTTTAAAAACCCTGGTCGACAAAGGGTTTGTAAAGATCGAGAACATTGGAAGGATCCACAGGTATCATCCTGCCCTCACCAAAGAAGAATATTCCAAATCCACCCTGGAGGGTGTTGCAAAAGGTTACTTCGAGGGTTCTTTCCCCGATGTTGTCTCATTTTTGGTGGATGAAAAAAAGTTAACCGTTAAAGAGCTGGAGGTCTTATTACAGCAATTGAAGAAAAATAAAAAATGACATGGCCGTCCTGATCGCATATATTACAAAAGCCATCATAGCCAGCGGTATATTGTTCGTCTGGTACATGGCGGCTTTGCGAAACAGGAAGTTCCATGCCTATAACAGGGTCTATCTGTTGTCGGCAGTGGTTATCAGCCTGATCCTCCCCTTTTCGGATCTCAAAAGCATTGATATAAAGGAACCGGAGAGCGCAACATTCAACAGGCTCATCTCCGTTCTAAGCCATCCGCCGGCAGGGCATCACAGCTCTTCATCGAATACCGGTATCATCCTTACCTGTACGACTGTGATCAGTCTCGTTCTGTTGACGGTGATGATCATGAAGATCCGCCGGATATACCGTATCAAAAGAGAGAACGGTTATGTCAGGCTTGGGAACATCGACTTTATCAGGACCAGCATCGGGAACGCGCCCTTTTCCTTTCTCGATAATTTATTCTGGAGAGAGGATCTATCCACAACAGATGACAGCGGCAAAAGGATCTTCCGGCATGAAATGACGCATATCAGACAACGGCACACCTATGATAAGCTGTTCATACAGACCATCGCCTGTATAGGGTGGATGAATCCTTTCTACTGGCTTATTCAGAAAGAGCTGAACGTGATACATGAGTTCATGGCCGACGAGGCCGCTGTTGAAGCGGGAGATACCGGATCTTTTGCAATGATGCTTCTCCAAAGCCATGATCATGGAAGATACCTGGACCCTTCCCATTATTTTTTTCAGTCGCCCGTATTAAGGAGATTAAATATGGTTGCATCTCCCCGCAGCAGCGCGTCAAATTTTTCACGGAAATGCCTGGTGCTGCCCGTCATTTTATCACTATTGATCCTGTTCTCGTTTAAGATGCGCCCAATAAGAAATGATGATCAGATAGTGCAGCGGATAGAAAAAGCGCCCCCCGCTTCAACGTCCCAGGCTGCTGCACGGACTTTCTATATAAGGTATCACTACTGGACGTTTATGTAGATCCTTTTACCACTATACTACACGCGGGAAGACTTTTTCCAAAAACGAATTATATGGACATCATTCTCCCAAAAAAACGATGGACTAAAAAAAGGGTCCTCACCTATTCCGGTATTCTCGCGCTGGCCGCACTCATCGGCGGCAGCTATTATTTTACATCCGGAAAGCAAACGCTGAATGTCCCGAAAGACCGGCTGTCCATCAGCACGGTAACCAGGGGGCCCTTCCAGGAAACCATTCCTCAGAACGGTACGGTCCAGCCGATGAAAAGCATTTACCTGGATGCCACCGAAGGCGGAAAAGTAGAGGCTAAATATGTTGAAGAAGGGGTCGTTTTGAAAGAGGGTGATCCCATCGTCAGGCTATCGAATAAAGCGCTTGAATTAAGCCTCGTTACACAACAGACCAACGTGTATGATCTGCTGACCCAGATCCAGATCTCACGCATTGCCGCAGAACAAAATACAAGCTCCAAGCTTAACAATCTGACGGATGTGGAGAGCGCTCTCGGCGATGCAGAGCGTATCTATTTACTGGACAAACGTCTGTATGAAAAAAAGGTCATCGGCTCCCAGGAGTACAAAAAGGCGGAACATGATTATGTCTATTACCTGAAGAAAAAAAAGATAAACGACCAGATCATGAAGCAGGACTCTACCTCCAATATCAGACAGCTGCAGCAGATCAGTCAATCCTATCAGGGATCGCAAAAAGCATTGAGCCTGCTAAAGGAAAGAGTGAACGACCTCATCGTCCGGGCTCCCGTGGACGGTCAACTGACCTCGCTGGATGCGGAAATCGGGCAGACAAAAAAAGAAGGCGATCGTTTTGGACAGATAGACGTCATGGGTAGTTTTAAAGTAAGTCTCACCGACGTGGATGACCATTACCTTCCCAGGATCTATCCGGGGCTTACGGGCACATGTATCTTTCAGGACACCACTTACAACCTGAAGATCACAAAAGTATTTACCCAGGTGACCAATGCACGCTTCCAGGTCGACATGCAATTTGTCGGGCCTACGCCTAAAGGCCTCCGGCGGGGGCAGTCACTACAGATAACCGTGGCGATCAGCGACAAGACCACGGCCGTCCTGATCCCCAGAGGCGGCTTTTATCAGCAGACAGGCGGTAATTGGATCTTCAAGGTCAGCGCGGATGGCAAAAAAGCATACAAAGTGAATATCCAGCTCGGCAGATATAATCCCGATTATTATGAAGTATTACAAGGTCTCTCACCTGGTGACAAGGTAATTACCTCCAGCTACGAGACTTATGGCAACAACGAGGTGCTGGTTTTACAGGATTGAATCACATCCACACCGCCGGATCATCCAGGCCATGGGATCACATCCACACCACTTTTTGCCGTGACTCATTCGGCTGCCCGATGATATCCTTGTACAATTCCGGTCTGCGAGCCATCCTATACCGGTGACCACCCGCCCTTTCCAGCTTGTCCGCGGTCAGCGTTGCGATGGCGATATCGTTACCCAACGTACGACACTCCGCGATGACATCTCCATATGGGTCGAGGATCATGGAGCAGCCGTTCTTCAACTGATCCCCATCCATACCGATGGGGTTGGAGAAGACTGCATAGATACCGTTGTCATAGGCCCTTGCCGGCAGCCATTTCATCAGCCAGGACCGCCCTTTCAGCCCGTCGAATTCCAGGCGTAGTGAAGTGGGGTCGGACTCCCGGCTATCCCATAATGCAGGATCCACAAAGCCGGCGCCGGGCCGCGTAGAAGGCGTGCACATGGTGACATGAGGCATAAAGATGACGTCGGCGCCTAATAAGGCAGTAGCCCGTACATTCTCGATGATGTTATTGTCATAACAGATGAGGATGCCGCATTTCCATCCGTAAAGATCGAAAACAACATACTCGTTACCGGGAGTGATATGCGGATTGATAAAAGGGTGCATCTTCCGGTATTTGGCCACGAGTCCGTGCTTGTCCACGCAGACGTAAGGCTTGTAGATCTTCCCATCTTCGCCTCTTTCAAAAAGCCCCGCCAGCACCACGATGTTTGATTGCCGTGCAATGTCGATGAGCTTCTGTACGCTGGGGCCGTCAGGTACAGGCTCGGCCAGGTCCCACAGCTCTTCTTTTGACAGGTGACGGATGTGGCTATAGCCCGTAATGCTGCATTCGTGAAAGGCGACTACGTCGGCGCCCATGCCCGCTGCCTTTGCTGATAGCTCTCCGATGACGTTGAGGTTATATTGCTTGTCCCCGCTGTGGTTCTCGAATTGAGCGGTAGCGATCTTTATATTTTTCATGTATGTTTATAATTTAATTCCCTGTTTCAAAAAGTCTGATGATCTCCGCATGACCCGAAGCCTGAGCCAATTGTCGTAAAGGCATTCCATCCGGATCGCAGGCATGGCGCAGCCCCGGAAATCTCTCCAGCCACCTGGCCACCCATGGTGCATCACCCTGCCATATGGCATGAGCCATATCATCCAGCTCGATGCCCAGGAAACCATTCTTTTTCCGCAGGTACTCGATGGCCCATCCCGCCGGCGTAGCGCCGAACTGGCCGTCCATGCTGTTGATGTCTGCACCCCGATCGATCAATAGCTCCGCCACCCGACGATGGCCATGCAGCGTTGCATAATGCAGCGCCGTAGCGCCAGTGCTATCTTTTATATGCACCAGCTGGACTTTCTCGTCAAGCATCGTCTTCACCCGCTGCAGGTCGCCCTGTTTGACAGCCTCCATCAATTCTTCGAGATCATTCATACACTTTACTTTTTTTACAACGCATGCAGAACAATGTAAAAAAGCCTTTGACGTTGTAAAATTATCGATAAAGTACACCCCAAACATTAAAACTTTTCAACAGATGAGATACCTGCTGGCCCTGTCGTCAGGTCTGATCCTGCTGTCCTTGTCGTGCAGGCTTCAGCCGCAACAGACCCTTATCCCTTCCTCCCGGGACTCGTTGATCAAACCTTATCTTGAAGCGCTCGCCACCGGTGAGAAATATGATACGACCGAAACAGGCAATCGCGTATTGAGGGCCTACTTATGCAATGACACGGCTTATTTAAGAAAGCTTTCCGGCAATATCGTCTGGAAAAAACAAGTAGATAAAGCCAATTCGATAATCGACAGCTGTGTTCATTTACCAGTGCTGGCGGATATGCACGTTGATGAAGCATACCGGTTCGTTTATCAATTTTCCTTCAATCCCGATAAATTCAATATTACAGTCTGGAGGCGAAAAGACAGTTCATATCTTCACTTTATCAAATATTACAGCTGGTACGATGCCAGCTTCGTTTGTAAGATCGAAAAGGAATATACGAAACCGTTGACAAAACAGCAATGGGATGAATTGATCCACACACTGCAGAGCGCTGATTTTTGGGGACTAAAATTTGACAATGACATCCACGGGTTAGACGGCAGTATTCTTATTGCATCCGGCTATATAGCACCCTATTCGACTCCCTATGTTCATCATCCTGCCCGGTATACGAACGTATATAGATGGTGCGGCAATTCCTTGCCGATTGGTAGTGCATACAGCCTGGTCGAAAAATTCTCCGCAGAAAAAGAACATTAGATCAATTAAACCTCGCCAATAGCGTCGTCATCTCGTCTTCCGCATGCGTCGCATCGTACAAATGCTTATAGTCGATGACTGCCGGAGGATAAAGCAGGTCCACCTGTGAGGTGTTGATATCGTAAGGGCCCGCACAGGCAGGGAAAGAAGATCCATTGGCGCTTTTCATTTTATAAAAGTAAAAGCGTTTTTTATCCTTTTGTACGTAGATATATTTCATGGTGACGAGCTCGATGGCGGCAGGCGGCTCCAATTCCGTCTCCATTGCCTTTTCATATATTTCACTTTCGGCGAATAGCTGCTGCGTCAGGTAAGCATGCGGGAAAAGCTGCTGTTTTCCGGCTTGCAGCAGTATCCGGTAAAGATCCAGGCGCGTACTTTTGTCGGCGGCAAGCGATTGAATGTCCTCCTCCGTATGCTGTCCATTCCGGAAAAGCCCGGCAAAAGCCTTCACCCTGAGGTCATGGAAGTCTGTCTCAAAATATTCTCTTAAGGCAGCATTGCTCGCAGAGCTGTTGAGCAAACCCAGCAGGTTGACCGTAGGTCCGTCATAATCCCGTACCTCTCCCTCATCCGTCGACAATACCGCCGTCCGGCGATGAGCAAATTGTATGATGACGGACTCATAGGGTGCCAGTTTCTTTACAGCCAGCCTTCTGTCATTGACAAGTACGTTCACTGCATCGATCACAAAAGGGCCGGATACGCTGTCAGCGAGCATATAAAGCAATTCCGGCATCACCCGTGTCGCCAGCGCCTCGTTCATACGCAGGGATATAAAGAACGTCGGGTCCAATGTCTCCCGGGGCGCACGCAGTATAAGGTTCGCTGCTTCCGCGCAATGTTCCTCTCCGGCAAACATGCACATAAGCACCAGCAGATGGGATTTCACATAGTTGCTGAAGCCGGGACCATTTTTATATTGTTCGGCTGCCCAACGGAAAGTGCCTTTGTCGACCAGATTGACAATAGCGTTGTTGATACGGGCATTCAATTTAAAAGTATCGATCCTGCTTGCAGGCTTTTTCAAACAACAAGCGTATAGCAGCGGCAAATCCTCTTTTACAAAAGGGGCTCTGGGCAGGTATGCCAGGGCCGCGGCAGCCGCCTGTTTGTCCGCACCAAACAGCGCATCCAGCAGTAGTTTGGCCTTCGACTCGAAAACATGGGTTTTTGCCACCGGATTGGTAAAGCGGAATTCTTCGAAGAAATGGTCGGTATTTTGAGAGACTACATCCTCCGGCATGGCATTGACATGGAGAATATATATGCTGTCGCCGTAGAGCAGCAGCCTTCTCCGCTGACAAATCCTGCTGTAACGGCCCAATGTCAGGAATTCCCATCCTTTTGCATCCCCGTTGGTAACGGGCTTCTTATAAAAGAGCGAGTCTTCCTTTCCCATATGCGCGGCGATCCTGTCCGACCAGAAAGCCGTATCCGAAAGACTCCAATAGTAAGGGTTCAGCGGATAGCTATTGATATTGTAAGTATTACAGCGGATGCTGTCAAAGCTGACATAAAAAGAATAGACCCCGGGCTCACGCGAGGTCTTCGGGGCCAGGGGAGCCGGTGTCCAGGTGATGGCCGTGGGATCCGACAGCCCCGAGCTTCGCCAGGGCCGGCTGATGAGGGGCAGGGCTGCCAGCGAATTATAGATATCCAGCAACTTTTTCGAATAGCCCGCAGAACTCCTGGGAGGACAATCCACCGAGATCATATACCACCGGTTGCCCCTGCCGACGAAACGATAGGCAGCCCACCGGTCGCTGTTCTTCCTGCTTCCTATCAGGTCAAAGACCATATACCCCTTGATGTCCATCAGGTAAGCTGTATCCCGAATGATCCGGACGAGGCCCTTGCCAAGATTTTTTCTCAGATAGGCCACAAAGGTTTTTTCATCTTTGATAACATAGCCGGGCGCTACACTCTGGACCCCAAAAGTATAATAAGTGTTTTCCCTGGTGTCTACACAATGGTAGAGAGACTGGTAAATTTCTCCCGCACTGTCGAAATGGGACGGCTCCTTATACACTTTATTTGCTGGAACGGGAAGGCGTATACGAAATGCCAGTGTTGGATCCGTAAATGTATACAGGGAATCATTTAGGGGTTGGGCCGAAAGATAAGCAGGCAGTATAAAAAATGCCGGCAGCAGAAGGCGACGAAGGTTTTTCATAGTATTCAGATTGAAAACGGGTCGAACCTTCAAACGCCCGAACCAGCGGTTTTATTTCGCTTTTATCTCTTCGATCTGCATCACATGCCGGGCAGTGTGCGCTCCTTCCAGCAAAAGGAATTGATAAAGATTGATCGTCCCCGTAGCCTGGTGGAACGTATGGCGATTCTTCAGCTCATCCTCCGTCTCTTTTGCATAAGCAATGAGCTTGTCCCGCTGCCGGATAAAATGATCCAGGGCCACACTTGCATTGGCAAACCTTCCCGCCGACTGCAGGGAGGGCACAGTCTGGAGCCGCCGGCTCCTGTCCGTCATGATGACCATCATCTGTTTGACCCTTACCCTCACTTCCACCGCCCTTTCAGGTGTCGCCGGCAGCAGGAGCAGGTCGTCCAGGATCTTCCAGGTTCGATCTCCCGCCAGCGCGAGATGCCCGATACATTCGGCGATGTTCCATTCAAATGGTCCCCTGCGGGCTTCCATCTCTGTCCTGGAAAGGCCGGCCACACTGTCCTGCAGCAGCCGTTTTGTAAATTCCAGGTACTCGCTGGCAAACTCTCTCTCATCCCGGGTGAGGGACATCTGTACCGCATTCCGGCTGCTGCTAAGAAATACAATTTCCATTTTTAAAAGTTTTTGGCGCTACATCAATGACTCCTGGCAAGACATCTTTAGGACATTTTATGTCAATATTTTTTGACACATCATCCCCTCAATACTTTGAAAAGCCGTTCTATGTCCTCTTCATCGTTATACAAGTGAGGGGCAATTCGCATACTACTGCCTCTAAAACTGATATGTATATTATTTTCGACTAATTTCTTTCTCAACCCATCGATCTTGTCCCCGGCGAAACGGATGCCGGTCATATGCCCTGCCCGGTTTTCCCGCGCCGGCACCGGCCATCCCTGCTTCTGTGCACCGGCAACCGTCAACCCCTGCTTCTGTGCGTCGGCGACCGTCAACCCCAGCTCTCCGGCCCGGACGGCAATGGCATCCGTCAGAACCGATAAGGTCTCCTGGATGGACGATACACCCCATGCCGTTATCTGGGCAAGCGCCGCTGTCGCCATGGGGATATGGATAAAGCTCGCAAACTCACCCGCATCGAACCTTCTCGCGCCCGGCCTATAGGCATCCGTGTATCCCAGTCTGGTAAAATCATCACTACCCGCCTTTACCATCCAGGAAAACTCGATGGGTTTTCCGTCCTGCAGGTATTGCGGATCCGCATACAAATACCCGAGGTTATAAGGTCCCATCAGCCATTTGTATCCCACGGTCACCAGGAAATCGGGCTGTATCTTACCGACATCCAGCGGATAGGCGCCCAGGGACTGGCTTGCATCGATCACCAGCCGGGCATTTACTTCCTTTACCTTTCTGCTGACCCGCTCCAGCTGGATGAGGCTGCCATCCGTCCAGTGACAGTTGGAGATGGCCACCAGCCCTGTGCTTGTATCGATGGTCTTTAACACAGCCTCCGTCCAGGATTCATCTCCTTCTTTTTTGACAGTGATCAAAGCGGCCCCCGACTCCCTGGACAATTCTCTCCAGGCATATAGATTGGAAGGAAACTCCTGGTCCAATACCACGATCTTCTGGGAGGGGCTTAGTTTTATATTGTTCTTCGCGATGGCTATGCCATAGCTGACGGAAGGTATCAGCGCGACATGATCCTTATCAGCTCCTATCAATCCCGCAAACAGCGACCGCAGCTCCTCTGCCGGTCCGAACCACTGGTCTGCGCTGATAGACCACGGATGCCGGCGTTGCCTGATAGCCTGAACTCCTGCCTCTTCCACCGACGTCATCAGCGGCGACATATTCGCGCAATTCAGGTAAGTGATGTTTTCAGGTATGGAAAAAAGTGCTCTTTGATTGGGGATTATCATGGGACATCTAAGTTAGTCATATCGCCTGTTTAAAAAAGGGGGGTAATGCGCCAATTTTATAGGCGAACGCCCAAACGACATCTTCCAAAACAGGCTGCATCAGCCTTACAGAGCTGCTCAACGTCATGCCCGAATTTAAAAGAGCTGATACCAGCCATTCAATCAAAAAAGATCCGCCCTTCTGCTGCCCATCCGGAAAAAAGCGGAGGATGCCGATATCCTTCCCCTGGTAAAAAAAAATTGGGTCTGTAAAGATCTGACTTTGGGCTGACGACGATACAACATGTTCTGGACATATTTCGGGGGTGTTCTGGACAAATTAGAACGAACCGGAGGTGCGCGCAATTTTATGTTACAATGACTGTATCACAAGCGTACAGTCTGTGGGGCGAGTCGCGCCCCATCTCCCTGATTAATAAACAGATACAAACCCGGCACCTTTTTTTCCTATAGAAAGATCGTAATCACTGTTACCATGCTTAAGAACTATCTAAAAACCGCCTGGCGCAACGTAAAAAAGAACAAAGGTTTCTTTGCCCTCAATTTTCTCGGTCTCTATGTCAGCATTGTCGCCTGCACATTGATAGCCCTGATCATTTTACATGAGCTCAGCTTTGATAAACCCACGGACAAGGGAATGCATTTGTACCGGGTAGTAGTTCATGGAAGCACTCCCACGGGCGAGGTGTACAGCGCTACCACGCAGTATCCACTGGCCACTGCCATGCGGACAGCGATGCCGGAAGAAAAGCTCATCTCCCAGATACATTCCCAGGCAAAAGATATCGTGACGGTCGGTGATAAAAAATTCACTGAATTCAATATCATTTTTGCCGACTCCGTATTTCCCCGGATGTTCCCCATGCAGGCAAAAGCCGGTAGTTTGCAACGGGCCCTGGCAGAACCCGGTTTTGCCGTTCTTACGGAAAAGACGGCTCACCGCTATTTTGGGAATGCGGACCCCATTGGCCGGCGGATAAAGGTTGCCAATCTCATCGATCTGCAGGTAGCCGCCGTAGTAGCCGACCCGCCCTCCAATACACACCTGCCCTATAATCTGCTGGTCCCCTATCGCAACATGAACAAGGCGCTCATCGGAGGCTTTCCCATCGACTCCTGGTCGGTGACAGCCGATGGCTTTGCCTACATCGGGTTATCCAGTGAAAATAAGGTACGGCAGGTAGAAGCCCAGCTCGCATCCATTGCCGCGGATCATGCAGAAAAAGACCGCAAGAGAGGTAAGATGCATTATTCTCTTCAGCCCGTGCAGGATATTCATTTTAATCAACTATACGCAGGCAGCAATGTCGCCTATACCATCAATTATAAATACCTGACCCTCATCGGGGCCATCGGCTTATTCCTCATCCTGGCCGCCTGTATCAATTATACCAATCTTTCCACCGCTCTTGCTATTAAAAAGTCCCGGGAGGTCGGCGTACGAAAGACCATGGGCGCCACCCGGGGCCAGCTGATGAAACAATTTTTCTCGGAGACATTTTTCCTCACGGGCGTCGTCATCATGGCAGCGGCATTTTCCATTTCCTTGCTGCTGCCCAGCCTCAATTCTTTTTTGGATAAGGACATACCGCTGCATTGGTTTACGTTGCAGAGCGGTGCGTTCCTGGTTCTTATCTGGATCGCCGTCTCCCTGCTCTCAGGGCTTTATCCAGCCTTTGTGCTGTCCGGCTTTAATCCTATCACGGCCCTGAAGAATAAGATCTCTGCGCCCAAAGCATCTGCTGTCACGTTGAGAAGAGGGCTGGTGGCCTTCCAGTTCCTCACTGCGCAAATACTCATCATCTGCGCCATCGTCGTCGCCAAACAAATGGCCTTTATCCAGTCCAGGCCGCTGGGCTTCAATAAAGAAAAGGTATTGGATATGGGGCTGGCCGACAACAATTATCAACGGCAGCGTTCGCTGGTCGAGCGCCTCTCCACCCTATCCAGCATCAGCAGCACCAGCCTCTCCCTCGGAGCGCCTATCACCAACAACCATTTCGGTTCCGAATACAATCTGAGAGAGAAATATAAGACACAGCCATTGTCCGTGAATATCATTACCGCCGACCGCAGCTACCTGAAGACCTACGGATTGCACATGCTGACAGGGAGATGGTTTGATGAAAAGGACGAAAGCCTCACCGCTCCCGCAATCCCGGACTCCCTGCGAAGGTATTCCGTGGTGCTGAACGAAGCGGCCATCCGCCGCCTGGGATTTGCTTCGCCACAGGAAGCATTGGGCAAATACGTCACCTTCGGGCTCAATGACCTTTCAGCGCCGATCATCGGTGTGGTAAAGGATTATAATGTAGCCTCCCTGCGTGAAAACGTCAGCCCCGTGCTGATCGTACAATACCCAAACCTCTATTACAATATAGGGATCAAATTCACAGGCGACTATTCCACCGCCACGCTTGCCGCCGTGGAGAAGATCTGGAATTCCGTATATCCCGAGCAGATCTTCGAAACGGACTTCCTGGATCAACATGTAGCCAGTTTGTATAAGGACGACCGGCGGACACAGCAGCTGTTCTATATCTTCACCCTGCTGTCGATTGCCATCAACGTACTGGGGCTCATCGGTCTGCTGTCATTTATGATCGAGCAGAAGACAAAGGAGATCGGCATCCGGAAAGTGCTGGGCGCGACCATCGGGGACATTTCCCTTATCCTGTCCAGGGATTTCTTACGCCTGATCGTAGTTGCCTTTCTTATTGCCGCACCCATTGCAGGATACCTGATGAACAAGTGGCTGCAGGACTTTGCTTACCGCACCAGCCTGAGCTGGTGGGTATTTGCCGTAGCCGTTCTTTCCATCCTCGTCGTCACCTGTTTGGCCGTGGGATTCCAGACCATCAAGGCTGCCGTGGCTAATCCCGTAAAGAGTTTGAGAACAGAGTGATCAAACTCTTTGGCCGAAGGCCCATCATTAGCTGTTTTGCGGGGAAGGCTACCTTTCGGTAAAGGCCGGACCCGCAAAACAAAGAGTTTGAGAACAGAGTGATCAAACTTGGCTTAGGCCAGACGAATACACACTCCGCCGACAGTGCGATCACCAAGGGCCGGTACCAGACATCCGAAGGGCATATAGAGTTCAGGATCGCAAGGACCCTTTAGAAGATGAAACGCACGTAAAACTATCCTAAAGACATTGCATATTGCTTTCGAATATTTCGACGATATGCTTCGAGCTGAAATTAGCCGTACATGTTAGTGTATGCAAAGCACCCGTCTGCGTGTTATTACAGCAAACCGTATTATAATCCGCTGTTTCGCAATACGCCATTGCGCCGATGTAAGCCGTAGAGCATCCCACAGAGAACGTATAACTACCGCTGAAGTCCAATTCGTAATTTGTCACGGAACCCCCTGGAGGAATGCTCAGGGAAGTGTAGGTATAGGGCCCCACCTTCGCATAGGTGATCGTTTTCGTAGTGCTGTGGTTGTAGATGATCACCGCAACCACCGCCTTGTGGGAAGAATGCTTGTGCTTGTTCATCGTGAAGCTTCCAAGGATCAAAAAAAGGGATACGAGCCCAATGCCTGTGAATAAAAAAATATTTTTCATGACAGTGATGTTTCTAAAAAAATACACCAATTCCTGGCCCCAAAACTATCAAAAAGGGAGCCTTACGGGATTCGTCATGAACGCACCGGCATAAAGCGCTGCCTATCCACAGGATAGCTGTCATATTTTTGATACAGCCGCAGGAATTGCGCAGGGTCCACCGGGTCACTGTTCAATATTTCCCCCAATCCCCTGAAAAAACCTTCCCTGCTCTGTCCCGGATTGAACAGCAGATGGATCACGGCATCCTCATCCGAGTCATTGCGAAATCCATGCGGCGTATATCGTGGGGCATATACGATGGCTCCTTCCTGCGCATGTATCGCCCTCTCACCCAGATCGATGGTCATTTTTCCCTTACGGACTATAAAGATCTCGTCCGTATACCGGTGATAGTGCAATTGAGCGCCCACCACCCCCGGTGCAAGCTCGATCTCATACAGGCCCAGCTGATCCTTTGTCAGGTCGCTGGTGATCTTTAACGTCACCCTTCCGCCGTTAAACGTAATATTTTCTCCTTCGCCGGGAAGTATAATGACAGACCGGTCCTCCAGCACATCGTTCAGTGCATCCTGTTGCTGCATAATTAATTTTTTCCAAAAGTAGAACCTCTCGTGACCGAAAACATTTACAAATGTTGAGAGAGTGGGACATTTCTCTACAACTCACTGCGTATCCTGCTCAGCTGCGTAGGCGTCACACCCAGGTAAGAGGCGATCTCATGCTGTTTTAACCGTGTCTCCAGCTTCGGGTAGCTTTTTAGAAAATTGAGATATCTTGTTTTCGCTGTATCGAGCCGGAATGAGACCTCCAGCGGCTCTTTTTCGATGATCCAATGCAGCTCCATGTAGCGGATATAGAAGCCCGCTATTTCGGGAAACCTTTCCGTGAGCTTTTTGAACTCCGAAAAGTTGTATTCTATTACAACACCCGGTTCAAGCGCCTTGATCGTAAACATACTGGGTGCATTCATCAGCAGCGCGCTGGTGGACGCTACGAAATATCCTTCAGGAAAAAATCTTTTGATAACGGTGTCGCCGTTCTCAGCGCTGAAATATTGTGAGAAAAGACCTTTTGATACAAAGGCGACTGTCCTGGGCACCTGCCCCTCCTGGAGAAAAAAGTCACCACGGTCATATGTGCGTTGTCTCAAAATGCCTTCCCAGGCCTCCCGGCCCTCTTCAGACAATTTGCCGTACGTGCTGACTTTGTCCCAGAATTCCTGCATATCTGTTAAAGATACGACTACTTCGCTTTCCGGATGTCAAAGGTCAACTCCTTACCGGGTATTATATTATCAGGTCTATCCCAACATTTTCGGCAATCGGTAGATGAAAGAATATTTG
>Ga0105240_10002213_pt1 | contig 31698 bp, 30 predicted proteins | sample KBSC54metaG_FD_80426 | JGI IMG/M metagenome (GOLD analysis project Ga0105240, IMG submission 80426) | Corn rhizosphere microbial communities from Kellogg Biological Station, Michigan, USA - KBS C5-4 metaG | ecosystem: Host-associated > Plants > Roots > Rhizosphere > Soil | place: Michigan, USA... | reverse complement strand
GGCTTTGCCTTGCTGAAGTCGTCGGCCTGCGGCGGCGTCTGCACCTGCTTCAGCTCGGCCTGCTTCTGCGCGTAGGCAGCAAGCGCGGCCTTATAGGCCTGGTCGGTTCCGGCCCACAGAGCGGAACGAAGCGCGGTTGGATCGTCGTCGATGGCAGCCAGCTGAATGGCTCCGTCGCCGCGGGGACCGGAGTTGTCGGTCTTGTAGTCGCCAACACGGACGCTGATACGGGCAATGCGGGCATGGCCGCGATGGGAGCCTTCACTCGAGCCGAAGACTGCGCGCGTCTCGAAATCCTGCACATCTTCGATCCGGTATTCGATGAAGTAAGGTTTCTCGAAGCCGGGTAGCTGAAGATGCGTCATGCTGCGATCGAGTTCTTCGAGCATGGCTTTGAGGACCTGATCCTTTTCGGCGTCGGCGCGGGTGGCCTGCGCTGATGCGTGCTGCGGCGCAATGCCGGCGAGCAAAAGAAGTCCCGCCGCGATGAATGCTGAGATGTGGCGAGCGAACTTCATTGGCCCTCCTTCGTTGCCGGCGTGGATGCCGCGCCGGGGATCGGAAGGATCGGCGGACGCTGTGTGCCTTGCTGCTGACGCTGCGTTTCGATTTCGCTGACGAGCATGGCGGGAGCGACGGCGCTGACGGGGACGGTGCCGGATTCGGCGCCGCATTCGCCATTGAAGACTTCGCTCTTGTCGCTGGTGGCGAGGATGCGCTTCATTGCGGCGAGCGGAGTGCCGACGATGCTGACGCCGCGCACAAGTTCATCCGGGCGGCCGTCGACGTAGACACGCCAGACGACGAGCGGGATGACCTGGAAGGCTTGCGGAGCGCTGCGCGTGGTGACGGCGAACCCCGAAGAGATGTCTTCGAAGTAGAGACCGTAAGGCTTGCCCTGCTTTTTGGCCTCTTCGATCAGTTGTCTCCGGAGATCGGTTTCGGGCTCGGTCTTCGTTGAGGTGACGATCAGATTGCCCTGGCGGCCGGTGGGCATGCGTCCGGTCTGCGCGCGGCCGTGGCCGTTGGACTCGGCGAAGCTGGCGATGGGCAGGCGCGACATGAGGAAGGTTTTGAGTACGCCGTTCTGGATGAGGTCGACGCGGCGGGCCTTCTGGCCTTCGTCGTCGAAGGCGTAGGTGCCGCTGAGCCAGGTTTTGTTGAAGGTGCTGACTGTCGGGTCGTCGGAGACCGAGAGGAACGGCGGCAGTACTGCTTTGTTCAGCTCCTTCGTAAAGGTCTGGCCCTCTTCGTCGCCGCGCTGCCGCTGCCCTTCAAGACGGTGGCCAAGGACTTCGTGGAAGAAGACGGCGGATGCGCGTCCGGAGAGAATCGCCGGGCCATCGAACGGCTCCGTTACTGGAGCCTTGCGCAGAGATTCGAGGCTTTTGCCGAGCTCGCGGACGCCTGCTTCCATCTGCGACTGCGAGGGAAGGCCGTCGGCGGTTTCGGCTTCGAAGGTCTGTCCGCGGAAGAGGTCCATGCCGTCCTCAGCACGCGTGACGGCGAAGACGACGACCCGCGCTTGTTGGTGCGGGGCGACGATGCGCGAGCCCTCAGAGGAGGCGTAGTAATCGGTCTGGCTCTGGACGGTCAGCATGGCGATGTTCTGATACACGTCAGGGAATTCGCGGAAGACAAGGCTCAGCGACTTGATACGCTGCTCCCACGCCGCGCGGTCGACCCCGATGGACGGCGCTGGAGCGGAAACCGAAACTTGCGGCGGTTCCTTGCTGAAATCGGGCGATGAATCTTCTTCTTTCGCGCGGACCTGGGCCTCGGTCTTGACGCGGAGGAAGTTGTCCAGCGCCGAGCCGTAGCCCGCGTTCGTAGCCAGCCAGAGGGTGCGCGAGAGCGCCGCGCGGTCGTCCCCGAGGGGCATCTGAAGGCTGTTCACGGCTGAGGCGCGGTGGTTGCCGTGGGTGTTGTCGAGCTTTGGGTCGCCGATGCGAACTTGCACGTCGGCCACACGCACGTGGCTGGTGTTGCTGTCGGCCAGTGCCCCATATTGCGCGCGAATACTGACGGAGTTGTTATCAATGATCGAGTAGCTGATGAAGTAAGGAGGCAGGGCCTTGTCCGGCTCTTTCTGATTGGAGCCCGGTTTGCCCAGGGAGGTGAACGCGCGCTGCAGCTCGCCCGTCATCGCGTCGAGCAGCACCGGGGAGCTGGGGCCGGCGTCCTTCGCTGTGGCGGGAAGCTTCCCGGCGCGTTGTGCAGGAGACGACAAGCCGGCGCATAGCAGCGCGGCGGCAAACAGAGCGAGTGGCCCATGCACTCCGCGACCGCAGACGAGGCTATGACGAGGGCTCCCGGAACGAGGGCAAAACTTCTCAGCGATGAACATCGGTAAACTTGATTGTCTCAAATTCCTGATTCTCCCGAGGGAAAACTGATGCCTTTCCTGCGCCCCTTTCTGATCGCTGGTACCCTCGCCGCGCTATTCGCCTCCAGCGGAGTATGGCGTGCCGATGCGCAGACAGGACCTGGAGCGCAGGCAAAACAAGGGCAAAGGAGTCCGGCTGAGGCATCCGCGGCGCGGCAGGTGTCCGGACCCCACTCGGACCAGGCATACTCGCTGCCGTCAGACAAACTCGCGGAAGCCAAAGCGCTGAACCGGATTCGGGTATCGGTGGCAATTGCCGGGTCTGTGTGGGACCTCATCGTGCTCTGGCTTCTGCTGGCAACAGGTGCGGCTACGCGGTTAGACGTGTGGACGCGGGAAACGCTCAGCCCGCGATGGGTGCAGGGAATCGGCTTTTTCGCGATCGTGCTGGTCATACTGGCGGTCGCTGATCTGCCGCTTGGCATGGTCGCTCACACGGCCAGCCTCAAGTATCACGTCAGCGTGCAGCCGTGGGGGGCCTGGTTCCTGGACAACGCGAAGGGCCTCGGGGTCTCGCTGGCGATCGGAGCGCCGGTGGCGTTGTTTTTGAACTGGGTGGTCCGGCGATCGCCTCGGCGCTACTGGATCTGGATCTGGGTGATCTCGCTGCCGCTGATTCTGGTATCGGTTTTCCTGGCGCCCCTCGTACTCGATCCGATCTTTAACAAGTTCTCGCCTCTCGAGGCGTCCCATCCGGCGCTGGTTTCGAAACTCGAAGAAGTCGTGGCCCGCACGGGAACCCGCATCCCGCCGGAACGGATGTTCCTGATGAAGGCCAGCGAGAAGAGCAATGGAATCAACGCCTATGTCACCGGAATCGGATCGAGCAAGCGCTTTGTGATGTGGGATACGACGATGGACCGGATGCCGGACGACGAGATTATGTTCATCTTCGGCCACGAGAGCGGCCACTACGTGCTGAACCATATTCCGAAGGGACTGGCCTTCATGATGGTGGGACTCCTGTTCATGTACTGGGCCTGCGCCCACATTGCCGAATGGATGGTGAGGCGCTCCGGTGAGCGTTGGAAAGTGAGCTCCATGTCGAGCCGGACCGGCTTTCTGGTGCTCTTCTTCGCCTTCTCCATTGGCAACTTCGTAGCGACGCCCGTCGCCAACACCGTCAGCCGTCATTTCGAGCACGAGGCCGACGTCTACGGACAGGAGGCGATCCACGGGCTTGTGACCGATCCACAGAAGACGGCGGTGTCGGCCTTCAACCATATGGGAGAGGCCTGGCTGGAAGATCCCGCGCCGAACCGGTTTGTGGAGTTCTGGATGGACACCCATCCGTCGGTGCAGGAGCGGGCGGAGTTCGCGGAGCATTATGACCCGTGGGCGAATGGGGGCAGGGGGGCATTCTTCACGAAATGAGAAAGCAATGCGCTCAGCTGGATAGAGACCAGACTTCATTTCGGCCCGTCATCGCGCCGAAACCCGGAATCCCATAAAATAGATACAGAATGGTTGCGGCTTCCCTTGTTCCACCCATCTTCGCTAAGGCTGCGGGCTCGGTGCTCGTGGCGGGGGCTGGAGCTGTCGCGGTAATCATCTGGCGACTGCGGGAGACCCGAACCGCTGTTTCGCTACGCAAAATCATCATTCCGCCGTTGGGGATGGCGACGGGTTTCTCGATGTTCCTTGATTCCGCTTTCCGCGTGCCGTGGACGTGGGCACTGAGCGCGTTTCTGACCGGAGCACTGATTCTCGCCTGGCCTCTGCTCCTGACGACGCGCCTCGAGCGCCAGGGCGAGACCGTCCGCATGAAGCGGTCGAGCGCTTTTCTGCTCGTCATCCTGGTGCTGGCTGCGATCCGCTTCTTCGCGCGCGGCTACTTCGATCACATCCTGACGGCGCAGCAGACGGCGGGGATCTTCTTTATTCTTGCTTTCGGCATGATTTTGATCTGGCGCGCCAAGATGCTGGTGGACTACCGGCGGCTTACCACGGGTTTCGAGACCAGCGCCGCGTGAACCGATTCTCCCCAAAGATCTGGAGTCCTGAACGATGCAATTCCTGACCCTTTCGCGCCGCCGCACCGATGCCTTCCCGCCTGAGGCATTCACGGCTGACCTCATCGCGCAGGAGGCCCAGCGCGTCAAGGAGATGTACGCTGCCGGACTGCTGCGCCAAGTATGGAAGCGCGGCGACACCCCGGGCGCGGCCATCATATGGGAGGCGGGCAGCGAGGCTGAGGTCCGCGAAGCTGTCGCGACTTTGCCCATAGCCAGGGCCGGAATGCTCGAGCTCAGCGCGATTCTGCCGCTTGAACCTTACGCGGGCTTTGGCCCATCAAAATAACGCCCGCTGCCAGACTGCATCACAAAGAGCCGCCTTTTCCTCATCGAACGGCGAGCCTCAGCAGGTCGTACACTGTAGCTTCGTTGTTTTCTGCTCGAAAGGAGCTCTCTTTTTATGGGTTATCCCGCGAACTACCGCTACACCAAAGAACATGAGTGGATCTCGCTGGACGGGAAGATCGGGACCATCGGCATTACGGATTACGCGCAGAACTCCCTGGGCGACATCGTCTACGTCGATGTTCCGAAAGTCGGCGACTCCGTAACCGCGAACAATTCCTTTGGCTCAGTCGAAAGCGTCAAGGCCGTCAGCGATCTGTTCTCCCCGGTGACCGGGACTGTAACCGCGATCAACGAGGAACTGAAGACCTCGCCGGACAAGATCAACAAGGCTCCGCACGACACCTGGATCATCAAGGTGGAACTCGCCGACACGGCTGACTTTGAGAAGCTGCTGGATGCCGCGGCTTACGACAAGTTCGTGTCCGAAGAAACAGGCTCGTAGCGCCGGTGCTCATGGCTATTAGCTTTGAGCTCTTAGCTGCATGCAGTAAATCCAACTTTGTATCGAGCTTTTGCTAAAAGCTAACGGCTAATAGCTAAAGCCAGGAGCTGAAAGCTCAATGCGTTACTTACCGAAATCTCCCGCTGAGCGCGAGCAGATGCTGAAAGCCATCGGCGCGCAGGCAATTGACGATCTGTTCGCCATCATTCCGGCTGAGTACAGGCTCACGCGCGATCTCGATGTCCCGCGCCAGCAGGGCGAGAGCGAGATCGTTTCCTACTTCAAAGCCGCGGGCCAGAAGAATGCGACCGACTACGCCAGCTTTCTGGGCGCGGGCTGCTATCGCCACTACCGGCCGGTGGTGATCGATTCGCTTGTGCAGCGCGGCGAGTTCCTCACGAGCTACACGCCGTATCAGGCTGAGATCACGCAGGGCACGCTGCAGGCGATCTTTGAATTCCAGACCATGATCGCCGAGCTCACCGGCATGGACGTGGCCAACGCCAGCATGTACGACGGATCAACGGGAGCGGCTGAAGCGGTGTTGATGGCCATGCGTGTCACGGGCCGGCAGAAAGCCGTGGTCGCGACGACGGTGCATCCGGAGTATCGCGAAGTGCTCGCGACGTATCTTCGTTATCGCGATCTGCCGACCGCGGAGATCGGCTATGTGGCCGAGACCGGCCGCGTGGATCTCGAAGCGCTTGCCTCCTCGGTAACGGAAGAGACGGCGGCTGTTCTTGTGCAAAGTCCGAACTTCTTTGGCGTGATTGAGGACATTCCGGCCATCGCCGAGATCGCCCACAAGAAAGGCGCGCTGCTGATCGTATCGATTGCCGAAGCGGTGTCGCTGGGTATCGTGCGGCCTCCGGTTGAAGCGGACATCGTGAGTATGGAGGCGCAGTCGTTTGGCGTTGCGCTGAGCTACGGCGGGCCGTTCTGTGGAGTGATCGCTGCGAAGGAACAGTACCTGCGGCAAATGCCGGGGAGGCTTGCGGGACAGACCGTCGATGGAGACGGCAACCGGGGATTTGTGCTGACGCTCTCAACCCGCGAGCAGCACATCCGCCGCGAGAAGGCGACCTCGAACATTTGCACCAATCAGGCGCTGGTCGCGCTGATGGCGACGATCTTCCTGACGGTGTATGGCAAGGAAGGCGTCCGCGAATTGGCGGAGCACAATCTGGCGAAGGCCGCATATGCCGCGAAGACGCTGAGCGCGCAGACGGGCGCGAAGCTGCTGTTCAAGGATTCTCCGCGCTTCCATGAGTTCGTGCTGCAGACGCAGGAGCCGGCGGAGCAGTGGACGCAACGTCTGCTCGACGAAAAGATCGTTGGCGGGCTGGATCTGGGCCGCTGGTATCCAGAGCTGAAGAATGCGACGTTGTGGTGCACGACGGAAGTGATTGCAAGAGAAACAATCGACCACGCTGCGAAGGTTCTGGCGGCAGCGCCGGTGGAGGCATAGATGTCGGCCACAGTAGAGCAGATTGAGAGAAAGACATTGGGCAAAGTTCGTCCCCACCAGACGCAGAACGAGGGTCTCGTCTTCGAGAAGTCGGCGCCGGGAAAGCGCGGCTACAAGCTGCCTCCGCTCGACGTGCCGGAGGTGGACGCGAAGGCAGCACTGGGGTCGGCGTATCGCGAGGAGAGGGCTGGTCTGCCTGAGCTGAGTGAGATCGAAATCATCCGCCACTTCACGCGGCTTTCGACGTGGAACTACGCCATCGATCTGGGCATGTATCCGCTTGGCTCCTGCACGATGAAGTACAACCCGCGCGTCAATGAGTACGTCGCGCGCATCGAGGGACTGGCGGACGCGCATCCCTACCGGCCGGAGTCGCTGGCGCAGGGAGTTCTTGAAGTTATCGACCTGCTGCAGCAGTGCCTCATCGAAATCACCGGTATGGACACCATCACGCTGCAGCCGGCTGCCGGCGCGCATGGCGAGTTCACCGGGATCCTGCTTGTCCGTGCATGGCACGAGTCGCGAGGAAATGCGCGGCGCAAGATCATCATCCCAGACTCGGCGCACGGCACCAACCCGGCCACGGCCGCGATCTGCGGCTACCAGGTCGAGAACCTGAAATCCAACGCTCAGGGCGGCATCGACCTCGAAGCGCTGGAGCGCCAGGTCGATGAGGACACGGCCGCGCTGATGCTCACCAATCCGTCGACGCTGGGCGTCTTTGAAAACGAGATCCACAAGATCGCCGACATCCTCCACGCGAAGGGCGCTCTGCTCTATATGGACGGCGCGAACATGAACGCTCTGGTGGGCAAGGTGCGCCCGGGCGATTTCGGCGTGGACGTGATGCACCTCAACCTGCACAAGACCTTCTCAACCCCGCACGGCGGCGGCGGTCCAGGATCCGGGCCTGTGGCCTGCAAGAAATTCCTCGAGCCCTTCCTCCCTACGCCAGTCCTGGTAAAGAAAGACGGCGCACTGCATTGGGAGTACAACCGGCCGCAGACGGTGGGCCGTGTTAGGGCGTTCTACGGAAATACCGGCATGTTCATCCGCGCGCTGGCGTACATCCTCGCCAACGGGCCGGATGGCTTGCGGCAGACCACGGAAGACGCCGTGCTCAATGCGAACTATATCCGCAAGAACCTCGAAGACCTCTACGAGCTGCCCTACAAGACGCCTTCAATGCACGAGGTGGTCTTCAGCGACAAGCGGCAGGCTGCGAAAGGCGTCAAGACCGGCGACATCGCAAAGCGACTGATCGACTATGGATTCCATCCGTATACGGTCAGCTTTCCGCTCATCGTGCACGGCGCGCTGATGATCGAGCCCACCGAGAGCGAGTCGCTGGAAGAGCTCGATCTGTTCATCGACGCAATGCGCTCCATCGCCAAGGAGGTGGAGGAATCGCCCGATCTGGTCAAGTCAGCGCCTCATTCCACGCGCGTATCCCGGCTCGACGAGGTACAGGCTGCGCGCAAGCCCATCTTGCGCTGGCGTCCCGAAACCAAATAGTTGTCACCGTCGGGTCAGAGCTAAGTTGAACCCCTTCTGCGGATAGCGGCGAGGACGGCAATTTTGTGCTCTGGAGTTGCCGCGAAAGGTAACTCAAGATAAGTGACTTTCACCCCTTGCCGAGTTACTCCGAGACCCTCATAAACACTGGCTATCCTGCACATTTTCATTGCTTTTCAGACTCGCAGGATCAGATAATCCACTCATCATTTGACGTTGCATTCAGGCCCTGCTTTTGAAGTGTTTGAGCTCCAGGACTTCCGAGGAACAGCCTCGGATCCGCGAACGACACAAGTAAATCGATGCAGTTGCATCTGCCGATGAGATGAGGAGTTAAGGACCGCGAGCCGATTCGGCTGCAGAGTTCTTACTACTCTCAGGAGGTCATCGATGAAGTGGTTTCGTAAAGAAGAGGGTCAGACACTGGTTCTGACCGCACTATGTGCATCCTGCCTCTTGGGCTTCATGGCTCTCGCGGTTGACACTGGTCTCGTCTTCCGTTCTCAGCGCAACCTGCAGATTGCAGCCGATGCTGCCGCAACAGCTGCGGCGCTCGACTACTTCTATAACAGCAGCACGGGACCTTCCGGCCGAATTGCTGCCGCCAAAACCGTTGGGGCCAATGCTGCCGCAAGCAATAATGTCTCCACGGCCAATGGGGCCACTGTAACGATCAACTCAGGCAACCTGGGCGAGATTACAACGTCGTGGCACAATTCCAGCGGTTACTTCGAAGCCGTCCTTACGCAGCCGGCTCCGACGGCGTTCATGGGCTTCTTCGGAATCGGATCGATGACCGTTAAGGCGCGGGCCGTTGCGGGTACGCCGAACGGAGTGAACGAGAACTGCATTTACGTCTTGAATCCAAGTGGTGATCTTGGACCGGGTAAGAGCGGCAAAGGCGATTCGACCGTGTTCCTTCAAGGTTCGTTCCAGTTGAATGCCCCGAAGTGCGGAATTGCGATCGATGGCACCGCCGGTGACACTCTGTATTACAACGGCAACGGTGGGTCCACATCTGCAGCTTGGATTGGAGTAGTCGGCGGAGCAGGCGGGAACTACTCAAGCTACACACCTCAGCCCGTCAAGACGGCTCCGGTTACGGATCCCTTCAATGCATACACAGTGCCCACAGCCGGAGATTGCTCATCAACAAGTACGGCTACAACGGGTGTGATCGGCACAAAAAACACAATTACCTGCGCATCAGCAAGTACTTTTACGAATGCAACTTTCGCAGGAACCGTGGTTCTTACCTCGACATCTACCGTCACTTTCGGTGGTGCGATAAATACTGATGCGAACACAGGTGGAACGATCGTACTTGCAACAACGGGCTTCACAGAGAATGCAGGAACCGTGTTTAACGTGAGTCCGCAGGTGAGCACGGCGACCACACCGCTGCTCTTACCCAGCGTCGTGCTCGCAGCTCCAACAACCAACACCAGCGTGATGCAGCTGCAGTTCGGCAATAGCAGCGGGACGTTTAACGGAATCGTCTACATGCCGAACGCCGACTTCATGTTCCAGGACAGCGGCGGCGACCACTCTGGCGGATTGACGTTCAATATCAATCTGATTGTGGGTGAGCTTGACGATAAGACCTCGACGCTGAATATCAATGGGTATTCTCCGCCGGCAGGTTCTCCGGATCCTCTAGCGATCGTAGCCCTTGTTGAGTAGGAGCATAAACAGATGACGACACTTCGAAAAGTGCTAGGAAACCAGTTCGGTGGTGCGCTTGTTGAAACCGCTCTCACTGCGCCCTTGTTGCTGTTCATGCTACTTGGATTGGTGGAGTTCGGACGAGTGGCCTACATAGCTGTTCAGGCATCCAATGCTGCTCGCGCTGCGGTTTCGTACGGGTCTCAGAATCAGGTCACGGCTTCTGACACGAATGGCATGCAGCTCGCAGCACAGTTGGAAGCCTCAGGACTGGCATCTCAGAATGTCAATCTCACAGTGAATGCGGTTCAGAACTGCTCCTGTTCCTCACCCGACACCACTACTACTCCGTTCGCGTGCACCAATGCCTCTACTGCTCTTTGCCCCGATCCTTCCTTCGTTGAGCAGACCCTGAACGTTACCGTGACCGCTACATTCGATCCGCTCATTCATGTTGGGAACTTTCTCGGAACATTCACCGTCACAGGTCACGCACTCCAGAAACGCCTGAACTGAATAGAGGATGTATGACTCGACCCAACAGAATTACCGAACGAATGAAGAAGGTCCGGGCCTTGCGATCAACAGCAGGCTCTGCGGCGCGAGATCAAACCGGTTCGGCTTTGGTCGAAATGGCGATCTCCGCCGCCCTGCTTATCACCATGCTGTTCGGAGTTATCGAGTTTGGTTTTGCGCTCTACACCTATCAATTTGTCACTGAAGTTTCACGCGAACTGACGAGGTACGCCATCGTGCGGGGATCTGCCTGCAGCAGCTCCTCTACAATGACAAACTGCGGTTTTACCGACTCGACCACAACACTCGCGACCTACGCGCGTTCCGCATATACCTACCCAGGCATGAACCTGAGTAGCCTCACCGTGACCACCACCTGGTATAAGCCCGTAAAGAATACAAACGGCACGGTGGCTTCGTGGAGTGCATGTGCCTCCGCAACCGGCTGCAATACACCCGGTTGTATCGTGAAGGTCAGTGTGTCTTACCCTTTCGTTTTGAACATTCCGTTTATCCCACAACGGTCGATGACCGTCTCGAGTGACTCATCTATGGTCATTTCCCAGTAGGGTTCCGCATCAGACGGGGCACCTCCCGTGTGCCCCTTTTGCACTCCCCTAGCAAAATCCACTCCTGTCTCTAGTACACGCACCCGCTCGCTCAGTAACGTGCCCCCCGTAACACTTAAAACCCTGATTCTATTTACACAACGTAATCTCCCGTAACTGCATGAGTAATTAACCTATTAGTGGCATTGCTACTCCTCCGGCGAAAGAGCATTCTCGTCCTGATAAGGGAAGTTCTCGTCAGCCTGGTCCATATCCCTATTGGACCTAGGTAATTCGGCGAGAACTGAACAACTGCGGAACTCCTGATTCATTGAGGTGTGCGGATCGGAATCCACAGTGCGCAAAGCGGGCGAGTAGAGCTGTAAGGGTGCACTGGAGGTGGTCGATGAAATTGTTCCGTGAGGAAAACGGACAGACACTGGTTCTTACCGCGTTATGCATGACCTGCTTCATGGGGTTCATGGCCCTGGCCATCGATGTCGGTCTTCTGTTCAATGCACGACGCAAGATGCAGACAGCGGCCGATGCTGCCGCTACGGCCGCTGCGGTGCGGTACCTCGGCCTCTACAACGCGAACAATGCGAATCAGTCGGCGGAGATTCTCACGGCCAACCAGGCCGGACAAGATGCCGGTCAGCTTAACGCACCCGGCGCAACAGTCGCCGTTGCCGTAAATACCAATGCGGCCTCTCCCTCGGTCCACCGGGGTTGCGTGGCCACCAATTGTTACTTCGAGGCCATCGTCACCCAGCAGAACCCCACCACCTTCTACGGAACCTTCTTCAGCATGTGGAAGGGCCAGTCAGCCTCGCCGTTCACGGTGAAGGCCAGGGCCGTTGCCGGCACTCCGAATGCGAGCGATTTCTGCATCTACCTCACGCAAGAGACCGGGTCAGCATATGACGCCAACGGCAACTACCGTATAAACGCCTCCACGTGCGGCATCTTCGTCAACTCCAAAAGCTCCTCCGCCATGACTGGCCGGGGAGCTGCGGGCCGCGTCAATGCCAGTCAGGTTGCCGCCGTCGGTTCCACCAGCGACTACACCGTGAATTTTTCATCGGGCACCCAGGTCGTCGGCGGTGTCACACCCGCCACCATCCCCTTCAGCTGGATCACCAAACCCACGCCCACCGGGTGCGTTGCGCCTCCCAGCGGCAAGCTGACGGGCAACGTGAACCCTGGTTGCTACAGCGGCAATGTCGTCATTCAGGACGTCGTGATGCAGCCGGGGCTGTACGTCTTCACCGGCAATGTGTCTATCAAAAACAGCAATGTCACGGGCAATGGCGTGACCCTCGATATCAACAGCGGGACATTCACCATGGACCCCGGCAACGGAACGATGAACCTTACCGCTCCCGCAACCGGAGACGGCACCAACGGCACCGGCATTGGCGGCGTGATCATCTATCAGCCTCCGAGCAATACCAACGGCATGAGTTTGCAGGCCGGTCATTCCACCATCACGCTCACGGGCTTCATCTATGCACCGAAAGCTCAGATTTCTGTCCAGGACAATGGCGGCGGCACTACGGTGGGCGGCCTCATTGTGGACAGCATTGCCAGCGGTCCCTCCCCCATCAACGTAGCTGGTTACGATCCATCCACCACCGCGCTCAAGGTCGTCACGCTTGTCGAGTAGTCAGGAGCTTTCGATGTTGATGAAGATAACCAGTGAAGAAGGTGGAGCGCTCGTCGAGACGGCGTTCTCCATGTCTCTTCTTATCCTGTTGTTGCTCGGCTCTGTGGAGTTCGGAAGACTCGCCTACGCGGCCATTCAGGTCAACAGCGCCGCTAAGGCAGCCGCGCAATACGGCGCGCAAAGCCGGACCACCGCGGCGGACATCCCCGGAATGACCAGCGCCGCGCAAAGCGAATACTTCGGCGGCACGACACTGCAGCTCATCTCGCCCACCGCCACCACCGGCACCTCCTGTACCTGTGCCGACACCGGTTCTGCCGCGGTCTGCTCCAACAACAGCGTTACCGCTCCCGCTTGCCCCGGTTCTGTGATGGAAGTGACCATCACCGTGCAGACTCAGACCAGTTTCAACCCGCTCTTCCATGTGCCAGGGCTCGCCGGCCCGTTTACGCTCACAGGCACGGCGAAGCAGAAGGTGCTGCAATGAAAGCCATTCGAAACGAAGAAGGCTCGGCCCTCGTCGAATTCGCCCTTAGCTCCATTGTTCTGTTCATGACCCTCTTCGGCCTGATGGCCGTTTGCACGGCGCTCTATTCCTACCTCTTCGTCTCGGAAGCTGCACGCGAAGCGAGCCGGTACGCCATCGTTCGCGGCAACAGTTGCACCGGGCTCTCTGACTGCCCCGGGATCACCTCTGCGCAGCTGAACACCTACGTCAAGAGCCTCAGCTATCCCGGCATCAACCAGGGCAATCTGTCGGCGACAGCCAATTTCACGCCGGACAAGAACCCGGGCAGCATCGTCTCCGTCACCGTCACGTACAACTTGGCCCTCAACATCCCCTTCTGGCCGAAGACGGGCAGAGCGATGCAGCTCAGCAGCACCTCGCAGATGGCAATCTCGCAATAGATGCCAGAGGGCAGCGCCGATAGACCTCGAAAGCCAGCCTGTGATCGGCGTGGATTGCCTGCGACCATCGTCCGATACCACGTCGCCACCCAGGTGTATCCGCCTGCGTCGCAAATCGAGCACTCTAAACGCCCGTGCGCTCAGCCGGCCTTCACGCCGAAGTTACATTACGTTACCTGAGCCTTTACATCTCACCCCCGAAAGCAGCACTTAGGTAATCTGAAAGTACTCAATACATCTTGTTCGCAATCTACTTACTTCCTAGAATTCACACACGTTCCACTCTTTGGGTCCCTGCAGGAAAAGTTCGCGAGTTGCGCTGTTTGTTGGCGCGAAGTTCCGTGCGGATGTGGAAAGAGATTGAGTTAAATCCTGCTGTGTCTGTAAAGGAAGCGCATGAGAATTCTTCGCGAGGAAAAAGGACAAGTTCTTGTAATGACAGCCTTTTGCATGGCTTGCCTGCTAGGCGCTTTAGGGATGGCGGTGGATGTGGGTGTGCTTTTTAATGCCCGCCGGCAGATGCAGACCGCGGCAGACGCCGCCGCTCTGGCGGGCGCCACTGAGGTGTTCTACAACGGCACCGCCTCAGCGAACATCAACAGCAAGGTCTATGCCGCGGCGAAAGCGAACGGAGTGGATCAGGCAGTTTCGGGCAACACAGTCCTGGTGACCGTTGGGCCTACGCTGAGCCCAGGGAGTGTCTCCTGCCCAACCTGCGTCAAGGTGCAGCTTTCCAAACCCAATCCTACGTTTTTCATGCAAGCGATGAGTTCGTTCTTCTTCGCGAACAGCTCGTTCAGCAACATCAATGTCTCCGCGATGGGTGTCGCCGGAGCGCCGGGCTACTCACACACATGCATGTATGTCATGGATCCTACCGGCAATGACACGCTCGACATCCACGGCGCCGGCAAGATCAATGCATCCGGTTGCGATATCTATGTCAACTCCGACAGCAAGAGTGCTCTCTGCGTGACGGGCAGCGCCGGCAAATCGGTCCTTACGCCGGGCGGACAGATCGTGGTCCATGGGCAGCAGGATTCCGGCGGCAACTGTAAGGGAGATCCAGGTCCGCCAACCACCTTCAACAGCGGCGTGCAGAGTTCCCCTTATGCAAAGACCTTGCCGACTGATCCAACCTCGAATTGCAATCCCGGAAACACCGTTGATTTGGCGGCTTCTGGTGGCACCCTCACCGGGACGATCGCTGGACCAGGCTACGGTAACTACGTTTGCTATAAAGATTCCGCAATCACGAAGGGAAAGATGACCCCCGTCACCCTCAGCGGCGCCACGCTCAAGGCTGGTAATTACATCTTTGAGACAGGGGTGACGATCACCGGAGCCACCACCATCGGAGAGGGCAACGGCTCTATCTCCAACCCGGCGACCAACACGAATGGTGGCGCAACCGTTATCGTCACGGGTGGCACATACGACAGCGGCACAGCGACAACGTTCAGCGACTATGCGCCTGCAGACCCGAACAATATCTACAACGGCCTCGCAATCTATCAGGTAGCTAGCGACAGCAACGCGATGAACCTGCAATTCGGAAGCGGCAGTTCGATCTTTGATGGCGCGGTCTACGCGCCCAGCGCTCAGGTGACGCTCCACGACCAGGGTGGTGCCGTTAACGCGACTCAGTTGATTGTGGGTTCGATCTATCTGAACGGCACAGTGAACCTTCAGAATTACAGCGCACTCAACCCGACCACCTCCCCGTTCCGGGTAATCACTCTCGTGCAGTAGGAGAAAGAAATGAAAGTCAGACTCTTCAGATTCGGCGCAAGGAGCAAGCAGGGCCATCAGGCATCCCGGGAAGAGGGATCGGCTCTGGTTGAGCTCGCGCTCTCGCTGCCCATGCTCTCGCTGATGCTGCTTGGCGCGGCCGAGTTCGCCCGCATCGCCTATGCAGCCATCGAAGTTGGAAATGCAGCTCACTCCGCCGCAGTTTACGCAGCATCGAGCCAACAGGCGCTGGCTGATACCACGGGAATCGGAAATGCCGCGACTGGTGATTCGCCCAACCTAATCGGTGGAAATGCGGTCTCGATCGTGACGCCGGTGACGAAGAGCTGCACATGCTCCGATGCCACATACTCGCCTTCCAGCTGTAGCGATAATCAGACCTGTCAGAATCATCACGCTTCGATGATCACGGCGGTCACGGTCCAGACCAAGACTACATTCGCGCCGATGGTCACTCTGCCGGGCTGGCAGCCCACCATCACCCTCATGGGTAAATCAACCGAGACGGTGTCGAACCAATGAAAGTCGCTATGTTCCACAGATTAGCTCGCGGGATAGGGCGCCAAGGAGCGCTTCGAGAGGATGGAAGCTCACTCGTCGAGATGGCCCTATCCTGCCTGATTCTGATCCCGGTTCTGTTCGGGATCATTCAAATGTCATTTGCTCTGTATTGCTACCACTTTGCCGCGGATGCCGCGCGAGAAGCGACCCGATTCGCCATTGTCAGAGGAGCGAATTGCCCAGTTTACCTGAGCAACAACTCCTATTGCTCTCCGACCGATGCCGGTCAATTCGGTGCAACTGCGAACGATATCGCACAGTACGTCAAGAGTTTGGGTTACCCCTACTCTGCGAGTGCTACGACGAACGTACAGTGGTGCACGACGGATGGGAACACTCCCGCAACCTGGACATCCTGCTCCACTACCCAGAACAACAGCATCGGCAACCAGGTGCAGGTGACGGTCACCTACAATTACCCGCTCGTCATTCCATTTTTGAAGGCAAATACCTTCAACTTGAACATGGGAAGCGTTTCCAGCATGACCATCGTTCAATAAGCTCAGCCTGACGGCTGGCGGGAGATCGAGTGTTCGGTGCCCGGGCCGTCGCAAGAACGCTGCTGAGGTTGGCCCCTTCTCGTTGAGTTGGGGCCAGCGCGTTTCTGGGACGTAAGTGGTTCTGTTTGGCCATCTGAAATCGCTCTGGAACAGCGCCGGTCGGATTTCCTCCTTTTCCTCAATTCAGACGTTTATTCACATGAGACGCAGGCGGGAGCAGGAAGCGGCTTCGCCCTAAACTCTATTTATGGCCACCCTGCCTGACATCACCTCTCTCGACGCTGGCCTGCCCGCGAATATCGATGCTGAGAAGACCATCCTCGGCGCGATCTTGCTCGACAACTCCTTCCACTCGGAAGCTGCCGAGAAGCTCGAGTCCGACGACTTCTCGCTCGACTCGCACAGGCGCATCTTCCAGCGCATGAGCGAGCTGATGAATGAGCAGCGCGCCGTTGACATCGTCACACTCTCGCACGAACTGTCGCGCTACAAAGAGGTCGAATCCGTAGGCGGGGTCGCTTACCTTGCGTCTCTGACTGAGGGCCTGCCGCTTCGTCCGGTGATCGAGGACTACGTCCGCATCGTCAAGGACAAGAGCCTTCTGCGCCGCCTGATGCTGATCTGCTCGGCCGCCATCGCGCGCGCTGCCGACCAGAGCGAGACGGCCCTCGAAGTCATCGGCGCGGCCGAAACCGCGCTGCTTGAAGTCAGCGAAAAAGGCGTCTCCGGAGGCCTCGTCGCTCTCGATCGCATCGTTGCTGACTCATTCGGCTCGATCGACAACCTGTATAACAACAGCCGCGCCGTCACCGGTCTCGAAACCGACTTCACCAAGCTGGACGAGAACACAAGCGGACTGCAGAAGGGCGAGCTGATCATCATCGCGGCGCGTCCGTCGATGGGCAAGACCGCCTTCGCTATCAACATCGCCCAGAATGCAGCGGTAAACCACAATGCCATCGTCGCCGTGTTCAGCCTGGAAATGAGCAAGGAGTCGCTTCTGCGACGCATGCTAGCATCGCAGGCCTGGGTCGATCAGCGCGCATTGCAGACTGGCTTCATCCGCCGCGAAGACCACGACAAGCTGGTGCGCGGTCTCGAGCAGCTCGTTGAGTCGCGCCTTTTCATCGACGACACCGCCGGCATCTCGCTTGCAGAGATGCGTGCCAAGGCCCGCCGCATGCGCCAAACGCTCGGTGGCCTCGACCTCGTCGTCGTCGACTATCTGCAGTTGATGAGCGCAACGCTGCCCTCGGCCGGCGGCAAGCGGTATGAGAACAGAACGCAGGAAGTCTCCGCGATTTCGCGCGGACTGAAGGCGCTGGCGAAGGAACTCGATGTGCCTGTCGTTGCGCTATCGCAGCTCTCCCGTGCCAGCGAACGGCGCGGCGATGACAAGCGCCCCATGCTCAGCGATCTCCGCGAGTCGGGCTCCATCGAGCAGGACGCCGACGTCGTCATGTTCATTCATCGCGAGGCCTACTACAACCGCGACGAAGAGATGAGCGAGTCAGATCGCGCCAAATCGGAGATCATCATCGCCAAGCAGCGCAACGGACCCACCGGCACTGTCCATCTGAACTTCATCTCCCGCTACACGCGTTTCGAAAACGCCGACATGACTCCGGAGATGTGATCTGCATCCCTGGGATGCGAGCGCTTCGCGACTAGTGAAATACATTCAGGATCATCGCTACGCGGCCAATGATGTACTTGCCCGCATCCCCACTAGGTTCAAGATAGATGACCCTCGGGGGCATAGCGGCGGTCGGCGACTGAACAACAAGGTGGGCTCCAATCCCGCAGGCGTATCCGACTATCAACTCTCTACCATCGAGTACGGCGTAGAGACTCTTCCGTTCAGAGTGGGTCGAGCGGACGGTCTCGTAGTGTCTGTCGATCACAATCACTGAGCCCTCATTCGCTAGTGTGTCCATCGTCCGGGCTTCTTCGCTCTTGAGGCGAAGGGCTACGAACCTTCTCCATGACTGCCTGCTTCTTACTCGGCTGCGTTCGAAATCGTCCAGTGTTTCAGGTGAAAAAGGGAGCCACCGCTCGACCGCGCTTGGCCCGATTGAGGGTTCCAGCAGTATCGGTCTGTGAGTGACGATCGGAACAAACTGGGTACGTTCGGCGCGCGCCGGAAGGTGCGGACTGAGCTGAATCAAATCCTTAGCGTCAACTTGCTGAGATTCCATGATGCGGTGCATCGCCGGAATCGAAACGTTCCCCTCGGCGCGCAGAAACTTGGAGATGTGAGATTTCGTCAGAGAGCTCTGCCTCGCAAGCAGCCCCACGCTCAGGGAACCGCGCTGCACTCTACTCTCCAACACTGTTCGCAGCTTCTCAACCACGTCAAGAATTGTCATTTGTGAAACGTCCACTGGCAGCCAACACTAAAGCTTTGGCCTGTTCGCTGTGAGGAAACTGATTTGGGGTGTTTTCCCTTCATTTCTCGTGCTCGCTTGTTCTGAGATTGAAAATTGAATGCAGAAAGGCCGTCCGACGCGTTGACGCAGAAGATACGTCAGCCTAGATTGGGTTTACTCAAACTCGGACAGTTTGTGACATTCTCCGGGATACGGAGCGGTCGGGCAATCAGACAGGGGTGGTAGTTGCCCGCCTGCGCAACCGCCTTCGGAATGCCCTGGCGCGCCAGCGAATACACCTGTGCCGCCACTGCCTGAGCTATTTCCAGAAATTGCGCGCTATCCTATTGAACGCATTCATTCGAGCAACGGCAAAAACCGCACAGCAGGGCAGCAGAATCCTGCGCGCAGGGGCCGCGCTCCTTTCAACCCACCAGGCAGTCGAGGAGCAACTGGGGTGGTGGGAGAAAGCATATATTCGGCAATTTCATGAACGACATATTTCTTGGCTTAAAAATCTGCGAAGGTTGTGGCTGCGTGTGGTGCCGCCCTTCGGATCAACTCTCTGCCTATTGCATTGATTGCCGCGGTAAACTCGAGAATTTTCCAAATCCGCTGACCCGCAAAAAGCGGGGTCGCCCGCGCACGAAGATCCTACCCAATGTGTGGGCTGTGGCCGCTGCTGAGGGAGGCGCACTATGAGCGCAGCCCTGCAATTGCCGCAAATCTGGGCGGCCGAATACGTCCAGCACAAAAACGGAAGACACGATAGAGGTCGTAGCTCAAAGCTCGCCGCTTCTGATTACTCCCTGCCCAGTCAGGCACACGAACTCACCGCGGACGAGAGCCTGCCGGATATCACGCTTGCGTTTTATCGCAAGCACACCGAGAAGATACTCCAGCGATATCTCTACGCGTCGATGCTTGTGGGCCGGGCGCCCTCAATGCTCAGCGAGCCAATCTCCAGAGGCTGGGCTTCAACCCGCCGCGTCAAGACCTTCGAAGATGCGGTGATCTACGTACTGGATATCGAGCGCTGCATCGATCGGCTTGAACCATTCGATCGGGACGTGCTCAGTCGCATCGCGCTGCAAGAGTACACCTATGCAGAGGCTGCGGATCTTCTCGGGTTCAGCGTACGGGCCATTTCGTACAAGTATCCGATGGCGCTCGATCGACTCACTGATCTGTTGCTCAAGGCGGGGCTGCTCCAGATCACGTAACGCTGATGCTGTTCAGCATTGAAGCGCACAGGGGAGCTTGCAACGCGCTCCCCAGTGCACCCGATAAAATGCGTGCCTTCGATCAGCCCGCCAATCCTGCCAAGCCGTGAATAGATTCGATCTCATAGTGCGCTGCGTGGCTATCGTGCCGAATCAGGTATTGGAGCCGGTTCTCCGGAATGATCGACACAGTGTAGTTGACGCCGGCGACGGCTCTGATTGCGTCGATCGAGTCCCAGATCATGATGGTGATGAATTCAACTTCGCTTTCCAGAGTTCGCCGCAGCAGATAACTTCCGCGGTAACCGGGGACCTTTCCAATGCCCGGCAGTAGCTCCGGCTTCAGCATGGATGCATAAGCATCAGCGTGTTCAGGCTTCGTGTAGCCGTGCCAGATTCGCGCAATCATGGCTCTCCTTCGGTTTCTCGACGATCGATCCGTCAAGTCAACACTACGTCACAGAGGCGAGGATGCGACAGATTTTCGAGCGAAGAGTGGGCTCGCGAACGAGTCATCGTCTTCGCGCCTGTTCTGCTATGGTGGACGGGTTCAACTGAATTGCTCGGGAGACCACCTGCAATGACTCCACTCCGCCGCTTCGCCTGCTGCGTCCTCGCCGTTGGGCCCATTGTGCTTGCTCAGCAACCAGCCCCAAAGCCAACGGCCGCCACTGACGCTCCGAACCGCGACACCAGCTATATCGACGCGAGCGGCACCGCTCACGTCACGCGCGTGGTCCCGATTCCGCAGACCATCAGCCCTGAAGCACAGAAATCGCTGAGCCGCCAGGAGCCCGACCAGGGGCCGCCGCAGCCGCTCGAACAGCGCCGCAAGATGACCGACGCTTACACCGCAGGCGCTCGCATCCAGTGGACGACGATTTGCCCGAACACAATCGTCGAGCAGAAGATGGCCGGTGTGCCCGTGCGCATCGTTACACCAGAAGGCATGCCGGAGAGCAACAACGACAAGATTCTCCTCGATCTCCACGGCGGCGGCTTCAATTCGGATTCCGGCTCCTACACCGAATCGATTCCTATCGCCGCCTACACGAAGATCAAGGTGGTGGCCGTTCTTTACCGCCTCTCGCCTGAAGTCAAATTCCCTGCTGCGGTTGACGACTCGATTGCAGTCTACAAAGAACTGCTGAAGACGTATCAACCGAAGCACATCGTCATTTACGGCACATCCGCTGGTGCGATCCTCACGGCCGAGGTCGCCGCGAAGATTAAGCAGCTTGATCTGCCGATGCCCGCCGCGCTTGGAATCTTCAGCGGCATGGGCGACTTTGCGCGTAGCGGCGATTCCATCGCGATGTACGCGCTTCGCGGCCTCTCCGGCCATCTCGAACCGCCGGAGCCCGGCGCTCACGACCCCTATTACGTGGGCGACACCGACCCGAAGGATCCGGTGCTCTCGCCCATCTATGGCGATCTGCACGGATTGCCCCCAACGCTGTTTGTGACCAGCGGGCGCGATCTGCTACTGAGCGGGACTGTGAGTCTGCATCGTGCGTACCTACTTGCCGGTGTCGACGCGCGGCTCGTGGTTTATGACGCGCTCCCGCACGCCTTCTGGTATGACCCCAGGCTGCCGGAAGCGATCGAAGCAAACCACATCATGGCTGACTTCTTCGTGAAACAGCTTGCTCGTTAGCCGCAGCGAAGATTACGTGCTTCAGCCCTCGTCACCAAGCAGATCTCGCCTCACTCGCTGCATGATGCCGAGGTAGTACGCAAGATTGTGGATAGAGTTGAGCGTCGCTGCGAGCGGCTCCCCGCACTGCACCAGGTGCCGCAGGTAAGCACGTGAGTAGCGCCTGCAAACCATGCAATCGCAATTCGGATCCGGCGGTCCCTGATCTTCGGCGTACTGCTTGTTCTTGATGTTCAGCCGTCCCTCGCTTGTGAAGAGAAGCGCGTGCCGCGCAGCGCGCGTCGGCAGCACGCAGTCCATCATGTCCACGCCCATGCGCGCGTACTGCTCAATCTCGTCGGGATATCCCACGCCCATGACGTAGCGCGGCTTGTCCTTGGGCAGCAGCGGCAGCACTTCGCTGATCACTTCCATCGTGAGCTCGCGTGGCTCGCCGACGCTGATCCCGCCGATCGCGTAACCGTCGAAGTCCATCTCCACAAGCCGCTCGGCCGACTCGCGCCGCAGATCGTGATACATGCCGCCCTGGACGATGCCGAACAGACTCTGCGACCGGTCTTCGAACTGGTCGAACCACGGCACCTTGTTCTGATGCGCCCGGAAATGATCGAGCGATCGGCGTGCCCATGCCATTGTGAGCCGCAGGCTCTCCTCCGCGCGCGGCCGGTCTGCTGGGTACTCTGTGCACTCGTCGAACGCCATGCAGATATCCGCGCCCAGCGCAATTTGCACATCCATCGAGTGCTCCGACGTGAAGAAGTGGCTGGAGCCATCGAGATGCGATCGAAACCGCACGCCTTCGTCCGTGACTTTGCGCAACTGCGCCAGGCTGTAGACCTGAAATCCGCCGGAGTCTGTAAGCATCGCGCGGGGCCAGCTAATGAATCGGTGCAGGCCGCCCATGCGCCGGATTGCTTCGTGGCCCGGCCGCAGGTAGAGGTGATAGGTGTTGCCAAGGATGATCTGCGCCCCGAGCGACTCGACGATCTCTTGGGGTACCGCCTTCACGCTGCCGTTCGTTCCCACCGGCATAAACACAGGTGTCTCGACGATCTGATGCGGCAGTCCAATCTGCGCGCGGCGTCCGCCGGACGCAGTGGTGTTGAGCAGGTTGAATTGAAGGCTCACTGGTTTATTCTATCGGGCGGTCGACCTACTTCGCGCTGCCGAACAGCAGCTGAAGTCCTGCTCGCGCCAGCCGAGGAGTTCCGAGCGTAGTGTTCGGTGTCTTCGAGACCTCGATGGCGCGGTCAAAGAGATTCTCAGCTGAAGCAAAAAGCTTCAGGTGAGAACCGACATCATGCGACACGTACGCATCGAGCCTAAAAAAGCCATGCAGCGGAAACAGGTTTGCATCGTCGTCATACTGGCGGCCGCTGATGCGGCTCTGCAAGCTTAGCGTGCCGAGGCGCGGCTTGAATGCGCGCAGATTCAGCGTTCCCATGTTGCGCGCGACCTCCGGAATCCAGTTGCCGAGGTCCTGCGTCCCGCGCGACACAACAGCATGTGCATACTGATAGCCACCATCGAGCGCGAGCCACCGCTGCGGAGCGACCTCGAAATCGACACTGAGCCCGCGGCTCTCGATCTGGCCGAGGTTCTGCCGCTTGAGCAGCAGCGGATTCACGGGATCAAGCGTGACCGCAACGATGGGCCGATTCACCTGCGTATCGAAGTAGCTGGTGCGGACGGTCCCCCACCGCCACTCGCTCGCGGCACCGAACTCCCAACCCGTAGCCCGCTCACTGCGCAAGCCAGTGTTGGGCAGCGTGAGCTTACTGCCGACCTGCGTGGAGCGATAAAGCTCGCTCGGCGTGGGGGCGCGAAAGGCGCGGAAGCCTGACCCGGACAGCGCAAAGTGCGCACCGAGCCTGCGAGAGACTCCCAATCGCGGATCGAAGATGTTTTCGCTCATTGCAGGCGGCTGTGTCGCTGCCGGCACCCATGCAGATCCGTTCCAGTTCACCTGGTGCGCATCGAAATTTCGGAACCAGTCCAGGCGCCCGGAAGCAGTCGCCGTCCAGGCATGATGGGTCCACATCGCCTCTGCGTACCCGGCGGAGTCGCGCTGATGATCGTCGAGACTGCTGAGAGTGCCGGCCGCGCTGAAGGTTTGTTCGCGATCCCAGATGCGAACGTCGTGAACATCTCCACCAGCGACAATCAGAAACTCCGGCCCGATCGGCTGATTCCAGTGCGCCGCAGCGCCGAGTTCATTGTCAGGAACCCGGGTGAACCGCGTCGGGCTCTCACCACACCTAAATGTGCATGCCGGATTGGTCAGCGATGAGTTGCTAATGCTTGAGAACGTCTGCCTGTAGTGCTCCGTCGAGCCGTACAGCCGCAACGCAGCGCTCGCATTGTGCGGAGCCTGCCAGTCGCTTCCCGTCACATAGCGCCACAAGCGCGTGCCGTTCTTCTGGTACGGCGTTCCGTTGTCCCGCGCCTCGTTGAACCCGCTTCCACGAACGAAGAAACGCAGCGGACCGTCGCCGTAATCGAGATCCAGCAGCCCGTTCTGCCCGTGCATGTTCGAAGGGGTATCGACTGGGCCGCGCTGCCCTGGCGCGATCTGGATAAACCCAGTAGTCCCCAGCGCCCCACCCGACGCAAGAATCCCCAAAGCTCCGAGCTTCGCCTCGAGCAGTCCGCTGGTGTCATAGGTTCCCAGACCGCCGTAGCTCGATCGCACCTCGCCCGTCGCAGTGGACGGACGCGCAGGCACGACGTTCAACACGCCGCCGATCGCACTGGAGCCGTAAAGATCGCTTGCGCCGCCCCGCAGCACCTCGATTCGCTCGATCGCAAGCTCCGGCATCTCTTCCCAGTGGATCCACCCGCCCACTGCATCGTTCAGCGGAACGTCATCCTGCGTCACCAGCGTGCGGCTCGCAGAGGTCGACCCCAGCCCGCGCAGGCTAACGCCCTGCGAGGTCGGGTTCGCAACGAGAGAACTGGAGCGGCGGAAAAGCTCCACTCCGGGAAGCTGCCGAACCTGCGCATCTACCGTGAAGCCTGGCGTTGTGCTCAGAGCAGACTGCGTCAAAGTGCGCGTAGTGACCGGGCTCTCCAGCGAGGCGAGCGGAGCGCGGTAGGCTGTCACGGTCACCTGCTGGTTGGTAGCGGCTGGATCGAGCTGAACTGTGATGTTGGCGCTTGCCTCCACAAACTTGTCCCCGAAGCCCTTCGCAGCGACTCGCAGCCGGCAAGGAGTGCTGCAAGTCACCGTGACCTGTCCGTTCGTATCCGTATGGCCGAGAAGCTGTCCGCTCGCCTCCTGCACGTCTGCGGCCGCAATCGCCGCCCCGGATCGATCGACCACGCTTACGGTGAGCGAGACCGCCTTTTCTGCCTGCAGAGTCAGCGATCCTCCAAGCAGCAGGGCAAGGCTAAGTGCGAACCGCAGTCCGCCACACCTCGTTCTCAATTGGCACAACGGCATCGACATCACCTTTACGAGTGGTTTGGAGCCTTTGCATCAACTCCAAGACAGATTTCCTAATACCCGGAATCATCAGATGCGGTGCTATCTCGGCAAGGGGCACCAACACGAAAGCACGTTCAGCCAGGCGGGGGTGGGGAAGCTCAAGACCGGGCTCGTTAGATTCAAGACCGTTCCATAACAGGATATCTAAATCAAGCGTGCGCGGCCCATTGGCGATTCCCGCACTACGATCTCGCCCGAACTCCTTTTCGATTGCGAGCATTTTATTGAGCAGTTGCCGCGCATCCAGATTCGTCTCCAGGGCCACCACGGCATTCAGAAAGCGTGGCTGATCGGTAAAGCCCACGGGCTCAGTTCTATAGAGAGAGGATTGTTCCTTGACGTTGCCCAGCGCCGCGAGCCGCCGCACAGACGAGGCAAGGGTGGTCACCGGGGGCCCTGCCGGGCTGGGCAGGTTGGCGCCAAGCGCGATGTAGGCGGTGTGCATGGGTTTTAGAGTATCCCGGAGCCGCTCGGAGTGCTTTACCCATTTGTTTCCCATTCGCCGCGGACCGCCAGCGAGCGGATCCGCAGCAGCGTAGCCGCCAGAGCCGCCAGACATACGATCCACGCCGTAAACACCCCCCGCACAACCCACGCGGGAGCCTCGCCGACCCGTCGCAGCAGAAAAGGGAGGAAGTTCCAGGTCGTGATGTGCACGTAGTCCCACGGATCCTGGGTCATGGGCACGTTGTTCAGCCCCCAGGCTTGCATCTTCCCTAATTCGAAGGCGACGATGTTCTTTGCGCGGAGGGCCAGCACCCAAGTCGGATGCCCTAGCGTCTCTTCCTGGTAGATTTCGAGCGGTAGCCAGAACATCAGCGATTCGATCTGGATCGCGATGCTCGCGCACAGCAGAACAAGACCCCCCGCCCAGACAAACCGCCCTGATTCTTGTCGGTATCGGAGCAGCAGCGGAATTGCCAGCAGCGCAACCAGTTGTACGGCAGTCGAGACGTATCGATCACCCCAGGCAAAGTCGCCCGCCCAAGCGAAGTAGCGCGCGTAGAAACTGAGATAGGCAACCAGCATCAACGCGGACGCCAGCGCATATGCGCGCACAACCGCCGGCAACCGCCGCCAGTGCAGCACCAGAAGCACAAGCGCAAGCACGATCAGCGGATCGAAAAGGAAGATCGACTTTTCCGGCGCGATCAGCGCTCCCAGAATGCCGTCATGCCACGGCGTCGTCCATGGCCAGTTCCGCGGCAGGCTCGGATCGCGCGCGATGGTCTCCTTCGCCACAAGGCCCGCATATGTGTTTGTCCACGACCCGAATCTGTAGAACTGATAGGCGCGGTCGAGGAATCCAAAGAAACAGAAGACCGGCACGGCAGTCGCTGCATAACGCTGGATGTTCTGCCAGAGTGCGTCACCGCGTTTGCCATCGAACCACAGCAGGAGCAATACGAAGGCGGCTCCAGCAAGCAGATCCATGCCTGTAGTGATTCGCGTGAGCAGGTTCAACCCGAAAGCACCTGTCCCGATCAGCAAGGCGCGCCGGCTGCCCGTTCTCATCCATTCATGCTCGAACGTAAAGCCCGTCAGGGTGAGCAGGCAGATGTAGTTGTTCTCCTGCATGTTCTGGGTATAGTGCAGATGCGTGGTGGCGAGCAGAAACGCGAGCACTCCTGCAACCGAATGATTGCTTGAAAATCCAAAACCTCGCAGCAACTTGAGGCAGATCAGCGCCGTAAGCACCGCGATCAGAATCTGCGTCGAATAAACTACGACAATGTTGCGCACGGTCGGGTCCGTGTCGCCATAGCGGTCGAAGATCGGCAGCTTCCCGATGCCCTCACCCACAACGTCGAACGGCAGCAGGAGGATCGACTGCCCGATGCCAAACCAGCTTTGAATCGATCCGTTTCGCCCGTGAACTCCAAACTCCGGATACTCATCCGGAAAGACCGGCGGCTCCGAAGTCCAGAATGAGTGAGCCGACTGTAGCCGATGCGTTGTATCTGACGTTCCCAGTTCACCTGATTGCACCACAAATGCGATGAGCGCCGCCGCCAGCGCAAGAAGCACACCCGGGTTTCGAAACGTTGAAATGGCGCGCATCGTCATGAGCACGATCGATTGAGCATGTGAGCGAACTTTCATCCGCTCATCTCAATGTTAATCGGCTGTGAACCCCTGCGCCGCGCTGCGCCGACCCGGCCTCGCCGCCGCACCCCATCCCGCAAGGTTCGTCTCACGATGCAGCAGGGGGTAAACATCGCGCTCCATCTGGTAGCATCATTTTTCGGAGACTACTCGGCTATGGACGGTATCAATAACGCGGGTCTCGGCGCCCGCCGCAATGAAGACATCGCTCTCGATCTGCTCAAGTTTGTTGCGGGCACCACCGGCGTGGGGCGTCCCGCAGCCGGCGCCACCGGCTTCAGCGGCGCATCCGCGCCAAAGCCTGAAGAGCACGTGAACCATCTGCTCGAGCTGTACGGGCGCTGCCTCAAAGCCGTCGAAGGCAAAGGGGCATAGCAACATCGCAAGCCAGGGCAAGCTGCGCGTAGCGGTCGTCGGTGCCGGCGCGTTTGGGCGCAATCACCTTCGTGTCTACCGTGAACTCGAGACTGCCGGCGAGGGCGTTGCCCTTGTCGCCGCTGTCGAGCCAGACGGCGCTCGCGCTGCGGAGACTTCCGCGAAGTTCGCCATCCCCGTCTTCGACACAGTCGAAGAACTGCTCAGTGCAGGCCTGGATGTTGAAGCGGCCTCCGTTGCAGTTCCAACTGTCCACCATCATTCGGTAGCGTCCGCGATTCTGGCCGCCGGCATCGATCTGCTCGTCGAAAAGCCGCTGGCTTCAACAACAGATCAAGCCGACGAACTCATCGCGCTCTCCGAGAAGAACGGCCGCATCTTGCAGGTCGGCCATCTCGAACGCTTCAATCCCGCGGTGCTGGCCGTCATGCCGCAGTTGAAGCGACCGATGTTCTTCGAGGCGCATCGCCTGTCGATCTTCACTCCGCGGTCTCTCGACGTAGATGTTGTGCTCGATCTGATGATTCATGATCTCGACATCGTGTTGACCTTCGCTAATTCGCCCGTTCGCGAAGTGCGCGCCGTCGGCCTGCCGATTCTTTCGCCGAAGGTCGACATCGCCAACGTGCGTGTGGAGTTCGAGTCCGGCTGCGTAGCAAACTTCACTGCCTCTCGCGTTTCCACTGAGCGCGTGAGAAAGCTTCGCTTCTTCCAGCCGCGCAGCTATGTCTCCATCGACTACGCGCGGCAGGATCTGCTCGTGATTCGCCTGGACTCCAGTATCACGCCCGAGATCGCCGCAGCCATTGCAGGCGGGCGAGTCGACCCCGCTGTGATGGCCCAGATCGCCGCCGCAAATACGGCAGGCGTAGCCGGACTCGGCGCGAGTCCTAATCCGGGGCTCTCGTTCCTCAAGCCGCAGGTCACGCCGGGCGAGCCCCTGCGCCTCGAGATCGAATCGTTTTTGGCTTCGGTTCGCACCCGCCGGCAGCCGCTGGTCACAGCAGGGCAGGGAAGGGCAGCTCTGGCACTCGCACTTGAAATCCAGGCAGCCATGGCCGCGCATGCACATCGCGCCGGGCTGGGAGACTTTTTCGCGTCAGCGTAGCCGTCGACCAGAACTTCAAAGAAGAGCAGCCGTCAGCGTTCCCACTCACGTTCGACGCCGGTCTTCCGGCAACTCACGCCATCATGTTCTCAGGGAAGCTTGAGCTCCTGGCCGGACTGGACCTTCGTATCACTTTCAGGAACCTTCGTTTCCAGCTTCTCGCCCAGGTGCTCACGGGTTCTCAGGCTGGCACCGTTTGAAAGGCCGTTGCCAGCGCTCGATCGGAAGGTGCATGCATCTCCGCATGGGCGGGCAAATGCGGACTTCGTACCGAGGCTTTCGAATCCGGTGGCCGAAGCACCCAGGAATGGATCACCGAGCCTCTCAAACGGGCTCTGCGCCGCCTGCTGATCTGAAATTGCGGGCAGATCCGAGCTTGCTGCGCCCACCCTCGCCGCTGATCCAGTTCCGCGCATGGTCGAAGCGAACGAATGGTAATTTCCAGCCCGCCTGATGGTCTCCGGCACGTGTTGCACACTCGAAATGCCCGTCGATGCGCCCAGCCCCCTTCGGGCCGACCCCGACCTGGATAGAGCCGTCGCCGCCTGCATCGGCGCCAGACGAGTGGCCATGGGCGATGCCCCGGAGGAAGGTTGAAGGTACGTCGGCCTTGTATAAGCCTGAGATGGAATGGAGTTGCGCGTTCCTGGCTCAACGCCGAACTTGACGGACGATCCCAGGGCAGACCGATGCCCACCGCCACCCGGTGAAGCTTGCAGCTGATCCAGTCCCGCCGATGAAGACTGCACAGCGTTGAACTGCCCCTCAGCTTCGAGCCCAATGGACTGATTTACGCCGCCGTCCACGGTCCCGAGGGGCGAGGAGTCCCGCGAACGCCGGCTAAGGTCTGCAAATGGCGTCGCCGGCTTGTAGGAATTCCCTCGGATACCGGAGTTCTGCCCCTGGGCAGAAACCCCCAGCCCCGTCGCAACCACCGCAACCAAAACACACCATTGAAGAAGCCGCAAGCGCACATCTAACATCCACTTCAGTATATCGGCAACCGTCATGTTGCGGCCGCGCAGAACGCTCGGGAATTAATCGACAGGGAAGTAAACGGGGCGCAACTGGCGAGCGGTCCCTACAGCCGAGTTGAACAGCGTCACCCTTGAGTGAAATTGTCTGGCCGATCGGTAGCTTCAATGTTGATTTTGAGCTTTTTCAGTCGCGGCCCGAATCGCACCCTCAATGAAGCGAGAGGCGCAGTAATCTGCCGAATGAAGTAGTCCGAGTTGCCGAGAGTGCTTCCCAGCCTCAGCGCGAATTTCGGGGTGGTTGATAAGATGTGCCAGAATGCGAGAAAGCTGATCCTCATCTCCATTCGGGTAGACCCAACCATTGCGGTTGATCTGCACGTCATCTGTTGCCCCGGTGCTGCCAACTCGATCAGACACGATGACCGGTAAGCCGCAATAGAGGGCCTCGCTGATGGCAAGCGGGTGTGGATCGTGACTGGAGGGATGAACATAGATATCTGCTGTCGAGTAGTACTCAGGCAGTTGCTCCACCCCAACGAAGCCCAGCAGCCTTACGGCTTCGCCAAGAGGCTTTGAGAGTTCTTCCAACTGAGGTCGTAGCGGACCATCTCCGGCTATGAGCAGAACGGCTGGGAGGTTTGCTCCCTTGATGGCAGATGAAAAGGCGCGAATGAGGCTGGCATGCTCCTTTCGCGCGATCATCTTTCCAACAGTGAGAATGACGGCTGCTTCCGGAGCAATACCGAGCCGGTGTCGCAGACTCGCTCGTATTTCGGTCTGGTTAGTCAGGATTCGGTCGTAGTACGGACTGTCAATGGAGAAAGGGACACGATGCAAACGATCTTGCCTGATGCCGTAGTGCCGAAAATATCGTTCGTTTTCATCGCCGACAGTGAGAAAGAGATCTATGTCGCGCAATATGCGCGGCAGAAGAATTCGCTTTGTGAGTCGGATGTGCCAAGGACGGGGGTGAAGAAGCTCGCTGTCTGTGGTCATCAGAACAGGTATATTTGACAGATTCGCCCAATGAATGGTCTGGCGAAGGTACGGTAAAGCGTAACCGTGGACGTAGATCACATCCGGGCTAAAACTGCTGAGTTCACGCAGTATAGCTTTGGTCCGCTCGGACTCTTCGCATCGAATCAAAGTATGCGGAAAACCTTCGAGCAGATCGTCCTGCCACTTCACCGTCCTCCCAAAACCGCTGTCGAATCTGGGTTCAGCTCCGCCTTCGGCAAAGAGCACCAAGAGATCTACACGCAGATCAGCGGCGATACTGCGATACATCGGGCAGAAGTGCTGGATTGGATGCGAAACGACGATTGCAATGCGTCGGCGTAGAGTCTGGGCTGAATGAGAAGGAGGCAATTGAGTCGTCACGGTAGTACGCAGTCTAATATGGTTTCTGAGCCAGCCCAAGCGCGGTTGGCGACCTGGCCAAGTCTTCAGCAATTATGAAAGAGGACCGATCTGGATAGAGCCGATGGCTGCTCTGGTGTCAAATCGGGTTCGCATAATCATTTACTCTAATTCATCGCCGCTACTTAAAAGCTGCGTTAAGACTGTTACAGCGAATATGGACACTACGATGCAATGGGCATAGAAGATCTGGTTGAGCTCGAATCCGACAACATAACGTCAGAACGTGCGGGAATTGCAAGGTGCGCTTCGAATGATCGCACAACAGCCTCCTGCGATCCTTTGCGGGTGAAAAGATGAAGATCCTCTATTTGGGAAGTCGATTCATCACTTCGGGTCATCGCGTAGGCGCGCTGGAGCGCTTGGGCCACGAGGTCCAAGTGGTCGATCCCGGTCCTGCCATGTCTGGAATTCCGCTCGGCGCGTATTGGTGGCGATACATGGGTGGCATTGGCCTTACATCGAGGGTTCACCGCGAGGTGTGGCGCCAGGTCAAACATTCAACTTTCGATTTGGCTTGGGTGGATGCTGGGGCCTTGGTGTCTCGCCGCTTGGTAGAAGATCTCAAGAGAGTGGCGCCGCGGGTGATCAACCTCAATGTCGATGACCCGTTCGGCGATCGCGATCTGAACTTCTGGACGCAGTATCGCTATGCTGTGAAAGCTTATGACCTGATCGTGGTGGTG
>Ga0105240_10002212_pt1 | contig 31703 bp, 30 predicted proteins | sample KBSC54metaG_FD_80426 | JGI IMG/M metagenome (GOLD analysis project Ga0105240, IMG submission 80426) | Corn rhizosphere microbial communities from Kellogg Biological Station, Michigan, USA - KBS C5-4 metaG | ecosystem: Host-associated > Plants > Roots > Rhizosphere > Soil | place: Michigan, USA... | reverse complement strand
CACCATATCGAAAGGAACATTTTTCCATATTTTTCGCATCAGAATCTGTAGGTAATTTTTGAAAAGTAACAAGAAGATCCTTCTCTTCCCAAACATCTCCACCCTGAATGTAAAGCTCTTCAGATCTACCGCCACCTCTATGAGTATGATGATCAGGATCCATGCCAGACGCTACGTGTGAAATTACTGCTAAACCAATGCTCATAATGATTTTGTTCATCTTCGTACCCACCGTTTTTTAGAAAATTATTGTTATGCTTGTTTCGCACCCCATTTTTTATCATATTTGCGGATATTTGGCAAACTATTGAGGCAATACTTTTTCCTACAGCCCCTTTTCCTCAAAGACAATCGGCTTTTTCTCATGAAACAGATAAAGGCCCATAATAACCAAACTAATGGTAGCAAAGAAGTGCCAGGTGACTTGTTCACCAAGAAACAGCCAGCCCAGCAGTGCTGCAAAGAGTGGTGTCATAAACCCAGCAAAAGATAAGAATGTTGCAGAATAGCGTGATAATAAATAACCATAGAGGTTATAACAGATAATATTGGCAATAATAATAAGGGCTAAGCTATAAGCTCCTAACATAATAAGTCTTTCGCCAAATGTGCCATAATATATAACAAGTGTTTCATTGGTTACGGCAACATCTTTCATCATTGGCAACCCTTCTTTATATAGTGAAAGGATAAAGGCTAAAATTCCTCCACCTACCATGCCAATGCCATTGATCATAATAAACGAGTATCCTTTATTAATAAGATCTTTCATAATCATCCAGCCATACGCGCTAGAAACAACTGATCCTATTAATGCCAGTTCATAGCAAGATATAAAGCCAACATGCCAAGAAAGTGATTCGAGTGGTGTTTGTGCAAGTAAAATGGGAATAAATCCTAAAAATCCTACCACAAGACCGCACAACTGACGATATGATAATTTTTCTGCAAACAGAAAGTAGGAAAACAATGCTGTAATAAATGGTGATAAGTTGTATAAAAGACACGCTTTTGCCGAGGCTACGTATTCTAGTGCCCAAAATTCAAGGGTGTAGGCACAGAAGATATGGAAAACAATAATACGTAAAAACAATGAATAGTCTGCAATTCTGATTGCTACTTTGTGCCCCGCAATAAAACGGTAATAGGCAATAAGAAGACTACCTCCAAAAATCATACGCATACCTATAAATAAAAATGGAGGCACGTATGATAAAGCGGCTTTTCCAAGCGTGAACGTACTAGCAAAAAGTAAATACAACAGGATAACAAGAACCATACATATGCACTCTAAAAGTATAATTAAACAGGTAATAAATCAGTACGATTATATCACGTCTGTTGCTTTTTTAAAATAAATTTTGTCATAGTAAGTATGATTATGTATATCTGTATTAAAAAGTTTTAGTGAGAGAGACCGATATGAAATATTTAAAAACCATTTTTATAGCGAGCGTCTTACTAAACGTCTATGGTTTACGTACTGAAGAACCAGTACTATATCCTTTGAACACTGATGATACTCAAAACTTTCCTATGTCTGATTTTCTTATGCCAGTTGAAAGCAATGATTTATTCAAATCAATTGAAGAAACTAAGGTTGCAGAAAAAAATGAGTTACAAAGTTGGAATGATCACTTAGAGCTACTCACCATTGAAGGCGAATATTGGGATGCAGCGAATAACATTCCAAGTGATTCTTGGAAATCTAGGGCCTTTGAGTTCGCTGAAAATGCTCTTATAAAAGATAAAAACCTTGCATCTACACTTAAGTCACAATTTTTGGATGCTATTCAAAGTAAATTGACCCTCGAAAAAGTAAAAATGACTAAAGAATCCACAGAGGCATTTCTTGCCTTGATTAAAGAATTCGATGATATGATTGATAACTTAGTAAAACAACAAGCACCTGTAGTTATACAAGAAACTCTTCCAGCAATGCCAACAACCTTCACAGTACCAGAGATTACTACCCCAGAACCAATAATTGAACTTGCTCCACCATCTTCAGCAGAAAATTCTACCACCACTACAAACACAGATAGCAGTAGCTCAACATCAGCCTCCACTCCAGAAGCAACACCCATAGACTTGAACAGTGAATGGCAAAAACAACTCGAAGAAATTAAGCGTTCAGGGGAAAACTGGCTACAAATTGATGCTCTTCTGACTAAAACATATGATATTGCCAAGCAAATCATAATCTCTGAACCAAATAAGCAACAACAGTTACAATCTGATATGTATGACGCATTGGAAACGCGTAAAATTACTGGGAAAAAACTATATCCACTGGATATAAAGCAAACTATGGCCTTCTTTAATAACTCAATCGGAGTTTTTGCTCCAGAAGAACAATCTTCATCGTATAAACCATATCTTCCTACTGCTCAGCAGCAAGAGCAATATATTCCTTCTCAAGAAGAATCTCTTGCTATGCAACAACTCAAAGAAGAGTTGGCTGCAAAAGATGCGCTTGCTAAAGAAGAACTAGAAAAGCAAAAACGAAAAGAAATGGAAACTAAAGCCGCTCTTATCGAGCTAGAAAAACAAGGCAAATTAACCAGAGAACAATTACAAGCACAATTGCATCAAGCAACTCAATTACAAAAGGACCTCGAAGCAAAAGTTACAAAAAAACATGCTGAAGAATTGGAAGAGATCAAACAAGCACATGCAGCTCTGCTTGAAAATGAACGAAAAATGGCTGCCGCACAAAAACCTACGCAAGACAAGGGAATTATTGCAAACATTACCGAAAACATCAGTAACTGGTGGTATGGGACAAGCGATCAAAAACCAAACACGCTATCAACAAAAGACGAGGAAGCGCTCCTTAATAATATAGTACAAAACGCAATTAACAAAGATGCTGCAAAAAAAACATTTAAGAAATTTCAAAGTATGCTACTTAATTTCAATACTGAAAAATTCTGGGATGCTCAACAGGGATCACCTAATTTTGATTGGATCAGAGCAATGCAACCAATCATAAAAAGCATTGTCATCGATCATCACATCATGCCTCTTGATGAAATGTTGAATATTGTTAGAAATATTCTGGTATCTGGCAAAGTAACACCTGGCAACATAGAAAGAACCGTAACTGAAATTGCAAAACCCGCAAAAGAAGAAGAAATAGAACAAGCTCGGGAAAAAGCTGCCGTCCAACAAAACATTCAACGTAGAAAAGATAAAAATGAAGAAATTATGCGTGCACAACAAAAAGTTAGAGATGAACAAGATCGTATAGAAAGAGAAAAGCAACAATCAGCAGCCGCTGCCATATCTTATAAAGATGAAAAAAAACAATGGTATGCACTGTTGGAACAAGTTGCTCAGAATAAACAAGCAACCTCGGAAATAAATAGCGCACACACACAGGAAGCTCTTAAAAAATCACAGACTTTATTGAATCTTGCAAGCAACATACCCGCAAAAAATAAAGCTGCTATTTCGCAAAAGTTAAAACAAAAGTTTAGCGTTGCACTTTTGGATCAGCAAAAAAATAATGAAGGTCCGGTAAATATTTACCAGACCATGGATGTATTCAATAAAGAAGTTAATAACATGATGGATTAAATAAACGCTTTAATCATCCTCACCACCAACTTGAATATCATTATCAATAATCATAACTCGTTCAATCTTGAGAGCTTTTCCCGTAGCAGTATCAACCTCTATCCACGCACCAGACATAACAAGCGGCGTAGCATTGTCTGGCGTAAACCGTACCGGTAAAGCAGTCAAAAAATTATGAATGATTGGTTCTTTTTTCATTCCCAGCATGGAGTTGAAAGATCCACTCATACCAAGATCGGTTATATGAGCCGTTCCACCCGGTAGAATACGTTCATCTGCAGTTTGCACATGAGTATGAGTACCAACAACACCACTGACCCTACCGTCTAGGAAGAATGACATTGCCATTTTTTCTGAGGTTGCCTCTGCATGAAAATCAACAAAAATAATATTCGTTTTTTCTTGAAGCTTGGTGATAATAGCCTCTGCCTTATAAAAAGGACAATCAATCAGTTCCTTCATAAAAACACGACCTTGCAGGTTCACCACTCCAATACGATGACCTTCAACCATAAAGGTTGTTACGCCAACTCCAGGAGTTGCTGCAGGAAAGTTTGCAGGACGCAACAAATTGCTATGTTCATCAAGATACGGGTAAATTTCTTTGTGTTTCCAAATGTGATTACCACTGGTAATCACATCAACACCATTATGTTCAAAAAAGCGCACATTTTTTGTGGTAATACCACGCCCATGAGCACAGTTTTCACCATTTACAATAACAGCATTAATATTATGCGCTCGTTTTACTTTATCTATATGCTTCTGGAATATTGCTCTTCCTGCTGCACCGACCACATCGCCAATCAATAGTACTCTTAAAGTGTTCATTGCTATCCTTACCTAGTCGCACATTTCTTATTTTTCGGCGCTCATCCTGAACCAGCTTTACCCCATGTTCCGATTCTCTTCACACGGGGACCCCGGCGTAGAGTAACGAAGCTGGGGATAAAAGGATTAAGCGCCTCTTAATTGATAAAATTAAATAATGATACATCAAAACTTTATAAAAACGCTTGATTCTTCAACAAGTTCAGAATGAGCGTTTGATGAAATAAAAGATAAAAGAAAATAATTCAAGCCAAAGCTTATGTTACCGTGCATACTCAATTGAACGTTTTTCGCGAATAACGTTAACTTTAATTTGACCAGGGAAGGTCATTTCTTGTTCAATTCTACGAGCAAGATTGTGTGCAAGCAAGTTAGCTTGTTCATCATTAAGATTATCTTCTTCTACAATAACGCGTATCTCACGACCCGCCTGAACAGCGTATACTTTTTTAACACCCTCAAAGGATGATGCTATTTCTTCTAATTTTTCTAAACGCTTAATATACGCAGTTAATGTTTCTCTACGAGCACCAGGACGCGATGCAGAGATGGTATCAGCAATTACCACAATAATTGCATAGATCGATGCAAACGGAACTTCTTCGTGATGGGCTGCAATAGCATTGACTACAGTAGCATTTTCACCACAACGTTTTGCGATATCAGCACCAATTGAAGCATGAGGACCTTCTATTTCAGCTGTAACAGCCTTACCAATATCATGCAATAAACCCGCTCGCAGAGCTGTTGCGCCATCAAGACCAAGTTCTTCGGCGATCATACGTGCAAATACGCCTACTTCTTTACAATGCACCAAAACGTTTTGAGAATAACTTGTTCTGAAATGTAATTTACCAATTAACGTAATAATCTCAGGATGAATTCCTTGTAAATTGAATTCAAGCACTGCATTTTTACCATACTCTTGAATAATATCTTCAATCTCTTTTTCGCACTGCGCAACTGTTTCCTCTATACGCGTTGGATTGATTCTTCCATCGGTAATCAGTTTCTCTAAAGTACGTACAGCAACTTCACGGCGTATAGGATTAAAACCAGAAACGGTTATATCTGGAGCTTCTCCAATAATAAATTCCATTCCCGTAGCCATCTCTAATGCTTTAATATTTCTGCCTTCTTTACCAATAATTCTTCCCTTCATTTCCTCATTGGGAAGATGAACTATGCCTGATAAATAAGGTGCTACCAAGTCAGCTGTATATCGCTGCATAGCACTTACTAATATGTTAGTAGCTCTTTCTTTGGATGTCTGACGAGCTTCTTCTTCAACCTTTTGAACAAATTTTTGACTTGCAAGACGTACTTCAGCTTCAATAGTGCCAAATAACGCATTCTTTGCATCATCTTTTGACATGCCACTTACATATTCTAATTTAGTTATAAGCTCACCATAAAGGTTTTTCACCTTGGTATCATTGATGCGAACAGCATCTTCAAGTCGAGATAAGTTACGCTCTTTTTGTTGCAACTCAATACGTAAATCATCAAGCTGTGCTTCGCGCTTTTCTAAATGTTCAGACTTTGCACCTAATTTGGTTTGCTGGCGATCAATTTCGATGCGTTCACGCTTGAGTTCTAATTCAAATTCTTTTCTTTTGTGATACATTTCATCTTTGATTTTCACCAAAGCTGCTTGTTTTTCAACATCAATATCACGTTTAGAATTTTTGAGACGATCTTTGGCATCATCCACAAGAAGGGATGCTGCCAGAACTTTTTTATATGCAAAAAACAAAAAAACTAATGCTGCAACAAAAACTGCAACACTAGCACCTATGAAAATAACTGACATATCTATCATGAGCATTCCTAAATACTAAAACAAGCATTACACTTGTAGTTTAATTAATAATTATAAAAATTAGTGCTAAAGCAGAATGAGCCTACACTAACGGAATGCACACAATAAGAAGGTCACTGTTTTATTAAGATTGCTACTAGTTCCAATAAGCAACGCTTATTTTTTACAAACTTAATAAGGATATTTCTTGATCAATATAATCTTTTAAAGCAGCCATGTTTTGCTCTTTGTTGTCAGATGCTCGTTCGCAATGTAACAACTTATTTGCAATACGCAACGCCGATAATACCGCTATTTTTTTAACATCGGTAATGGCAAAATGGTGGCTAATTTCCTTCATTGCAAGATCCACCATTTCCGCTGCTTTTAACACAAGCGCTTCACCTTCATCGCTTGCAAGAACATAGTGCTCTTCAAAGATTTGTACCTTATAACTCTTTTTTTCATTCATCATGGTTGATTTTCATTCTCAACAATTGAATCTATACTTTTTATTAAGTCATCAAGAGCAAGGCGAGTCATAGATCTTTCCTCTGTAAGCTCTTGAACATGACCAGTTTCTTTGAGTACTGATTTTTCTATTGTGTTCAATTGGAAAGTCAATTGTGCATTACCTTCAGCAAGCTTATCATTCTCTGCCTTCAATTCAGCATTTTCATCTCTTAATGAATCATACTTTGATTGCAAAGCCACATGATTTTCTTTCATGCTTTTAGCCATTGCAATCAAAGTTTTTATTTTTTCTTCGAGAACTAGTACTACTTCCATATAGCTCCTTTTTTTTATTCCATTTAACCCCATGCGGCACTCCGTTTCACACGGGGACCCTAGTTAGGAGGATAATCAAATAGGTTTTCACTCTTGAAAGTTAGTCTAATGATTCACAAAAAGCGTTGTCAAGAAAACTATTGTTTACTTATTTCAACGATCTGAGAAAATGCAGCTGGCTCAAATATTGACAACTGGCTGAGCATTTTTCTGTTAAGATCAACATGCGCAACTTTTAGTCCATGGATGAATTTGCTGTAAGATGTTCCATGAGGTCTTACAGAAGCTGTAATACGAGAAATAAACAATGAACGCATATCACGTTTATAAAGCTTTCTGCTTTTGAAAGCGAACGCCCATGCACGTAGCAATGTTTCATGTGCTCTTTTGAAAATGTTTTTACGTTGTCCCCAGAAACCTTTAGCTTGCTTTAGTAAGCGTTTGTGTCTTTTTTTGGTAACCGTACCGCGTTTAACTCGTGACATTTTTAATCCCTAAAATTAATTATTAATTATTTATATAGTATTAGTTTGGTAATAAAAGCTTAATTCCTGGCAAATCTGCTGCTGAAAAATAAGTTGCGCGGCGTAATTGACGATTAGTTTTAGCATTCGCTCTCGTCATTAAATGGCGTCTGTACGCTTTGCCGCGTTTAATCTTAACAATTTTCCCACCTGTTTTTGAAAAACGTTTTTTGGCAGAAGAATTTGTTTTCATTTTAATTTTAGTGATTTTTGCCATTGTTCATCCCTCTATTTGTTCTTATTTTAAGTAATAAATACGTGACCACATTTTGCCCATTTTTGAGTCCTGTTCTTGCACAAGATTATGCGCCCAATCGTGTTCTTCAAAACTTTTTTCTATTTTGGAAAAAAGTTCTGATCCACGTGCTTCTTTAGTTGCAATCTCGCGACCTCTGAAAGAAAGCGTTATTTTTACGCGTTTTCCAGTGGTTAAGAACTGTACGGCTTGCTTGATTTTTGTTTGATAATCATGCTCACCGATTTTCGGACTCATCTTAATTTCTTTTATTTGAATGACCTTTTGATGCTTTTTAGCCTCAAGAGTCTTCTTTTTCTTTTCGTACAACACTTTGCCAAAATCCATTATTTTGACAACAGGTATACCATCTTTGCCGCTTTGCGCAATCAACACAAGGTCAAGACCCGCTTCTTCTGCCTGACGTAGCGCTTGAGCTCTGCTTATATTGCCAATGTTTTCGCCATCTTGCGTTATAAGCTGAACACTTTCAGCACGAATTTGCTGATTAATCAACGGAACATTTTCTCTTTTGTCTTTCAACATGGACCTTTTTCTTTATTATTCAAGTTCTGCTTGCGCAGCGTTTTCGTTTATTTGAAGATCAAATTCCGGTGCAATCAAAAGATCTTTTTCTGCTGTAATCGCTTCCATAACCTTTGCGTGTACGGCATCAAAAACATCCGACGTTTTCAAGTACTGTAACACCTGATCACGACCTTGAGCTATTTTTGCATCATTAAATGCAAACCATGAACCGGATTGAACAATAATTTTAAAGTGTAAAGCAGCGTCTAAAAGATCAAGTTCACGACTGATGCCTTCACTGAATAACAAATCAACTTCAACTTGTTTAAACGGAGGAGCTACCTTGTTTTTTACAACACGCACTCGCACGCGATTACCAATATTTACATCGTTTTTCTTAAGACTTGCTATTCTACGCACATCAAGTCGGACTGACGCATAAAATTTTAGGGCATTACCACCAGTAGTAGTTTCTTTATTGGCAAAAGGCATAGCACCGATATTTTGACGAATCTGATTGATAAAAATAAGTACCGTTTTTGACTTATGAATCACTGGCGTTAACTTTCGTAAAGCCTGGGACATGAGTCTTGCCTGAAGCCCCATATGAGAATCGCCCATATCACCTTCAAGTTCAGCTTTAGGAACAAGAGCAGCAACCGAATCGATTACTATTACGTCGATAGCTCCTGAACGTACCAACATTTCGGCAATATCAAGGGCTTGTTCGCCGTAATCTGGCTGAGAAATGATTAATTCGTCAGCATTAATACCTAAATTTTTAGCATAGGTAACGTCAAGCGCATGCTCTGCATCTATAAAAGCGCAGATTCCGCCACGCTTTTGAGCTTGAGCAATCACATGCATAGCCAATGTTGTTTTACCTGAAGCTTCTGGCCCAAATACTTCAACAATTCTACCAACAGGTAGTCCGCCTATTCCAATAGCTCTATCGATAAGGATAGACCCAGTAGAAATGGCTTCTATATTGTTATTTTGAGATTCTCCAAGCTTCATAACAGCACCACTACCGTACTGTTTGTCTATTTGTGAAAAAGTGACCTCGAGCATCTTCTTTTTCATCGATTGTTCGACCTGGCGCTTGTCTTTTATGCGCTCTTCTTGAGCAGCAGATGTTGTTTTTGTTTTCATTCTGAATATTCTTCACCAGCTATTAGTATTGACTCATTAGTTTCTATTGTAGCATTTCTATGCAAAGAAGCAACAATGCTCTCTATTTGCATCTTCGTACGGTTTTCCAGCAAATGAGATCCTATCTCTTTTTGTGCCAAAGAAAGGGTCTGTTGGTCATAATCCTGGATAGCATCTAATTTGATTAAAAAGCTAACTCTTTCCCCATTGTGAACAAGAATAGATCCTACTTTATCAAGAGAAAGCATAGCACGACCAGGAAGACCTTGCTTATCAAGTTCCTGGATTTTTTTGCTATCATCCGGTTGTATCATGCCCGTTTGACGTAAAGACGCATTAAACTCTTTAGCAACTTGCGCCAAAGGATACTGCGCCGCCGCTTGTTCTGCTGTTTTTACCGCTGCAGCCATTTTTTCATATGCTCGTTCTTGGGCAAGATCATCGGCAACTACATCTTTGATGGAATCGAATTCAGGCAAATTGCGCTCTACAACGTTAGTTAGCAGGACGATATATCCTGTTTCACCTTCTATAAAGAACCCATATTCGCCTTTTTTGAGGGAGAATAGCTCTTGTGAAATGCGGGTATCATTTTTGATAACACCTAATGCCATCTCTTTTTTGCCAGCTTTTTCAGCAATAAAAGATTCTATTGCTTGCGCATCATTGGCGGTTACAACTTTTTTAATGTCTTTAATAAAGGTTTTTTTGAACTGTTTTTCCAGCAAAATCGCCTTAATCTCTCTTCTGACCGCAGAAAGAGGCTTATAGGTGCGAGGGATTCTGCGAACCAACTGAATAAATGCTTTTCCATCTTTTGTATCGATTACTGATGAAATTTCATCTTCATTTTGGAGAAGGAATGCTTCGCGTTCAAACGCTCCTTTATATTCACCGCGAGCGAATGGTTTTAACAATTCCCATTTTTTTGCCCACGCAGAAGATGGATCGTTGACGAGCTCTTCTCTTACCATTTCAAGAGATAGATCAGGATACTGAGCCAATTGTTTTTCTGTTATCTGTCTAACTTCTACCTTGAGAGGTTCTTGAACGTATTTACTTACTTTATTATCTTCATAATATTCGTTAATTTGTTCTTCAGAAACAACTGCGTTGTAATTGCTACCGCTAAACTTCCAAACGATACCATCTCGTTTTTCTGAAACCCAATAGCGGCGATACTGTGCATTTTCTTTGTCATAAAATTCGCGCGCATCTTCGTTGCTAATAGCGTTTCTTTTTTCTGCAGCTAAAAAATCATCAAAAGAAAACGTAAGATACGAGAATTGTTTATCAAGATTGTTAACTATAAATTCCTGCTCAATATCAAAAGAAGGAACATATGTTGATAACGCAGCAAACTGCATAGCTTGCAATTGAGTAAGGCTTTGCTCAATCTTACCTTCAAATTCTTTAACAGAAATGCCTCTATGTTTTAGAAACATGTTCAGTCTTTCTGGGTGTAGCATTCCCGTTTGATCAAAAACAAACGGTGGTAACACACGTTGCAAATGACGCCGTGCAAATTGTGCATCGTTAATAGATTCTGCAATATAGTCGCCATGAACCGCAACGCCAAGCTCTCTTGCAAACTGATTAAGCAATGTTGTTTTGACAAGAACGTCGAAAGCTAAAGCTTTTGGATCTGTTGATAGGCCCATTGCTTGCATCAAAAGATCTGCATATTGACCGTACTGAGCACGAATTTGTGCAAGATATTCACTTTGTTCGGCAATTTCTCGCGAAAAATCTTGATACGATACCTCTTCGCCATTAACCTTAAGCGCCCATGAAGCACTGGCTCCCTCTTGTCTGAGCAAGGAAGGTATCGAAATCATACCTGCACCCAACACTACAAATATGAAAAATGCGACGTACCGAAAATTTGAATGTTTGATCTGATTGCGAATGGTGATAATCATACTATATAACCTTTCTCTATACTTTTTACTATTACACTAACAAACACGTATACATGCACCTTTAATGTTTTCTTCTTTTGCTATCCTATCAACTAATTCAGATAAATCACTTTTATTAGTATAAGCGGTTGTTACCACTTGGTACCAATAAGAAGTGCGACCCTTTGCTGTTGTACTCACTCGTTTTTTAATTTCAGTATCTATTCCTTTTGTTGCAAGTTTTTTCACAAAAGCTTGAGCAGATTTTTCAGTCCCAAAACCTATGAGTTGTGCATAGTAACGCGTTAACGCTGATTGCTCAGCATCCGCTTCTACTTGCGCAACAGCAATGTCTTGATTAATTGATTGAGGCAAGATATCGGCAATATCCGCATCTGTTACCAGTAAATTATTTTCTGCTTGTTGTTCGTTTTCTTGAGTAGTTGCAAGAACCGCTGCATAAACCTGATCTGAGAATGCTTCGACTTGCATTTTTTCAGTAAACTGTTCAACAACATTTTTTTTGCCTAAAAAATATCCTGTCATAAAAATGCAAAATGATAGCAGCAAAAGAGCTGCAACAATAAAGCTCAATTGCCTATTGGGAACAAACAGGCCTTGATTACTTGAACAGTAACATGACTGCTCATTCGGCTTTCTAAAAGAGTCTTCCCATTTATTCATAATTTTTACCTAAAACTCTCAATTTTTTTACTAATTCATTAATGTATGACTGAATTTCCGTGTCCGTCAAATTTACCACGTCAAGACACCCTATGCTCGTACCAGTATACTGCTTTTCTTTTTTTATTTCACGCTCTAACTTGCGCCAAAATGTAAATTGTCGTTTTGCGTATTGTCTTGTTTTGGCACTGATCACTTCTACCATGCGAGAAAAATCTGCTGGAGTTTGTTCCCCCTGCAAATAATCAAAGATTTCAGCGTATCCGATAAGGTTTTTTTTCTGAATAAACGATTGCCAAGGAGTATCTATTAATTTTCTTGTTTCATCTATCCATCCGTGTTCAAGCATTTCGTGCACGCGTAGGTTAATACGTGTTTTTAAAGCTTGCCGATCACGTTCGATGAAGATCAACATATAATCAGCTTCGGGTTTATAGACGGGAGCATATGACGATGGTAAATTTCCGGTCGCATGCCAAATGCTCAATGCCCGCTTAATCCGATACTCATCAGATTTATCGATAGCTACCGCTCGTACTGGGTCTATTTTATAAAGTTCTTGCCACAAATCTGCATCCTGATTATACAAAGAAGAAATGTCTTTATCCTCTATTGCAACTTGAGGTGGATATAGTAGCGCATGTAAGTAAAAGCCAGAACCACCAACAAGTATAGGAAGATTGCCTCGCTGAATAACCTCACTTACTGTTTTATATAAAATAGTACGATACTCACTGACTGTGTAATTAACAGGAGTATTAATAATATCAAAAAGGTGATGGGGGATCGGACTGTTCTTCCAATCTGGTTTAGCTGTACCAATCGAAAGTGGAGTATAAAATTGCCCAACATCCATGTTGATTATTTCAGCTGGTATGTGTTGGGCAACAGCAAGAGCTGCTTCTGTTTTGCCAACACCAGTCGGACCGTATAGTATTAACATGAATGGCTGATTAATTGTGTTCTTCATATATATAAGCATACACGAAAGTGATATCTGTGTAACCTTATTGGATATCAAAATGGGTATCCGACCTTAACGCATATTTCGTTACTTTTCAGTCGGATACCCAAATAGAGAAAACATAGGGAGGATTAGCCTATAAAAGACGAACTCTTTTATAGAGCTCGCATTGAAGATTCATTATTCTGTTTTATCTTGCATCCAACCAAATCTTTTAATTGCTTTGCAGCAGCAGAAACATCTACTTTGGTAACAATAGAAATCTCTTCTATTAAAAGACTTTCCGTTTGTTGTAACAAACTTTTTTCACCAAACGAAAGTTCTTTGTTTACTTCAATATGCCGAAGGTCTCTATAGATTGCGCATAATTCTAATAAATTGCCACTGCGAAGTTTCCCTTGATATTCTTTGTTGCGCTTATTCCAATTGCTTACTGCAGCGTCAAGCTGTTTAGCAATAACTGGTTGCGCCAACAATTTAAAAATATCATTAATATATTCAGCAGAACTGAGAGGCCTGATTCCCACAGCACTCGCGTTATCTGTCGGGACAAGGATTGTCATATCTTTGTTGATAAATCGCAGTTCAAAAAACTGTAGCAAACGCCCTGCGATTTTTTTTTCAATAACACAGCTAATAATAGCCACACCATGGCCAGGATAAACAACTTTTTCATTGCGAGCAAACATAGCTACCCTTTCTAAAAAGGTAAAGTTTCTCGCAAGAAATCTTTTTACACAGATAATTATCTTAACACAAATTTATAAAACAATTAAGTCCGAATATTTATGAACAGATTCTTTAAAACGGCGCAAAAAAGCCCCACATAAATACGGGGTGTAGCAAAAAGATTTTAGTTGTTGCCATGCAATCAATCATTAAGCTTGCCTTTTGCAAAACCGGTCAATTTTATTGTTTTTTTATTTTTAAGCAACGCGCGATTGACAATTAGTGTGAGATGTAAATTTGTGTTATTTAATTTGTGCGCACAACTATAAGATCAAAAGCATGATAAACAAATACGTATCTGGTTGTAAGAACAATTATATGGAAGGTCCATACTAAGGCACCAGCTACTTCCAATCATCAAAAGAGAGCTTTGCCAATAACAAAGTAGTTCCCTCATACGAAACATCACCGATCCTCATCTGATCACGAGATATCTGTCTGTTCAATATCTTTTGACTTAATGAAATAGCATCACCATATTCACCGATGTCATAAAATTCGAGTGCCATCCCAAAATCATAACGCGCAGATGCCAACTGCATCCGAATATTACGACGCAGTAGTTTTTCTTCGATACTTTTACGATTTTGCAGTTCTTGTTGGCGCAACTCAATTTTTTGGTAATGCAACATGGCAGAATTCAGATATTGCCTGCTGATATAGGCCCTATTGAAAGAATCATTCACATAGAGAGTGACATATGAACGCATAGATTTACTTGTCGTAGCCAAATTACACAGAGTGCGCACATCGTTCACTTTACTAAAAACAATGCAATGGTGTACACCGAACGCAGAAAGATTTGTATGATCAACGAATTGAACGGGATATGACAATTGCATAAGTTGTAGCATGTGCTTATTCTTTTGATCCTGCTGCTGACCAATAAATAAAAAACATCCTTCCGATAATTTCTTGCGGCTGAAATCCTGTTCCATAGCAAAAGAATCAGTCGTAATGAACGCGCATAATGGTAATGCACTGAGTATGAGTAATCTTTTTTTCGCTCTATTCATCAATAGTCCCCCAAAAACGTGTTAATAGATATGTATTTATGCAAGGACTATTGTATCAAAAGCAGTACTTATTTACAACTAGCCAATGCAGAATAGGGCGTACAATGATATGTTACTTGCTACAGTCGCAAGCAAACCAACAATCATTGTTATTATTTTATTCACAATTTGTATCCCTAGATTCAGTTGAGTTTTTGAAAGATAAACTTTGGACACCAACAATTAAGGAGCCAACGGTCAAAATTCGTTCGCCCTAAAACAGTGGGCATAGATTAACCGAATCAACTTGCTTATTACCTACTAAGAGATTTTCTTCGCGAATCTCTTGATCAGAAGCTAGAGGCAGACAGTTAGCAGATTGCTTGCGGAAAAAAAGATCTTTATATTCTTTTAACCTTTGCTCAACAGCAGCGATTTCGGCCTTAAGTTCAGAAGCCGAAATCGCACCAAAACTTCCTTTTTCATAATGAGCTAACGTTTGTAGCGCGTCGACAACCTTTAAATAATTTGCACTTTCTTCCGCATGATCAGCAAAATCATGCGGGCTTGCTTTCAATAAATCAATAGTATGACTATCATTTCGCATCACAACAGAATACCGTAGCAAACGATTGAAATAACGGTAGAAGCCGGGATCAAAACCTGTTGGTACGCATCGTCCAACTAGCAATATCTTTGCTTTTTGATTACCATCCACATCGTTGTTCCGTATATCAATCAAAGCAAAGAGCCTTTGCAAATACTGGTTATTTTTTGTGTTCTCTGGGCTCAGTGCATTAGACTCATCTTCAACAAAGAATAAAGCTCTTTCGCCTTGCAAATAACTGGAGGCTATTTCAAGCTTTTCGACACGAATCTGATCTCGGTAAAAATGAGAAGTTGCTCTTAAATTTAGAAGCGTAGGTGTATCAACATGCTTACTTATACCTTTTGCCGCTATTTCTGAAGGCAAAATAATTGGCAAAAATACGACTTTACCATCCCTAAAAGTTGTCTTATGTGGTGTGTAAAGAATTTCAAATGCCTCTTTCCGTGCTCCTGGCAGGATTTTTCTTGAAGATTGCAACAAGCAGTAAGACTTTGGCAATTTATTTCTTCCAACAGTCATACCAAAGGATGAATTACCTACACCAAGCGCAAACAAACCAGCAATCATTGTTACTATTTTCTTCATGATTTATTCGCTATCGATTTTTATCAATGTTTTTACACTTCACCATGACACCTCTACACAACCACAAAAAACTCACGCATAAAAAAGCCGCATGACGAAAAGATTTTAAGCTTCATCATGCGGCAATATGTAAAACTGTTTTTTTGCAAAATAGGGCGGCTTTTATTTTTTGTTGCAACAAACCAATGTATTGTTTTTCAATCTGAGTCAAAATCAAGCCAATTGTTTTTTTAACATTAAAAACAGAAACGCTTGCGTAAATCGCTAATTTTCAAGAAATATTGCATTTCTCTCATGAATTACCACTAGCCTTTAGTCTATTGGCACAAAGCATTCCCGAAAGTGCGGATGCTATTCCTTGCTCACTCTCCCATTGGGTAATTTGATCCTTGAGTGGTAAGACAATCGTTGAAGCATAAGATCTCCATCCTCCAACGTTCTTTTTTATACAAGCAAAGTCATTCATACCAATAGGGTCTTCCTTTTCAAAGAATGATAGACATTTTTTGCTTCCGCTATCATATGCACGTTTTACTAAAAGCCCCATATAGTTATATTTGAATAAAGCTTTATTGGTAATATCTCTGGTAACATCATCCATCGGTCCATATTGTGTTGCTGGACACACCACAATGAGAGCTTTGAGAGTAGGTTGATAATTACCATCAGCTACAGTTTTTTTTATTGCAGACGCATTGGCAGCGAATAGTTCAGCAAGTTTTTCAGCATTATCTTGATCGATCAGACTTTCTGCTGACCGCCAGAATTTTGGATTATGCACCGCTTTATCATCTTTAGAGCATTCCCACAACAACAATTCGCTATTATATTTTCTTTGCTCATTGCTTTTGGTATCTTTTGCTTTCTTTTTCAGTTCTTTTTCTTCATTTTTTAGCCTTTTCACTTTCTCCTCTAAGTGCTGCACCTTCTTTTCTAATTTTTTTGCTAACTTACTCTGTGCTTTTTCTTTCTTTTTTAATTCTTTTACATCATCGCGTGATTGATCTGGAAGATCAAAGGGATCCTGCTCATTCTTTTTGCTGCCCCCTTTTTCTTGCCATTTTTCCGTATTAGATGGTCGCTTATCAAAATCCCAAGCATCTTCCTTGCTATTTTTGTTTGCGTCCTCTTCTAACAGCTCATTCTTCTTATCAGATAAAAAGAACTTAGCAAGGTTAAGGATTTGCGAAATAAGAACATCAAGCAACTTTAGAGATTTAGCCAAAGCAAATTTTGCAGCTCTATTTCCTGACTTGCCTTTTTGAGAAGCTTCAAGCTTATGCAGTTCTTGCTTAGCTTTATTCATCAAGTCCACAATATTATTTGCCATTCCTTGCTCACTAACAAGATTGGAAGCAACGTGAACTGAACCATCAAGCTCTTCACAAGTCAGGTTTGCTGCATTACAACCAAACAAGAGTAAGCTAAGGATTATCATCTTATTTTTCATAAATATCTTTCTGTAAACTTTGTATCAATCAATAATCATGCCTTTTAATTATACATAAGAGCATAAATATTACAAATAAACTAAGATATTGTTAAGAAAAAACACAATCATTTATTCGCTATCGATTTTTATCAATGAGATTATACCACAGTGAGTATAAAACAGATTCGCCATATTGAAGAGAATCGCGTGAATAAGCCCAATCACTAATTTTTTGAGACAAGTATTTTTCGATGGCATGTTCACAATGGGGCTGAAACGCATAAATAGTGCTGAAAGCATCACGCTTTTGGTAATATTTTGCTGCCTTTAACCACCGAATATGCATCTTAAGCAGGGCGGCTTTAAGCTGTTGATTATAGCAATATTGCATTTCCTGCACAGAGCATATTATCTTTTCTACGGTATCAAGATCATTATTTTCTATTGCCTGCATCATAGGGATATGCATTTCTTTTTCCAAATCACTATCTTGCAGCCGAAATAACCAATTGTTGGCTTTCCATTTTCTTCCCTGTCGATCGACATTAATATAACTTGCCAATTCGCTCAGATAAAACTGATAACTGAAGCCATCCGTAATACAGTGTTGAACATTGCCCGTCAGAAAATGGCATTTTTCCCAAACATTCTTTTTCGTAACGTTATACCCAAGCTCTTTCATCGCATCACACATATCGCTGGTTTTTTCTGCAGTCGACTTCTGGGAATCAACAACCCTCCCCCAGGCCCTATGTATCTTGATACGCCCAGTGCATGGTATGATAAATGGCTGAGGTCTTCCATTAAGAACAAAGGAACTCAACACCTTAAACGCTGGCTCTTTGTTGGTAGCCAAAGCAATGGCCAGTAATATCTTATGAACATTGTAAAACTTACGAGCTTGCGGGGAATCTTTTACAACAGAAGAGAATACTTTCAGCATCTCTATATCATTAGTTTGGATAGCAAGCGCAAATGCTGATTGCACAATATCTCTGCTGCGTTCTTTTTGTCGCTCTCCAAAATCAGCTCTATCTTCGTTGTGCAGGTGCTCAATCAATATCCTGCGTGCATTTTTATGGTCGCCCACCATGACAGCGGCAATCAAACGGCAATCTCTATCAAATAAAGATACTGTTATTCTACGCTCCTCTCGTTCAAATTTGTTAACACGCAGCAAAACCCTCAAGTCTTCCATAACATCATAAGCATTAAGAACTACAGTCGATGTTAGACCATCTGATTTGACAATACTATTACCACCATGATCAATATAAGGATCCTTTATGGAAAAATGCTTTTCCATATCTTCCCAGGATGTATACAGCAGATCATCAGTTTTGGTGTATCGAGAACCAGGATAAAGATAACTCACCCATGAAAGATCCGGCCTTTTAATTTTTTGCCGCCTCACAAAATCAACCACATCATGATCATCGTCACAATGGGCAGAGAGCGCATAATATATCCTGGGACTATTGTCCCCTTTAATAGGAAATGCTTTCGCAAAATCTTTACACACTAACCGCACATTCTGATAGTTACACGCTCGATTAAGAATAGGACTTATGACTTCAGGAAGAAGCTTTGACAATTGAGTGTGACGCTGGTTCCACTCACGAATCAACTGTTTCTGCTCAAGACAGAGCTGATTCTTCTTAACAAACAGCTTAGCTGACAATAAGTACAACCCATTATTTCGGGGCAAGCCTTGCAGCATACCAAAGCTCATACCATGAGAAAAGAGCACAATTAGGGAGATACACAAGACTATATAAGAGCGCATTTAAATATCCTGATTGGAAACATTAGTTAAAATTATACTATAATAAAGAGTATACGAATTATTAACAATAAATTCAAAATAACAATAGTAGAGCGAAGAGGGCAACGCTTTGCCGATAAAAAGACCTGCTTAAAACAATAAAGTCTCGCTCAAAGTTTTTATCTTTAGCGAGACTTTATTATAAATCACTATTTTTATCATCTACCCAACGGATTGATCCTGGTTCGAAAATGATAGCATATTTATAGTATGGTACAATGCTGGTTTTCCGCAGAGTCTTTTAAGAAGTTGCCATGATACCTGCTCCATATATGAGCATATTTATGTTTTATCGAAACAGAAGCGTCAATGCTCTTCATGATACATTCGTAATCTTCTGAGCTACCATCATAATTTTGCGCCAAAAACACAAAAGCTTTTTCGCGATCTTGTTGAACTGCTTGTTTGAGGCCGTCTTCATACACATTTACCGGTGCGTGTCTTATACCGGAAAGAAAACACCCAAGAGCATCTGTATCATCACGATCAATAGCAAAGCTGAAAGCCTTCAAATATTTTTCATTATTTCGACTTGATTGACTCGGTACCAAACTGTCCAAAGCATCAAAACGGCGAATCTGTCGAACTGGCTTTGGATCGAAATACATCCACTGTGGATTGTTTCTACCGAAACCTTCCAGGCCCACATAATGTCTGTTCATATACCGACACGTCGCTCCTAACTCTTTGTCAAACCCATAAACAACACCCATCTTTATAAGAATATCTGGTGTAAGAAAGGCATTTTTGACAGCTTGGCCCTCTATTTCTGATCTTAAATCACTAAAAACCTGTTTCCTTGCTGTCCCAAATGACGAAGACTGAAGCCTTGTGGTTCTTGTAGGGCCAGGAAGCTTATACTTACCCATCATACCAAAAGACACACCACTTGCTCCAATTGCAAGCAAAACAACTATCATTGTTATTATTTTATTCATAACACCCCCCCCAAAAAAGATTCTTTATTGTCATATAATAAGTATATATTAAACCCAAAACAGTACAAATGGTAACTCGAGCGCAAGGGGAGGAGTAAAGGGCAGGTAATACTTTGCTGATAAAAAGACTTGCTCAAAATAGCCAGGGGCCGCTGCATCCCTTTTAAGGAATCCTAAGTATAAAAACATGAGTGTGTTTCAAAAACGAATAAATATCGTTAACAATTACAATTTTGGCTTAATTTTATACATTTAAAGCTTGGAATTTTAAATCGAAAGTACGTGAATTGGTTCAATCAGCTGCGATCGTCAGCATGGCGTTCAATTGGTAATTGTTTTTATCTGTTTATGCGCGTACGGGTGTTACGCATACATTAGTTGTAGATCAACTTCCTTCCTTATACGCTTACGTATACCCATCCCCCTTTTAAGCAACAAACTTCGTAGTGAAACAGTTTTAATCCTTATTCTTATGATCCTTCTTATTGACCCTATTCTTATATATGGTCTTTACTCATATATATACGTATACATATAAATACATAATCTCATTCTTATACTTAGTCTTGTTCTTACTCTTAGTTTTATTCTTATCTTTGATTCTATTCTTATTCCTATACTTATATGCTCCTTATCTATATACATTTGGTTCTTCAAATCTTTAATCCCCCTTCTTGTTCTTATTCTTACAACTCCTCTCATTCTTATATTCTTACTCTTATACTCATTATCCCTTATCTCTTATTTCTTATTCATTCTTATTCTTTCTTATCTTTCTTATCTTTCTTATTCCCTTCTTATTCCTTTCTTATTCTTTCTTATTCCTTTCTTATTCTTTCTTATATAGTCCTATACTCATAAATGCTATATATACGTATATGATCCTATGTGATGCTACTATAATCCTATAATGCTCGTATCGCCCTATTCCTATTTTCCTATTCCTATATGGCCATATACTCTTATATCTCTTATTCCTTCCTCTTCTCCCTCTCTTATTTTCCTCCTCTTAATAACGGAGTCTTGAGGCCCCCCGCCTCATTTTCTCCCCAAAGAAAGGCGGCGGGGCCGAGGACGGAGTGCGGGCGCGCGAACATTTTCGCCAAAACCGGGGGCTTTAATGAAGAAAAAGAGCTGGACTGCCCGACTAACTTGCCCCGCACTCCGTCCATTATCCGACACCTATAATGACCAGCACTATCCCTTATACCATTTGCCCTTCATAAATTGAGCAAAGCGAAAAGCAAAACAGAGCCCGCCGAAGACCTTCGTAGCCTTGGCGATAGTGGATTATCCGACACGTATAATTAAAACATATAAATACCGCTACAGATGGAACTAAACAGCATGTTTCACAGGAGGTAGAGTAATAAAATCTTAGCGTATGACACTAATATTTTATGAGTTAGTAGTTGACAGGTGGTTTTTTTTTGTTATCCTATAAAAAGGGCTTGAAGAAAGCACAATTACATGGCTCCATGAGCATGCAACTGAAGATTTTACACCAAAAAGCCATGAATTCATAGAACAATATAACACAAACATACAACCCGAAGGAAAAACGATGGCAAAAATAATTGGTATCGATTTAGGTACAACCAACTCGGTAGTAGCATTTATGGAAGGCGGCCAACCTAAAGTTATACCTAACAAAGAAGGCGCAAATACAACTCCTTCTATCGTTGCGTATACAAAAGATGGTAGCCGTTTAGTTGGTGTCTTGGCAAAACGTCAAGCAGTAACAAACCCAGAAAATACACTTGCTTCAGTAAAACGTTTCATTGGCGCTAAATTTGAAACAGCTTCTAAGCAATCTAAGCACGTTTCATACAAAATATCTCGCAGCGAAAATGGCGAAGTGACCATTGAAGCGCAAGGTAAGAAATTTACTCCACAAGAAGTATCTGCAGCGGTATTAAGCTACCTTAAACAAACAGCAGAAGACTACCTTGGACAAAAAGTAACAGAAGCAGTTATTACTGTTCCTGCATACTTTAACGATGCGCAACGTCAAGCAACTAAAGATGCTGGTCGTATTGCAGGTCTTGATGTTAAACGTATTATCAACGAACCAACAGCTGCTGCATTAGCTTACGGCGCTGACAAAAAAGGCAACTCAACAGTTGCAGTGTTTGACTTTGGTGGTGGTACATTTGACGTTTCAATTCTTGAAATTTGTAACGGCGTTATTGAAGTTAAATCAACAAATGGCGACACTATGCTCGGTGGTGACGATGTTGATCATAAACTTATCGACTTCTTAGTAGAAGAATTCAAACGCGAACAAGGCATTGATTTAAGCGCCGACAAAATGGCATTACAACGCCTTAAAGAAGCTGCTGAAAAAGCGAAAATTGAACTTTCTTCAATGCTAGAAACAGAAATCAACTTACCGTACATCACTGCAGATGCTACTGGACCTAAGCATTTCAACACTAAAATATCACGCGCTAAACTTGAATCTCTCTGCGCAGATATCTTTGCTCGTTTAGTTAAACCATGCACACTAGCATTGGCTGACGCTAAATTAACAACTAAAGATATTAACGAAGTTATTCTTGTTGGTGGTTCAACACGTATCCCTAAAGTACAACAAATTGTTAAAGAAACATTCAACAGAGAACCAAATAAATCAGTAAATCCTGATGAAGTTGTTGCTCTTGGTGCAGCTTTACAAGGTGGTATTTTAGCTGGTGACGTAACTGACGTATTACTTCTAGACGTAACACCACTTTCTCTTGGTATTGAAACTCTTGGTGGCATTGCAACCAAACTTATCATGAGAAATACTACAATCCCTACTCGCAAATCTCAAGTTTTCTCAACAGCAGATGATGGGCAAACTGCAGTAGATATTCGTGTGGTACAAGGTGAACGTGAATTTGCAAAAGATAATAAAATGCTTGGCCAATTCATGCTCGATGGTATTCCAGCAGCTCCACGTGGAACACCGCAAATCGAAGTAACTTTTGATATTGACGCTAACGGTATCGTAAGTGTTTCTGCTAAAGATAAAGCAACTAACAAAGAACAACACATTTCTATTACCAACAGCAGCGGTTTATCTAAAGAAGAAATCGAACGCATGGTACAAGAAGCACAAGCTCACGAAGACGAAGATAAAAAAGCTCGTGAAGCTGTTGAAAAACGCAACCAACTTGATAGCACAATTATGAGTGTTGAAAAAACACTTAATGAAAATAAAGCGAAACTTTCTGCAGAAGAAGTTACTTCAACAGAAGCCGCTATTGAAAAAGCAAAAGCCGCACTTGTTGAACACGCAGATCATCCAGCTGGATTACAACGCGCTAATGATGAGCTAACGCAAGCTTCTTACAAGATTGCTGAAACTCTTTATAAGCAACAACCATCTGCTGGTTCTGCAGAACAAGCAGCTCCACAACAAGATGAACCAATTGATGCTGAAATTCAACAGTAATCATTGGTAAACAATATTAGCATCTAGAATGGCGTATCCCCCGGTCCAATACCCGGGGGATTTTTATTGAATAACTCTTTTTTATCCAGAAGGGCTTTTATCTCAATTACAACAACCTCTAATTGTGATATCATTATTTATAATTAGAATATTTTTAAAAATAAAGGAAAACCTGTGTTTAAAAAGAAAGCGCTCTACGCTTTAATTATCACTTGTTTAATAGCACAACCCATCCAGGCAGAAACCTACATCGATTCCATTACAAACTTCATTTACCAAAAGCCGTATATTGTCCTACTCATAGCTTTAGCAACATATGGAACTTTTCGCGCTATCGTAAGGCAATTAAAAATAGGATTTGCTGATAACAAAGCACTAGTATGTCGTCATTATCTAAGCACAGGCAACTGGCAAGATGGGGGCATAGGCATAACAAATAACGGCGCCAATCAAAAAAGCTTCATCCAGGATCTTTTAAAAAAAGAACCTAGTGGTTTGTACGAAAATATAATATGGAACTCCTTGCTCGCACAAGGAGAAGCCGCTCTTCTTGAACAATCTTTATTGGGCCAATGCCAACCAGGTCAAAGTGAAACTCTAAAAAAATTATTATCCAGCAGCGACAAGGTTCCAGCCCAAAAATTTAGTCAGACAGTTTCAAGTATCATCTACAAAGAAGAATCTGGACTTCATGCAAAAAACCTGTTGGATCATGGGGATAAATCACTCCACAGAGTGGATATATTGACATCTTATTCCCTACAATCAATACAATCAAAAAACAAAATTGAAGAAGATAGTGATACTATTCACAAAAAACATCTTGACACAGAATTGAAAAAAATTGATCTTTGGATACAAAAAAGCCATTACTTAAAAGATGAACTACAACAAGTAAAACAAATTTTAAGCAAATGCGAACCTACTGCCCAAATTACGCAGTAAACGACAGTGAAAATATCAATTAAAAAAGCCTCCTATTGAAAAATGGAGGCTTTTTAATTACATATACGATTTCTTGCAAAAGCTAATCAGGTCATCCTAGAATAATAACAAAAACAATATTTATCATTGGATCATATAATGAACAGACGAATCATCAAAGCAACATGCGCATGCTTAGTAATCGTATCGAGCGTCTATTTTGTGTATGCTTCCAAATACTCCTATCAATCCATTATTCGACCAAAAATTTCTTACCCACGACAATTTATTACTGATAAATTAGGACTCGCTTCAATACGTGTTAACAAAATTGTCACACCAGACTCTGTAGAAGAGCTGCAAAACATAGTCGCAAGCACCACCCTTCCCACTTCCGTTGCAGGAGCATGCTATTCACAAGGCGGCCAAACAGCATACCCAGATGGTATGGTAATTGATATGAAAAAACTTAACAAAATTATAGCATTTGATAAAAAGCAAAAGATAATTACCGTGCAAGCTGGTGCAACGTGGTACGATGTACAAAAATATATTGATCCCTATAATTTATCCGTCAAAGCAATGCAATCGTACAACAACTTTAGCATTGGTGGATCTCTGAGCGTTAATGCTCATGGCAGAGATATCGCATATGGATCAGTGGTTAATGGAGTACGATCAGTAGAAATACTATTGGCTGATGGCACCCTGCTTGCTGCCGACAGGCACAACAAGAGCGATCTTTTCAGCGCAGCAATTGGCGGATATGGTTTACTGGGAATCATCACACAAGCAACAATAGAACTGACTGAAAACACTGCCCTTGAGCGCAAAGTATATCAGTGTGATGTGAGCAATTTTGACGATCTTTTTCTCAACACCATTGCAAAAGATAAATCAGTAGTATTGTATAATACCGATCTTTTTCCAAAACAGTATCAACAATGCTTAACCACAACATGGCATACAACAACTGAAAGCCTTACCAATCCTACTCGCCTACAAGAACAAAATTCTCCTTTTTACATCGTCAACAAAGCGCTAGAAATGTTTATCAGAAGAGTCCCTCTTGCATCGCAAAGCCGCCTTTTTGTTGAACCAAGCAAAAAAATAAGAGCCCCGCAACTTATCGTATGGCGTAACAATGAAATGAGCTACTCAGTCAATCAATTGGCAATCGATTGGCATTTTCCAACCACCATGACATTGCAGGAATATTTTGTACCAGTAGAACATGCACAAAGCTTTGCAAAAAAATTATCTTCTATTTTAAGAAAAAACTGGGTAAATGTACTGAATGTATCTATTCGTTATGTTCCTGCTGATACCACTTCAACAATGTCTTATGCGCCGCGAGATTCATTTGCTTTTGTATTGTATCTTAATATCTTTAACACTCAGTGGACAATTAATAGAGCATGCACATGGACACGCAAAATTATTGATGCTGCACTCAAGCATGATGGCACTTATTATCTGCCTTATATTATGTGTGCCACCAAAAAACAATTTAAAAAAGCATACCCACAATTTGATGATCTTTTACAAATAAAACAAACCTATGATCCTGATAATAAATTCCGCAATATACTATACAAACAATATTGCGAAATTAGATAAAACTTATATGTACCCTCTTTATTCACAGTATAATCTTGACAATAGAAAATCGGCTATATCATACTCATCAAAGTTTATAAAAAATAATAATGTGTTGAAGGAGATCTATATGAAACAAAAAAATATCTTATTTGCCATGCTCTTTGTGATTTTTTCAGCTTTTGGTATAAATGCTAAATACGAAAACATATGTAATAAAAAAACTATCCAACTCCGTCTTGATATGAGAAAGTTATGGGAGGATCATATTGTATGGACACGGAATGTTATCATTAGTTCTATTGCAAATCTTTTAGACCTAAATGACGTAACCCAAAGACTCCTTCAAAACCAAGATGACATTGGCGATGCTTTTAAACCTTATTATGGTAAAAAAATCGGAAATAAACTAAGTAAACTTTTAAGAGAGCACATTATTCTTGCGGCAGCTGTCATAGCCGATGCAATAGCAAATGATACACCGCAACTGGAACAAGACTATGCAAAGTGGCAAGATAACGCTAAAGATATTGCGAAATTTTTAAGCAAACAAAATCAACATTGGTCTAAAAAAGGTCTTAAAAACATGCTTTATAAACATCTTGAACTGACTACAGGTGAGGTTACTGCGCGATTGCAAGCAAACTGGGAATCTGATATTCAGTTTTATGATGAAAATCATGTTCATATGCTCATGTTTGCAGATGTGTTAACAAAGGGTATAGTAAAAGAATTCCCAAATAAATTTTAATGAACATTAATGCTTATCGCTCTTCCCCGATCCAATAAATCGGGGAATTTTTTATGGATTTTCAGTATAATAACAAAGCATTAAAAAGACCTTGCTTCGTATGATCGATATAGATCATTCAATAAAAAAAAAGGAGAAAAAGATCATGCAAATTAAGATATCTACAAGACATATTCACAATTTGATGATTTTTTACAAATAGAACAAAAGTATGATCCTAATAACAAACTCCATAATATGTTATTGAAAATATATTATAATTCTATTCTTGAAAAAACTACCCTTCCATTTATATAATTCATCTGAGTCAATTCTATAAAGAGAAAGGTACCCATGCGCATTATCAAAGTCTCTATAATTATCATTCCCATGCTTGTAAACTCATACTGCCATAGCATGGATGAACTGTTTGATGATCTCCATAAGGCGCGAAAAGATATTGGTACAGTTATAGGCGTTGTTGCTCCCGGACTTGGCCAGCACATAATTGGACAAGATTATCCTGCAATTAAAAACAATCCCTATAAACATACTGATGCTTATGTCAGACAAGGTGCTGATATCTGTGATGCCGAAAAAGAATACCTCAAACATCGTTTACCTCTTGCCAAAGTTGCACTAGGGGAATTACTGGGTCGCCAACTAGAAGATCACCAACCGCTCACCATTGCAATGAGTGGTAGCGGTGGCGGGTACCGCGCAGCATTAGTTTTCTTGGGAATGCTGCTCGGAGCGGAAAAAATGGGACTTCTTGATACTATTACCTATATGCCTACCCTATCGGGTTCAACGGGAACTGCCGCAGCATGGATTTCAACAAAACTACCGCTTGAGGTGTTTAAAGAATATATTCTTGATCGCGTTACTACACCCTTTACCAACCCCACTGATGAAGAAGAATTACTTATTATGCAAGCAGCTGGGGTAAAAAGCTTCTTCAATCAAAAAAAAGGTCCTGTAGATTTATATGGGGACTTACTCGGCAATACCTTTCTTGAACATTTTAAAGACCAAAGACATATGGTTTATCTCTCCGATCAAGCAGATAATATTAAAGATGGATCACTGCCCTGTCCTATTTATACAGCAGTAGACGGTGATGAAACAATTGCAGAAAATCCTACATGGCACGAACACACACCGTATGAAGTAGGAAACCCTATAGATAAAACATATATTCCATCATGGGCATATGGGCGAAAATTCAAAGAAGGGAAATCGGTAAAAGGAAATTTTGAGGTATATCCTCCTGCAAAACCTATCTCTTATAATCTAGGAACATTCTGGTCTGCATTTGGAGCAAACAACCATCTTATCAAAGAAGAAATAGCCAAAAGATTTGGTGGTAAAGTAGGCGAATTTATTGAACACTTTGCCCCATCACTTGACGGCGAACGCCCACTAGATGTTTATGGAGAAATTCCAAACTATATGTATAAAATGAAACAACTGCACAACCCGCAATCAGCTCAAGCAAAAATGAGCAAAGAAGTTGACGCTGGTACTGATTACAACATACCTCTTTTAGCAGTAAATCGTCCAGGTAGAAAAGCTGATGTAATATTTATTTGCGATGCATCCGCGGACCAAATAGGTGATCAACTTAAAAAAGCTGTTGCTGACATGCAACGACACAATCTACCATTCCCTCGTATCAACTTTGATACAATAAATAAAAAGACAATGAGTATCTTCAAAGAAGCAGACCCGGCAGTTCCTGTTGTTATTTATGTACCGCGAATCAGCGACCATCAAGCCTGGGACAAACATAAAGAAAATCCACAATATGCTCCATATAAACTATCAGGATTCGATCTTGAACGTGAAACATTTGAAGGTTTTGCATCAACGATACACTTTCAATATACGCGAGAAAATGCTGAAAAAGTGGTTAATCAAATGGAATTTAATATGCGTGTTAATCAAGCAAAAGTAGTTAAAGCGCTCAATTTTGCGGTTGATAGAAAAAAAATGCAATAGCACAAATAAAAAGAGAGTAGCACAACATTGCAATTGCTACTCTCTTTTTATTATAAAAATTTTCTAGCCTAACGCATCTTTACTATCAACTGAAAGACTTGATAATAGCAATGGCTTTTTACTCTTTTTATCCGACCCCTTTTTTAAAGACTTATCAGGCTTAAAAAATCTATGCGTAATCATATTACCTTCCTCAACAAATTGCAGCTCACCAGTAAACGTTTTTCCATTACTGTGCAAAGTCATAATCCCATTGATAGAATATTGGTTTATAGCACAATGTTCTGCAGTAGATTGTTTAAGAACTTTTGGCCGCATAAATCCACCCAACTGATCTTCTACTCTAGATGAAAAATTATGGAAAAAATCATTAATTTTATCTTTTTTCTTTTTCACCTTTTTTAAGAGCGGTAGACCTGCTACCGGATTGTTTTGGATAGCAAGCAGCATTAATGCTTGTGACTCTTGCGTAATAGGGACCGTAATTGTTGCATGATCATCAACAATTCTAATCTCATTGCGCTCAATGGGTTCCTTTTGAGTTGTTTGTACATTCTGTGCACTATTATCCCCTACAACAGCCGCATATGTTTTTTTCGCTGCAGATTTCTCTTCTTGTAACCGTGCAAATGGAGCTTCTACCCTCGGAACACCTACCTTTCCAAGTTGCATCTCTGCTTCTACTGCTAATGTTTTTCCCCGCAAAGCAGCTTCCCCTTTTTGAAGCACTACAGATGGAGCTTGTTCCCTTGGAACTTCTGTCTCTTCAGCTTTTGTCTTTGTTTCTGTCGCTGACACAGATTCGTTGTGCTTATTTTTATGGTTTTTATCTATAGAATTTTTAGCTTGTTTATCTGTAGAATTTTTAGAAAGATGAGCTGTAGACACAGAAGAAATTAAGCTATTTATTTTTTTGGACAACATCTCGACCGATTTAGTGCTACCACTATCAATCGCAGCTTGTAAAACAGTACGTTTTTCTGGTCCGGCGATCGTAACATCCGCCCCATGCTTTAGGAGCAATCGTGCCAATGAATATCGTAGGGATTCATCTTCTCCTCCCACTTTTTTTGCAAACAACAAATAAAGTGGCGTAAAACCCAATACTGATTTTTTATTAGGATTAGCCTTCTTTTTTAGCAAAAATTTTACTTTATCACTACTTCCAGATAAACATAGATAAAGCAATGGCGTAAAACCAAAAAGATCTCCATTTTCATCTTCGTTAATACAATCGATGTTTGCACCCAACTTAAGAGCACCAATAACATTTACGCAAAATGTGCTAAAAGGTATAATCTGTGCTCCTACCACCCTACACGGAAGAAGCAATGAAAAATCTGCTAACAATTGAACTATGCGAGGATAACCATTCCTATGAGCAATAACCATGGGAAGATCTTTACCTTGAGCCCCACCACCAAGAAACACCGCACTACGTAACGCATCTAGAACAGATGCATTTGCAGATGTATCGTCTTTCAGAAAAAATTTTACATTATCCACATTACCATTCTTACACGCATAATGCATTCCACTCCAACCATTATCAGGATCAGTAACATATTTATCAGCACCAAGAGAAAGCGCTAAATGAATATTCTTATTATTTTTGCACGCATTCAAAAACACCCGATCAGCTGCGTTGAGCTCGCCCTTATTGCCAGATCCTAGCAATGCTTGTTCTAACCCCCAAAGCTTTTGTCGAGCTACTTCTTCCTCTTTTGCTTTCTTTTCTTGTGCCGTTATCAAAGCAACCACAATTCTTTTATCTGCATTTTCTGGAAGTAGTTCTAATGCCGTTTTACCATCACTATCTTTTTTTCTTGGATCAGCTCCACTATTGAGGAGTAGTTCTACAAGATCATAATCTGTTCTTACATAATGCAACGGAGTTCGATCTTCCCTATCTCCAACGTTAGGATTAGCTCCTTTACTCAGCAAAAATTTAATTCTATCAATCTCCTGATTGCAAAAACATAGATAGTGTAATGGAGTTAAGCCTCTCAGAACATTCGAAAAACTATAATCATCTACGCTATTAACATTTGCACCTTTATCGATCAAATTTGTTACAAGTTGACAAAAGTCTTCAAAAGAATATTTCTTAAAAATTGTCTCCTTTTTACAAAGTAAGATTAATTCACGATCCTGAAGGCTCAGTACACTTTGCTTTAGAGCTGGACCATCCATAGTCCATACCAATGCCGTACAATTCAACAAGATAAGCAATAGCATGCGAGATAGAATTTTCTTTAGTGTCATAAATTTTCCTGCACTATATATTAACCATAACAAAATTAAGTGTTTTAAATATACTCAGCATTGGATATCCGTCAATATTATGCACAAAAAAACCCTGTACAATACAGGGTTTTTAATCGGACTGACGTAATTTATTAAAAAATAAATTACATTTTATTGTAACTATTGGTATTGCAAGTACATGGACATGCACCGCAGCCAGGGCAACACATGAAAACAGCTTTTACAAACATAGCTAAGCTGATCAAACCAGAAAGACCAATGATCCAAATAAGGGCCATAGCCATTCCTGGCATCATGTTTACTAACCCCATAAAGCCATCATAGCCATATGAAGCTGTTAGTACGTTAATTGAAACAAGGGCTGTAATTACCCATGTTACCATACCGAGTATTTTCATCATTGGTGAATGTTGCATCATAAGAGGACCACTCCTTTTTATAAAAAATATATATAAAAACTACCTTTCCATTATTAGCACGCTCAATTTTTTTGTGCAATAAAAAAAAATTTATGCGAAATTCTTGTTTTGTTTACAGAAAAACAATTAAAGTTTTTAACAATATTTTAGTCCTATAAAACAAGGAAAAGTGATGAAATACTATATAACATTTTTGTTATTTTTTTTTAATTTTTTAT
>Ga0105240_10002211_pt1 | contig 31723 bp, 29 predicted proteins | sample KBSC54metaG_FD_80426 | JGI IMG/M metagenome (GOLD analysis project Ga0105240, IMG submission 80426) | Corn rhizosphere microbial communities from Kellogg Biological Station, Michigan, USA - KBS C5-4 metaG | ecosystem: Host-associated > Plants > Roots > Rhizosphere > Soil | place: Michigan, USA... | reverse complement strand
CGCCTCTGGCAGAGCCTGTACGCCCCGTTCGGCTCTCTGGTCCAGCGTATCGCGGACGCTTTCGCCTGGTTGCAACAAGGACGCATCTCGACATACCTCCTCTACAGTTTTGTCACCCTCATCAGTCTCCTGGCGCTCATGCTATGAAGCCATTGGAGCTGGTAACGCAACTGCTGGAGTTGATTGCAGCCCTAGCCGCGGCGCCGCTGTTCCTGGGTTGGGTGAACCAATGCCGCGCGTGGCTGCAGAACCGGCGGGCGCCGAGCATCTGGCTGCCCTACCGGGGCATTCGCAAGCTCTTTTACAAGGATGCAGTGGTCGCCGAGGGCGCTTCCTCCCTCTTCCGTGCAGCTCCCTACATCGTGTTCGGCGCCATGGTGGTTGCCGCCGGCATCATTCCTTCGATGGGCACGCGCCTGCCCTTTACGATCGCGGCGGACGCCATCGCATTAGTCGGCTTGTTGGCCACCGCCCGGGTATTCCAGTCACTCGCCGCAATGGACATCGGTACTGCCTTTGGCACCCTGGGGGCGCGCCGGGAGATGATGGTGGGCTTTCTGGCCGAGCCCGCATTGTTGATGGTCATTTTTGTCGCTTCCATGATTTCGACCACGACCGCGCTGCCGGCCATCGCCGAGAATCTCGCATCGCAGCAGCTTGCGCTCTATCCGAGCCTCGCTTTTACGGCTGTCGCCTTCACTATGGTCCTCCTGGCCGAGAACGCGCGTATCCCGATCGACAATCCCGCGACACACCTCGAGCTCACCATGATTCATGAGGCAATGCTGCTCGAGTACTCGGCGCGACATCTCGCTTTGCTGGAGTGGGCGGCGGCACTGAAGCTCTTCAACTATGCCTGCATCGGCTTCGCCTTGTTCGTTCCCTGGGGGATCACGACCGGTGTCGACAATCCGCTCACACTGCTGGCGTCGATTCCGCTACTCGGGGCGAAGCTCGCCGTCACCGGAGCGGCTCTGGCCCTGGTCGAGACCCTGTCGGCGAAACTGCGTGTATTCCGTGCTCCGGAATTTCTGGCCACTGCGTTTTTATTCGCCGTGCTGGGCCTGCTCGTCCACTTGCTGCTCGAGGCTGGCCGGTGACCGGAGTCCCCTTCGATCTGCAGTTGCTGAATCTTTGCGCGGCACTGTTGTTGTTGCTGTCGTTCGCAATGTTGGCACAGCGCCGGATCGTGACGCTCGTCAACTTGCTGACGGTGCAAGGGAGCCTGCTGTTGATCGCCACGCTCCTCCTCGCCCACCGGACCGGCGAGAAGCATCTCTATCTATCTGCCGCGCTCACACTGGCACTCAAGGTCGTGGGATTGCCTTGGATCCTGCACCAGCTCATCCGCCGTCTGCGGGTCTACTGGGATACCGAGCCGCTGTTGAACATCTCGGGCACGATGCTCGTCGGAATCGTGGTGGTCGTGTTTTCCTTCGGTCTCGCGCAGCCGATCGCCGCACTTGCCAGCACGGCCACACGCAATGCCATCGGTATTGCTGTCGCAGTGATTCTCCTGTCGTTCCTCACCATGATCACACGCCGCAAAGCCATGTCTCAGGTCGTAGGCTTTCTATCCATGGAGAACGGTCTATTCTTCGGCGCCATGAGCGCAACCTATGGCATGCCGATGGTCGTCGAGTTTGGCGTTGCCCTCGATGTGCTCGTCGCCGTGCTGGTGCTCGGTATTTTCTTCTTCCAGATCCGCGAGCAGTTCGACAGTCTCGACCTGCACCATCTCGAACGCTTGCGGGAGCAACAGCCGCGGGGCAAGGAGAGTTGAGTCCGTGGAGCTCCTGCTACTGATCTGCGCCCCTCTTGGTGGGGCAATAATCCTGGGAATGTTCGGCGCCCGGCGCTGGGCCGCCGAGCTCAACGGCGTGATCAGCTCCATCACCTTTCTGGCGGCCTGCGCCCTTACCGCGCGGGTCGTGAAGGAAGGCTCACTCCTGGTCGCGCACGAGTTGTTCTTCATCGACCCTTTCAATGTATTCCTGGTGACTCTGACCGCCCTGGTCGGCCTGACGACGGCGCTCTTCTCGCGTCCCTACATGCGGGTCGAAATGGACCATGGGCGCATCACCGTGCCGCGCTTGCGTCTTTATCACAGCATGTATCAGCTCTTCATGGCAACGATGCTGATTGCCCTCACGACCAACAATATGGGGCTCTTGTGGGTCTCGATGGAGGCTGCAACGCTGTCCACGGTGCTGCTGGTCACCTTGTACAGAACCCCGGCCAGCCTCGAAGCCGGCTGGAAGTACTTCGTCCTTTGCGGTGTCGGGATTGCACAGGCTCTGTTTGGAACAGTGCTTTTGTACTTCGCCGCCGAGCGGGTGCTCGGGGCGGAAGGCGCGACCGCCCTGCTGTGGACGCATCTGAATGCCGTCAAAGGCCAGCTCGAGCCGACCGTGTTGGGTCTCGCCTTCGTATTCCTGTTCGTGGGCTACGGCACCAAAGTGGGCCTGGCACCGCTGCACAACTGGCTGCCGGACGCGCACGCGGAAGGCCCGACGCCAATCTCCGCGGTGCTCTCCGGATTGCTGTTGAATGTGGCCATCTATGCCGTCGTGCGTTGCAAGATCCTCGTCGAGGGCTCTCTGCATTCGCACCTGCCCGCGCAGGTGCTCATGGGTTTCGGGCTGCTCTCGGTGGTTCTCGCCGCCTTCTTCCTGTGGCGCCAGCGTGACATCAAGCGCCTGTTCGCCTACTCCTCCATAGAGCACATGGGGATCATCACGTTCGCCTTCGGGATGGGCGGCCCCGTGGCCAACTTCGCCGCGCTGCTGCACATGACGGTACACTCGCTCACCAAGTCGGCGATCTTTTTCACGGTCGGCCATGCGGCCCAGAAGGCAGGCTCGCAGCTCATGGAGAACATTCGCGGACTCATCACAGTCAGCCCCACGGTCGGATGGGGATTGATGATGGGCTCGCTCGCGATTCTGGGCATGCCGCCTTTCGGAGTGTTTGCAAGTGAGTTCCTCATCCTCACGACCGCCATGCGGGAACAGCCCTGGGCCACTCCGATCTTGTTGCTGGCGCTGGGGGTTGCCTTCGCGGCGATCTTCGGCAGGGTGCAGCCGATGGTGTTCGGCGAGACCAACGTCAAGCGACTGAAACATCCGCCGGCACTCCTGCCTGTATTTGCCCATCTGGCCATGGTTCTCATGTTGGGCGTTTACATACCGCCTTACCTCGCCGCGTGGTATCGCGCGGCGGCAAGATTGATCGGAGGCGAGTGAGATGCCGCTGCGGGGTTGGTTGGCGCGCAGCCTTCAGCAGCCGGGTGCGCCCGGCTTGCGGGCTCTCGCCGTATCACGGGACGACTGGAGGCGAATCGCGCAGGATGTCGCCGCTGCGGGCGGCAGACTCGGTCCGCTCTGGGCCAGCGTCACGCAGGAAACGGGGCCATTGGTGCATGCGGCTTTTCTAACAGAAAACAGTGGACTCGTCCTCGCCTTGGCGGTTGCGGATCCGCAGGGTACCTATCCGGGAATCGAAGACCTCTTTCCGGCAGCTGCGCGGATGCAGCGCGCGATAGCGGATTTGTCGGGACTGCGCTCCACCGCGACGGACACCCGCCCATGGTTGAGCCACGCACTTTGGCCGCACGGCTATCGCCCTCTCAGTGATCCACCGCTGTTGCAGCCAGCGAGCGAGCCTACTGTCGACACCTATGATTTCGTACGCGTGGAGGGCGATGGCGTCCATGAGATTGCCGTCGGGCCCGTGCATGCCGGCACGATCGAGCCCGGACACTTTCGCTTCTCGGTCGTCGGTGAGAAAGTTCTGCGACTGGAGGAGCGATTGGGGTATGTGCACAAAGGCATTGAGCAACGGTTCACTCAATTGCCGCTCCTGCAAGGACACAAGCTTGCTGCGCGGGTTTGCGGCGATTGCGCCGTAGCGTTCTCATGGGCTTACTGTCAGGCGCTCGAGGGCATCGCCCAGAACGAGATTCCGCATCGCGCGGCTTGCTTACGTGCGCTATACCTCGAGCTCGAGCGCGTTGCGAATCACTTGGGCGACCTGGGTGCACTCGGCAACGATGCCGGGTTTGCTTTCGGGCTGATGCAGTTTGGGCGTTTGAAGGAATACCTCGTGCGCACCCAGCAAGAAGCTCTGGGGCAACGCTATCTCATGGACGCGATCGTGCCGGGGGGGACCGCGACGGATCTCTCACGCACCGCAGCGACATCTCTCCTCGAGTGCATACGGAAGATCGAGAACGAGGTTGGAACGCTTCGCTTGGTGTACGAGGAGCATGCGGGCGTGCGGGACCGGTTTACCGGCGCCGGTACCGTCTCGCCGGAACTCGCTACACGCCTTGGGCTCGTCGGCCTCGCCGGGCGGGCCAGCGCGCAGGCGTTCGACCTCCGTGTCGACATGCCGTGCGCGCCCTATCGAGAAGCTCTGGTAAACAAGGTCGTGCGCAGCGAGGGAGATGTTGCCGCGAGAGTCGCGGTTCGCTTCGACGAGTTGCGCGAATCGTGTCGGCTCATTCATTACTTTCTCGGTGCGCTGCCTGAAGGGGTACACCGCCAGCCCGTCGGTGTCCCCGATGAGGACGCACTCGGTGTAGGTCTGATCGAAGGCTGGCGTGGCCCGGTTTGGGTGGCACTCCAGGCAGGACCGGACGGGACGATCAGGCGCTGCCACCCTCACGACCCGTCCTGGCAGAACTGGCCGGTGCTCGAGCACGCGGTCATCGGCAACATCGTTCCGGACTTCCCGCTCATCAACAAGTCCTTCAACCTGTCATACAGCGGCCACGACCTCTAGCGTACCCTCATGTTGAAAACACTACGTCAGATCGCCTCGATCGGCATCGTTTCCGAGCCGCCACCGCAAGGCGACGAGAGTCTATGCGTTCGCACCGGTCTGCAGGACCAGATACGCGCCGTGCTCGGACGCGCACTGTGCATCCGCCATGTCGACGCAGGTTCCTGCAACGGTTGCGAGCTCGAGATCCATGCGCTCAACAACCCACTCTATAATCTCGAAGGGCTCGGCATTCGGTTCGTCGCCAGTCCCCGGCACGCCGACATGCTACTGGTGACGGGCCCGGTCTCGAGACACATGGAGGTCGCCCTGCGTCGCACCTATGCGGCTACCCCCGACCCGAAGCTCGTGGTGGCGCTCGGCGATTGCGGCTGCACCGGAGGCATCTTCGGGCAGAGTTATGCCAGTTGCGGACGTGTCGCAAACGTCATCCCCGTCGATGTGGAAATACCAGGTTGCCCGCCCGCTCCAACCCGGATTCTGCAAGGCATTCTTGGGGCGCTCTCCCGGTCACCGGTGGGTGCCGAGCAAGCTCAGGAGCTGTGATTCGGTGAGCGCTCTTGGTCTAACCATCAGCGGGTTGCTCGTCGCGGGCAAGAGCTCGCGCACCGTGGCGGCTGGATAGATGCGAGCCAGCACCTGCTGCCACCGCTTGGTCTCGTCCTCGCTCGCAAAGTACCCCAAGTGCAGCCAGTAGCCGGATTGTCCGGACTCCGCCTGCCGCGTGAAGAAGAAGCGGAATCGCCGCAGCGCCGGCGAGCTGGGTTCCGGCACAGTGACGGGAGAGACCGACCCGCACAGGGTGAGAAAGTATTTTCCTCCCGCGGCCGCCAGGGTGGATGCCCCGCCCCAGTCCTCGCGATCCAGCGCTTCATAAAGATCCGACCTGCTCAATGACTGCATGAGTCAGCTCCTTCACCGTAAGGTCACACCCGTCGTACACATATGAGACCAAAAGTCTCACATGTAGCACAATTGTCTGTGTTTGGCGTCACAGCGCCGAGGTTTCGTTCAGGCACGGTTCATTGAACTTAACGCGTTGCGAAGCACGAATCTTGCGAGCACTGCTGGTGATGAAGCGCCTGCGAGCTTTTCTGCTGTTGCTCACTCTGACGCACCCCGCCATGGGCTCCCCACCCAAGCTCGACGGAGTTGCCTACACTCAGCGCATCGGTGCCACCTTACCTCTACAAACAGTCTTGCGGGACGAGCATGCCGCCGCCGTGCAGCTGTCCGAGCTCGCACGGGCGAAGCCTTTGATCCTCGTCCTGGGTTATTTCCATTGCCCCAACCTGTGCGACGTCGTACGTGCCGACTTGTTCCACGCCTTGGAAAAAACCGATCTGGTCGGTGGCCGTGACTACCAACTCATCAGCCTGAGCATCGATCCCGCGGAAACCTCCCGAGACGCCGCGAGCGCCAAAGAGCGGGATATCGCCCGCTTCCCCGCAGCTGGGGCGGCGGTGGGTTGGCACTTTCTCACAGGTCGCGCCCCGCAGGTGCAAGCGATTGCGGCGGCTGTCGGTTTTGGCAGCCGCTCTGACCCACAGCGGAACCAATTCCTGCACCCCACAGGCGTTGTTTTCGTGGCGCCTTCGGGGGTCATTTCGAGCTACCTCCTGGGGGTTGGCTATGCGCCGCGGGACGTCCACCTCGCCGTGACGCGCGCTGCGCGCGGCACCCTGCAGGCCGCAGTGCTCCCGGTCCTCCTGCTCTGTTATGACTACGACCCGTCCACAGGACGCTACAGCTTGGGCGTGATCAAGTTGTTGCGACTTGCCGTAGCGCTCACCGTTCTGGCACTTGGCATAACGCTCTTCCTCGGCTTCCGCCGCCACTCCTGACCCGGTGGCCAGGAACTTTCCCTCGACGGCGGTGTTAGAGGTTTGGCCGTTGTTGGAAGGAGATCATGGCGCAGGTTTTCGATCGGGGCGTCGTGCTGGCGCTCAAGGTAGCGCTTTTGATTGCGCTCGTGCTGATCGTAACCCTGCTGTTTGTCTGGCGCTGGAGCATCGATTATCCGCACACCTTGGCCGCACCACCCCGGCAGCCGCTGCCATTCAGCCACCAGCACCACGTGCGGGATGATGGCATCGACTGCCGCTACTGCCACACCTCCGTGGAGAAATCCGCGTTCGCGGGCATTCCATCGAGCGATGTGTGCATGACATGTCACTCGCAACTGTTCCGCGACGTGGCGTTGTTCGAGCCGCTTCGCCAGAGCTTGCGTACTGGCCGCAGATTGCAGTGGACGCGCGTGAATGACTTACCGGACTTTGTCTACTTCGATCACAGCGCCCACGTGAGCCATGGAGTGCCCTGCAAGGAGTGTCACGGGCGTGTAGATCAGATGCCTCTCACTGCCCGTGCCCGCTCGCTCGAGATGCGCTGGTGCCTGTCATGTCATCGTGATCCCGGGCCACACCTGGTGCGCCCGGGCGAGGTCTTCGACATGAACGCCGCGCCCCCTGCTTCGGAAAATGAACAAAGGAGGCTCCTGGCCGGCTACGGCATTCTCGATGTCCGAAGACTGATGGACTGCTCGACTTGCCACCGGTGAGTAAACCGTGAGCGATCTGGACCGACGCGATGTGTTGAAACTGCTCGCAGCCTCAGCTGCGCTTGCGACCGGCGCGTGCAGCGGCCCTCCCGAGGAAAAAATCGTTCCATTCGCGCGGGCACCGGAAATGGCGATTCCCGGCAAGCCGCTGTTCTACGCCACGAGTGTGAGCTCGCGTGGCTATGGAATGGGTGTGTTGGTGGAGACCAACGAAGGACGTCCGACCAAGGTGGAAGGCAATCCGTTGCATCCGGCGAGCCTGGGCTCGACGGACCCATTCACTCAAGCCGCTGTGCTGCAGCTCTGGGATCCCGCCCGCTCCCAGACAGTCCTCCATGAAGGCCAGGTGGCGACCTGGCCCCAATTTCTGGCCGCAATGGAGGCCCGGCTGACCGAGCTCGAGCGCGCGCGCGGCGCCGGACTTGCCTTGCTGACCGGTACTGTTTGCTCACCGAGCCTGCAGTGGCAGTTGACCCAGTTGCGCGAGCGGTATCCCGAGGCACGCTGGTATCAATACGATCCCTTGCACGCCGACAACGAGCTGCGCGGCGGCGAGTTGGCCTTTGGCCGCGCGATCGACACGCGCTATCGGCTGGATCGCGTTCAAACCCTGCTGACCCTCGATGCGGATTTCCTCAGTTGCGAGCCCTATAGCGTCCGTTACGCGCGCGACTTCGCGGGACGTCGTAACCCCGATCGGGGTGCCATGAGTCGGGTCTACACGGTGGAGAGCTCGCCGGGACTGATCGGCGCCAAAGCCGATCACCGGGTCGCACTACCGCCGAGTCGGATCGAACAGCTCGTGCTGCATCTCGCGCGTGCACTCGGTGTCGAAACGCCCTACGAAGGTGACTCTCCCGAGCCCCGCTTCTCAGCCGCTCTCCTCGAGGATCTGCGACGGTCCCCCGGTGCCGCGTTGATACTGCCCGGCAGAGCACTGCCTCCGCAGATACATGCGCTGGTGCACATGCTCAACCATCGTCTGGGTGGAGCAGGCACCACGTTCGAGCACATCGAGCCGGTCGCGTTCATGCCAACGCCGCAGCTGGAATCCATCCGCGCGCTGTCTGAATCCATATCGGCCGGAGAGGTCAGGATGCTGGCCATGCTGGAGGGTAATCCAGCGTATGACGCTCCGGCTGACCTCGATTTTTCCTCACGCTTGCGTTCCGTCCCCGAGACCGTCCATGTCAGCTTGTATGTGGACGAGACATCGGCAAACTGCCGCTGGCACGTGCCACGAACCCATGAATTCGAAGCCTGGAGTGATCTACGCGGCTTCGACGGCACGCTCGGCATCGTGCAGCCCGTGATAGCTCCCTTGTATGGTGGGCATTCCGTCCACGAAGTCTTGAATGTTCTGCTGCGGAGCTCAACCAACAGCGGCTACCAGACAGTACGCGCTCACTGGCAACGTACTTTCAACCACGGCGGCGACGATGAGCAATGGCGCAAAGCACTGCGCGATGGCATCGTAGCCAATACCGCGGCCACGCCGGTAACCGTATCGCCCCGCCCCCCTTCCACCGGGTTCACTCCCGCCAAGGCAGAATCGCTCGCTGCCATTTTCACGGCCGATTCCTCACTCCTCGACGGACGTTTTGCCAACAACGTGTGGCTCCAGGAGCTCCCGCGTCCCATGAGCAAGCTCACGTGGGACAACGCCGCATACGTGTCACCGCGCACGGCAGCACGTTTGGGTGTCGCGACTGGAGATGAGATCGAGCTGCAGCGAGGCCAAAGGGCGGTGCGCGCCGGAGTCTGGATACTTCCCACGCACGCTGACGACTGCATCACGCTGCCGCTCGGCTATGGGCGAACCCATGCCGGCCCAGCCGGCAGCGGTGTTGGTTTCGACGCCTACCGGTTGCGCACCGCCGATTCGCCCTGGGTTGCCGACATACGAGTGCGGCGGACCGGCGAGCATCGATGGTTGGTCTCAACACAGCATCACGCCCGGATGGAGGGCCGCGAGATCGTCCGCACGGCCACCGCCGAGGAGTTTGCGCGCGATCCGCACTTCGCGACCACGGAAAAGAAGGAGCGCGTTCCGGAGCATACTCTCTACCCTGACTATCCCCACGACAGCTACCAGTGGGGAATGGTCATCGACCTCAATGCGTGCATCGGCTGCAACGCCTGCACCATCGCCTGCCAGGCGGAGAATAACATTCCAGTGGTCGGCAAGGAGGAAGTCGACCGTGGGCGGGAGATGCACTGGATCCGCATCGACCGCTACTACAGCCAGGACAGTGGGCGTCTCGATACCGACTTCCAGCCAGTGCCCTGCATGCACTGTGAGCGAGCTCCCTGCGAGCTGGTATGCCCGGTGGAGGCCACGACACACGACTCCCAAGGCCTGAACCTGCAGGTCTACAACCGTTGTATCGGCACGCGCTTCTGCTCGAACAACTGCCCATATAAAGTGCGGCGCTTCAATTTCCTCCAGTATTCGAATGAATCCTCGGAACCCCTCAAAGCCCTCCAGAACCCCGATGTCACGGTGCGCCAGCGGGGTGTGATGGAAAAATGCACGTATTGCGTGCAGCGCATTCAACGTGGCCGGATCGAAGCCCAGGAGCTGGGCCGGCGCATCGCCGATGGCGAGGTCGTCACGGCCTGCCAGGCCGTCTGCCCCACTCAGGCCATCACCTTCGGCGATCTCAACGACTCCCACTCCCTGGTGCGCAAGCTCAAGTCCTCACCGCGCAACTATTCGCTCCTTGCGGAGCTGAACACCCGACCGCGCACCACGTACCTGGCCCAGGTCAGAAACGTACGCACTGAGAGTTGAGCCCTTCCATGGCGGAGCAGCCCTCAGCAACGACTACGGCACCGGGCGAGGTAACGCTGCCATCCGGATATACGTACACGTCGGTCACGGACAAGATCGCCAACATCGTCCTGACCCGGCGTTCGCGGTGGCCCTGGTTTCTCACTTTCAGCATTGCGTTGGTATGCATGCTGGCGTTCTTTCTTGCGTGTGGTGTTCTGTTCATCGTCGGGCCGGGGATCTGGGGCATCAATATCCCCGTTGCCTGGGGCTACGCGATCGGCAACTTCGTCTGGTGGATCGGGATCGGGCACGCGGGCACTTTCATCTCCGCCATCCTGTTGCTGTTACGTCAGAAATGGCGCACCTCCATCAATCGCTTCGCCGAGGCCATGACCCTGTTTGCGGCGGGCATTGCTGGCATTTTTCCGATATTGCACCTCGGCCGGCCGTGGTTCTTCTACTGGCTCGTGCCCTACCCGGATGCCATGTCCCTGTGGCCACAATGGCGCAGTCCGCTGGTCTGGGACTTCTTCGCGATCAGCACCTATCTGACCGTTTCGCTCGTGTTCTGGTACATGGGGCTGATTCCCGATCTCGCCACGTTGCGCGATCGCGCCAAGACACGCACGCAACAGCTCATCTACGGACTGTTCGCGCTGGGCTGGCGGGGAGAGGCCCGCCATTGGGCGCGGCACCAGAGCGCTTATCTGCTCATGGCCGGACTCGCGACACCTCTGGTGGTCTCGGTGCACAGCGTCGTGTCCCTCGACTTTGCGATCGGCAACACGCCCGGCTATCACTCCACGATCTTCCCGCCCTACTTCGTGGCCGGCGCGCTGTTCTCCGGCTTCGCAATGGTCCTGACCCTGGCCATTCCGTTGCGCCATTTTTTCGGGCTGCACGAGTTCATCACCATGAGGCACCTGGAAAACTGCGCCAAGGTGCTGCTGGCAACGGGTTGGTTTGTGGCCTACGGATACCTGTCCGAGACGTTCATGGCCTATTACAGCAACGACCCGTTCGAAATCTATATGGTCCAGAACCGGATGACCGGACCGTATGCGCCGGTCTACTGGGCTCTCATCACCTGCAACGTTCTGGCGCCGCAGATCATGTGGTGGCGGGCTGCGCGACGCAGCGTCCCGGTGTTATTCGTGCTCAGCCTGGTGGTCAACATGGGAATGTGGATGGAGCGCTTTCTCATCGTGGTCTCCAGCCTGCACCGTGACTTTCTGCCCTCGGCTTGGGGACTGTTCATTCCGACCCGTTGGGATTGGATACACCTGCTGGGCTCGATCGGGATGTTTGTCGTGCTCTTCATGTTGTTCATACGGTTTCTACCGGCCATCTCCATCGCGGAGATCCGCGAGATGCTGCACGAAGAGAAGTCATCGTGACGGGATATGGGCTGCTGGCCGAATTCAAAACGGCCGAGGATCTGGTCGAGGCGGCCCGGCGTGCTCGCGCGGCGGGCTACCGGCGAGTCGAGGCTTACAGTCCATTCCCGGTCGAGGGACTGGTCGAAGCCGTGGGCTCATACAAAGATCGAATTCCGTTGCTCACACTCCTTGGCGGTATCGTTGGCGGCGCGGGCGGCTATTTCATGCAATGGTACTCGGCTGTGGTCGCCTATCCGATCGACCAGGGAGGGCGCCCATACCACAGTTGGCCCGCCTTCATACCCGTGACCTTCGAGCTGGCCGTGCTCGGCGCGGCGCTCGCCGCGTTCTTCGGGATGTTGGCGCTCAATGGATTGCCGAAACTCTACCACCCGCTATTCAACGTGCCCGAGTTCGAGCTGGCCTCGCGCAGCCGTTTTTTTCTGTTCATCAGGTATGACGATCGCCGCCACGACGCGCCAGGCGCGCGGGACTTCCTTGCATCACTCCAACCGCTGCGCCTGATGGAGGTACCCCGATGAATCGGTGGGCCTGGATTGCTGCCGCCGCAGTCCTGCTGCCGCTGGCCGGCTGCGAGAAACACATGCAGGACATGTATGACCAACCGCGCTACAAGCCGCTCGCTGCGAGTCCTTTGTTCGCCGATGGCGGAGCATCGCGGCCGCCGGTGCCAGGGACGGAATTGCACTCGTGGGGAGATTTCTCCGGAACCTCGTCGGGCCGTATAGGGACAGAGGCCGCCGGACGTTGGTCCCGGGACGAGTTGGCGGCCAGCAATCCCTATCCCGTCACGCTCGATCTGCTGAAGCGAGGGCAGGCGCGATTCACCATCTACTGCACACCCTGTCACAGCCCTTTGGGTGATGGCGACGGGTTCGTCGTGCGCCGTGGCTTCCCCGCCCCTCCCTCGTATCACATCGACCGGTTACGCAACGCGCCGGATCGGCATTTCTTCGATGTCATGACGAACGGGTACGGCATCATGTATCCGTACGCGGACCGGATCACGCCTGCGGATCGTTGGGCGATCGTTGCTTACATCCGCGCGCTCCAACTCAGCCAGCGCGTACCGGCAGCGCAACTGCAGGAGCTGCCGAAATGAAACCATCGTTCCATGCAAGGAAAGGGCTCATCGCCCTCAGCGTGTGCGCGGCACTCCTCCTCATCGCGGGTATGAAGATTGACGCGCCGGATTTCTTCCGCTCCTATCTGTTCGCATTTCTTTTCTGCCTGGGCCTGTCACTCGGTGCGATGGCCAACCTGATGCTCCATGAGCTCACCGGGGGCCGCTGGGGAATAGCGCTGCGTCCACCCTGGATGGCCGCCACCCGCCTGGTGCCGCTCAACATCGTGTTGTTCGTGCCGCTGTTGTTCGGGCTGCCGCTCGTGTACCACTGGATAGGCTCGACATCCCCGGAGGTCATTGCCAAGCACTGGTGGCTCAACAGGCCGTTCTTCCTGGCACGAGCCGCCGTCTATCTGCTGGTGTGGTCGGTTCTTGCCTGGAGATGGCTCGCCCTCGCCACGCGCTGTGGGGAATTGCGGCCGCCCGGCCTGCGGCGCTGGAGCGCGCTGGGACTCGTTGTCTATGGGCTCACCATCTCGCTCGCGGCGGTGGATTGGATCATGTCGCTGATGCCGCAGTGGTATTCGACCACCTTTGGCTTGCTGGTCGGGACCTCGCAGATGCTATCCGGCCTGGCGCTCGGCGTTCTCGCCTGTGAGCGCGCCGGCGCGGACCGCTTGCAGGACTTCGGCAATCTGCTGCTCATGTATGTCATGAGCTGGGCCTATCTGGCGTTCACTCAATATCTGATCATCTGGGCGGAGGATCTGCCCAACGAGATTTCATGGTACCTGCCGCGCGTACAGACATCGTGGCGCTGGGTGTCGCTCAGCGTTTTGCTCCTGCAGTTTGCACTGCCGTTCGCGTTGTTGCTGCTGCGGGCAGTCAAGCGGGACGCGCGCTATCTCGGGCCGCTGGCGCTGCTCCTGCTCGTCGGGCAATTGTTGTTTGATTTCTATCTGGTGATGCCGGGACTGGAGCCACAGGGCTTCAGTATCACCTGGAGTGATGTGCTCGCCCCACTGGCGGTCGTTGGCCTATGGCTGGCGACGTGGTTGCGCAACCTCGATACGCTGGCCACCGCGTCCCCAAGGCAGCCCACAGCATGAGCAACGGGACCCCACTCGCGGCGCGACCCCGGCAGGAGCAAGGTGATCCGCGGCCCGGCGTCATCCTGCTGATTGCCGCCGCCATCGTCGCGATGTTGCTCCTCGTGGCGCTGGCTACCTACCTGATCCTGCAGTCCGGCGGACCGACCCGTAACTCGCCGCAGAGTCTGCAGACTGCCCGGGATACGCGCCTGGACAGCGATCCCGGTGACGACCTCGCCGCATTTGAGCGCGCCAAGCAATCGAGACTGCACGGTTACGGCTGGGTCGATTCCCAGCACCAGTTTGCGCATATCCCCATCGAGCTTGCGATGCAGAAGCTCGCCGACCGCAGCGCAGCCTCGGGCAGCCAGCCATGACCGACGGCTTCGACACGCTGCTGCCTGCGGCTTCCCTGTTGGGCCACAGGGTCGACGTGTTGTTTCTGTTCGTGTCGATACTGACCGGTTGCGTTGCCCTGGCCATCGCCATACTCCTGGTCGTGTTCACGATCCGCTATCGGCACGGGTCCAAAGCCGATCGCAGCAACCCACCGGTCCGCATCCGCTGGCTCGAAGTCACCTGGATCACCGTGCCGCTGGCCATTTTTCTGGGGATCTTCGGCTGGTCGAGCCTCGTATTTTCCCAGTTTCACCGTCCCCCCAGGGGGGCGATGCAAGTACACGTTCTCGCCAAACAGTGGATGTGGAAAATACAGCACCAGAACGGCCGACGTGAGATCGACGAGTTGCACATCCCACTCGGGCGCCCGGTGGAGCTCATCATGACCTCCCAGGACGTGATACACAGCTTCTTTGTGCCCGAGTTCCGTGCGAAACAGGACGTGCTTCCCGGGCGCTACATGAGCTTGTGGTTTACAGCTACGCGACCCGGTCGCTTCAGGCTGTTTTGCGCCGAGTACTGCGGTACACGACATTCCGGGATGCACGGCCAGGTCATCGTCATGCGCCCGACCGAGTTCGCCGCCTGGCTGGCCGCGGGACCGGCCCGGGACGAGCTGGCCGCTCGCGGCTTCGAAATCTATCGGAGAATGGGTTGCAGCGGCTGTCACGAGCCCACCTCGACGGTGCACGCGCCTGATCTCATAGGACTGTTCGGTCGGACGGTACACCTCGCGGATGGCACCATGGTCACCGCCGACGAGACCTACATCCGCGACTCCATCCTGCTACCGCGCAAACAGGTCGTCGTTGGCTTCGACCCGGTCATGCCGTCTTTTCAAGGTCAGCTGGACGAAGACGATTTGACCGCGCTGATCGCCTACATCAAATCGCGAGCGAGTCCGCCATGAGCGCAACAGCAGCCGACGAGGTCAGGCCCGACAAGGTTCTGCACGAGGAGAGTTATCTTCGCGAGGGCTTCACTCTGCGTTCCTGGCTCTTGACGAGGGATCACAAGCGCATTGCGCTGCTCTACATGATCTCCGTCACGGGCTTCTTCTTTCTCGGGGGCTCCGCGGCAGCCTTGATGCGCCTGGAGCTGTTGACGCCGCAGGGGGACGTGGTCGATGCGGAAACGTACAACAAGCTGTTCACCGCGCACGGCGTCATCATGGTTTGGTTCTTCCTGATTCCGTCGATTCCAGCCACTCTGGGCAACTTCCTCATCCCGCTCATGATCGGCGCGCGCGAGGTCGCCTTTCCACGCCTGAATCTTGCGAGCTGGTATATCTATACCCTCGGAGGGTTGTTCGTCGTCGCCACGCTAATCGCCGGCGGCGTGGATACGGGCTGGACGTTCTACACTCCCTTCTCGACCTTGTTCTCCAACACCCATGTCATCCTCGCGGCGGCCGGTGTGTTTGTCGTCGGATTCTCCTCGATTCTGACGGGCTTGAATTTCATCGTGACGGTACATCGGTTGCGCACTCCCGGGCTCACTTGGTTCAGGCTGCCGCTGTTCGTCTGGGCGAACTACGCAACCAGCATCATCCTGGTGTTGGCCACGCCCGTTCTGGCCATGACCTTGTCCCTCATCGTCTTCGAGCGCATCACTCACATCGGCATCTTCGACCCCGCCCTGGGCGGGGACCCCTTGCTCTTCCAACATCTCTTCTGGTTCTACTCGCACCCGGCCGTTTACATCATGGTGCTCCCGGCGATGGGTGTGGCGAGCGAGATCATTCCGTGCTTTGCACGACGGCCCGTATACGGCTACCGGATGATGGCGTACGCCATCTTCGGTATTGCACTGATCGGATTCCTCGTCTGGGGCCATCACATGTTCGTGTCCGGACAAAGCGCTTACGCGAGCATCGCCTTTTCGCTGCTGAGCTTTATCGTCGCCATTCCGTCGGCCATCAAGGTATTCAACTGGACGGCGACCCTTTACAAGGGCTCAATTACCTTGCCGGCACCCATGCTCTATACGCTCGGGTTCGTGGGTCTGTTCACGGTCGGCGGCCTGACCGGTTTGTTTCTGGCCGCCACCGCGCTCGATGTGCATCTCACCGACACCTACTTCGTGGTCGCCCACTTCCACTACATCATGGTGGGGGGCACCGTGATGGCCTATCTCGGCGGTTTGCACTTCTGGTGGCCAAAGATCGTCGGCCGGATGTATCCGGAGAACTGGGGCCGGATAGCGGCCGTGACGATTTTCATCGGTTTCAATCTCACGTTCTTTCCTCAATACCTGCTCGGAGCCTGGGGCATGCCGCGGCGGTACCACGAATACGCCCCGGAGTATCAACTCCTGAACGTGTTCTCCTCTTGCGGCGCGGCGATTCTCACCCTGGGTTATCTACTGCCGTTGTTTTATCTGGTCTGGGCGATGCTGCGCGGCCCACGTGCGCCTGCGAATCCCTGGGGAGCAACGGGACTCGAGTGGCAGACGCCCTCGCCACCGCCAAAGGAAAATTTCAGCCACACGCCTCGGGTCGTCCGCGGGCCCTACGTCTATCACCCCAACGGTCCGGCGGAGCCGCAAGCATGAGCGCTCCCGCGCCAGCCATCGAGGAAGCGTCGGAGCAGTTCGAAAGCATCGAGCAACAGCGTGCCGCGGCCGAGTTGGGGATGTGGGTCTTTCTCGCCACGGAGCTCATGTTCTTTGCCCCGCTCTTCCTCGGCTACTCGTATGGCCGCTGGGCACTCGGGGCGAGCTTCGCCGCGGCCAGCGGACATACCGACGTCGTCATTGGGACAGCCAACACCGCCATCCTGCTGACGAGCAGTCTTTTCATGGCACTGGCTCTGCGCGCCGCACAACTGGGTCAACAGCGGGCTACACGAGCTTTGCTCCTCATTACCGCTGCACTAGGCATGACGTTTCTTGCGCTCAAGGGCCTCGAATACTACGACGAGTGGCGTGAGCACCTCGTGCCCTGGTTGGATTTCCGCTTCGAGCCCCGGTATGTGCACGGTGCGGCGCTGTTCTACTTTCTCTACTTCGGCATGACGGGTTTGCATGCGGTGCATCTGACAATCGGTATTGGGATCGCGTGCGTCTTCGCGTTGCGCCTGCGTTGGTACGCGGCCAAACGCCTGAGCAGACAAATCGAAATCGGCGCGCTCTACTGGCACTTCGTCGATGGCATCTGGGTCTTTCTGTATCCGATTCTCTATCTCGTGGAGCGCCACGGATGAACACAATCCCGCCGGTCAGAACCCTTGTCCTGGTATGGGTCAGCCTGCTCATATGGCTCGCGCTCACGACCGCCACCTCTTATCTGCACCTGGGGTTGGGCAACACGCTGATCAATCTGGTCATCGCGGCAATCAAGCTCGCCCTGATCGCCTGGTTCTTCATGCACCTGCGCCACTCTGACGCCGCCGTGCGACTTGCGGCGGGAGCCGCTGTGTTGTTTCTTTTCTTTCTCGCGTTCCTGAGCTTCTCGGACTTTCTGACGCGCTCAGTCCTGGTCGCGCCGTGGCAGGGAGCTGACAATTTCATCGGCCAGCCGGCCCAGGAGGCCGCTCATTAGCCGCGCCTGCGCGGCATAGCCGGCAACCCCGAGCCTTTCGCTCAGCTTGACATTGCGGTTCAACAGCGGCGTATCCGAGCCCAGGCGATACACCGACCAACCCCCTTCGAGCACTACATTGCCCGTGGCATCGCTGCCGAATTGCAGCAGGTCCACCGTAATCTCGTATACGCCCGAAGGTGCGGCTGTTCGAGGCGGAATCACCGCGCCGTCGGGAAGCCGCTGCATGAGATCGCGCGTGAGCACCGCCTGTGTCATGTCGGCCAAAGGCGCTCCCCAACGATTCAGATCACTGATCTGCAGCGAGTCCGCGGCACCCTCCCGGACCATTTCCTGGCGATCGAGCGAGGGGGGAATGTTGACTGCGGCAACCTGCACCGGTCTTCCGGGCCCGACGCTCGAGCCGCGCTCCGGGGGAACTGCATCCAGGACATAGAACTGTTTCGGCGGACTGGAGCGGCAACTCCCGAGGACGGCAGCGATCAGCAGCAGTGCGAAGATCGCGGTTCGCTTCTGCCTCACCGGCCCTCCCCATCTGGATCTCCTGCTCTTCCGCGGATGAGCGCTTCCGGGTGCTGATCCAGATAGTTGGCGAGGGTGCGGATCGCTCGCGCGGTTCCGGTGAGCTCATGCACGGCCTGTTGCAAGTTGCCGTTCGGGGAGGCGGCACTACCCCCCAACAACCGACGAGCGGCCTCGGCTGTATTGTCGATGTCATCCGCAGTGTGACGCAGACGATCGATGGTCTGGCGCGCGCTGACGAGCGCGGGTGCGACTTCCGGACCGGCCGCGTGCAATGTCCGGTCCAGCTCGGCCAACGAGCGATCGAGATGATGGATACTATCCTGAAGCTGGGGAGAGGCGGTGAGCTTCTTGATCTGCTCCGTGATGGCGCGCACGTCGTCCCCGATCTGTTGGACCGGGAGGTGCCCCAGCTTGGCGGGTAACTCGCTCAAGCCGCCGCTTTCCGCAGGGATCTCCGGGTAGGGGCCGGTGGTAACGAGCTCCGCGGGCGCCGCATCAGGGGTAATCACCAGGTCTACCTGCTCTGCTCCAACCAACGGTGGCGACTGTGTGAGGGTGGCCCGCAAGCCGTGGTGCACCAGGCTCGTGAGGGTCGTTTGCAACGTGCCGGCCCAATCGAGGCGGCCGGGAGCCAGGGTGTTGATATGGAAGCGGGTTGGATCGAGCTCGAGCACCACCGAGGTCCGGACCTCCCCAGCCGTCGGGTTGGTAGTGAGCGCCACACTGGCGACCTTGCCAACCGTAAAGCCCCGCAGGCTTACGGGTGATCCGGCGCGCAACTTGCCAACATCGCCGTCGAAGCTCACGACATAGGGCATGGTGATGGCGAATTGTTCGGGGGGTTCACCCACCTTACCGGCGAAACGGCGAGTGGCGGCCCCGGGGCCGGAAACCATCAGGATCGAGGGCCCGCCGACAATGGCCTTGAGCGAGCTGAGATCGGCAAGGCTCATCTGTGCGCCCTGCAGGTAGAACCGGGTTCCGGTGGTCAGCTCGCCCTTGAGGTCCTTATCGAGATCCAGACGAGCGACCACTTGCCGGTGATCCGGCGTCAACTCGACGCTACTCACCTGGCCGATCTCGAGTCCCCGATAGTTGACTTTGGTGTCGTGAGCTTTCATCCCGGCCGCCTCCGGGAAAGTGACCGTCACCTCGACCCCGCGTTGCGCGAATGAGCGGAGCAAGAGCCAGATGACGATACCGACCGCGGCGATCGGTACAGACCAGATCCAGCCAGGCCAACGACTCCGACGCGTCACGGAGCTCGTTCGCCGTGGCGGCGGGGCCACCGCGGGAGCGGGTGTCACAACATCGCTCATGGCACCCTCGCAGCGGCAGCGTCCCATAACAGCCGCGGATCGAAGCTGCGAGAGGCAAGCATGGTCAGAACGACTACCAACATGAACGGTGTGGCGCCCCAGGCCGCCCGCGCGCTCGCGATGGCGCCGAATTGCATCAGCGGGACGAATACCGCGATGGTAAACACGTCCACGCTCGACCACCGACCGATCTCATCGATGAAGCGGTAGAAGTGGGTTTTGAAGACCAGCCCACGATCCGAGCGCCGCCAGATCGACAGTTGCAGCCAAGCCAGACCCAGGATCTTCAACAGGGGAATGGCGATGCTGGTGCAGAAAATAATGACACCCAGCGGCCATAATCCTGCTTGAAAGAGCTCTCGCACACCGTCGATGATGCGATGCGAAGTCTGCCGTCCGGCCTCCACGGCGATGCTCATCGGGTAGACATTAGCGGGAAAGTAGAGCGCGAAGGCCGCCACCAGCAACGCCGTCGTCCTGACCATCGAGTCCGGCTTGCGCGAGGTGACTCGCAGTTGGCAGCGCGGGCATGCGGAGCCTTCCCAAGCACCCGAAAGGACCAACTCACAGGCCGGGCACGATATGGCTGGCTCGGCGGGTTCCGGCGCGCGGCGCTCCGGGCTGATCGCGCGCCAGACGGTCCGACGATCCAGAGTGGCGCGCGACAACATTGCCAGCAGCGCGGCAGCGATCAGGCACAATCCACCGGGCTCGATGCTCACGGTCAGGTTGGCCGCCACCCGGCTGTAGCCGATAGCAAATCCAATCAAGAAAACATCCGGCATGGCCCAGTGGTCCAGTCGCAGGCTCCATCGGAACGCACGCCCCAGCCACGGGCGATGCCGGTCGAGCCAGACATGCGCCAGAACGAGCGACAGAAGACCAAAACGCACGAAAGGCAACACGATCGCGAACGCCGCCACCAAGGAGGCAACGATCACCCATTGCCCATTCCACAGTGAGATGACACCCGCGGGAATCTTGCCTTCGCGGCTCATTCCGAGCACTGAGACGCTCATGAGGGGCAGCAAGTTCGCGGGCAACATTACGATGAACGTTGCCAGCGCGCACGCCAGTCCCGCGCTGGCGCTGCGCCCGCTGGTACGCTCCATCCAGGTGGTGCAAGTCGGGCAGATCGCAGCGGTCACCCTGTCGAGGCGCGGCAGATCCTGTAGCGTTCCGCACTCGGAACAGGCGATGGTCATGAGCGCACCGCCGCCTCGGGCTCCGGACGGAGTTGTTGGATCAACACCATCACCGAGACCGTCAAGGGATGGGCGAAGACCACACCCAGCGGGCCCAGGAGCAACCCGAAAAACACCACGGCAATCAATCCGAGCGCGGGCGGCAACGCCACAGCGCGCTTCTGGATGATAGGTACCAGCACGTACGCCTCGATGGCGTGGACCATGAGATATAACCCGGCAACCTCGACCGCAATGGTCGGGCCCAAGGTGAAAGCAACGAGGATCGCCGGTACGGACGAAACGATCGGTCCGACATACGGAATGAACTCGGCCAGGCCCGCGAGAATGCCGAGCGACAGGCCCAGCGGCACGCCGAGAAGACTCAAACCGACACTCGTGAACGTGCCTACGGCCAACATTGCGATCACCGTGCCGCGCAGCCAACGCGCCAGCGCCGAACCGAGCACGTCGAGCAACCTCGTCACCGTCGCACGCGCGGTTCTGGGCACCAGCCGCAAAAGCCCGCGCCGATACAGGCCGGGCTCTACGGCCAGAAAGAGACCCACGAGCAGGATCACAACAAAGTCCGTAAGGGCACTGAGCGAGCTCGTAGCCGCTATCGCAAGGTGTGTCGCGGAGGCAGCAGCCGCAGTCGAGGACTCGGCACTCACGAGAGTCCTGCCGAGCTGACTTTTCTCGAGCGCCGCGTGCGCTTGCGACCCCGCGGCTTCCAACGTCTGCACCAACTGGTCAAATTGTTGGGCCAGGCGGGCCCCGATTACGGCACCAAGCCCGACCACGACGATGAGCAAGGCTACGGTGACCAGCGCCAGTGCCCAGCCCTCCTTGATGGGCAGGTACCGCGTCGCCAGGCGTGTCATGGAGCGCAGCGCAACGGCCACCACGATCGCGCCAAACACCAACACCACAACATCGATCGAGTAGCACAAAAGAGCCGTCGCCGCGACGATAGCCGTGGCAATGCCACAACGAATGGCAAAGTCCTTCGGCGGAAGAGTCGCGCGGAAGGCCTGAATCTCGCCGAGCGGCCTGCTGGGCATACCTGTCGCTAGTGGGGCCTGGTCTCGGCACGATCAAAGCAGATTGCGTGCCTACCCGCAGGGGGGAACAGGCATCGGCCCGAGGCATTGCGACACTATGAGCGCATCGAGGTAGGCCATGAGAACCGCAAGCGCGAGTGAGCCGTCTGCCAACCGCGGTCGCACGGCCAAGCGGCCCCAGGATATCCCGGCCACCGGTTGGTGGGATATTACATCCCGCATTGCGAAGAGGCTGGCGAGCGACAACGTTACCTTGGTAGCCGGCGGCGTCGCCATGTATACGTTACTGTCCGTCTTCCCTGGCTTGGCCGCCGCCGTATCGGTCTACGGCATCTTTGCCAGTCCGGGGGATGTCATCAAACACCTGAACGTCTTTTCCGGCGTGCTGCCACCGGGTGTCCTGGATATCTTCAACACCCAGCTGCAAAACCTCGCCCGTCATCAACAAAGCACCTTGAGCATCGCTGCCGCTCTCGGTGTCGTCATCGCCCTCTGGAGTGCCCGCTCGGCCATGAGTGCCCTGATGTCAGCGACCAACATTGCGTACGGCGAGCGTGAGAAGCGCCATTTCATTGTCCAGGCTCTCATCTCGTTGGCCTTGACCGCGGGCGCTATCGTGGGTTTCCTGGGCACACTGCTACTGGCAGTGGCCGTGCCGCTGGGGCTGAAGGTCCTGGGTGCGAGCGAGTGGGTGCAATGGACCATCGCAGTGTTGCGCTGGGTAGTGTTGTGGCTTGCCGCAATTGTCGGCCTGGCCTGCCTGTATCGATATGCCCCCGCTCGGCAGCCGGCGCGCTGGCGTTGGTTGACGTGGGGCTCGGCGATCGCGGCCACGTTATGGTTGGCAATGAGCGTGCTCTTCGCGGTCTACGTGCGCAACTTTGCCAACTACGGCAAAACCTATGGCGCGCTGGGCGGTGTCATCGCGCTGCTCATGTGGTTCTATCTGTCGAGCATCCTCGTGGTGCTCGGCGCCGAAATCAACGCGGAAATGGAACGCCAGACGAAGAAGGACACGACCGAAGGGCCGGAAGCCCCGATGGGTCAAAGAGGGGCGTACGCGGCCGACACGGTCGGCCCCAGCGCGGGTGAAAATGACAGTACGGAAGAACGGCAGGTTCAGGGCCGGTAGGCAGCGCAGCATTGAACGGGTTCAGGATCCGACTGGGCTATCACACGTTAAATAGTAATGGTAAAGCTGGGGTGGGAGGCTGTTGCTCACCGCAATGAGGGCGGTCGCGGGCTGTTCGCTGGCAACCGCCGGACGGGCGAGAGAGACACTACCGCGCATCTGATCGCAGAGACGCGGGCGCGGAGGCTTTACGACCTGAGCAGAGCAGCGGCCGAGGCCCCCACGGCGTTGGCCGCGTGCGAAATCGCGATCCGGATCCTTGCCAACGATCCCGACGATGTTCCCTTTGCCCTGGTCTACCTTCTGGAGAATCATGGCGGCCAGGCAACCCTCGTCGCGGCATGCGGATCCGATCGAGGCACCCCGGCAACCCCGGAGACTGTCGATTTACACGACTCCGAGTCCGAACCCCCGTGGGCTCTGAAGGAAGTCCTCTCCAGCGCAATTCCGCGCCAGCTCTTTCTTGCGCGGACACCCTTCGCGGACCAACTCGCCGGCCCGACCGTTCGCGAGGCGCTCGTCCTTCCGCTCACGACCCCTCGCCAGGGCACGCCATTAGGGGTCCTGGTCGTAGGCCTGGGCCCGCATCGCCCCTTCAACTCCGATTACCGCTATTTCCTGGAGTCGGCCGCGAGACACATCGGGATTGCGGTCTACAACGCGCAAATGTTCGAGCGTCAAAGCTTCGGATCCGCAGAGACGCGTCACGGCGATGCGCGCCTTGCGGAGCTCGCCACAATGAGCCGCCTCCACCAGATCAGCACTCGGGCACTGGCGAACGCCGAGCTCGAACCTTTGCTACAGGACGTGTTGGAGGCGAGTATAGCGCTGTTGGGTGCGGATTATGGCAAGGTCCAGCTCTGCGATCCGCACACTGGCGCACTGCGCCTGGTCGCTCAGCAGGGGTTCACTGACGAAGCCATGCAATATTTCGACGCCGTGTACGAAAGCGCCGCTACCGTTTCCTGCCGAACAGCTGTGCAAAAACGCTGCCGGGTCATCGTGGAAAATGTTTTGGCCGATGCATGCTTCGCGCCGTTTGCACCTCACATCCGGCGCATCCGCTATCATGCCCTCCAGGCAACTCCGCTCATCAGCCGGCGCGGCGAGCTCCTCGGCGCAATTTCGACACACTTCGGCCACCCCCACCATCCATCCGCTCTCGACCTGCGCCTGTTTGATCTGTATGCGCGACAAGCCGCCGAGCTGATCGAGCGCTTTCAAGCGGACGAAAAACTGCGCCGCAGCGAGGAGCGTTTCCGCCGTTACTTCGACCTCGGCTTGATCGGCGGCTCCCTGACGGCTCCTGACAAGAGCTTTCTCGAAGTCAACGAGCAACTGTGCCGCATCCTGGGTTACGAGCGGCACGAGCTGGCTCGCAAGACCTGGGATGATATGACCCACCCGGACGATCTGGAGGCGGAGATCGAGCAGTTCGAGCTCGTCCTGCAGGGTAAGCAGGACGGCTACTCGCTGGACAAGCGTTGGATCCGCAAGGACGGCGAGATCGTCCACTCCATCATGGCGGCGCGGGCGGTGCGACATCCCGATGGCTCGATCGATTACATCGTTGGCCTCGTTCAGGACATCACCAAACGAAAATCTGCGGAGGAGTCGCTGCAACGGTTGCAGCAGGAGTTGGCGCATATCGCACGAGTCACGACCATGGGAGAGATGGCGAGCTCGATCGCGCACGAGCTCAAGCAGCCCCTCACCGCGATCGTCACTAACGCACACGCATGTGCACGCTGGCTGGCAAAGAAGCCGAGCAACATGAAAGAGGCCAACGCGGCGATCTCCCGCATCGTGCGTGATGCCACGCGCGCGAGCAGAACGATTGCGCGGATCCGCGCGTTCGTACAGCGGCGCGAGATGCAGGTAAGCTCATTCGATCTTGGCGCCCTGGCTCGTGAGACGGTCAGCATGACCGAAGCCGACGCCCACAGGCACGGCGTGTCCTTGACTGTCGCAACCTCCACCGGTCTGCGCCACGTCATGGGTGACCGGGTACTCGTTCAACAAGTCATCCTCAACCTGCTCAAGAACAGCGTCGAAGCGATGGAAACGGTTGCCGGCCGCAAGCGCATGATCACGATAACGGTCGAGGCGTGGAGCGACAGTAGTTTACGCCTCGCCGTCACTGACTCCGGTGTAGGGCTAGGTCAAACGCAGCGCGAGCGTGCGCTAGAGGCATTTCATACTACGAAGCCCGCCGGCATGGGCATGGGCCTGGCGATCAGCCGATCCATCGTGGAGGCGCACCGTGGCAAGCTCTGGCCGAGCGATAATGACGGGCCGGGCGTGACATTCCAATTCACTCTGCCGATCGCCCGGGAAACCGAGCTCTACGTCCCACGGGAAGTGCGTCGATCCCAATGTCAGTCAACAGCTCGCCCGGCCACCTCGTTCGACAGTCCGCAGCAGTAGGTCCAACGCCTTCAATACTGTCTCCCGGCGCACGACGTCCGGCTCACGTTTGCCGAAATCATGCCGGACAACCTCTGTTGGCTCACCGCTGCGTGCGGCCGCCATGTACACCACTCCCGGTGGATTGTTATCTTCATCCGGATTCGGGCCGAGCACGCCGGTGATGGCCACAGCAACGTTGGCGCGCGACTGACGTAGCGCTCCTTCCGCCATCTGCCGGGCGACTTCGGCATTGACGCTCCCTTGCGTTTGCAGAATCCCTGCATCAACTCCCAAAGCCGCACTCTTCTGGGCCTTCGTGTATACGACGAAGCCCCCGTGGAGGCATTCGCTCGCGTCGGTGCCGTGAGAAAGTGACGCCGCCAGCAGCCCAGCGGTACACGATTCAGCGGTAATGACCGCCAAGCCAGCCCTACGCAGAGTATCAACTACCGTTTGCGCGCAGCTCGAAAGCTCTGCGTCGATACAACAGGCCACCACGACTCCACATCGACCCGAGACAACTCATGATGACATCTGGGAGCGGCGATTGCTACAAATCTTCCGGCCAAACTGGGCCAAGTCGCTTGACAAGGCATGGTAGTTGCTAACTGGCTAGGTTGCTATGGAACAGGAACTCAACGCGCATGGCGAGCCAGCCGGCGGCTGGGGCTCGCTCAAGTCGGTTACCTCCGTTCTGGTTCAAGAGCACGTCGCCGTCTCCGGTACGCGCCTGTTGGTCCATCAGAACAAGCCGGACGGGTATGCATGCGTCAGTTGCGCGTGGGCAAAACCGGCTCACCCCCACCCGGCGGAGTTTTGTGAGAACGGCGCCAAGGCAACGGCGTGGGAAATCACGACGGCGCGCACGACCCCCGAGTTTTTCAAGGAACACACCCTGACAGAGCTCGAGGGCTGGCACGACCATGAGCTGGAGAAACACGGGCGTCTCACCGCCCCGCTGCGCTGGGATGCAGCATCCGACCGCTACCTCGAAGTGAGCTGGGACGAGGCGTTCGCCGATATCGGGCGCGAGTTGCGCGGGCTCTCCCCTGATGAGGTCGTCTTCTACACCTCGGGGCGCGCCTCCCTCGAGGCGTCTTACCTGTACCAGCTGCTCGCCCGCATGTACGGCACCAACAATCTGCCTGACAGCTCGAACATGTGCCACGAAAGCACCTCGGTAGCGTTGCCGAAGTCGATCGGGGTGGGGGTGGGCACCGTGACGCTGGCTGATTTCGAGCAGACGGACTGCATCTTCTTCTTCGGCCAGAACGTCGGCAGCAACAGTCCGCGCATGCTTCATCAACTGCAGGACGCGCGCCAACGCGACGTGCCTATCGTCACCTTCAACCCGATTCGCGAAACCGGCCTGGTGAGTTTCGTCAATCCGCAATCGCCCGCGGAAATGCTGACGGGCAGCCGCACGCAAATCAGCACTCAATATCATCAGTTACGCATTGGCGGGGATGCGGCCGTTCTGACAGGCTTGTGCAAGATCCTCCTGGAACGACACGAGAAGTCGCTGGCCAGCGGCGGCGGCCGCATCCTGGACAGTGACTTCATTGCCGAACATACCCACGGCTTCGACGAATTCGCCGCGTATATACGCAAGTGCGACTGGGCTGACATCCAGCGCGATTCCGGCTTGCAGCGTGCCGACCTGGAGGCTGCCGCCGACGAGTACATTCGCGCCCGAGCCGTCATCCTCGTCTACGGCATGGGAATCACTCAACATCGAAACGGCGTCGAGACCGTTCAGATGTTGGTCAATCTGCTGCTTCTGCGAGGCAATATCGGCAAACCGGGCGCGGGGATCTGCCCGGTCCGAGGCCATTCGAACGTGCAGGGTCAGCGCACGGTCGGGATCACAGAAAAGCCGGAGCTTGCACCGCTGGACAAACTGCACGAGCTGTACGGCTTCGAGCCCCCACGGAAGAAGGGACTGACCACCGTGGAGGCCTGCAAAGGAATCCTGTCCGGGGACGTGAAAGCGTTCGTCAGCCTGGGAGGTAACTTCGTCCGTGCCGTTCCGGACACGCACCGCGTGGAGCCGGCCTGGCGCAAGTTGCGATTGACGGTCAACATCGCCACCAAGCTCAATCGCACTCACTTGATTCACGGCCAGGTGGCCTACCTGCTGCCCTGCCTGGGCCGGTTGGAAATCGATCGGCAGAACGGAGTCGAACAGGCGGTCTCGATGGAGGACAGCACCGGCTGCATGCACGGCTCACGCGGTTTTGCCGAGCCGGCCAGTCCGTTGCTGCGCTCGGAGCCGGCGATCATCGCCGGAATAGCGCAGGCGTTGCTGCCTCCCAACCCGCAGGTCGATTGGAATCAGTGGGTGAGCGACTATAGCTCGATCCGCGCGGCCATCTCGAAGACCTGGCCTGAGATTTTCCACGATTTCAATGCGCGCATGTTCACGCCAGGGGGCTTTCACCGGCCACTGGGCGCACGACACCGGCAGTGGAAGACCGAGACCGGGAAGGCGAACTTCGTCGTGCCCTCCGCTCTCGATGCCGACCCGGACATGCAGCGCGAGCAGGGCAACACATTGCGGTTGATGACGATCCGCAGCAATGATCAATTCAACACAACCATCTATGGTTTTGAGGACCGCTTCCGGGGCGTGCATGGCACGCGCGAAGTATTACTCATGGCACCGGCGGACATCGAGCATCACGGGCTCCAACCGGGCGACCTCGTAACGGTATCCACCGTCGCCGACGATTTCGTGCGCGAGGTCCCCAACCTACGGGTCACTCCGTATGAGATACCGCCGGGTTGCGCGGCGGCCTACTACCCCGAATGCAATCCTCTGGTCCCGCTTTGGCACCATGCCGCGCAGAGCCAGGTACCGGCCTCGAAGTCGATTCCGATTCGCATCCGCAGGACGGTGCCGGCACACTGACGCCGACTCGCAGGCAGGCCCCTCCTCGCGCCCACGCCCTTGGCTCCCCGCTCCCCGTGCCGCCCCTGGCCGTTCGCCCAGGAGAGCGGGTCAGTAGCTTGCGCAGATTACGATACATGATGTAGCGTATATGCCTGGACAGGTAGCCGCAAGTACGTTGGAGCTCGCCGTGAACACTCTAAAAACAATTCCCCTGGTTTGCGTAATCGCCGTACTGGTTGCCTGCAGCTCGACCGAATCGGACTGGAGCAAAGCGCAGGCGGCCAACACCGCGGCCGCCTATCAGAACTTCCTCAGAGAGCATCCGGGCGGTGCCCACGCCCAAGAGGCCAACGATCGGCTGCAAAAGATACAAGACGATGAGGCCTGGTCGGATGCTCAGCAAAGCAACAGCCTGGCAGCGTATCAACAGTATCTGCAAAAGGAACCCAACGGGGCGCACGCATCGCAGGCGCAGGATCAGGTCACCGCGTTGCAGCGGGCAGCAGCGTGGCAGACCGCTCGAGCGACCAATACCGAGCCCGCCCTGCAGGATTTTCTCCAGAAGTACAGCACCGGCCAGGAAGCGGACGAGGCGCGCGCGCAGCTGCAGAAGCTGCAATCCGAGAGCTACCGGGTACAACTCGCGACGTTCAAACAGGAGCAGGACGCGAACAAATCCCGCGACAGCCTCAAAACCCGTTTCGGCAGCGAGCTCCAGGAGGTTGTGGTGGTACCGCCCGCCGGCACCGAAAAGCTCTACCGGGTGGCCTCCGGGCCCATGACCGAAGACGATGCCAAATCGGCCTGTGCCAAGCTGAAAAAAGCTCATCAGCGTTGTGAGGTCATCAAGCGGCAGGGGGCATGACACGGAACTTACGGCAGCCTGGGACTCTCTAACTTCTGGAGGTTAGGCCGCGATTGCCACAGGGGCGCGCGGCACGCGTGTGCGATACATCCACTCGGCATTGCTGTGCATGCTGTTCGGCTCGTTTGTAACTGGCTCGAGCGCGCAAGCCGCACCGCTCGGACGCCCCGCCGCCTGGCGTCATCACGATTTGATCGTCTCGTTGCGCGATCTTCCGCAGCGCTATTCGTGCGATGACCTCTGGTACAAGTTCCGGGACATCCTGCTGGCGCTCGGTACGCGGCCCGACATCAAAATCCTGGTTTACCAATGTGGCCCTCAGGCACGCGAGCTGGCCCGCTCCCCCCAGGTGCATCTGCAGTTTTCCACACCTGAGATCCTCACAGGAGCGCAAGCCCGCTGGGCTGAAATCCGCGCCGCGCCGGAAACCATTCATCTGGGTCCCGGGCAGCCCGCCTCCCTGCGAGATTCCGATTGCGAGCTGATGCGGCAGATCAAGGACGAATTGCTGCCGGAGATGACCGACCGCATTGTCAGTGTCGACCTCGCCTGTACCGCGCGGCGCCGTTCGCCTTTCAACGTCACGGTGCAGGCCGAAACCCCTGTAGCCACCAACCCGCGCGTCGCCGCCCGGGACAGCGCGTTCAGCGGACCGGTCGGTCCTTGGTTTCCGGTAGAAACAAGGCACCCACTATGACGGTGCCGAGCGCCACGGCGACCGGATACCAGAGCCCCGAATAGATATCCCCCGTCAATGCCACGAGAGCGAACGCCACCGTCGGCAAGAATCCTCCGAACCAGCCATTGCCGATGTGATAGGGCAAGGACATGGATGTATAGCGGATCCGGGCCGGGAATAGCTCGATCAGCCAGGCGGCAATCGGTCCGTAGACCATGGTGACGTAAAGCACCAGGACGACCAGCAGCAACAACACCATCGGATAGTTGATCTGCGTTGGATCCGCTTTGGCCGGATAGCCTGCCTCTTTCAATTGCGCTCCCAGCGCTTTGGAAAAGCTCGCGCTCGCCTGCTTGAAATCGCCGCTCGCGAGGGCGCCCCCTTCGAACGAGGGCACTTCCACCTGGCCGATGCGCACTTTGGCCACGCTGCCGGCAGCTGCCGGCTCGGTGCGATAGGGCACTCCAGCCTTCGCGAGCGCGGCTTTGGCGATATCGCACGAACGCACAAACTGCTTCTTGCCCACCGGATCGAACTGAAAGCTGCAGGCGGCGCTGTCGGCGAGCACAGCCACCGGGGCACGTTGCGAGGCGGTCTCGATGGCAGGGTTGGCGTAGTGAGTGATCGCGCGGAAGATCGGAAAGTAAGTGCATGCCGCGAGCAGGCAGCCCAGCAGGACTATTTTCTTCCTGCCGATTCTGTCGGAGAGACTTCCGAACACGACAAAGAAGGGTGTTGCAATCAACAAAGCCGCGGCGATCAGGAGATTCGCCGGCTGCGCGTCGACTTTGAGGACCTGGGTCAGGAAAAACAGGGCATAGAACTGCCCGCAGTACCAGACAACCGCTTGTCCGGCGGTGGCACCCAACAGTGCGAACAGCACGACCCGCAGGTTGCCCCACCGCGCGAACGATTCGGTCAGCGGCGCGCTGGAGCGGGTTCCTTCCGCTTTCATCTCCTGGAACACCGGCGATTCGGCGAGCTGCAGGCGGATGTACACCGACACGGCAAGCAACACGATCGAGACCAGGAATGGGATGCGCCATCCCCAGGTGTCGAAGTCGGCCCCCAGAAGCGAGCGGCAGCTGAGTATCACGATCAGGCTGAGGAACAAGCCCAGGGTGGCGGTCGTCTGGATCCAGCTCGTATATCGTCCGCGCCGCGCCGCTGGCGCATGCTCGCCCACATAAGTGGCGGCTCCCCCGTATTCACCGCCGAGGGCGAGCCCCTGCAGCATGCGCAGACCAACGAGGATGATGGGCGCTGCGACACCGATCTGGGCATAACCCGGCAAGACCCCCACCAGCGCTGTCGAGAGACCCATGATGATGATGGTGACAAGGAAGGTATATTTGCGGCCCGCCAGGTCTCCCAGTCGCCCGAACACCAGGGCCCCGAAAGGTCGCACCGCGAATCCCGCCGCAAAAGCAAGCAGTGCGAAGATGAAGCCGGTCGTTTCATTCACGCCGGAGAAGAACTGTTTGGAGATGAGCGCGGCCAGCGATCCGTACAGGTAGAAGTCATACCACTCGAAGACCGTCCCCAGACTCGAAGCAAAAATCACGCGGCGGTGCGCTTTGTCGATCCCTGATCCTTCCGCGGACAGTTCGGTTACGGCCATTGTCTGGAGGCTCCTGTAGTTGATTGTCTAGGCCACGCAGATATCGCCACGCCAGCCTTGCCTCGAGCGAGGTCATAGTACCGCTTTCCAGTCCGCCGAAAGTCAGGTTTTGGATCTATAGGAACATCGTCGCAGGCATAGAGCCATGATCAGGATAACTCACTGATTCACAATAGATTCCACCGCACCGGCGGCTCGGCCCCGGGGCGCCCGGGCCGCGGGCCGGCGAGCTAGCCGTGCGGCATACACATTGCTCCTGTGGTCAGTGGCTCACGGTTGACCCATGTTTGAAGATCCATTCCTGTACGCATGCTGCCGAAGTTGAGATGAGGTGACCTATGAATACCTCCGAGGTGGGGGATCGAGCGCAAGTCGCCGCGGATGCGGGCTCCATGGTGGAGAAAGTCAGTCATG
>Ga0105240_10002210_pt1 | contig 31725 bp, 32 predicted proteins | sample KBSC54metaG_FD_80426 | JGI IMG/M metagenome (GOLD analysis project Ga0105240, IMG submission 80426) | Corn rhizosphere microbial communities from Kellogg Biological Station, Michigan, USA - KBS C5-4 metaG | ecosystem: Host-associated > Plants > Roots > Rhizosphere > Soil | place: Michigan, USA... | reverse complement strand
CACCTGCTGGGCCGCGGAGGGATGGGCGAGGTGTATCTGGCCCAGCACCGGCGCGTCGCCCGGCGCGCCGCCATCAAGGTCCTGGTGCCCGAGCTGTCCCAGAACGCGGTGGTGCTGGATCGCTTCTTCAACGAGGCCCGGGCGGCGTCGTTGATCCGGCACCCCGGCATCGTCGACATCCTCGACTGCGACCTGTACCAGGGCCAGGCGTACATCGTGATGGAGTACCTCGACGGCGAGAGCTTCGGGGGCTACCTGTTCCGCACCGGTCCGCTGGAGCGCGACATTCCCTTCCTGCTGGGCGTCAGCACGGCGGTGGCCAGCGCGGTCGGCGCCGCCCACGCGACCGGCATCATTCATCGCGATCTGAAGCCCGACAACGTGTACCTGCACCTGGGCCAGAACGACGCGGCGGGCGTCGCGGTGAAGATCCTGGACTTCGGCATCGCGAAGCTGGCGCTGCAGGACGGCGGGCCCAGCCAGACCAGCACGGGCGTGCTGCTGGGAACGCCCGCGTACATGTCGCCCGAGCAGTGCCGCGGGGCCGGCCGCGTCGACAGCCGGTCGGATATCTATTCGCTGGGCTGCATCCTTTACGAGGCGGCGTGCGGCTTCCCGCCGTACGTGCGCGAGGGCATGGGCGATCTGATCGTCGCGCACGTCTCCGAGGCGCCGGTGCCCCCCATCCAGCACGCGCCCTCGCTGCCCCCCTCGCTGAACGAGCTGATCCTGCGCATGCTGGCGAAGAGCTTCGACGATCGCCCGCAGACGATGGACGACGTGGTGGCGGCCCTGCGCCACTGCGCGACCGAGGCCGGCGTCGCCGTCGACGGCCCGCTGCGCCCGCGCATCCCGGTCGAGCGGCCGGCGGCGACCGTGGAGGGGGCGGCGACGCAGCCCCCGGCCACCGGGCCTTCGGCCGTCGAGACGGCGCGCCTGGGGCCGCGGGGGCCCGTCCCGCTGCAGCAGCAGGGCGTGCCCTCGGGGCCGATTCCGGCGGTGTCTTCCCGTTCGGGAGGGATCTCGGCCGGCCGCAGCGCCGCGAACCCTGCGGGCCTGTCCGGTCCCACCTCCAACCAGGAAGACGGCGACTTCCGCGACGACGGGCGGAGCGAACGTCGCAACGGCCCGCGCAGCAACGCGCCCAAGTCCACGACGCTCAGCTCGACGGCGGCCGAGATGGCGGCGGTCCGCGGAAGCGCGCCCAGCCGCAACGGTCGCTGGATCGCGCTCGCCGCCGGGGTGGCGGTCGCGCTGGGGACCGGGGTCGTGGTGGTTCGTTCTCGCGCGACGCCGGCGCCGGTGGCGGCGTCCCGTCCGGCCGAGCCGGCCGCGGTCCCCGTGGCGCCCACCCCGTCTCCGCCGGCCGCCGCGGCCCCGGCGGCCGTGACCCCGACGGCAGCGGCGCCCCCATCCGAGGCGCCGCCCCCAGCCCCCCAGCCCGACCGCGTGCACATCGACTTCCAGGGAATCCCGCCGGGAACGACGGCGCAGGTCGACGGCAAGCGGGCGACGCTGCCCATCGAGCTGGACCGGGGGACCGAGCTGCACCACATCGTTCTGCGGCCCCCGGGTGAGTCGTCGCGCACCATCGAGCTGGACGGCAGCCGCGATCGCATCGTCGACTTCGTCGCCACGACGAAGGCGCCTGGCGGGCACGACCGCGCCGCGGACCGCGACACCGCCCGCCGCACGCCCGGCCCCGCACCGGCGCGCGGCCCGCGCGCCAAGCCGGACAAGGGCCCCGCGGTGAACACGACGGACCGCGAAGCGATCACCGACATCTAGCGACAATGCCGTTCACTTGAGCGCCAGGACGCCAGGTCAGGGGCCGTCGGGCCATGCGCCGCGGCCTCGCCAGCTTGACCGTTCCGGCGCGGCCGCGATAAAGGGAACCGTGGGGTTTTCGCGCTGGTTGGTGCCGCTCGTCGCGCTGGCGACGGTGGCGATGACGTCGCCGGCACGCGCCGCCGGCGAGGAGCCGGGCGATCCCAAGGCGGTCGCGCGCGCGAAGCTGGTCGAGGGCGGAGAGCTGTTGCGCCAGGGCGAGTACACGGGCGCGCTGTCCCGCTTCCAGGAGGCGTACGACCTCGTTCACAGCCCCAAGATCCAGTACAACTTCGGGCTGGCGTACATGGGCCTGGGCCGGAAGGCCGACGCCATCGAGGCCTTCGAGACGTTCCTGAACGAGGCGCTGGACGCCAGCCCCGATCTGCGGGCCAACGCCGAGCGCCACCGCAGCACGCTGGCCACGCAGACGGGCGCGCTGGTCGTCACCTGCGACACCGACGGCGCCGAGGTCTCCGTCGACGGCCGCGCGCGCGGCGTGACGCCCTTGCAGACGTCGATCCGGCTGGATCCCGGGCCGCACCAGCTGGTCGTCGAGAAGCAGGGGAGCCCCCCTTACGCGGAGAAGCTGACGATCGAGGGCGGCAAGCGCGTCACCGTCGAGGCGAAGCTGGTCGTCGTCGCGGCGGCGCCCGTGACGCCACCGCTGGCGCCACCCGTCCTGGCGACGCCCGAGCCGCAGGGACCGCCGCCACCGACGGCGGCCGAGCTGGCCGCGCATCGCCGCTCCGTGTTGCGCACGGTCGCCTGGACGACGGGAGCGGCCGGGGTGGCCGCCCTGGGCTTCGGCGTGGCGGAGCGGTTGATCGCGAACGGAAAGTTCAACGACTTCAACTCGCGGCCCCAGGGCTGCGACGCGGATGACCGGGTCCTCGCCCACGGCGGCGGTGACTGCAGCAGCTTGCTGTCGGCGGGACGGTCGTCGGCGACGCTGTCGGCGGTCGGCTTCATCTCGGGCGCGGTGCTGGCCGGCGCGTCGGCCGTCCTGTTCTACACGTCGCGCGCGCCCGCCGACGCCTCGACCACGGTGGGCCTGGCCTGCGGCCCCGACGTCGGCCGCTATGGCGTGCTCTGCCAGGCCCCGTTCTGAGCGCGGCTCTGAAGGCGCAGGCCCTCGCCGGCACGCTGGTACGCGTCGCCGCACTCGCCGCAGCGCCACGCCTCGCCGGATGGTGCCGCGGACAGCTTGGCGCCGCAGCGGCACACCCAGCCATGCCAGCGCGCCGGGACGCCGGCGAACAGCGCGTGCGGCGGCACGTCGCTGGTCACGACCGCGCCCGCGCCGATCAGGCAGTAGGCGCCCAGCCGGTGCCCGCACACGATGGTGGCGTTCGCGCCGATGCTGGCGCCGCGCTCGACCACCGTGGGCTGATAGGCGTGCTTGCGCGACACGAACGCGCGCGGCGTCTTCACGTTCGTGAACACGACCGACGGGCCCACGAACACGTCGTCCTGTAGCTCGACGGCGTCGTAGAGCGACACGTTGTTCGCGATCTTGCAGCGGGCGCCCACCACGGCGGCGCCGCCGACGTAGACGTTCTGGCCCAGCACGCTGTCCGCGCCCACCCGCGCGCCCGACATCAGGTGACAGAAGTGCCAGATCTTGCAGCCCGCGCCCACCACGGCGCCGGTGTCCACCACGGCGGACGGGTGCAAGAACGGCGGCGCGCCGTCGCTCATGGCGCCTCGCCGGCCACCGCCACCGGCGCGCCACCGGCGCGGATGGAGGCGTCGCCCGCCTCCAGCGCGCGCACCACGGCCAGCCCCTGGCGGCCGTCGCTGCGCGGGCGGCTGCCCGTCTCCACGCACGTCAGGAAGTGCTCGCACTCGCGCAGCAGGGGCTCGGCGTTCGGCAGCAGCGGCGACCAGACGTCGCCCGAGCGCACCGCCACGCCCTCGGCGAACGACGCGTAGCCGGGGCGGGGCACGGCCGCCTTGTCGTAGATCTTGATCTTCTCGTCGGCGGCGGTGTCGTCGAACGTCAGCATCTTGCGCGAGCCGACCACGGTCAGGCTGCGCCGCTTGTGGGGATCCAGCCACGAGACGTGCAGATGGGCCAGGCGATTGCCCGGAAAGCGCAAGGAGGCGAACGCCACGTCGGCGATGTCGGGCCGCAGGAAGGCGGCGCCCGTCGCGCTGACCGACAGCGGCTCGGCCCCGAACAGGTGAATGGCCACCGCGATGTCGTGCGCCGCCAGCGACCACCAGGCGTTCTCGGTGTCGCGCACGATGCCCAGGTTCACGCGCTCGGTGCACAGGTAGAACACGTCCCCCAGGGCGCCCTCGTCGATCACCGCCTTCGTGCGCTCGACGGCGGGGTGATACAGCAGCAGGTGGCCGACCATCAACGTCAGACCCCGCGCCTCGGCCAGCGCGCACAGGGCGGCCGCGTCGGCCGCCGTCAGCGCCAGCGGCTTCTCGACCAGCACGTGGCGGTCCGCCTCCAGGGCCAGCCGCGCCAGCCGGTAGTGGTTGGGGGCGTCGACCGCGATGGCCACTGCCCGCACCTGGGCGTCGGCCAGCACCTGGTCGAAGCTGCGCGTGACGCGCACGTCGGGCAGCCGCGCGCCGGCGGCCGCCAGCAGCTCGTCGTTCAGGTCGCAGACCCAGCGCAACGCCCCGTTGCGGGCGGCGTGAAAGGCGCGGACGACGTTCTGTCCCCAGCCCGAGGCCCCGACGACGGCGGTCGCTATGCCCGGCATGCCGGCATGTTAGCAAGCCCGGGCGGGGGGCCGGCGCCCTGGTGGCAGGGCGGGTTTTCCCGGGCGGGCTTTCTTGTAAAGTCCGCTCCCTCGTGACCGTCTCGGCTCCCTTTCGCTTCGGTGTGTCCGGCCGCGGGTGGCGCGCCGGCGTCGTGGTGGCGCTGGCGACCACGACGCTGGGCGGTTGCGGGCACCAGGGGGCCGGCCAGGCGCGCGACCTGCGCGAGGTGCTGGTGGCCTACGACGACAATCGTCCCAGCGCGGCGCTGACGTTCCCCACACTGACGTACGAGGCGCTGGTGCGGTTCGAGCCGTCCGGCAAGCATCGGCCGCTGCGCCTGTGGATGCTGTCCCAGGCGCCCGGGACCGTGACCGTGACGCTGTACAAGGACAGCGTCTTCACGGCGCCGGGCGAGCCCATCGACACGTTCACGCGCGAGATCGTCGCGCAGGACGTCTCGACGGGCCGCGACGGGCGGTGGACGGTGGAAGATCTGCAGAACCTGGGCGTGATCGACGAGCCCATCTGGGTGGGCGTGCGCAAGACGGCCGGCTCGCCGGCGTTGTGGACCAGCGCCGTCTCGTCGGGCCAGAGCTTCCTGCGGGACCGCGACAGCTCGCACGGCGTGTCGATCCTGCCCGTGAAGCGCACGCCGATGATCCGCCTCGAACTCGCCCCCGTCCGCTGACCTGACGGGGTGCCTCCGGCAGTCAGTGCGTGCCGCGCAGCCGGCGGATCTCGTCGGCGACGTCCAGGGCGCCCGGGTCCAGCTCCAGCAGCTTCTCGAACTCGCCGATGGCCAGGTCGGCCTGGCCGCTCTGCGCGTAGAAGTGCCCCAGGTAATAGCGGGCGCGGTGGTTCTTGGGATCCAGCTGGATGGCGCGCAGCAGCTCGGCGCGCGCGGCGCGGCCGGCCCGCGCGTCGGCGGGGGCCTCGCGGAACAGGGCCCACCCCAGCGCCGCGCGGAAGTCCGCCTGATCGGGCAACATGCGCGCCGCCTGCCTCAGGGCATCGACCGCCTCGCGGTGACGGTTGGCGCGCAGGTGCTGCATGCCCACGTCGTAAAGCTCGCGCGCCGCGCCCGTCGAGGCCTGTCCGACGACCACCTCGTTCGGCCGCTGCCGCTCCAGCTTCGCGTCATAGGCGCGCCGCCGGGAGGCGTCGCGCAGCACGCGGTGCCCCTCGGCCAGCCGGTCGAAGATCTCCTGCGCCAGGCGCCGATCTTCTTCGGGCCGCTGGCGGTAGCGATCGGGGTGGAAGCTGCGCGCCAGCGCCTCGTAGGCCTGGTCGACGACCTCGGTGGGATCGTCGGGCTTCACGCCCAGGGCCCAGTAGTAGTTCTGGGTCCGCACCGTCTGCGCCACCAGTCCCAGCTGCACCGACGACAGCAGCGCGCCCGTGCCCGGCAGCACCACCGGTCCGCCCGTCACGTCCACGGCCGTGGTCGACGGCGTCGGCTCGCTGGCCGTCCGCCGCACCGGGCCGTCCGCCGGCTCGATCATGCCCGCCTGCGACAGCGCCACCAGCAGCAGGCGCGCCTTGTCGCGCGGGATGCGCGCGGCGCCGATCACCGTCTCCAGCTTGGTGCGGCCGTCGATGTCCTGGATGAACCGCTGCTCGGCCGGATCCGAGGTGATCTCCTGCAGCCGCAGCACCGGATCGGGGCTCAGCGCGACGTACTTGCCCGCGTAGGCCTCCAGCACCGCGTCCTGTCGCTCCGTCGGGTAGTGGCGGCGGATGCCCTCCAGGATCAGCGACGCGACGGAACGATCCAGGCGCAGCGCCTCGCCCTCCATCGCCTCGCCCTGCTTGAACATGTACTGCCCGTCGGGCCAGGCGAACACCTCGAACAGCTTCGCCTCCAGCTGCTCGACCAGCGCCCGCGACAGGTTGTAGGGCGACAGCACGCCCATGTCGACCAGGATCTCGCCCTGCTGCCGGCTCTCGGCCTTCATGCGCCGCAGCGACTCTTGTAGCGCCTCGTTCGAGATCAGCCGCTGCTGCAGCAGGATCTGGCCCAGGCACTCGCCCAGCACGTTCGAGCGGACCGAGACCGGGTAGCCGTTGGCGAACGACACGATCTTCTTGGTGGTGTCCCGCATCAGCAGCAGCGAGCCGGTGGCCCGCCGCGCGAACAGCCGCTGCAGCAGCCGCGCGAACGGCGTGCGCTTCAGCGTGCCCCGCAGATCACCGCTCGAGCTGTCGCGCTCCAGCGAGCGGGCCGTCCGCTCGACGTCGCGCTTCTCGCGCCGCTGCTCCGGGTCGGGGACGACGGCGGTGGGGCGCGAGGGCGTGGGGCGCGGCATCGCCGGCGGGGGGACGGTGCTCGCCGCCGGGGCCGTCCCCGGCTCGAACAGCGCGTCCAGCTCGCCGCGCAGCTGCTCGAGCCCGGCGGGCGCCATCAGGTAGCTGGCCGGGGCGTAGCGGCGCATGGCGACCGACCTGTGGTTGGCGCCGCGCGAGCGGCGGCTGGCCAGGAACACGATCGGCGTCTGCCGCGTCTCGGCGTCCTTGCGCAGCTCATCCGCCAGCAGGAAGCCCGAACCGTCGGACAGCGTCGTGTCCAGGATGACGGCGTCGGGCGTGCGCACGGCGATGCTGCGCTTGGCCCACGAGGCCTCGGTCTCGGCGGCGACCTCGTAGGGGCCGTCGCGGAGCGCGTCGCCGACCCTCCGCTGCAGCTCGGGATCGCTCTCCACGACCAGCAAGTACGCAGGCATCGAGGCAGTCTATAACGGGACGGACCAGGGCGGCGCGTGGACAAACGGGCGGCAGGCGGATAAGCAGGCGCGAGGATGGCAAACGAGCGAGCCAAGAAGAATCTGGCGGGGAATCCGGCGAAGAGTTCGGCCAAAGCTTCGTCCGCTTCCGCGCGGGCCAAGGCGCCCCTGGCCTGCGTGGTGCTGGCGGCGGGGCAGGGGACGCGCATGCGCTCGGCGCGGGCCAAGGTGCTGCACGAGATCCTGGGCCGTCCGCTGGTCGCCTACCCCATCGAGCTGGCGCGGGCGCTGGGCGCCGAGCCGGTGGTGGCGGTGCTGGGGCACCAGCGCGACGCCGTCGAGCAGGCGCTGGCGGCGCGCTTCGGCGCGGGCGCCGTCCGCGTCGCCGAGCAGACCGAGCGCCGCGGGACCGGCCACGCCGTGCGCGTGGCGCTGCCGGCGCTGCGCGGCGTGCGCGGCATCCTGCTGGTGCTGAGCGGCGACGTCCCGCTGGTGCAGCGCAAGACGCTGAGCGCGCTGGTGGGGACCGCTCGTCGCTACGGCTGCCTGGCCGTGCTGACCACCACCCCGCCCGATCCCACCGGGTACGGGCGCATGGTGCGCGACGGCCGGGGCCACGTGCTGCGCATCGTCGAGCACAAGGACGCCACGCCGGAGGAGCGCGCCGTCACCGAGGTGAACGCGGGCATCTACGCCGGCCCCATCGAGTTCTTCCGCGAGGCGCTGCCGCGCCTGCAGGCGCGCAACGCCCAGAAGGAGTACTACCTGACGGACATCGTGGCCCACGCGGCCGAGACCGTCGGCGTCTCGACCGTCGAGGCGGACTTCCCGGACGTGGGCGGGGTCAACGATCGCGCCCAGCTGGTCGAGGCCGAGGCGATGCTGCGCGCGCGCATCAACGCGCGGTGGATGGAGCACGCCACCTTGCGCGATCCCGCGTCGACGGTGATCGAGCCGGACGCGGTCGTGGGCGTCGACGCCGAGCTGGGCCGCGGGGTGGCGCTGCGCGGGCGCACCCGCATCGGCCACGGGGCGCGCATCGGCGACGGTTGCCTGCTGACGGATACCGAGGTGGGGCCGGGCGCCGAGGTGAAGCCCTACACGGTCGCCAGCGAGGCGGTGATCGGCGTCCACGCCAAGGTGGGCCCGTTCGCGCACCTGCGGCCCGGCGCCGAGCTGGGCGCCGACGCCCACGTGGGCAACTTCGTCGAGCTGAAGAAGACCCGCCTGGGCAAGGGCAGCAAGGCGAACCACCTGACCTACCTGGGCGACGCCACCGTCGGCGACGGCGTGAACATCGGCGCCGGCACGATCACCTGCAACTACAACGGCTACGAGAAGACGCAGACGGTGATCGAGGACGGCGCCTTCATCGGGTCGGACTCGCAGCTGGTCGCCCCGGTGACGGTGGGACGGAAGGCGGTGGTCGCGGCCGGCACCACGGTGACCGAGGACGTGCCGGCGGGCGCGCTGGCCATCGGCCGGGTCCCCCAGGCCGCCGTCGCCGGCTACGCGCAGAAGCTGGCGCGACGGTACGAGGGCGTGACCAAGGCGCCCAGGCGCGGTTCTCGGGTTTCCGGTTGACAGCCTCGGCGACCGCCTCATCATTGAAGCGGTGAGGAGGACCCTATGGCGTTGTCCGTGAAATCCTACTTCGACCAGAAAGTGCCGGCGGCGCTCGCCGAGCACCCCGACAAGGCCAAGGACGTGGCGGCCATCTACCTGTTCAAGGTCAGCGGGCCCGACGGCGGGACCTGGACCGTGGATCTGGTGTCCTCTCCGCCGACCTGCGTGCCCGGCGAGACGGTGAAGCCGCAGTGCACGATCGAGTGCAGCGACGCCGATCTGCGCTCCATGGTCGAGGGCGGCATGCAGGCCGCCATGAACCTTTTCTTCTCGGGCAAGCTGAAGGTCAGCGGCGATCCCACGCTGGCCACGCGGCTGACGAAGCTGCTGCAGATGGCGAACTAGCGCCGCTGTCCCGGGGCGCGCGCGCCTTCAGTCCAGGGCGGCGGCGATCTCGGGCTGGCCCAGCGTGTCGCCCGTGCGGTGGAGAAGCAGCGCCCGTTCCAGGACGACCTCCAGCTCGCGGAAATTCCCGGGCCAGGGGTGCTTCTCCAGCCGGCGCACCGCCTCGGGCAGCAGCACGATGGCGCGCGCCCGCTCGGCCAGCGGCAGGCCCTCGAACTCGGTGGGGCCGACCAGCTCCAGCGGCAGTCCCGCCGCGCGCAGCACGCGGTTGCCGGTCCAGATGGTCGCCGGGCCGATGTCCTCGATGCGCTCGCGCAGGGGGGGCAGCCACAGCGCCACGCGCGCCAGGCGGTAGTACAGGTCGTGGCGCAGCCGGCCCGCGGCCACCTCGGCCGTCAGATCGCGGTCCGACGAGGCGATCACGTGCACGTCCAGCCGCTTGCCGCGCTTGCCGGGGGCCTCGTCGCCGTCCCCGTCCAGCTCGCTGGGGCGCATGCCGCCGCGCCGCTCGCAGCGCCCGCTCTTCAGCAGGCGCAGCAAGGCGGCCTGCACCTTGGGTCCCAGGCCCGCCAGCTCCTCGATGAAGATGGTCCCGCCGTCGGCGATCTCGGCCAGGCCGGCGCGCCGCACGGTGCCGCACAGCAGGTCCAGCGCGTCCTCCTCGGGGAATCCGGCCACGTCGTAGCGGACCAGCGCGCCGCCGGGGCACGTCAGGTGCGCCAGCGCCCGGGCCAGGCCCTCTTTCCCGGTCCCCGGCTCCCCGACCAGCACGAAGTTCGTGCGGTAGGGGCGGTCGGACAGCCGCTCGACCACGTCGAGGATCTTCGTCATCCCCGGGTGCGCCGAGGTCACCCGGATCATCGCGCCGATCCACTGCGCTGCGGCGGGATGCAGGGACTTCAGTGACGGGATGCTGTCGAAAGACTTCCGCTCTCGGCCGATCGTCCTCACGTCAGCGCTTGAACCCCAGCAGGAGATCCATCGTCGCCTGATCCGCCGCCGGGAACGTGAACTTCTCGAACTCGGTGGACTTCACCCACCGGCAGTCGGCCACGCGGACCGGGCTGGGGGTGGCGTTGCCCACGATGACGGCCTGGTACAGCGCCAGGTCGACCGAATACCCGTCGTAGTCGTGCGTGCGGCGGGCGATGCAGGCGCCCACGGTCACGTCCACGCCCACCCGCTCGCGCACCTCGCGCAGCAACGCGGCGGCGTCCGTCTCGCCTTCTTCCACCTTGCCGCCGGGGAACTCCCACAGTCCTCCCAGGACTGCGGCCGGCCTACGTTGCGTGATCAGGTATCGTTCGTCCTGCGCAATCACCGCGGCGACGACACGCACATGCCGTGCTGCCATCCCCACATCATACCCGCGCAACGGCGGGTCTGTCGAATGCGCGGGTCCGTGCCCGGCGCCCCGGGCCGTCCTCGGGGGCGGGGGGCGGCAACTGGCGGCCGGGGGCGATCGTGCTAAGCAGGGACGCATGGCCAAACGCGTGACGCCGACCGAAGCCGCTCAGTTGATGAACGAGGGATGGACCTACCTCGACGTGCGTTCGATCCCGGAGTTCGAGGAGGCGCACCCCACGGGCGCCGCGAACATCCCCCTCATGCACGCCCAGGCAGGGCGTATGGTCCCCAACCCCGAGTTCCAGAAGGTCGTCGAGGCGAACTACCCGCGCGACGCGAAGCTGGTGGTGGGGTGCAAGGCGGGCGGACGTTCGGCGCAGGCGGTCGGGCTGCTGACGTCGCTGGGCTACACGAACCTGATCGACGTGCGCGGCGGCTTCGGCGGCGAGCGCGACGCGATGGGCCGCGCGGTCGTCCCGGGCTGGCTCGAGTCCAACCTGCCGGCCGCCAAGGGCAGCGAGTCGAGCACGCCTTACGCGGCGCTGCAGGCGAAGACCAAACCGTAGCGCGCCCGGCGCCGCGCCGCGGGCGTCACTCTTCCAGGTCGATGCCGTACTTCGCGCAGGTGGTCCGCACCATGCCGCGGTTGCGCTCGTCCAGCCGCTGATACGACTTGAGGGCGCTGTCCTTGTCCTTCGTCGAGCACGAGCAGACGGCGATGATCAGGTGCGCGTCGTTCGCGTTCGCCTTCAGCTTCAGCGCGCGTCGCGACAGCTCCAGCGCCTGACCGCACTGCTGGTGCAGCCAGGCCGTGCGCGCCTGATGGATCAGCTCGGCCGGGTCGGCCGGCGGATCGGGCGGCGGCGCGAACTCGTCGACGAAGGGCACGGCGGGGCGCGCGGGCGCCGGCCGCGTCGCCGCCACGTGCGCGCGCGGCGCCGGTGGGACCTTGGGGACCACCGCCGCGGCGACCGCCACATGGGCGACCCCCTTCGTGCGACACGCCTTCAGGATGTCGTGCGCCTGCCGGTTGTCGGGATCCTCTTGCTCGACCTTCTCGACCTCCTCGCGGGCGTCTTCGCAACGGCCCTGGGCCCGCGCCGCGTCGGCCAGGTCCAGGTGCGCCTCCACGAACTGCGCCTTGATGTCCGGCAGCGCCTCTTCGGCGCGGCTCTTGTACATGCTGGCGGCCGGGATCGCCTCGAAGCGGGTCAGCGCGACGTCCGGCTCCTTGGCCTTGGCCGCCTCCTGGAAGTCGGCGTAAAGCTCCGCGCTGCGCCGCTCGAGGTCGACCTGCTTCTTCATCCCGCCGGCGCGCTCGCGCAGGGCCTGCTGGGCCTCGTCGTTGGGGCCGGTGTTCAGCAGGAGATCCAGGGCGGTCACGGCGTCGTCCCACTTCTCGGCCTTCACGGCCGCCGACGCGCGCTCGAAGTACTGCTCGGGCGTGGGACCCTTCGGGGGGGCGGCCGCCTGCGCCGCCTCGGGGGCGGATTCGGGCGAGCCGCCCTTGCGCAGCAGCAGCAACAGGACCACGCCCACCACCGCCACGCCCCCGCCGATGCCGCCGATCTTCAACAGCCGGCGCGACGGTCCGGCGTACTCCTGGGGGTCATAGGTCCAGGTCTCGTTCGCCCCCACCAGGCGCAGCTTCACGTGACCCAGCTCGATCACGTCGCCTGGCTGCACGTCCACGCGGTCGTACGTCTCGCCGCCCACGCGCACGCCGTTGGCGCTCTGCAGGTCGACCACCGTATAGCGCTCGCCGTCGCGCACGATCTTCGCGTGATGACGCGAGATGGACGGGTGGTTCAGGATGATGTCGTTCTCTTCGGTGCGGCCAATCACCAGCGACGGGCGGTCGAGGCGGAACTCCATCCCGCCGAGCGACGTGGTCACCGCCACCAGCCGCGCGGGCGGCGTGCGCTGGCGGTCACTCTGCCGGTTCGACTCGACCAGCGTCCGCAGCGGGATGGTCGGGGCGGCGTCCGAGGGCGCCGCGGGCGCGCCGTCGACGGGTGGGGGCGCCTCGGTCGGCGCGGAGGCGCGCGCCGCCGCGGCCACGTCCGGGACCGTCACCGTGTCGACGGGGTCGGGCATGCGCTGGACGGCCTGGGGGTGGTGCTCGACCCCCTCCAGCTTGACGCTCAGCTTGTAGTCGCCGATGGAGACGTGGTCCCCATCGCGCACGGGGGTGGGAACCTCGATCCGGACGCCGTTCACGCGCACGCCCGTGAAGCTGCCCAGGTCCTCGATGATGACGCCGCCGTCGCTGGTCAGCAGCCGGGCGTGGCGCCGCGAGACGTTGCGCTCGGTGAGGCGGATCGCGTTGCCCTCCTTGCGCCCGATGGAGAGCTCTTCGCGAACCAACGGAACGACGGTCGTCCTTCCCTCGTCATCCTCGATGATCAGCTTGTGCATGCGGTCCGATCCGTCCGCCCGATTTTCGTGACTTTATCCGCGTGGAAAATGTCGGTCAAGCGAAGCTCCGCCGGAAAACCCTGTAATCTCAGGTAGGTTGCCGGCGCTGCCGGACCGCGCCAGACCGGTGGTCGGCGATGGCAGGCGGCGCGCGGACAGGGGCGGCGCGACTTCACTTGATCAGGATCAGGGACGCTGCGATCACGATGGCCATGCCCAGGATGAACGCCGCGACGACGATCGCCACGGCCACGTTCTTGTTTTCCTGCAGCTCCTTGCGGACGTTGTAGGGCGTGATCACTTCCCACAGGTAGTAGCCGATGATCAGCAGCACGATGCCGACGATGCCGAAGATCGAGGCGTCGACCAGCAGCTTCCACAGTGGCATCGGCGCGGCCGGCGCCAGGGGCAGCGTCGTGGGATCCATCGACACCCGTCAGAGCCCGCGCAGGTCGGGATAGGTCGTCATCAGATCCGTCTCGGTCATCGAGTCGTTCGGATCCGCGGGGGTCCACACCACCTCGAGCCCCAGCAGGCCGTCGGGCGACGCGCTGCCCAGCTGGGCCAGCAGGCGCTCGAGGTCGGCCCGGTCGCCGATGGACTTGAACCCGTCGACGGCGCTGCGCGTGGCAACGATCATCGTCACCACGACGTACTCCAGCGCCTCCTTGCCCTCCTCGGCCGTCTCGCTGGCACGGCGGACCGCGCCATCGGCGCTGCGGACGCGCTCGACCTGGAAACGCGAGCGTTCGGCCAGGCCCAGGCTGTTCATCTTGGTCTCGGCGTTCGTCAGGCTCATCGGCCCACTGCCGTCAGCGCCCGCGTAGCGGATGGAGTCCTTCTCGCGCAGCAGCTCGAGGGAGGTCTGTTGCAGCAGGCTGGCCAGGCCGGCCTCGGTGCTGGTGTCCCCCTCCTCGGCGAAGCGCGCCAGGCGGTCCTGGATCCCGCGCGCCGAGCGGCCCAGGGCGATCTGCAGCCGGTAGACGTAGCCGCGCCCCGGTGCGACGTCGTCCTGTTCGTACTGGTTCTGGAACCAGCCGCCGCCCCCGCGGGCGCGGCGCGCCGCCCGCACCAGCGAAAACGCGGCGAAGCCCAGCACGCCCAGCACCAGCAGCGAGCTGAAGCCGCCGCCGTAGCCCATGCCACCCCAACCCCAGCCGAAGCTGGGCAGGAAGAAGAAGCTGTGGCCGCCCCCGCTGTACCCCGAGCCGTAGCCCGACGAGCCGCGCGGCATGCTGAAGCCGCCGCCCGAGCGGAACCCGGACCGCCCGCTGAAGCTGCCCCCCGAGCGGGGCCCGGCCAGCGCCAGCGCCGGCATCACCACCAGGGCCGCGACGAGCGCGAGCACGCCGAGCACGCGGCCCACCACACCGGGACGAGGCCCGGTCCTGCGCTGGCGAGACAGTGGTGTTTCCATTTGGTGGGCAGTCTAGCAGGTGGATGGTCCCCGCTCGATGGGGGCGGGTGACCCGCGGCGGCCACCATCTCGGGTGAAACCGGGCCCCGTCGCCCCACATTCCTGGCGCCGGACGGAACGCCCAGGGGGCGTTCGTCGAGGTGGCCGCGGGGTGGGCGGCCAGGCGTGACGTCGTTGCCGCCCAAATGTCGTTGCCGCCCCGGACCGGGCCGGCGAAACTGAACCCCGTGGGCACGGACGGCACGCTGGACAGCTTCCAGACCTTGGGCCTGTCCCGGGAAGGTCGCCCGGTGCAGGGCCGCCTTTACCCGGGCCGGCCGGGCCTCGCGCCGCCGTCGCCGCGGTCGCGGCTGCTGGTCTTCGGGGGAATACACGGGGACGAGCCGGCCAGCGTCGACGCCGTGCTCGAATGGGGGGCCCGTCTCGACGAAGGCCAGCACGCGGCGGACGTCTGGGTGATCCCCGCCGTCAATCCCGACGGGCTGGCGGCGGCGCGCAAGAACAACGCCGCCGACGTCGACCTGAACCGGAACTTCCCGGCCCGCAACTTCATGCGTTCGTACCCGCCGGGCTATGACCCGGGCCCGGCGCCGCTGTCCGAGCCGGAGACCGCCCTGCTGGCGGGCCTGCTCGACGAGGCGGCGATCGACGCGGTAGTGGCGGTCCACGCGCCGTTCGCGTGCGTCAACTTCGACGGCGACGCCCAAGAATGGGCCGAAGCCGTGGCGGTGGCCAGCGGGTGGCCGGTGCGGGCCGACCTGGGCTACCCCACGCCGGGCTCGCTGGGAAGCTGGTGGGGCGGCGACCGCGGGCGGCCGATCCTGACGCTGGAGCTGCCCGCCGGACCGCTGGATTTCTTTCGCGGGCAGGCGTTGGCAGCCCTCGATCGGGCGTTAGATTGGTGGAACCCCGTCGGAGCCTCTATGAATCTGCGGGGAATTGGGTAGTATGCCTGCGGTTTCGCCCTCCGCCCCCTGAACCCGGTCATGGACAAGGATCTCGAGCGTAGTTTTCTGGAGACGGTCTCAAAAGGTCTGGTGTCGCTTCCTTTCGACCTGAAGCTTTTGCTGGAAGCGGTTTCTGACGCAGACCTTGAGCACTCTGTCCGTGAGCTGGCGGCTTCGGCCGTCGTTCACATCATCACGTCGAAGGACGGCAACGTCGATCCGCCCGTGCGCCACGTCGAGGACGTGGTGCTGCTGCGGCTGGCGCTGAAGCACATCGGCAGCGACGGCGGTGAGGGCGCCGAGGCCTTCCGGCAGCGCTTCGCCGAGAACTACGACGCGCTGGACGGCGAGCTGCAGACGTTCCGCCGCGCGCTGGGCGACGACGTGGTCGACTGGCTGGACAGCCGCTGGGCCGCCCTGCAGAAGGTCGTCTACGCGAAGAAGAAGATCCCGATGTTCGTCGACGACGAAGAGGTGGGGACCTTCCTTTACGACGAAGGCCTGAAGTTCGGCACGAACTATCCCATCTCCGAGAAGTATCTGGCTGGGCGCGTGAAGCAGGCGCAGCCCTTCGTGGATCACCTGGCCCGCAAGCGCGACCAGGACAAGAAGAAGATTCCGTCGTCGCCGTAGCCGGCGGGGTTCTGGATGGCTTGGCTCGCTTCAGAGGCCGCGCTGCTGAGCGCGGGGCCCGGCGCGTTGCTGGATGTCGCGGCGATGGTCGCCAACGAGGGTGAGCTGCCCGATCCCGCCATCACCGAGGTGGCCAAGCTGGCGGCGCCCGCGCTCGCCGAGCTGCAGCCCGACAAGGTGCGCGCCGGTATCGAGTCGGTGATCATGGGCCGCAGCCTGGATCTGGGGCTGCAGTGGATGCACGACGCGGGGATCCTGAAGGCGGTCCTGCCCGAGCTGGAGGCGACGGTCGACTTCTCGCAGGAGGCCGGGCGCCGTCACAAGGACGTCTGGGAGCACACCAAGCAGGTGGTGCGGCAGTCGGTGCCCAAGCCGGCCGTGCGCTGGGCGGCGCTGCTGCACGACATCGGCAAGGTGCCGACGCGCGTGCTGCTGCCCGACGGCCGCGTGACGTTCCACCGGCACGCCGAGGTGGGCGCGCGCATGTTCGACCCGATCGCCAAGCGGTTCGGGTTCGACCGCGATGGGCGGCAGAAGGTGCGGTTTCTGATCCTGCACCACCTGCGCGCGAACGCCTACGAGCCGTCGTGGACGGACGCGGCGGTGCGCCGGTTCGACCACGAGATGGGCGATCGCCTGGAGGAGCTGCTGGATCTGTCGCGCGCGGACGTGACGTCGCGCCGCCCGGGCCGCCGCCAGGAGGCGGTGGCCAACATTCACGCGCTGAAGGAGAGGATCGTGGCCATCCGCGAGCTGGATGCCCGCATCCCGCCGCTGCCGCCGGGCCTGGGCAACGCCATCATGGAGGCCTTCAGCCTGCCGCCCTCGCGCCGGATCGGCGACATCCGCAAGCTTTGTCAGGACGCGGTGGAGCGCGGCGAGCTGCAGGAGCGGCAGGAAGCGCCGTACTACATCGAGTACCTGCGCCGGACCGGCATCACCGGCTGAGCCGCGGCGTTCGATTTCAGGGGGCGGCCCGGCGGTGGGCGCCTGTCATCGGCCCCGAACCCTAGTCCCAGACGTCGCCTTCCAGCGGCTCGTCGTTCTCCCAGTGCTTCAGGTTGCGGCGCTGGCGGCGCATGTCCAGCAGCTGCCGGGCGATCATGCCGGCGCCGCCGAGGGCGGCGATGATGACGCATACGCGGATGGCCAGCGGCATGGGGTCAGTCTGGACCCGGTTGGCGGCCGGCGCCAGGGATGACAGATTTCGGGGACCATGCCCGAATTGCCCGATCTGGTTCACGTCGAGCGGGTCCTGGGGGAGCGCCTGGTGGGACGCAAGGTGACGGCGGCGCGTACCGGGGATCCGACCGTGCTGCGCATGATGGTGCCGGGCGACCTGGCGGGGGCGCTGGTGGGCCAGACGGTGAAGACGGTCGAGCGGCGGGGCCACTTCATGCGCTTCGGGTTCGACGGCGACGTCGGGCTGGTCGTCAACGCCATGCTGGTGGGCAAGTACCGGCTGCTGTCACGCGACGAGCCGCGCCCCGAGAAGGATCCCGTCGCGCTGGGGTTCGCGCTGGCGTTCGACGACGGCGCCGAGCTGCGCTACCTCGACGACAAGCGGATGGGCAAGGTCTACGTCGCGCGCCCCGCCGACGAAGGGCAGATCCCCGTCTACAACGACCTGGGCGTCGATCTGCTGTCACCGGCGTTCGATCGGGCCCGCTTCGAGGCCATCGCCAAGAATCGCCGCGATCAGGTGCGCCCCTTCCTGATGGACAAGCGGGCGCTCGCCTCGATCGGGAACGCCTACGCCGACGAGATCCTGTTCGCGGCCCGCATCCATCCCAAGACGTTCGTGCGCACGCTGACCGTCGAGGACCGCGACCGGCTGTTCGCCGCCATCAACCAGGTGCTGCGCGCGGCGATCGAGGAGATCGAGCGCCGCGACGCGCCCGCCGACGTGAAGGTGCGGGACTTCCTGGCGGTGCGGGGGCGGGTGGGCAAGCCCTGCCCCACCTGCGGCACCAAGATCCGCGAGGTGCGCGTCAACGACTGGGACGCCTGCTTCTGTCCCACCTGCCAGCCGGTCACGCGCAGCCTGTTCATCGACTGGTCGCGCATCGGCCCGGTGGCCGCTACGGTCGAGACGCCGGCCGCCCCTGCTGAAGCTGGAAAAGCGCGACCGCGCCGGCGGTCGCGACGTTCGCAGCCATGAGCCCCTTTGGATGCCCATGCGGGGGCATGCAGATGGCCTTGACATGGGCATATGGGGGCGTACGCTTCAAGCATGGCCCAGGCCGAGGTGAGGGATCGGATGCTCTGGGCGAACCACGTCCATGACGATGACGAGCTTGCTCGAAGGCTCGCGGCCCTTCCCAGGGGAAAGATCGTACGTATGCGCATAGCCGGCCGAAGCGGCGTCTGGCAGAAAGTAAACGCGGCGGCGCTCAGGCCAATCGGGGAGACGAAGGCTTGGTGGAGAGAGATTTACGGGACCAAGCGCGGAAAGTTGGTCGACGTCATGCTCGATGAGCCGGCATCCGACTGGCGCTCGGCAAACGACGCTGAACGAGACGCAGCCTGGGCCGCCTTCAAGGCACTGGCAAGAGCGGGGTGGCACTCCGAGGCAGGCGCCGCGGCAGGAGCTCAGCGCGACGATCTTCATGAGCGGTAAGTGGCGTGCGACCGTCGACACGAACATCTTCGTGTACATGCTGGACGCTCGTGATGCCGGCAAACAGGCCGCGGCACTCGAACTCGTTGACGGCCTGCGCGCCCGCGACTGCGCTATCGCGCTTCAGGTTTGCGGTGAGCTCTACGCAGCGCTGACGCGACGGCTAAAGCGCGCGCCGTGGGAGGCTGCTCAAGCGGCCCGCAACGTTCTGGCCGCGTTCGATACCTACGGCGCGTCACGTAGCGCGGTCGAGCGGGCGCTGGCCGAGTCCATGGCGGCCCGGTTTAGCTACTGGGACGCGTTGTTGCTCGCCTCTGCGCACGAGGCAGAGTGCACCGTTTGCTTCTCGGAGGACATGGCTGCGGGTGCCCGCATTGGTGCCGTCGAGGTGGTCGCGCCCTTCGGTCCGAGAGGACTGAGCGAGCAGGCTCGGAAATTCCTCAAGTGACTTCTCGCTTGGGCCTGTGTGAGGCCGTAGCCGATCAGCGGCGCTGGTTGGCCTGCTGAAGCTGGAAAAGCGCGACCGCGCCGGCGGTCGCGACGTTGAGCGAGTCCGCGCCGGGTGCCATGGGGATCGTCACCAGGTGATCGCAGGCGGCGCGCGCGGCCGCTGACAGCCCCGGGCCTTCGGCGCCCAGCAACAGCGCCACCTTGGGCGGGCGGACCACTGTCGCGAGCGGGGTCGCGTCCGGGTCGACGACCGCGCCGAGGAGCGCGAAGCCCCGCTGCTTCAGCGCGCCCAGTCCGTCGGGCCAGGCCGCCAGGCGGATGATGGGAAGCTGGAAGACGGCGCCGATGGAGACGCGCACGGCCTTTCGATAGTAGGGATCGGCCGCGCGGGGCGACAGCACCAGCGCGTCGGCGCCGAAGGCGGCGGCGTTGCGGGCCGTCGCGCCGATGTTGTCGGCGCTGACGAGATCCTCCAGCACCACCACGGTGCGCGCCGCCGGGGGGAGCTCGACGTGCTCCGGGCGCTGGCCGATGGCCAGGCAACCCCGGTGAACGTGAAAGCCGGTGATGGCGTCCAGCACCGCCTGCGACGCCGAGAAGACGGGACAGGTCACGCTGGCGAGCGCGTCGCCCAAGGTCTGCAGCCGCAGCGGCGTGGCCAGCACCGACAGCACGGGCAGGCCGCTGCCCAGCAGCCTGCGCACCACCAGCTCGCTCTCGGCGACGAAGCGGCCCCCCTCGGCGCTGAGGTCGCGGTCCTTCATGTGCCGGTAGTCCGCCAGCCGCGGGTCGGCCGGATCGGTGACGGTCTCGAACGGTGGGGGCGCAGCGGTCACGGCGGGCTCAGGCGAAGGCGCGGCCGAAGATCTCGCTGAAGGCGGCCCGCGTCCGGTCCTTCACGGCGCCCATGTCCACGGTTCGTCCCGTCACGCTGCTGAGCGAGCCCATCACGTTCGCCTCCAGCCCGCACGGGTTGATGGCGGTGAAGCGGGACAGATCGGTCGAGACGTTCAGCGCGAAGCCGTGCATGGTCACCCAGCGCTTCACCGCCACGCCGATCGAGGCGAGCTTCCGCTTCTCGCCGGTCGGCGCCTCGTCGGTCCACACGCCGGTCCACCCGGGGTTGCGCGTGCCGGCCACCCCGAACGGCGCGATGCCGCGGATCAGGCTCTCCTCCAGGTTGCGCAGGTACTGGCGCAGTTCTCGCTCCTCTGGGCGCAACAGGAAGATGGGGTAGCCGACCAGCTGCCCGGGCCCGTGATACGTGACGTCGCCGCCGCGCTCGATCTCGAACGTGGGGATGTCGTCGACCGCCAGCAGGTTCTCGCGATGCGTCCCCCGGCCCAGCGTGATGACGTGCGGGTGCTCGACGAACACCAGCGTGTCCGGGATCTCGTCGCGCTGCCGTGCGGCCAGCAGCTCCTTCTGCAGCGCCCAGACCTCGCCGTACTCGCGCGTGCCGAGATCCAAGAACCGAGCCTCGTGTGCCACCGGCACAATCTAGCAAACGGTGGCGCACGTCCCCGGGGCCCCACCCCGCGGGGCGCGCCCCGCGGGACGAAAGTGGCGCCGCCGCTCAGGCCGAAGGCGAGGGGCGGTTGATGATGTGGATCGCCTCGCCCAGGCTGGCCTTGGCGGCCTCCATGATCGCCTCGGGCAAGGTGGGGTGGGCGTGGATGGTCAGCGACAGGTCGTCGGCCAGCGCACCCATCTCGATGGACAGCGCCGCCTCGGCGATGATGTCCGAGGCGCCGTTGCCCACCACGTGGATGCCCAGCACTTCCTTCGTGCCGGCGTCGATGACCACCTTCACGAAGCCGTCGGTGTCGGCGTTGGCCACCGCGCGGCCCAGCGCCGTGAACGGGAACTTGCCGATCTTGACCTTGCGGCCCTTGGCCTCGGCCTCGGCGGCGGTGATGCCCGCGGTCGCGATCTCGGGATCGCTGAAGATGACGGCGGGGATGCAGCGCACGTCCATCTCGGCGCGGTGCCCGGCGATCACCTCTGCCACCACCTCGGCCTCGTGCGACGCCTTGTGGGCCAGCATGGGCTGCCCGACCAGATCGCCGATGGCGTAGATGCTGGCCACGTTCGTCTTCAGCTGCTTGTCGACGGGGACGAAGCCGCGCTCGACCTTCACGCCCACGGTCTCGAGGCCCAGGTTCTCGGAGTTCGGGCGCCGGCCCACCGCCACCAGCACCTTGTCGGCGTCGATGGTCGCGGTCTCGCCCTTGTCACCCACCTCGACGGTGACGACGGCGCGATCGCCCTTGTCCGTCCAGCCCTTGGCCTTGGCGCCGGTCAGCACCTCGACGCCCAGCTTCTTCAGCTTCTTCGTCACCACCTGCGCCAGCTCGGGATCGCTGCCGGCCAGGATGCCCGGCAGCGCCTCGACCACCGTCACGCGCGCGCCCAGCTTCGCGTACAGGGTGGCCATCTCGATGCCGATGTAGCCGCCGCCGATGACGACGAAGCGGCCCGGGACCTGATCGAACGCCAGCGCGCCCGTCGAGTCGACGACGCGGTTGCCGTCGAACTTGAAGCCCGGGATCTCGATGGGACGGGATCCGGTGGCCAGGATGATGTTGTCGGCCGTGATGGTCGTCTTCGTCTTGCCGTCGTCCAGCTCGACCGTGCGCGGGCCGGTGATGCGCGCGGTGCCGGTGCGGTAGTCGCAGCCATTGCTCTTCAGCAGCGCGCGGACGCCGCCGGTCATCTTCGCGACGACCTCGCCCTTCCACGACTGCATCTTCTTCATGTCGACGCGGACGTTGTCGGCGAGGATGCCGATCTCCGCGCCGTGCTTCGCCTTGTCGAAGATCTTCGAGGCGTTGATCAGCGCCTTCGACGGGATGCAGCCCACGTTCAGGCAGATGCCGCCGGGCTGATCCTTCTCGACGACCAGCGTCTTGATCTTCAGTTGGGCGAGGCGGATGCCGGCGACGTAGCCGCCGGGGCCGGCGCCGATCACGAGTGCTTGGACCTGCAGGGATTCGCTAGCCATGGTTCTCTTCTGATGCCGGGGGTTAGGGTTTCGCTATCTTGTGCGCGTCCACGTGCGGCGCGAACTTGCAGTTCAGGGTCTGGATGTTGCCCAGCTGGTCGGCCAGCTTCAACACGACGTCGGCGCTGCCCACGATCTGGGCAGGCGGCGCTTCACCGGCGGTGGGCTGCAACAGCTGAAAGGTCCACGCCGAACCGCCGTCGGTCACGGGGTCGAGGACGATGTTCTCGCCCGTGGTCGCGTCGATCGTCAGCTGGCAGGTCGGGGCCGCCTTCGTGTAGGGATCCGGGTTCTGCAGCGTGGCGACGTGCTTGCTGCTGTCCACGTCGTAGTTCAGCTGACAGGCGCCCTGCACCTCGACGATGTCCGACAGCACACCGGCCGCGATGGTGAACGAGCTGTTCCAGATGCTGAACGGCTGATTCTGCAGGTCGACCTCGGTCGGGCAATTGATGACCGAGTCGTCCATGTCCACCGCCCACACGCCCTCGTACTCGGCGAACGGGTCGCTGCCGGTCGCGGTCGCGCTGTCACCGCACCCGGCCAGCAGCGCGCCGCCGGCCATCGCCAGCAACAGCAACGTTCCGGCACGACGAGCCAGCGCCCGGGACACGAGCACGAACCGCGACGGGTCTCTGGTGGTCATGGTGGCCTTTCTGGGGGGCAGGTCGGCGAAGGGCTGGAGAGTACCGCACCCGCCCCTCGGCGCACCAGGGTTCGGCTGCGCGGGGTCCGCGGTCAGGAGCGGCCGGCGCGGCCCCGAATCGCCCGCTGACTACCCGCTACTTCGCCGCCCGGACGCGCTCCAGCTCGCCCAGCTGGTCTTCCAGCGTGGCGGGCGGCCGCACGTAGACGTCCTCGATCAGCGAGCGCAGCGCCGGGGGCGGGACCTTCTCTTCCGCGGTCACGGCGGCGCGGATGGCCCCGTTCAGCTCGTCGTCCAGGGCGCGGGCCTTGGCGTCGTCCAGCTGCCCCGCGGCCTTCAGCCACAGGCCCAGCCGCTTGAGCGGGTCGCGCGCCGCCCAGGTCGCCAGCTCGTCCTCGGAGCGGTAGCGGCGGGCGTCGTCGGCGGCGTTGTGGCCGCCCATGCGGTAGGTCACCGCCTCGATCAGCGTGGGGCCCTCGCCGCGGCGGGCACGGTCGACCGCCTCGCGCGTGGCCGCGTACAGCGCGAACACGTCGTTGCCGTCCACGCGGACGCCGGGCATGCCGTACGCCAGCGCCTTCACGGCGAACGTCTCCGAAGCGCTCTGCATCTGGGCGGGCGTGGCGCCCGCCCAGCCGTTGTTCACGCAGATGAACACGGCCGGCACGTTGAACACGGCGGCGAAGTTCACGCCCGTGTGGAAGTCCTCGGCGCTGGTGGCGCCCTCGCCCAGGTAGGCGAGCACGACCGTCTTGTCCTTCTTGATCTTGGCGGCCCAGGCCAGGCCGGTCGCCTGCGGCAGCTGCGTCGCCGCGCACCACGACATGGGCAACACGCGCAGCTCGCGTGGCGTCACCGGGTGCGCCGGCATCTGGCGGCCCTTGCCCAGATCGTGGGCGTTGCCCAGCTGCTGGGCCACGAAGGCCGACAGGGGCAGGCCCCGCAGCAGCGCCGCGCCCGCTTCGCGGTGGGCGGGGACGATCCAGTCCGTCTTCTCCAGCGCCGCCAGCGGCGCCGCCACGGTCGCCTCTTGCCCGCGGGCATCGGCGTAGAAGCTCAGGCGCCCCTCGTGCTGCAAGGCCGACATGCGCTCGTCCAGCAGGCGGATGAGGCGCATCTCGCGATACATGCGCAGCCAGTCCCCCGCCGGCAGGTTGGGGATGCGGGCCTCGTCGGCGCGTCCCTCGGCATCGAGGACCGTCGCCAGCCCGGTGGCGCGGGCGTGGTCGGCGTCGGTCCACACCTCGACCAGCTCGGACACCACGTCACCCATGCCGGCGCGGATCTTCTCCCGCGTCGAAGGGGCGCGGTTTTGCCGAGCGTCGTCGCGCGCGGGCCCGCTGGCCTTCTCGGTGTCCGCTGCGGGAGGATTGGGCTTCGAGGCCATCAGAGCAGATCCACCATCAGCAGGCCGGGGTTCTCCAGCGACGCCTTGATGTCGGCCACCAGCCGGGCGGCGTCGTAGCCATCGACCACGCGGTGATCGACGGAGATGGACAGGTTCATCATGTCGCGCGCGACGATCTTGTCACCGGCCGCCACCATCGGGCGGCGCGCGATCTTGTGCACGCCCAGGATCGCCACCTCGGGGAAGTTGATGATGGGCGTGGCGCCCAGGCCCCCCAGCGTCCCCAGGCTGGTGATGGTGAACGTCGAGCCGGACAGCTCCTCGCGCGTGGCCTTGCCGGTCCGGGTGGCCTCGGCCAGCCGTTCGATCTCGCGGGCCAGCTCGACCAGCGTCTTGTTCGAGGCGTCGCGGACGACCGGCACGATCAGGCCGTTGTCGGTCGCGGTGGCCAGGCCGATGTGGTGGGCGCCCCGCTGCACGATCTCGCCGGCCTTCTCGTCCAGCGTCGAGTTCAGCTGGGGGAACTTGGCCAGCGCCGCCGTCGTCGCCTTGATGATGAAGGGCAGAAAGGACAGCTTCACGCCGCGGGCGGCCAGCTTCTCGTTCGTCCGGGCGCGGACCTGCACCAGATCGGTGCAGTCGACCTCTTCCCAGTAGCTGAAGTGCGCGGCCGTGTGCTTCGAGTGGACCAGGTGCTCGGCGATCTTCTTGCGCACGCCCCGGAAGGGGATGCGCACGTCGCCCGCCATCGCCGCGGGGGCCACCGCCGGCTTCGTCGCGTGCGGCGTGGCCGCGGGGGTGGCGCCGCCGCCGTGTTTGCGGACGTCGTCCGAGGTGATCCGTCCGGCGCGCCCCGTCCCCACCACCAGCCGGATGTCGACGCGCAGCTCGCGCGCCAGCTTCCGGGTGGCCGGGGTGGCCAGCACCATCGTGTGGGCGGTGCTGGGAACCTCGGCCGTGGTCACGGCAGCCGGGGCCGCCGCGGGCGCCGTCGCCTGCTTGGGCGCGGGGGCGGCCGCCGTCGGCGCCGCCGCATCGAGCTCGATCGTCAGCAGCACCTTGCCCACCGGGCAGATCTCACCCTCGGCGAACAGGCGCTTGCCCACGCGGCCGGCACGGGGCGCCGGGATCTCGACCGTCGCCTTGTCGGTCATCACCTCGACCAGCGGCTGGTCCTCGCGGACGGTGTCGCCCTCCTTGACCAGCCAGCGGACCACTTCGCCTTCGACGACGCCTTCGCCGATGTCGGGCAGTTTGAACTCGTACGTCATCGGCCGCCTAGAAGTTCACCACGCGCTCGACCGCGTCCAGGATGCGGGCGGCGTCGGGCAGATACTCGTGCTCCAGCGTGTACGGGAACGGCGTGTCGAAGCCGGTCACGCGCAAGATGGGCGCCTCCAGGTGCAGGATGGCGCGTTCCTGGATCGTCGCGGCCAGCTCGGCGCCGAACCCGCAGGTGCGCGGCGCCTCGTGCACGATGACCACACGGCCGGTCTTCTGCACCGACGTCAGGATCGCCTCGACGTCGAAGGGCAGCAGCGTGCGCAGGTCGATGACCTCCAGGTCGTAGCCGATCTGCGCGCCTTGCTCGGCCGCTTCGATGCACGTGTGCACCATCGCGCCCCAGGCCAGGATCGTCACCTGGTCGCCCGGTCGCACCGTCTTCGCGATGCCGAGCGGGATGGTGTAGTCCTCCAGCGGGACGTCACCCTTGGCGGCGCGGTACACCCGCTTCGGCTCCATGAAGATGACCGGGTCGTCGTCGCGGATGCTGGACAGCAGCAGGCCCTTCGCGTCGACCGGGTTGGACGGCATCACCACCTTCAGGCCGGGGACGTGGATGAACAGCGCCTCGGGAGACTGCGAGTGGTAGTGCCCGCCCTTGATGCCGCCGCCGACGGGCGTGCGGATGACCAGCGGCGCCGGATACTCGCCGCCCGAGCGGTACCGCATCTTCGCCAGCTCGTTCACGATCTGGTCGTAGGCCGGGTAGATGAAGTCGGCGAACTGGATCTCGGGGACCGGCCGCAGGCCGTACAGCGCCATGCCGATCGCCGTGCCGATGATCCCGGATTCGGCCAGCGGGGTGTCGATGCAGCGCTCGGCGCCGAACTCCTCGTAAAGCCCCGTGGTGGCGCGGAACACGCCGCCGAATCGCCCCACATCCTCCCCCAGCACCAGCACGCGCGGATCGCGGTGCATCTCCAGCCTCAGGGCGTCGTTGACGGCCTGGATGATGTTCATTTCGGGCATGCAGGTCTCGTTGGTTTCTCTTGGTTTCCTCTGGCGTTTCCGCGGCGAGGATGACGCAGCCGGGGGCCGCGCGGACAGGGGATACGTCAAGCCAGGCCCGGAATCAAGACGCATCGTGGGGGCCGGGCCGGCGGGGCGCCGGACGGTATGGACGTTGCACTGGTGGTCGCCACACAGGAAGGAGCCCGACCATGATCAACCGACAGGCAATGCGAGGCGCCGGCACGAAGACCACCAGCAAGGTGCCGCCGCGCACGAAGCTGACCAAGGAGGCTGGCGCGCGCGCTTCGGTGACGACGAAAGGCAAGGTGGACGACGGCGGCGCCGCTTCCCGCGGCAGCAGCAAGGCCGCCCCCTGGCGCGGCGAGGAGGTGTCCTCGCCCCCGTCCAGGAGCTCGTCGCCCGAGGACGCCGCGTCCCGCGCGGAGGGCAACGGGCCCGTGCTGGCGGAGGCGGCCGTGCGACACCCCAATCCCGGGACGTTCACCGAGAAAGGGCCGGCCCGGCGCCCGCGTGCGGACGACCCGGACGCGGCCGAGAACGAGGAGGAGAAGCGCCGCAGCGCCGCCGAGGACCACGCGGCGAAGTCCAGCCGGCATCCGCCCTACGGCAGACTCTGAAACGTTGGCGCGCGGGGCGTCACCGGCCGGGATCGACGGGCATCCCCGCCGGCGCGGAACCTCGTGCGGCTCGGCGTTTGCAGCCTGGCCGATGAGATCGATCCGACAAAAAGGAGGATCCATGACCAGCGGCAAACGAAGCAGCAACCGGGGTGGTCGTCGCAGCGCTACGCGGAGGGGACCCGCGCGAACGTCCGCCCGCCGGAACATTCGCAAGGCGGCTCGGGTCGCGGAGAAGCGGCGCACCATCGCCAATCTTCCCAAGAAGAAGCGCACCGCCCTGGCAAAGCAGGCGAACAAGGTGAAACGCCAGCGGCGGTCGGCGGCAAGGAGGGCTTAGCCATGGAACGACCCAACACGCGCATGCGGCCGGGCAGCTGGACCGCGGCGCATCCCAACGAGGGCGACAACGAAAAATGGAAGGGCAGCCCTTCCCAAGAGACGACACACGATCGCGGAACGGACGCCGATGTGGCCTCGGAGCACGAGGAGAGCGAGAACGTCCCCGGCAGCAGCGATGCGCCGGGCGCGCGCTCCCCGGGCGCGCGCCGTCGGGCCACGCGCCACTGAACGTCCCGAGGGGACGGCCCGGTCCGACGACCGGGGCCTCCCCGCGCAGCGGATGGGGGCGAGTCGGGGCGGCACGGGAGGCACCAGGACCGCTGGTACGCGTGGGCAGGAAGGGGCAGACTCGGCTTCGTCGCGGGGGGAGCCGGAACAGATGTCCTACGCCGTTCAAGCCGGGGAGAGCCTTTCGCACGCGTTGAGGCGTGTCGGTCGGGCAGAGCTGCGGAAGGGCCGCAAGGTCCTGGAGAGCGCCGCGCCCATCGTGAGCGCGGCCGAGAACGCGCACGCGTTGCGGCTGGCCACGAAGAAGGTCCGCGCCGTTGCGCGCCTGGTCGAGCCGGTCGTGGGGCGGAAGGCGCGCGAGGCGAGGCGCGCGCTCGGCGCGTGCGCGGACGTCATGGCGGCGGTCCGCGACGCCGACGCCGCCGTGCGGACGTTCGAGGAGGTGCGCGCGGCCCTGCCGGTTCGAATGCGGTCGGCCACCGATGCCGTCCGGTCCGCCCTGGCCGAACGGCTGCGCCACGAAGCGCAGCGGATGGACGCGACGGGCGATGGCCAGCGAACCCTGCGCAAGCTGCGCCGCAAGCTGCACCAGCAGCAGGACGACGTCGCCCGGTGGACCCCCGACGGGAAGCGCTGGAAGAACAGCTGGAAGACGGCAGGCCTGGGGCTGGCGGCAGGTTACCGCCGCGCGCGCAGGAGCATGCATCGCGCCTATCGCGATCCGAACGGCGATACGTTCCACGCCTGGCGCCGGGCGGTGAAGGCGCATCGTTACCAGCTGCGGCTGCTGTCGCCATGGGCGCCCGACGAGCTGAACCCGCGCGTCGCCGAGTTGGGCCGCCTGGCTGAATGGCTGGGTCAGGAGCACGACCTGACGATGCTGCGCCGGACGCTGCGGGCGAACCGGTTCTGGTTCGGTGAGGAGGCGGACACCTACTACGAGGTCATCCGCCGCATCGACCAGCAGCGGCGCGAGAAGCGGCTGCGCGCGCTGCCGGTCGGCGAGCAGCTGTTCGCCGAGCGCCCGCGTGATCTGACCCGGCGGATGCGACAGCATTTCCGCGAGTTCCGTCGCGTGCCCGCGCCTGCCCCTCAGGCCGCGAAGGCGTCGTGACCGGCGCCGCGCCGGCCACCGTGGGGGCGCAGCAGCCCTCGGTGCCGCCGGCGTATCGCCCGTGACGCGCGTCCTTGACACGCGGTGAGGGGCCCGCAAGTTATCCGGGCCGTGTCGACGCCACCCCGTGACTCCGCGCCCGTGCTGATCGCCGGCGCGGGCCCGTCGGGCCTGGCCCTGGCGTTGTGGCTGGTGCGGGCGGGCGTCCGTCCCCGGATCATCGAGCGAGAGGTGGCGCGCCCGACCACGTCGCGCGCCATCGCCGTGCAGGCCCGGACGCTGGAGCTCTATCGGCAGCTGGGCATCGCTGACGAGGTGATCGCGCACGGCCTGCGCCTGGAGGCGCTGAACTTCTGGGTCGGCGGTCAGAAGGTCACCCGCCTGCCGTTCGGCGAGCTGGCGCGCGGGAAGAGCCCCTATCCATTCATCCTGATGCTCGCGCAGGACCAGCACGAATGGCTGCTGGAGCAGGCGCTGGCGCGTGCGGGCGTGACGGTCGAACGCGGGGTGTCGCTCGACGGCTTCGAGCTGGCGGACAACGGCGTGCGCGCACAGCTCGCGCTGTCTGGTGGCCGGCGCGAGGTCTGCGAGGCGCGCTATCTGGCGGGGTGCGACGGGGCGCGCTCGCTGGTGCGGCACTGCCTGAACGCCGCGTTTCCCGGCGGCACGTACGCCCATCTGTTCTACGTGGCCGATCTGGACGCCCGGGGCCCCGGCGCGGACGGCGAGCTGCACGTGGCGCTGGACGACGCGGGCTTCCTGGCGGCCTTCCCGCTGCGGGGCGACGGCGGGTCGCCCGCCGGGGAGGGGCGCGTGCGGTTGATCGGCACGGTCCGCGACGGGCCAGACGCCGCCACCGCCGGCAGCGTCGCGCCGGCGTTTACTTGGGACGACGTCGACCACGCGGCGCTGGCGCGCGTGGGCGTGACGGTGCGCGACGTCCGCTGGTTCTCCACGTATCGCGTTCATCATCGCGTGGTCGATCGTTTCCGCGAGGGCCCCGTGTTTCTGGTCGGCGACGCCGCGCACATTCACAGCCCGGTGGGCGGGCAGGGCATGAACACGGGCATCGGTGACGCCGTGAACCTGGCCTGGAAGCTGGGCGAGGTGCTGCAGGGGCGCGCGCCGCCGGCCCTGCTGGACAGCTACGAGCCCGAGCGGCGCGCCTTCGCCACGCGCCTGGTGGCGACGACGGATCGGTTGTTCCAGATCGCCACGCGCGAGGGTGGACTGGCGCGCTGGGTGCGAACGCGCGTGGTCCCGAACGTGGTGCCACGGGTGTTCGACACCGCGCGCGGACGCGACTATCTGTTCGCGACCGTGTCGCAGACACGCATCCAGTACCGTGCCAGCCCGCTGTCCCAGGGGCACGCGGGGGCCCTGCGCGCGGGCGATCGCTGGCCCTGGGTCCCCGGCCACGCCGGCCAGGACGACAGCTTCGCCGCCCTGGGCCAGCGGCGCTGGCAGGGAATCGCGTGCGGAGCGATGTCGGCGGCGCTGAGCGACGTGCGCGCCGTCTGCGCGCGCCGCGGCGTCCCCGTACACGATCTGCCCTGTGGCGCCGAGGCCGAGGCGGCGAAGATCGAGCCCGGCGCGTTTTACCTGGTGCGGCCCGATGGCTACGTCGGTCTCGCCGACGGGCGGCCCCATCCCGACGCGGTGGATGCCTACCTGGCGCGCCACTGCACCCCGGGCGTTTGATCCGGGGTTTCCCCCTCTTCGAACGAACGCAAGTTGCGGAAGGAGCTTCCAGAAAGGACCTGATCATGCCGGAAGAAAAGACGTTGGAGCGTGCCCATCGCGACGAGGAACAGGGAAAGGCGCCCAGCACGCAGGCTGGCGAGTTCGTCCGCGAGGAGATCGATCACGTCCGCGAGGGCAAGCACGGCGCTCGCTCGACGAAGCAAGCGATCGCCATCGGCCTGTCGAAGGCGCGGCGCGCGGGCGTGAAGCTGGCGCCCCCGAAGAAAGGGACGCAGTCGACGGCGGTGCGCAAACGCGCCACCCGCGATCTGCAGAAAGGGAAGCGCCCCGCGAAGGCCCCGTCGCGCACCCGGTCGCGCGCGACCGAGGGGGCGTTGAAGCGCGAGGGCCGCGCGGCGGCCTCGAAGACGGCGCTGGCGCGGCAGGCGCGCACGTCGGCCAGCAAGCGTGGCGCCACCGCGCGCAAGGCGGCGGGGCGCAAGGCCGCGGCGACACGCAAGGCTGCGGCGACGCGCAAGGCATCGTCGACGGTGAAGCGCTCCCGCGCGCGCTGAACGAAGCGGCGGATCTTTCGCACGGGCGCGCCCTGCGACGCCGGGTACGACACCGCTCGCAGCGGTGTTACGATTCCGGCCGGCGTCGCGCGGCGAGCCTGCGGCCGGCGCAAGCGAAGATGAAGCCGACCCCAGAGCAATCCGTCGAACCCGAGAACACCGCCGTCCGCGTGGCCCTGTGGCGCGCCCTGCACGTCGAGGCCGATGCGCCGCCGCACGTGTTCGAGGACCGGGTCGGCCTGACGCTGGTGGCGCCGGCGGCCGGATGGCAGCAGCGCCCGGACATGAGCCCGTTCACCCGGCCCTTCCGGGCGTCCATCGTCGCCCGCGCCCGCTGCGTCGAAGATCTGGTCGCCGAGCAGGTCGCGGCCGGCGTCGGGCAATACGTCATCCTGGGCGCCGGCCTGGACACCTTCGTGCAGCGGCGTCCCGAGCTGGCGTCGCGGTTGACCGTCTTCGAGGTGGACCAACCCGGGCCCCAGGAGTGGAAGCGGCGGCGGCTGCTGGAGCTGGGTATGGGCGTGCCGCCGTACCTGCGCTTCGTGCCGGTCGACTTCGAGGTCGACGATGTCTGGGAACGCCTGCGGCAGGCCGGGTTCGACGCCAACGCGCCGGCGGTGGTGGTGTCGACGGGGGTCAGCATGTACCTGACGAAGGACGCCGTCGCGGCCACGCTGCGCCAGTGCGCCGGGCTGGCGCCGGGGTCGACGCTGGCGATGACGTTCATGCTGCCCATCGAGCTGGCCGACCCCGAGATACGCCCCGGGATCGAGCGGGCGGCGGCGGGCGCGCGCGCCAGCGGGACGCCGTTCATCAGCTTCTTCACGCCGGACGAGAT
>Ga0105240_10002209_pt1 | contig 31729 bp, 27 predicted proteins | sample KBSC54metaG_FD_80426 | JGI IMG/M metagenome (GOLD analysis project Ga0105240, IMG submission 80426) | Corn rhizosphere microbial communities from Kellogg Biological Station, Michigan, USA - KBS C5-4 metaG | ecosystem: Host-associated > Plants > Roots > Rhizosphere > Soil | place: Michigan, USA... | reverse complement strand
CTCGCCTGGGTGGCCTGGCCTTGCGGGGTGTTGCAAGGCGCGTTGCTGCTGGCGGCGCTGGCCGGGGGAGCGTTGGGCGGTGCAGCAGTGATGGCGGCATTCGCCATCGGCTCGATGCCGGCATTGATGCTGGCGCCGTGGGCCTGGTCGCGCTGGCAGGCGTCGCGCAAGGGGACAGCGGGGAGCACCCAGGTGGCGGCCCTGGGCTACCGGATCCGCGGAGCCGGTCTCATCCTGACCACGGGCTGGGCGCTGACGCATGGCCTGTGGCAGCGGCTGGCGGCCTGGTGCCTGGGGTAGGGCCTGCTCACACTACGGGAAGGGGTCGCGAAGGCTCGCCAAAACGGGTCAATCTAGGCGCGGCGCGCCGCCCGCACTGACGTGCGGGCCAGCGATGCAACGACGAGTGGCCCGTTTCGGCGCGCCTTCCCGCAGGGTTGCGGCCAGAAATGGCGCATGCCGCGTTGCAAATCCTCGCCGGGTAGACAACCCGGCTCCGGTTTGCGCCTTGCCTGCGCCATTTCTGGCTGCAACGCGACCCCTTCCCGTAGTGTGAACAGGCCCTGGCTTCAGTCGAAGGCGAACATCGGCGAAAGGCCGGACGCATCAGCGTGCGGTCTGGCAAGGCCGCCACCGCCATCGGCTCCGCGGGGTCGTGCGCGGACCATCATCACCGGCACGGGTGCGCTGCGCGCGACGGCCTGTGCGTCGCTGCCGTGCAGCAGCAGCTTCAGGCCGCTTCGTCCCTCGGTCCCGACCACGATCAGGTCGGCATGCCAGGCGGTGGCGTTGTCGGCAATGGCTTCCGACAGCTGCCTGCCGAAGCCTTCGACGAGCACGGCGTCGACCGGCACACCGGCGGCCGCGATGCGCGACCGATGGCCCTCCAGTAGCCCGCGGCCCGATTCGCGGATCATCCGGAAGACCTCCTCGCTCTGCGCGCCGTAGGTCTCGAAACCCGGCGCGAGCTTCAGTTCGTCGAGCAGATGCAGCAGGCGCAGGCGCGCGCCGCAAATGCGGGCCAGATCGATCGCATGATCGACCGCAGCACGCGAGGCCTCGCCGCGATCGACGGCCACCAGAATGCGCTGAATCATGCTGAGTCTCCCGGAATCGGTGCGATGTGAACAGTCTGGCTCGCCGCGACTCGCGAAGTCTTGACCTGCATCAAATGATCACCAGCTTGAGCATGGGTTGACGAGAGTCCGGCGCGCAGTCGCTTGCGCCACGTCAAAGCAGAGGATCTCCCGTTCGGGTGATCATGGCACCAGCCAATCGCCACGATTGCGAACGGATGTAAGCCTCGACGGAGACGCGCATGACAGACACCGATTCTCTGGGCCCCGCCAGTCCCAGTTCCAGCGATCCACCCTCGCCGCGATTCGGCGCGCTCATTCCCGTCTCCGCTTGTCCCGGCGTGGCACTCGGAGCACGATGAAAGATTTCGAGTCGTCCACCCTGTGGAGCGAGAGCAGCTTTGACCGATACCGGCAAGCGACCGGCCACAGCGGCTTCGCGAGACTGGACGACACGCTGATCTCGACATTCTCCCCCTCGCTCAAGGCCAACCTGCAGGAGGCCGCCGGCGTCGACTATGCAGGGCAGGGAGGTGACGTTCTGGAGGCTGTCGCAGCATGCATTCGCCACGGCGAGTCGGCCATGTTGGTGCTTCGATGCGAACGCCTGGTCTGGCCTGTCACGCTGTTTCCGCACAAAGGCATCTATCACTGTCCTCAGGACCTGACCGTGCAAGCCGCGACGGCCAGTCTCGCAAAAATCAGGATGGATGGGATCGAGCCGTCGATCGTCCCGACACCCGAGGTCGCGATGTATCGCGGTGGCGCGGACCCGAGCGACTACCATGCACTCCAACCGCTGCTATGGGCTCTGAGCTTGTACGGACCACGTCGAGCGTTGCTGACCGAGATTGCCGGCAACGTTGCCTACCGCGCGCTCATCGACGACGGCGTCGTCGAACTGGTCGCCCCCGGTGCTCTCGGGTCCGCTTTGCGCAGGCTCAAGAAGGAAACCGTCTCTCTCAAGACGATGACGACATGGCCGGGAATGACGGTCGAGCGGGTCAGCAGGCTCTTGAACGCGCTCTATCTCGTCTCGGGCTTGATGATGACCCGGTCCGGCAGCGTCACCAGAATTCAACACGGCGTTGTCGGTCGCACGCGCGGCATTTGATCGAGATCAACAACGCCGCAGCTGGAGGCGCTCGAATGCGGTGGGTTTGCCCTTAATCTGTCTGCACGCCTGCCGACACCGACCCGGCAAGCATCCCACCCTGGCACGCATCACCATGTCGATCGAAACGCGCAGCAGTGCCATCAGCACACGAACCGACACCGGGTCCGGAGGCTTTTTTCGCCATCACGCCTCGCTCGCCCCTGGTGTCCGCCTGTTGCAGCGGATCGGTTGTCCCGCGAAGGCCATGTGGATCGCGTCGATATTCACGATCTCGCTGTCCGCCTCGCTCGTCTTCCTACCGTCCAACGTCCGTGAGCAGCTCATATCCAGCCGCGCCGAACGACTGGGTTGGACCCATGTCGAGCCCGTCCTGGGGTTTCTGGAGGGCGTGCAAGATCGTCGACGTTCAGAAGAAGCCGGTCCGGCCGACCTGCCAGCGGCACAGGAGAAGCCCAAGAGCGCCTTCGTCAAGCGACTCGCAAGGCGCGATGAACTGGGCAAGGCCTTCGATGAAGGCAAGGAGTTCGCGGAGCTGCTCAAAGCGCACGAGGAATTGCCGCAGCTGTCGGCAAGTGCAAACATGGACGCGGCGGCCCAGGCAGGCTCCGCGCTCATCGCCATCGCGCTGAGCTTGCTCAGTCGGATCGCTGACGGATCGCAGCTCGTGCTGGACCCCGATCTCAACGCCCATCACAGGATGAAGCAGGGTGCCGACAATGGTCGTCACCAAATTTCTGACGAGATTTCGCAAGCCATGCGCCGCCCCCAATAGTGCCGGCGGCCCTGGTGAACGTCGACATTGAGCTGCCGCTCACTTCCTCTGCGCCGCCCGTTCGGTTGATCTCGCAGCGGCAACGGGAGCGTGTGCCGCAGGTGAGGCCTCCCAACAGGGTGCCAATGGCGCGCCACGTTCTGCAACGCTGCGCTACCCATCCCAGGGTCACGCCGCAGCGCGACCACGTCCACGACACACTCCGTTCACCGAACGTCACCCAGTGATACGCCCGGTTGATCGGGCCGTCGCAATGCGCGCATAGGCTGTCGGCCTGCCTTCATTGCCAGGATCCGCCATGCAACTCGCTCTCTCAGCCGGTCTCTTCGCCCTCGTCTTCGCCGCCACCCTGCCCTTTGCAACGCACGCCGCGGAAGGCGGCGCCACGCCCGAGCAGGCGGTCGCCATGGTCAAGAGAGGCGTTGCCTTCATCAAGGCAAGCGGCAAGGACAAGGGCTACGCCGCGATCAGCGACAAACAGGGCAGCTTCATCGACCACGACCTGTATCTCGTGGTCTACGGCCTCGACGGCACCGTCCTGGCCCACGGTGCGAACCTGAAGAACGTCGGCAAGAACCTCATCGAGCAGCTCGACGTCGACGGCAAGCCCTTCGTCAAGGAACGTGTCGAACTGGCCAAGACCAAGGCCACGTTCTGGCAGGACTACAAGTTCACGAATCCCGAGAACCGCAAGATCGAGCCGAAGAGCATGTACTGCGAGCGGCTGGAAGAAACCGTTGTCTGCGGCGGCATCTACAAGTAGTTCCTGACCGACCCGATCGACGTGAAACTCAGAGCCAGACTCCTGCTGCCGACGGCCGTCACCTGCGCGTTGCTGCTGGTGGCCATCGCGAGCTCCCTGTGGATGCTCGACCAATTCAAGCGCAGCCACCGCGCCGGCCAGCAGCGGATCGCGACCGCGCAGGCGATGACCGCGGACAGCCTGAAGCAGCTCAACGCGATCCAGAAGGCCTTGTATCGAACGATGACGCTGATCGCCTCGATGGACGAGGCGGCGGTCGGCTCGTTCCGCGCCGCGCATGCGAAGCAGGTGGCTGCGCTCGCCAAAACGGTCGGCCAGTTCGGCCCGGCGCTCACCGGCGATGCCGATGCGACGAAGCGGCTGGCCGACTTCGGCGCGCTGCTGCCGAAGTACCTCGCCGCTTCCGACAACGCCGTCGACATGGGAAGCGGCGACCCGAACATGGGGGTCGCCGCCTTGCAGACCTCGGATGCCGTCTATCGGAAACTCGAATCGGCTCTCGACGGGTTGGGACAGCGCCTCGGGCTGATGGCCGCGGAGGAAGTCACCCGGACCGCCGCGCAGGTCGACCGCAATGGCCTGGCTGTTGCCTGCATCGGGTTCGCCGCGGCAGGCGCGGCCCTGGCCTATGCCTGGTTCAGCATCGTGCGTGTCCATCGGGAGGTCCGCGTGGCGGTGCAGGCCGCCGAGCAGGTCGCACTCGGCCGGCTGAACATCCACATCGACAGCCAGGCCAACGACGAGATCGGCGATCTGGTGCGGGCGCAGAAGGCGATGGCCGACCAGCTGCGGCAGTCGATCCAGTCGGTGCAGTCCGCGACGCAGTGCATCGGCTCGGCGTCGGCCGAGATCGCCAGCGGCAACCTGGATTTGAGCCAGCGCACCGGGCAGACCGCGACCGACTTGCAGCGCGCCGTGCAGTCGGTGACCCGGCTGACGAGCACGGTGCTGCAAGGCGCCGAGTCCGCCCGCGAGGCGGAGCGCCTCGCTCATTCGGCTGCCGGTGTGGCGCAGTCGGGCGGGCGGGTGATGGGCGACCTGGTCGACACCATGGACCAGATCAGTACCGGTGCGCGGCGCATCGAAGACATCGTCGGCCTGATCGAGGACATCGCCTTCCGCACCAACATCCTCGCGCTCAATGCTGCGGTGGAAGCCGCACGCGCCGGAGAGCAGGGCCGGGGCTTCGCGGTCGTGGCCACCGAGGTACGCAGCCTGGCGGCCCGTTCCGCAGCGGCGGCGCGCGAGATCAAGCAGCTCATCGCCGAGAGCGCGCAGCGGGTCGAGGCCGGATCGCAGCTGGTGGGCGATGCCGGGGTGACGATGACCGACATCGTCAGCTCGGCGCTGCGCGTCTCCGAGGTCATTCGCAAGATCAGCGGCGCCGCGTCGGAGCAGGAATCCGGCATCACCGGGATCAGCGACGCGGTGCAGTCGCTCGACAGGATGACGCAGCAGAACGCCGCCATGGTCGAAGAGAGCGCGGCCGCGGCGCAGAGCCTGAAAGACCAGGTCGGCAAGCTGTCGCGGGTCCTCGATAGCTTCGCCGCCTGAGCGGCCGCCATGCTCATGCTCGGCATTCCCCTCGTGATCTTGTCCATCAAGTTGACTTGAAACGAGCCTTGAAGGGTCGATCCAGAGCCTTGGCGTCGCGCTGGCGTGACCTGGGCGCCGGGTTGTGCGTCGCCGGGCTGTTGCTTCCCGAGGCGGTGGCCTACGCCGGCCTGGCCCATGTGCCCGTTGCCCATGCGCTGACGTCTGCCATGATCGGCTTGGGCATTTATGCCCTGTTCGGCGGCAGCCGGTTCGCCATCGTCGCACCCACCTCTTCGACCGCGGCGCTGTCGGCCGCGGCGGTCTTGTCGGTGGCCGGTCCGGGAGGATCGGCCGCACCGGTAGCCTACACCCAGGCCCTGCTCGCCCTGGTGTTGTCAGCCGGCGCCATATTGATGCTGTTGGCGTACACCGGGCGAGGGCAACTGTCCGGGTTTGTGTCGCGTCCGGTGCTGCGGGGCTTTGCTTTCGCGTTGGCCGTCACCATCGCGATCAAGCAAGTGCCTGACGCCTTGGGCTTGCCGCTGCCGACCGCGGCGGGCCCTGATCCGCTGCACGTGCTGCTGTTTGCCGCAAGGCATGTGCAAGCCTGGCACCTGCCCAGCATGACGGTCGCGCTGGCTGCCGCCACTGCGGTGGTGGCACTGCGGCGTTGGCCGCAAGTGCCGGCGTCGATGCTCGTCATCGTGCTCGCCATCGCTGCCGCAAATCTGCTGGATCTGAAACTGCTCGGCGTGGCAGAGGTCGGTGCCTTCGAACGCCCGGCGCTGCACTTGGCATTACCCGATCTGCCGCTCGCCGAATGGCTACGCGTCGGTGAGTTCGCCTTCGGCCTTGTGGTGCTCGTATTCGCAGAATCGTGGGGCAGCATGCGGAGCTTGGCGCTGGTGCATGGTGATTCGTTGGACACCAATAGGGAACTCATGGTGCTGGGAGCATGCAACGTGGGCTCCGCCCTGTTGCAAGGCATGCCTGTGGGAGCCGGTTTCTCGGCGACCTCAGCCAACGCAGCCGCCGGCGCGACGAGCCGCTGGGCTGGTGCGGTGGCACTGGGCGTGATTGCAACTGCACTCGCCATGGCACTGCCCGCCTTGCACCTCCTGCCGCGGCCCGTGCTGGCGGTTGCAGTGATCAGTGCGCTGTGGCATGCCTTGAACCCGCGGCCGCTGCTTCAAGTCTGGCGCATGAATCGCGACCGTGCGCTCATGATCGCGGCCGTCTGCGCCGTGCTCGCGTTCGGCGTCATGTATGGCATGTTGGTCGCCATCGTCCTGTCGGTGCTTGGTGCGCTCGGTCGCTTCAGCCAGGCAGTGGTCCACGAACTGGGAGAGTTGGGCTCATCGCGCAATTTCGTCGTGCTCAGCGAGCACCAAGACGCCGCTGCCGTCCCTGGGCTGTTGATCCTCCGGCCCGAAGAGCCGCTCTTCTTCGCCAGCGCGGACCGAGTGGCGTCCGAGGTCATGAGCAGGGTCGCCAGTCGCGACACCGTGAGGACCGTGATTCTCAGTCTCGAAGAGAGTGCGGACGTCGACAGCACCGCCGTCGAATGCTTGCTCGAACTTGACCGTCGCCTGAGTTCATCGGGGAGGCGCCTGATCCTGTCACGCGTCAAGGAGCCGGTGCGAAGGCTCCTGGTGCGCTGGGATCCGCAGGGCCTCGGCGCCGAAGACCGGATGTTCTGGAGCGTTGCCGACGCCGTCCATGCGCAGACGCCTCGATGAGTCGGAATGCAAGCGCGATCGCGTGCGGACTCGGCCATGCCAAGACCTGAATGTCAAGGAATGTTCAAGCCTCGATGGACTGCTTCGCAACGGACGCTGGACCGCCTGCTCTGCGCATTCCCAACGCGCCATTGACGCAGTGTTACCCGACCGAACAAGCCGTTGACGCTGGGGACAAGGCCCGGATCGATACTCCTTGACAGATCGAATCCCAGCGTCCTTCGATTGAAGGACTTTGCAAGGCTTCCCGAGCATCTCGGGGAGCCTTCTTTTTGAACACGGTCCCCACGGCGTAAGGTCCCAGCAGACGGGCGAGTGAAGCAAATCCGCAACGGCTCGAAGCCGCTCGTTTGATATAGATCAGAACGGAGTCGTTTAGCTGCGGTAATGGCTCAAACCTCGTCACCGGGCGCCGAAAGGCCTTCAAGGCCCATGCGCCTTGTCGAATCTCTCAAAGGGTATCCGTGCCGAAGCCGTCGTGTCCGAAAGGACGAACCGCGGCTGGTCCGAGCAACCCCTGCAATGAGCCGATCGGCTTCAACGTTTCAATGCCACAGGATCCTTCGTGAACTTCCAAAACACAAAGCTCGGCACCAAGCTGATCAGCGCCTTCATCGTCGTCTGCCTTCTGGGCGCGATCGTCAGCGCCGTCGGCATCGGCAATATGGGCCGGATCAACGACGCGGCGGATACGCTCTACAAGAAGGACATGATCGGCCTGTCCCTGGCGAAGGAGGCGAACATCCACCTGCTCTACGTCGGCCGCTCCCTGCGCAACGCATTGCTGGCCAACACAGCCGAGCAACGCGCAAGCGCCCTGGCGAAGAGCGAAAAGGACTTGACCTTGTTGCGGGAGAACCTCGACAAGGCCAAGCCCCTGTTCTGGTCCGAAAGGGGCAAGGCCGCGTTTGCCCAGCTTGAAAGCGGCTGGCAGGAGTACACCCAGGCCGTCAAGAAGCTGCAGACCGACACGGCGTCGGCAAAACTGGACGACCGCGGCGAAGCGACGAAGTACTTGTTCGGGGATTTTGCGCGGATAGTCGACAAGCTCGACGAGGACATGACCGCGTTGGCCGAAGTGAAGGAGGCCAATGCCAAACGCGCATCCGAATCCAACGCCACGACCTTTCAGATGGCCCGCGACCTGATGCTCGCCCTGGTCGCCGGTGCTGTTCTCCTGGGCATCGGCATCGGGATTTGGATCACGCGCGGCCTAGTGCGCCAACTCGGCGCCGAACCGGCTGTGGCTGCCGAACTGGCGCAAAGCGTTGCGAACGGTGACCTCAGCACGAACATCGCCTTGCGCGCCGGCGACAAGACAAGCGTCATGGCCGCCCTCAAGCAGATGCAAGACAATCTCGCACAAGTAGTCTCGAACGTGCGCAGCAATTCCGAGAGCGTCGCCACAGCATCGGCGCAGATCGCCCAGGGCAATCAGGACCTGAGCCAGCGCACTGAAGAACAGGCCGCTGCGCTCGAAGAGACCGCCGCCTCGATGGAAGAACTCGGCTCCACTGTCAAGGCAAACGCCGACAATGCCGGGCAAGCCAACCAACTCGCGCTGGGCGCCAGCACGGTGGCCGTCAAGGGCAGCGAGGTTGTCGGCCAGGTGGTGGACACCATGAAGGCCATCAACGACAGCTCCAGGAAGATCGCCGACATCATCGGCGTCATCGACGGCATCGCCTTCCAGACCAACATCCTGGCCCTGAACGCGGCGGTGGAAGCGGCGCGTGCCGGTGAGCAGGGCCGCGGCTTCGCTGTCGTGGCCACCGAGGTGCGCCAGCTGGCCGGCCGTTCGGCCGAGGCTGCCAAGGAGATCAAGAGCCTGATCAACGCCAGCGTCGAACAGGTGGAGCAAGGATCGACGCTGGTCGATCAGGCTGGTGCGACGATGATGGAAGTGGTCAGCTCGATCAAACGCGTGACCGACATCATGGGCGAGATCAGTGCGGCCAGTACCGAGCAGAGTGCGGGTGTGTCGCAGGTCGGAGAGGCGGTCAGTCAGATGGACCGGGTCACGCAACAGAACGTGGCGCTGGTCGAAGAAGGTGCAGCCGCGGCGGAAAGTCTGAAGGTGCAAGCGCAGCAACTCGTGCAGGCAGTGGCGGTGTTCAAGCTGTCGCAAGGTGACGTGGCGAATGCTGCTGGTCACAGCGAGTGATCTTCCCCCGCACTCATGGCCGTGCCGCCGCGCGGAAATAGCGAACGTCGCAGCCCGGCGCGCGCAAAGAACGTGACGCGACCCGCTTTTCGGCGATGCCAGTTTGACGATGACCACGGCCGGGCCGGGAACGGTTGACGAACCGACAGTCATCGGAGCAGTGTTGGCTCGGTCAGGCCGGGTCAGCGCCAGGCCGGGGCCGAGGCCGGTCCCTTGGTGAAATCTTGCTGTTTCTCGCGTCGAGTTGCTGAAACGCCTTCGGCGCGAGGTCAGCGGAATAGATAGCCCGAGGGTCTTCCCCGCGTCAGCAAGCGTACTGCTGCCACGCCTGGCGGAAGCAGCAGTGCAAGCGATACGGCACAGACTGCCGCCACGACCGGCGCCAGTAGCAGTGCGAGCGACAAGGCACAGACCAGCTTGACCCAGCCGACAAGAGCCCGTAGAGGCCCGAGGCGAACCTTCGAGCCTGCACCACGCAGCTCCGGGAGGCAGCGTGTCGGGCCGTAGGGGATTTCGATGTTGATGTGTTGCATGGATGCCTCCGATCGATCCGGGCCGACGCGACACCGACATCGATGAAGGCTCCATCTTTTCTCGACCGCGCTGCAGCGGCTTTGATCCAACTCAAAGGTCGGTTGCGTCCGCACGTGAATTTGCCTCCAAGCAGTCAATGACTACGCGCGCGCCGGCCCGGAGCCTCTTGGACGCGGTGGAAGACAAGGCCGCGACAGGTGCGGGCAACGGTAGACTCGAGTGCACCAGAGTCGACGCTGTGACCATACATGGTTCCGCAGCAATGGCCTCACGGTAGCTGGAAATAGGCCATTTCCTTGTTGAGCTGCAAGGCGTTGTGCTTCAACGTGGCTGCCGCCGCGGCAGTCTGTTCCACCAGCGCCGCATTCTGCTGGGTCGAGAAATCAAGATGCTGAACCGATTTCTCCACTTCGTCCAAACCCAGGCGCTGCTCCGCCGAGGCGAGCGAGATGTCGTCCATCAGCGACTTGATGCGGCCCGCGTTGGTGACGATGTCGCGCATGTTCGTGCCTGCTTCGCCAACGATCAGGGCGCCCGATTCCACGCGCTCGACGCTGGATTGGATCAGGCCCTTGATTTCGCGCGCGGCGGTCGCCGTTCGTTGGGCGAGCGATCGCACCTCGGCCGCGACCACGGCGAAGCCGCGCCCCTGCTCGCCGGCGCGGGCCGCCTCGACGGCGGCATTCAGTGCGAGGATGTTGGTCTGGAAGGCGATACCGTCGATGACGCCGATGATCTCCGCGATCCGGCCCGACGCGTCGCGAATGCCGTCCATGGTGGCCACGACGTTGCCGATGATCTCGCCACCGCGGGTCGCGACATCCGCGTTGCCGCCGACGATGGTGGAGGCGCCGGCAGCGGTGTCGGCGGTTTCACGCACCGTTGCCGTGATCTCTTCCATGGCCGCGGAGGCGCGTTGCAGCCGCGATGCCGTTTCTTCGGTCCGGTTCGACAGGTCCATCGATGCCGTTGCAATCTCGGCGCTCGCCACTTCGATCTCGCCGGCGCCTTGCCGCACCTGGCCAACGACTCGACGCAGCGAGTCCAGGGTCTGGGCCAGCGTCGTCATCAATTGCGCGGCCTCGTCGCGACCCCACGGTCGGGGCCTCAGCGTGAGGTTGCCGCGCGCGATCTCGGTCAGCTGGCGTGAGACCTCGGCGATTCCGCCCTGGGTCACGCGGTAGAACGCGACCAGCAGGTACGCGGCGAACGCGACGCCGGCCAGCGAGATGCCGATCTGCAGCCACATGGTTCGGCGCAATCCCGTGACTCGCGTTTCGATCCGCGCTTCGAGTGCTGTCAGGGTCTTCGCGTTCGCACATAGTGCAGCTGGATCGCCCGGTTCGCCAGCGCCAGGTAGCCATCCGCGCTGCCGCCGAGGTCCCCCTTCAACAGCCGCGTCTTGACCCACTCCAGCAGCTCGTCGCTGGCCGCCACCGCCTCCGATCGCTCACCCGCTGGAAGGCCGTTGCCGTGTTGAAGGATCGGCCAAAGCGTTCTTCCTGGCGCGCCACCTCCTTGAAGGAGGCTTCGACCTTCTCCGACGCAGCAGGCAAGTCGGCTGCGCCCGCTGTGGCGGCACGGCGCCGTACCTGAGCTGCCTCGAGCATCGCGATCACCGGGCGGGCATATTCGACGCCGAGACGTTCCTTGGCCGAGAAGTCGATGTTCTCGGTCGCAGTGCTCCACAAGGAACCGCTGAGCAGCAGCATCGGCAGCAGGAATGCGGCAGAAACCCACCCCGACTTGGCGGCGAAGCCGATGACACGGAACATCCTGATGCCGGGCGCCATGAAGCCGTGATGGGCGAAAAATGCGGGTACGTTGCCTGAACGGCTCGCATCGTGATTGCTGGCGATTCGAGCGGGATGTGTTGTCGTGCCTTGCATCGGCATTCTTTCAAGGAGTTTCATGACGTCCGCCCCGCTCAGCGCGTCAAGCTTTCGGATTTGTCGGCCGCGCGTCGAGCGGTGATGTGCAGAAACGGGAGAACCAGTCGGGTGGCAACGCCGCGCACTGCGGGGCGGCCGAGCGCGAAATCCAGCTTTGCTTTACGCTCGAACCGCCCCGCACTGGCCGATCAGCGCGTCAGACGACGCGCACGACGACCATCGTCTGGTTCAGCAACTGGTAGGCGATCTCGCCGAACGTGACCGGACCCTCGATCCCCCCGATCGCCTTGCCTTCGAGTTCGCCGAAGCTGAAGTTGAGGATGCAGTTGCAAGCCATCACCGCACCGCTGTTGTCCAATGCCGCCAGCCGCTGGCGAAATGCGGCGGCGTAGTCCCCGACCGGCTTCGCGAAGCGATAGTCCACGCCCGGGAATACCGGCGCATAGAGAGTTACCTTGCCAGCTGCCGCGTCGACATGCTGCAGCGAGGCATTGACATGGGCGCCGGCAAAATCGCCGACCAGCGGCAGCCTGCCGTGTGCCAGCCCCCGCGCCTCCACATAGCGGGCGAAGTTGACCCTCTCGCCATTCACCCGGCAGTCGCCGACGTCGAATCCGGTCGTATCGAAGTTCAGCAGGTCACCGTCTTCCGGCTCGAACAGGTTGACGATCTCCACGGCGACCGTCTTGTCCGCCGGCAGGTCCACGTAGGCAACCACGGCCCGGTCTTCGTACTTGGTCGCCGTACGGCCATCGTAGACCTTGGGGCTTTGCCTGCCGAGATCGTCGAGATGCACGCCGGCGATCCAGCCTACGGTCGGCTTCAGGAAGGCGCCCTCGAAGTTTGCTGCGTCGTCGGCGAAGCGCCGATGGCATTCCCCGCCGGCAGGGATGATCGTGATCGCGAAGCCGTTGTCCGGTGCATGGCGGGCGATGGCGGCCAGGTCATCGGCGCCGTAACAGGCGACGTTCACCGCGCCCAGCGTTGACAGGTTCGTCGCGAACACTTTGCCCTCGTTCACCACCACGCCGCCGCTCGCGACCATGAAGTAGGGAATCGTGCCGCCGATCCAGTTGCCGGCTGGCAGGAGATCCAATGCCGACTCCGGGCCGGCCAGACTCAGTGGCGTTCCCCTGCGGATCAATTCGGCCGCGGCTTCGATCGAGATCATTTCATTCATGGTGTTGTACCTTCAGAGAGTGCTGAGTTGCTGAACTTCGGCGGGAAGCGATCGCTCCCACTTGGCGAAGAAGGCATGGATTTCGGCCGCCTTCGCATGAGCAGGTTCGGTGCTGCGCTCGAGACGCTTGGTCATCAGCTGGGTTCCGAGATGCTGGGTCTTGATGCGCGACAAGCCACCGGTTGCAAGCCGCTGCCAGCACGGGTGATTGAGAGGGGGGACTGCCATGGAGGGCTCCTTCTTCAGAGAAATCGTGTGGATACCGATCGAGCAGGTACAGACCCGTCGTCACGCATCTATCGACCGGGGAGCGCGTCGATTGATCTCGATCTCGCCGGCCCTTGCGCTAGATCAAAGGACGCTCGAATCCGCCGCCTGTGGCCGCCGTTCGCGCCCCCGCATCGGGTACCCTCAAAGCGACGGCGCCATCGGGCCGGCTATGCCAGCGGCGCTGCAGGGGGATTCGGCGCTGCCCCTGCTCGTGAACTCTCGACCTTCACGTATTCATAGATGCCGGTCGAGCGCAGCCATTCAGCGATGGCGTAGGCCCGTGCCTTGTCCGCGAGCAGCGGGCCGCGGTCTATGCGGCGGCGGGGGGTTTCCCGCGGACCCGGCCCGGCACAGACGACTCTCCACACGATGCTTGCTCCGAACGGAAGACAGGATTTCTGGAGGCCCGGCCGCTCAAGACGATCCCGCCGCGGCCGTAGGCGGCGAATCCGGCAGTTCTCGGCCCGATCGATGCGGATTGCCTCGCGCCGTCGAGCGCAGGCGAATAGACCTGGCGCCCCGAGCGGTGCGGTGAAATCTCCTCATTCGGCCACCCTCCGGCCGAGCAGTGCCAGGGCTTCGTCGAAGCGGAAGTTCGAGACGTGCTCGACCAGGATGGTGCTGCGTTCGCCGAGCAAAGCCCGGAGCGTCACCAGGTTCTCGGCAATGCATGACTCGCAGGCGATATCGCCGGCAATGAGCAGATTCTCGAGCCGTTCGAGGATGGACTCGCAGTCCGGCCGAGTGACGAGTGCCGGCTCGGTCGGCGGTCCCGCACCGACCGGGTCGGAATCCCGTGGCAGTCCGGCGAGCAGGCCTCGCAGTTCAGCCTGCAGGGCCGACCCCAAGGCGCGGCGCGTGTCGCCGTTCGGGCTGGCGGAGCGCAGTTCCCGTTCCAGCGCCGCGCTGGCGCGCTCGGTCCCGGTCGCGCCGATGCTGCCCGAAGAGCCACGCAGCGCGTGGGCGAGATGCGACAACGCGTCCCAGTCGTTCGCCGCCAGGAGCTGAGCGATGCGGTGGGGGTCGTCGACGTGCGTCCGTCGAAACAGCCGCAGCAACGTCGGGCTCACGGCGAGGCTCGACGATCCGCCGCAGCTCGGCCGAGCGGCTGTGCCGGTTGCGCTGAGGATTGTCACGCCAGACCTTGCCTTGCCGCTCAGGTGGCCATCTGCGCCGTGCCGGCGTCGGCAAAGCGGGCCGCGATGTCGGTGAACACGCCATACTGGCGCTCGAAGGCGTCGGTGACATCAGGATCGAAATGCTTGCCGCGGCCCGCGAGGATGATCGAGCGCGCCTTCTCGAAGCTCATCGGTCCCTTGTAGACGCGCGGAGAAATCAGCGCGTCGAAGACATCGGCCAGTGCCATCAGGCGGGCCGAGAGCGGAATCTGGCTGCCGTGCAGGCCATCGGGATATCCGGTGCCGTCCCAGCGTTCATGATGCCAGTGGGCGATTTCCTTCGCCAGCTTGAGGAAGTCGACCTCGCGCTCCGCGTCCTGTTCGGCAAGTTCGATCGCGCGGGCGCCGACCGCGGCGTGTGTTTTCATGATGGTCCACTCTTCGCTGTCCAGCGGACCCGGTTTGAGCAGCACCCGATCCGGAATGCCGACCTTGCCGATGTCGTGCAGCGGCGCCGAGCGCGACAGCAACGTGATATAGCGTTCTGTCAGCGTCGCCTGGTGGCGGGGATGGGATTGCAGGTCCCGCGCAAGCGCGTGGACATAGGCCTGCGTGCGCAGGATGTGATTGCCGGTCTCGGGGTCGCGGGTGTCTGCCAAGTGGGCCAGGGCGCGGATCGTCACCGTCTGCGTCAGTTCGTTTTCCGCTGTCCGGCTTGCAACCTCGGCCTCGAGACTGAGGTTCCGGCTGGCAAGCCTGCTGCGCCAGCGAGCCGCCTCGAGCTGCGCGCGCACCCGGGCCAGCACGATGGCCGGCCGGATCGGCTTGGTGATGTAGTCGGCGGCGCCTTGAGAGAGGCCTCGTTCCTCTTCCCGGGCATCGTCGAGCGACGTCAGGAAGACGACCGGTATCTGCGCCGTTTCGCTGGCCCGGCGCAGGCGGCGCAGCACCTCGAAGCCGTCCATCCCTGGCATCGTCACATCCAGCAGTACCAGATCCGGCGTCGGCCGTCGAGCCGCGTAGCGCAAGGCCGCTTCACCGCTGTTTGCCGCCAGTACCCGGTAGCCTCGCTCGCGCAGGAGGCCCCCTATGGCCGAGAGATTCGTCGGCATGTCGTCGACCACGAGGATCGTGGCCGGCGGGACTGCGGTCGGGGCGGGTTCGAACGCCATGGCGATGTCGGGAGAAGATGCAATGAGCAAGGTAGGGGCTCCGCGATGCAGGCCGATGACTGCGGCGTGTCAGTGGGAAACGTTCGGTAAATGGCGCGCATCGGTTCGCCTCGCGGCACCGAATGGAGCGCATGTCCGGTCAAGCAACTCCTGGCACAGGACCTGTGCGCGCCCGAAGTCGAGCCTGGCGACCGCCTCGGCGATCGGTTGCAGGCTGTCGCCCGGGGCCCTGCCGAAGGATCGCTGCAACTCGTCCATCGATTCGGTGGCGGCCATGTCGGCGTCACGCAGTCGAGCGATCATCGATTGCATCGCCATGCGGAAGCTGGATACGTCGAGTTCGGCTGACGGGAGGGCGGCAGCTTCGGCCTGGCGGTCGCACGCCGCGCCCAGCGCCTGCAGCAATGCCGTCAGCCCCGGCCGGGCCCCTTCGATCGCTGCGCAGGCGCGCGGGATCGCGTCCTGCATGGCTTCGACCGGACCGGCGAGGAGCTTCTCGGCGCGCGCCGCTTCAGCCGACAGCGTGTTCGCACCCAGCGTCGCAGCCAGTCCCTTGAGCGTGTGCAGCAGGTACGACGCGGCCATTCGGTCGCCGCTGGCGCGGTGGGAAAGCAATTGCCGCGGCAGGGTGCAAAGATCCTCGACGAAGCTGCTCAGCATGCGCAGGTACAGCTCCGGTTTGCTGCCAAGCCGACTGACCGCGGAGTCCAGTTCCACCCCCGCGGCGATGGCGGCATCTCGGACGATGGTCAAGGCGCTGGCGGCGACGGGCACCGGCACCGGCGCCGCGGCGGGGATCTCGGGCCAACCGGCCCGCCAGCGGAGCACCCGCACCAGATGGTCGAGGTCGAAGGGTTTGCCGACGTGGTCGTTCATGCCGGCTTCCAGACACGCGGCACGATCCGCCGGCATTGCGTTGGCCGTCATCGCGACGATCGGCAGCGTGGTCTGACCGAGATCCTCCCGGATCAGGCGAGTTGCGGTCAGGCCATCCATCACCGGCATCTGCAGATCCATCAGCACGGCATCGAACGCTGTCTCGTCGCGGCGCAGGCAGTCGATCGCCTGCTGTCCGTGATGGGCGATCTGCACCGTGGCACCTTCACCTTCGAGCAGTTCGCGCGCCACCTGCTGGTTCATCGTGTTGTCTTCCACGATCAGCAGGCGCATGCCGGCCAATCGCGAGCTCGGCAAGGACGATCCGCGGCGCGGCAATTCACCGCGCGCCGGGGCGGAGCGGGCACGATCCACCGCATCGCGCAGCATCAGCGCGGTGACCGGCTGCACCAGGAGCCCGTCCGCGAGTGCGGGGTCGGCGCCGCCGCGCTGCGCCTGCAGATCCCGGTTGTGCGCCGTGATCATCGGGATGATCGAAGCTTTGCCGCGGAGGGCGGGTTCGCGCATGAAATGGCCGAGGCCGGACTCCTCGATTCCGCTCATCTGCCAGTCGACGAGGATGGCCTGATATTTCGAACCATGATGGCTGGTGAGCCATGCCATCGCCTGCTCGCCGCTGCCGGCCGCATCGACGCTCCATCCGAGCGACTCCCCCATGCGCGCCAGCAAGCCACGTGCCGTCGCGTTGTCTTCGACGACCAGGGCCCTCAGCGGTGGCGCCGGCACGCTCCCGGGTTCGACTGGCGCCGGCCTGCCCGCCGGCAGGCGAATGCGAAAGTGGAAGCGGCTGCCTTGCCCGAGCTGGCTCTCCAACGCCAGTTCGCCTCCCATCAGCGCGACGAGGCGCTGGCTGATCGCGAGACCGAGGCCGGTGCCGCCGAAACGCCGTGTCGTCGACGCCTCGGCCTGGGAGAAGCCGTTGAAGATGCGCGCCTGGTTCTCTGGTGCGATGCCGATGCCGGTGTCACGCACGGCGACACCCAGCGTGACGCCCCCGGGCCCTTGCTGTTCGACCGAAATCGAAAGAACCACCTCGCCTCTTTCGGTGAACTTGATCGCATTGCCGCACAGGTTGAGCAGCACTTGCTGAAGGCGCATCGCGTCGCCTACCAGTTCGTACGGAAGATCGGGATCGATATCGAACAGCACGTCCACCGGCTTGACGCCGACGGTCCCCGAAAGAATGACCGACAGATCCCGAAGCATGGCGTCGACGCCGAAAGGCTGCGGGTCCAGCGTCATCTTGCCGGCTTCGACCTTGGAGAAATCGAGTATCTCGTTCAGCAGGCCCAGCAACGAGCGCGCGGCGCCCTCGGTCTTGCTCGCGTAATCGGCCTGCTTCGGCGTGAGATCCGTCTTGCGCAGCAGTGCCAGCATGCCGAGGATGGCGTTCATCGGAGTGCGGATCTCATGGCTCATATTGGCCACGAACTGGCTCTTCGCGAGCGAGGCTGCCTGGGCCGCATCGGTCGCGTGCACGAGATCGGTGATGTCGACGCGGAAGCTTACCGAATGGCCGTCCGGCATGCGTCGATCGATGGCACGCAGGATGCGACCGCTGGCAAGCCTCTGGATGGCCGAGCCGCTGCCAGATTGCCGGACCGCGATGGATTTGGCGAGGCTTTCGTGGGCCGCGCTCTCGCCGAGGTTCTGGTTGCCGCCCGTATCGGCGCGAGCGATCTCGTCGAGGGGACCGCCGGTTGTCTTCCTATCGTGTGGACCGGCGAACAGCTCACGATATTTCTCGTTGCAATAGACGAGCCTGTCCGAGGCGTCGTAGAGCACGAAGGCCTCGTCGATCGCGTCGATGGCGCCGCGCAGCAGTTGCATGCTGCGGTAGGCCTCGGCTTCCGCCTGGCGGCGGGCGCTGATATCCGTGCAGGTGGTGACCAGGCCGCCGCCCGGCATCGGACCCCCGCGAATCTCGAGGTGTGTGCCGTTGGGCCGCGTCTGCTCGCGCTGAAAGGCCTCGGTCGAGCGGGCGAGTTTCAGCACGGACCGCACGGTGCCTTCGACGTGCCGCGTCCCCAATTCGCCGCGCGTCGCGTCGAATCGCACGAGGTCTTCCATGCGCGTCGGTTGTTGCTCGAAGAGCCGGTCCGGCAGATCGAGCTTGCGGCGGTAGTCCGCATTGGCGACGATGAGATTGAGGTCGGCATCGAACACCCCCAGACCGCAAGGCAGATGCGCCAGGATGGTGTTCAGCAACTCGTTGTGGTGGCGTAGCTCGGCCTCCATGGCTCGGCGCGCACTGATGTCCTGGATGGCGCCGGCGATGCGAACGACCTCGCCGGCGACGAGTTCCGCCTCGCCGACCGAGCGGACCCAGATGGCCCGGCCCGTGGCAGTGATGAGAGGCAGTTCCAGATCGAATCCCTCGCCGGTGGACATGCTGCGCTGCACGGCTCGTTCGATGACCGGTCGCGCCTCGGGGGCGTAGTAGCTGATGCCTTCATCGAGCGTCGGACGATGGCCGGGGTCGACCTCGTGGATGCGGCAGGTCTGGGCCGACCACTGGATGCTCTGGGTCGCCATGTCCAGCTCCCAGCCGCCCACGCCACCGATGCGCCCGGTCTTGTCGAGGAAGGACTGGCTGGCGCGAAGGGCCTCCTGGGCCTGCTTCTGCTGGGTGATGTCGCGCGAAACGCTGACTGTCGCGACCACGCCGCCGTTGAGATCGAAGATCGGGGACGTCACGGTATTCCAGCGTCTGGCAACGCCATTCACGCTGATCACGCCTTCGTCGGAGACTTCGAGCGGCAGGAGAGTCCCCAAGGACTGCGCCTCGGCTTGCGCCTCGGCGCCTGACTGACTGGGCGGGCAGGGGAGGCACGGCGAGTCGACCAGGCCTCTCAATTCGTCGCCGTCGATGCCGTAGAAATCGCGATAGGCCTGATTCGCCCAGATCACGTCGGAGGCTGCGCCCTTCACGAGAATGCAATCCGAGATCGCGTCGAGGATCTGCTGGTATCTCGCCTCCTGGTCGGCGCGGAGCTCCAGTTCGACGCTGTGAAGCTGCTGCGCGGCCTCGGCCGATTTGCGCGCGCTGATGTCGGTGCGGATCGAAACGTACTTTTCGATGTGTCCTTCCGCGTCGCGGAAGGGTGCAATGAAGGTATCGACCCAGTAGAGAGAGCCGTCCTTTCGGCGATTGCAGACGTCACCGCGCCAGGGCGTGCCATCGGCGATCACGGCCCAGGTTCGAGGCCAGAAATCGGCCGACTGTTCGCCGGAATGGATGACACGGTGGGTCTGCCCCACCAGTTCCTCGCGGCCGTACCCGCTGATCCGGCAGAACGCATCGTTGACTTCGGTGATGCGGCCATGAGCATCCGCGACCGAGACGATCGCGTGCATGTTGAGCGCGTGCAGCAGCGCCTGGCTGTCGCGCAACGCGGTTTCGAGCCGGTCCAGTGCCAGGCGCCGCTCGGTGACGTCGACACTGAATTCGATGAATCCTGTCAGCTGGCCTTGCGCGTCGAGGAGCGGCATGTTTTCGATGTCGACCCAGTACACGTGGCCGTCCTTGGCGCGGTTGGGAATCTCGACGCGGCAGGCCATGCCGCGCTGGTGGGCTTCGGCCAGCCTCCGCAAGGCCTCTACATCCGCCAGGCCACTGGACAACAGCTCGCTCGGGGCCTTGCCGATAGCCTCCTGCTGACTGAAGCCGGTGGTGTTCGAGAAAGCCCGATTGACCCACCGGATGCGCATCGCGGTATCGTAGATGAAGACCGAATTGGTGGTTCGTTCCAGCACCTGTTCGAGGCGTGCGGTTGCGGTCGCGCCCTGCATCGCCGCGGTTCGCAGGCGACGCAGTGCGATCGATTCCTGCGTCCTCCAGGCCGCGATCACGGCCATCCCGGCGATGCAGGCGAGTGCGATGCGTGCGAAGGTCGTGGTGTCGCCCCAGGGGGTTGCACCGGCGAGCACGGAAGCCGCCAACCCCAGCAGCATCAGGACGATCGGCTGCCAGGCAAGACGCTCGCGATCGACCGATGCGGCTCGCGAAAGCAACTGTGTTACGGAGGAGTTGTTCATCGATGGGATACCGCTGATCGGCCGCCTGCCGCCGTCGAGCAGGAAGACCGCCTGTTATCGGCTCGACCCGCCCGTTTCCCGATGGCCCGGCGACCGTAGAGCAGCATCCCGGGGCGCAGAGCGAGAACCAGTCCGCGGGGCCGTGGGCGTGCATTTGATATTTGTCAAGGAAATCCACGATAGGCCACGAGACGACTCCGGAGCGGAACGCAACAGCCGACAACGCATTGCAACCAGGACCCATGGCATGACCACGAATCCCGCTCCGCATCGAACCAACCGCCCCCAACGCGCCCTGCTCGTCGACGACGACAAGCTCATGCTGGCCGTGATGGGCGACATGCTGCGGGATCTCGGTTTCAACTCCATCTCCACCGCGAACGACGGCAAGGCCGGGATCGACGCGTTCGATCGTTCCCATCTGCAGCCGGAGGTCGTGCTCTGCGATCTGAACATGCCGGGCAGCGATGGCTTCCAGTTCATGGAGCAACTCGGGGCGAGGAGATTCAAGGGCGGCGTCATCCTGATCTCGGGCATGGACACGAGGACCTGCAATTCCGCAGCGTTGATGGCGCGCTTCCATCGGCTGAACGTCGTCGCCGCGCTGAGCAAGCCGGTCGACGAAGCCAGTCTTTCCGCCGCCATCGCCAAGCTCGGTTGATCGACCGGGATCTCTACCGCCTCCGCCGGCTGCGAAGCATCCCGCATGGAAGACCCAGTTGAATTCCTCTGAATCCAGGCAGACCCGCCTGCTCGTGGTCGACGACCAACCGATCAACATCCAGGCCCTCTACAAGGCGCTCGGGGCGGACCATCAAGTCCTGATGGCGACCGGGGGCGCTCAGGCCCTCGAGCTGTGCCGGACCCACCTCCCGGACATGGTGCTGCTCGATGTGGTCATGCCCGGACTCGACGGGCACGAAGTGTGTCGCCGCCTGAAGATCGATCCGCTGACGCGCGATATCCCGGTCATCTTCGTCACGGCGCAGGGTGAAGCCAGCCAGGAGGCCCTTGGGCTCGAGCTCGGCGCAGCGGACTTCATCGCCAAGCCGGTGAATGCCGCGGTTGTCCGGGCGCGGGTCAAGAACCATCTGGCGTTCGCACGATCCCGCTCGCTGGTGGCCGCGACCCTCGAGGCCACGGCGGACGGGATTCTCGTGACCGGCCTGGACGGCAGCATCGGCACCATGAACGGCAACTTCGCCAGGATGTGGCGCGTGCCGGGAGATTGGCGCGGTGCGCGAGATCGCGCTGACGTGATTGCCATCATGCGCAACCAGGTGCTCGATGTCGAGGCCTTCGACGCTTGGTCATCGCCCGACCCGGCCCGTGCTCTCGCGGCCAGCGGCACGACGCTGCTCGAGTTGGTGGATGACCGCTATTTCGAACGCCAAGCGACGCCGCTGCAGATCAATGCGCGAGCGAGCGGATGGGTGTGGAGCTTTCGCGACGTGAGCGAGCGCCGCAGGGCAGAGCTGCAACTGTCGAGCCTCAACGCGACGCTGGAATCGCGCATCGCCCTGCGGACATCCGAGCTCCAGTCGGCGATGCATCAGGCGGATGCCGCGAACCGTGCAAAGAGCGAGTTCCTCTCGAACATGAGCCACGAGATCCGGACGCCGATCAACGGTGTCATCGGAATGACCCACCTGGCGCTCCAGGCAGATCCCTCCCCCGCGCAGCGGGAGTATCTGATGAAGATCGATGCCTCGGGACAGCACTTGCTCCGGGTCGTCAACGAGATTCTCGACTTCTCGAAGATCGAGGCGGGGAAGATGGATCTGGAGGAACGAGACTTCGACCTGCAGAAGGTGTTCGATGACGTATCGAGCCAGACGGCCCCTGCGGCCCTGTCGAAGGGCTTGAAGACGTCGTTCATGATCGACGATGGCTTGCGCCGCCCGATGCGCGGCGACCCGCTGCGCATCTCGCAAGTACTGTTGAACTACGTCAGCAATGCGATCAAGTTCAGCGAGAGCGGCGAAATCGTCGTCTCGGCTGCATTGCAGCAGAGTGGGGTGGAAACCTGCCTGGTCCGCTTCGATGTGCGCGACAACGGCATCGGCTTGACGGATGAGCAAAGCGCCCGCTTGTTCCAGTCCTTCCATCAGGCCGACGCATCGACCACGCGCCGCTACGGCGGAACCGGTCTCGGCCTCGCGATCTGCCGCCGGCTGGCTGCGTTGATGGGCGGTGAGGTCGGTGTGCAGAGCGAGCCGGGGCAGGGTAGCAGGTTCTGGTTCACTGCGCATCTGCGCTGGGGCGAGGCGAACCCGGATGGCACGGGAACCGGGCGCCCCGCGGCGACCGTCCTCGAGCCCGACATGCTTGCTCGCGCCCACTTTCTGGTCGTCGACGACAACCCGGTGAATCGCGAAGTGGCGGCCGGGCTGCTCCAGGATGCCGGAGCCACCGCCAGCATGGCGTGCAACGGGCGCGAGGCGGTCGAGCGTCTGCGCAACGAGCGCTTCGACTGCGTTCTGATGGATGTTCAGATGCCGGTGATGGACGGCATCGAGGCGACGAAGCTGATCCGCTCAGACCCGGCGACGGCGCATGTGCCGATTCTCGCGATGACGGCCGACGCCCGGGAAACATTGCGTGCCCGTTGCCTTGCCGCAGGCATGCAGGGATTCATGAGCAAGCCGGTCGACCCTGAGATCTTCTATGCCACCGTGGGCCACTTTCTGGCGGCCTCATGCCCCCGATCGTCCGGCGCTCCTGCTCTTTCCGACCTGCGCGCGGTTCCCGGCGTTGCGGCGGTCTCGGCAGGACCGCAAGACGATCCATGCGTCGTCGATCTCTCGGTACTGTCGCGCTTCGTTGCCGGCAACTCGCAGAGGTTCAGTCGCTACGCGACCCTCTTTCTCGAGTCGGTACCGGAGACGATGGCCGAGCTGGAAGATGCGCTCGCGCAAGAAGACCTGCCCCGGATGTCCAACCTGGGCCATCGCCTCAAGTCGTCGTCGAAGCTGGTTGGCGCGGTCGGCTTCGCCGCGTTGGCGGAGTCGCTGGAAGAGGTCAAGGAAGGCGGCAATCTTGCGCAGGCCAGGGCGATTGTCGAGAACATGCGTTCCGCTTTCGACGCGACTTCCGCGGAGATCCGCGATGCCCTCGAGTCGACGGTGTGAGACGGAGATGCCGATGACACCGCGCATCTACTCAACGTTACCCAGCGATTCCTGGCGATCCTGGCGCTTCGACGCTGTGTTCCGTTCACCCATCCTGGTCCGCCACGTCATATGATGCTGCAAGCCTCTGATTTGGTCATCGGCGCGTTGGTCGTCGTCGCATCGATCGGTGTGCCATGGATCTGGCGCGCCACGCGCCAGCGCCGAGCCGCTGCATCGCAGTCGGCCCATGCGTCCGGCGTCGACGCCAACGGGCATGGGCGGAATCTGGTTGCGCTGCTGCGCGGCCTGCTGCCGGTCTGGCGCCAGCACACCGGGACGGTCAAGAGCCAGACCGAAGAAGCCATCACCGAACTGGTGATCAATTTTTCGTCGATCACGGAGCAGTTCGAGGCGGCCGGCTTCAAGGGGACCGGTTCCGGTTCGGCCGTGGGCGCGGAATCCACGATCAGCCTGCTGACCTTGTGCGAACGCCAGTTGCAGCCGGTCATCTCCTCGATGAACAACATCATGGACGGCAAGGGAGCGATGGCGGAGAAGGTGCGCGAGCTCTCCATCGTTACCGGCGAACTCGAGGCCATGGCCAGCGGTGTCGGACGGATCGCGGCCCAGACCAACCTGCTGGCCATCAATGCGGCGATCGAAGCCGCCCGCGCAGGAACCGCGGGTCGCGGATTTGCCGTGATTGCCAACGAGATTCGCAGCCTTTCGCATATCTCCGCGGAGACTGCCAAGCAGATCACCGATCGAATGGCACAGGTCACCACCATCATGAAGGCGACAGTGAATGCCGCCGCGATGGCGGCGGAGCACGACCAGACTGCGATCGAACTGTCGGGCAGCGTGGTGGCGGACGTACTGACCCACGTGCGTCAGCTGAGCGTCGAAGCCGAGACCATGCGCGACAAAGGCAACGTGATCCGAGAGGATATCGAGCGGATGATCGTCAGCCTGCAGTTCCAGGATCGTGTCAGCCAGATCATCTCGGTCATCGACGACGACATGGCGCGGCTCGATCGCATCGTCGGCGATGAGCTGGAGCCGCCGTCGCCGGACGCCTGGCTGGACGAACTGGAGTCCCGCTACACGATGCGTGACCAGCGTCGCAACCATGCGGCCGGCTCGCGCGGCGATGCAGCCGCTTCGGACGGTCCCAATCCCAAAGCAGCCGTTTTCTTCTAGACCAACCCCGAAAGAAAGACCGTGGCCAAGACCATCCTCGTCGTTGACGATTCGAGTTCATTGCGCGCTCTCGTGAAGCTGTCGCTGACGCGCGCCGGCTATGCGGTGATCGAAGCCTCCGACGGCAAGGCGGGGCTCGCGCAGCTGGACAGTGGAGCCGCCGTGAACATGATCGTCAGCGACGTGAACATGCCCAACATGGACGGCATCGCGTTCGTCACTCAGGTCAAACGGCACCCGCGCCACAAGTTCACGCCGGTGATCATGTTGACCACCGAAGACCAGGAATCCAAGATGCAGCAGGCTCGCGCCGCCGGCGCGAGAGCGTGGCTGTTGAAACCCTTCAACGGGCCGCAGCTGCTGGACGCGGTGTCCCGGCTGGTGCAGGCGTAGGAGCTGCCGTGAACGCTGCCCGCCTTCCCGCCGAGCTCACGATCTACACGGTCGGCGAACTCTATCCGCACTGCCTGGAGTGGCTGAGCCGCGCGGGCTCGTTCGTTTCCGGTCAGGCCCCCGAAGAACAGTTGCGGGTCGACGCCGCTGCGGTGGCGGAGGTCGATGCCGCGGGCGTGCAATTGCTGTTGTCGCTGGCAAACGCCTTGCGGCCCCACGCGCAATCCCTGGTGCTCGATCACCCGAGCCCGGCATTGGCCCGTGCCTGTTCGGCGCTTGGTGCCTCCACCTTGCTGGATGGCAGCGCTGCAAAGGGAACCGCCGAATGAACCAGGCAGAAAGCGACGAGAGCTTCATCGCCGAGGTCCTGCCTGTCTTCATTGGCGAGGCGAACGAGCAGATCGAGGCGCTGGAGCAACTGCTGCTGCAACTCGAAGGCGAACCAGGCGACCGAGATCTGCTCGACGCACTGTTTCGATGCGCGCACACGATCAAGGGGTCGGCCGGGCTGTTCGGACTGGACGAGGTGGTCCGCTTCACGCATCACGTCGAGACGCTGCTCGACCACCTGCGTGAAGGCAGCCTCGTGCTCACCCCGGAGCTCGGCAGCCTGTTGCTGGAGAGCAATGATCAAATCCGAGTGCTGATCAGCGCCGCGCAGCACGAACACGACGAGCCGGTGGAGACGGCCGATGCGCGCGCGGCGATCGTTCGACGTTTGCGGGAGGCCAGCGGCGAAACCGCGGAATCGATCGGTGATCCCGGTGCACCCGAGGCGCCGCTGGCCGCTGCGGCAGGCATCCGCCGCTGGCACGTCTCCGTGCAGTTCACCGGCGATGCGTTCCGTCACGGCATGGACCCGCTGGCGATCCTGAACTATCTGCGCGGGCTGGGAGAAATCCCGAACATCCTGTGCGATACGCTGGCGGTTCCTGCGCTCGATGGCTTCGATCCGGAACATTGCCATCTCGCATTCGGGTTCAGCCTGGACACCGCCGCCACGCGCACCGAGATCGAGCGAGCCTTCGAATTCGCTCGTGACGACTGTGTGCTGCGCCTGATCGAGCCGGATGCGCGCCCGCGGGATTTCGTTGCGTTGATCGACGCGATGCCCGACAACCCGAGGCTTGGCGACATCCTGGTCGCGGTCGGCGCGATCACGCGGGCACAACTGTCGCGCGGTCTTCACGACCAGGCGGAAGCTGGCGAAGGAACAGGCAAGGCGCCGCCGCTCGGCGCGTTGCTGCAATCCAGCACCGGACTGAGCGCCATTGTCGTCGCCGCGGCATTGAAGAAGCAGCAGCGGCAGCGCGAAGGCACGTCGGGCTCCGGGCTGTCGGAAGACAACGGGTTCATTCGCGTGCAGGCGGATCGGCTCGACGAGGTCATCAATCTGCTCGGCGAGCTGGTGATCGCCGGTGCCGGCGCTTCCCTGCTCGCGCGGCAGGCCCGCCAGCGCGGTCTGATCGAGGCCAATCAGCAGATCACGCGCCTGATCGAAGGGATCCGCAACAGCACGCTGCAATTGCGCATGGTGCCGATCGGAGAGACGTTCGCGCGCTTTCGTCGCGTGGTGCGCGATACGGCCGCGGAACTGGGCAAGGACGTGGTGCTGGAAATCGTCGGTGGCGAGACCGAGCTCGACAAGGCAGTGGTCGAGCGCATCGCCGATCCGCTGATGCACCTGGTGCGAAACGCACTCGACCACGGGCTGGAAACTCCGCAGCAGCGGCTTGCTGCGGGCAAGCCCGCGCAAGGGCGTTTGACGCTGAATGCCTGTCACGAGTCCGGCAACATCCTGATCCGCATCATCGACGACGGCCGGGGCATCCAGAGCCAGAAGGTGCTCGAGCGTGCCTGGGACCGCGGCCTGGTGGAGAAGGGCGTGGTGCCGCCGGAAGCCGAGATCCTGAAGCTGATCTTCGAGGCCGGCTTCTCGACCGCGGAGAAGGTGACCAATCTCAGCGGGCGCGGCGTCGGCATGGATGTGGTGCGCCGCAATGTCGAGGCCCTGCGCGGTTCGGTCGCGATTTCCAGTGAGGTGGGCAAGGGCTCGTGCATCGAGATCCGGTTGCCGCTGACACTGGCCATCATCGACGGCTTCCTGATCGGTGTCGGTCCTTCCAAGTTCATCTTCCCGCTGGACGCGGTGGTCGAGGTCATCGCCAACCGGCAGACCACCACGGCGCTCGATGCACAGGGCCGCAGCTGCGTCGAGTTGCGCGGGCAGATGCTGCCGGTGGTTGACCTGCGCATGCTGTACGCGCTCGACTCGCCACGGCCCGAGCGCAGCAGCGTGGTGGTGATCCGCGCGGGCACGCGTCGCTACGGCGTCATGGTGGACGTGTTGCTGGGCCAGCACCAGACCGTCATCAAGCCGCTCGGACTGATGCTGCGCAGCTTGAGAGGTGTCTCGGGCTCGTCGATCCTCGGCACCGGGGAAGTCGCACTCATCTTCGACGCCGCCGCGCTCGGGCAGTTGGCCTCCCAGTCGCGCAATCCGTCTTCCAAACCCAATCGAATCGCTGGCCACGCCAGTGAGACCGTCACCCCTCATCGGTAGGAGCAAGAGCAATGAATTCCCCGAATCCCTCCTGGCTGGCGCGAGTCTTCGCAGGCGCCGAATTGCAACGGACGAACGAGGAGGCCGCTCGGCAACAGCGCGCACGCGCCGACTCCGAAGCTGCGCTGCAGGATCTGAAGCTGCGCTGTGCCGAGCTCGAACGCAGGAACGAAGAACTGACCCGGCAGGATCTCGCGCGCGTGGAATCCGACGTTGCCCACGCACTCCTGAAGGACCGGTTCGCCGAGCTCGAATCGGAGCTGAAAGTCCGCACCGACATCATGAACGTGACGAGCATCGTCTCGGAGGCGGACAAGAAGGGCGATATCGTTTCCGTCAACGACAAGTTCATAGAGGTCTCGAAGTACAGCCGCGACGAGTTGATCGGTCATCCGCACAACACGACGCGCCATCCGGACATGCCGAAGGAGACGTTCAAGCAGCTCTGGGCCACCATCGGCCGCGGCGACATCTTCCGGGGCGTCATCAAGAATCGGGCGAAGGACGGCACCCCCTACTATGTCGACGCCGTGGTGGCACCGATCCTCGGCGAAAACGGCAAGCCGAAGAAATATCTGGGTGTGCGCTATGACATCACGGCGGCGGAAATCGAACGCCAGAACGCCAAGGGCATCCTCGCGGCGATCGATGCCTCGTATGCCTATATCGAGTTCGACCTCGCCGGCCAGGTGCTGAAGGCGAACGACAACTTCCTGCGCCTGCTGGGCTATCAAGGGGGCGAAGTGGTCGGCAGGCACCACCGCATGTTCGTGGAGACCGAGCAGGCCGCGGGGCTGGCGTACCAGCAGTTCTGGCGCGATCTCAACGCCGGCAAGGCGCAGAACGACGTGTTCAAGCGCATCGGCAAGTCGGGACAGGTGTTGTGGATCCAGGCGGTCTATGCGCCGGTCAGCGACGAGATGGGCCGCGTCGTCAAGATCGTGAAGATCGCGACCGACGTGACGGCCGAAGTCAATGCCACCCAGATGTTGCGGCAAGCTGTCGAGCAGGCCCAGCGGGTCACAGCAGCGGCCATGGACGGCGATCTGAGCCAGCGCATTTCGCTGGAGGGCAAGAGCGGCCCGATCGAGGCCCTGTGCATCGGCGTCAATACGCTGGTCGAGCGCACCGCGGTCATCTTCGGGGACGTCGGCCGGATCTTCGGGGCGCTGGCCGCAGGCGATCTGTCGCAGCGTGTGACGCGGGACTATTCAGGCACCTTCGCCCAGGTCAAGGCCGATGCGAATGCCACCAGCGAAAAGCTGGCCGCGATCATCGAGGACGTCGGCCGCTTGTTCTCCGGGTTGGCCGAAGGCGACCTGACCCAGCGCATCACCCGCGACGCCGAAGGCATCTTCGATCAGGTCAAGCAGGACGCCAACAGCAGCTCCGAAAAGCTGGCCGCCATCATCGAGGAAGTGCGTGCCGCGGCCAACGCACTGACCGGTGCCGCCAGTCAGGTGAGCGCCACGGCCCAGTCGCTGTCCCAATCGGCCAGCGAGCAGGCCAGCTCGGTGGAAGAAACGACGGCGTCGATCGACCTGATGTCCGCTTCGATCACGCAGAACAGCGACAACGCCCGCATCACCGACGGCATGGCCACCAAAGCCAGCAAGGAAGCCGGCGAGGGCGGCCAGGCGGTGACGCAGACCGTCTCCGCGATGAAGCAGATCGCGCAGAAGATCGGCATCATTGACGACATCGCCTACCAGACCAATTTGCTGGCGCTGAATGCCGCGATCGAAGCGGCGCGGGCCGGCGAGCACGGCAAGGGCTTCGCGGTGGTGGCCGACGAGGTACGCAAGCTGGCCGAACGCAGCCAGGAAGCGGCCAAGGAGATCGGGGATCTGGCGGGCAACAGCGTCTCGACCGCTGAGCGCGCGGGCAAGCTGCTGGACGAGATCGTGCCGTCCATCCAGAAAACCTCGGAGCTGGTGCAGGAGATCGCCGCCGCGTCGCAGGAACAGAGCCAGTCGGTCACGCAGATCGGCGGGGCGATGGATCAGCTCAGCAAGGCGACGCAGCAGAACGCCTCTGCGTCGGAAGAGCTGGCGGCCACTTCGGAAGAACTCTCGGGGCAGGCCGAGCAATTGCAGCAATCGGTGGCCTTCTTCAACCTGGGCGACGAGGAGGCGCCGGCGCGCCGGGGCGGCAAGCCTCTCGCCGCCGCACAGACCGAGCGCCGGTCACCGAACTCGCCCCTTCGCACCGTTGGCAAGTCCGCCGGCGCGGTGCCGAAGCAGGTCTTGGCCACCGGCACACGCGGCAACTTCCGGCCGTACTAAGGGGTCTGCATGAAGCAAGAACGACACGGCGGGAACGATCCAGCCGAAGCGCCGGCCCAGTTCCTGACCTTCTGGCTCGGCGACGAAATCTTCGGCATGGATATTCGTACCGTGCGCGAGATCATCCAGTGCGGCCCGATGACCTTGTTGCCGCTGATGCCGGATTTCGTGCGCGGCGTGATCAACCTGCGCGGCGCAGTGGTGCCGGTGATCGATCTGCATGCGCGCTTCGGGCGACCGGCCGCCAAGGTGGGGAAGAAGAGTTGCATCGTGATCTTCGATGCGATCCGCCATGGGGAGCGCACGGAGCTCGGCCTGCTGGTCGATGCGGTCAGCGAGGTGATCAAGATCGCGCCGGCGCAGATCGAGCCGCCGCCGGATTTCGGTGCGGCGGTGCGGCGCGACTTCATTCGTGGCATGGGCAAGGTCGGTCAGCGATTCGTGATCCTGCTCGAGCCCGATCGGGCGCTGGACGTGCAGGAGATGGCCAGCCTTTGCGAGGCGGCGCAGAGCGAACTGGTGCCTTGAGATGCTGGCCCTGCGAGACGACACCTATCGCGACATCGCGTCGCTGATGTATTCGAGTGTCGGCCTGTCGTTCAACGAGAGCAAGAAGTCCCTGGTCTCGTCGCGACTCGGACCACGCGTCCAGCGGCTCGGGATGCGGGATTTCGAGGACTACGTCGCGCTGATCTCTGGCGATCAGGATGGCGGGGAGTTCCAGTTCGCGATCGATCTGCTGACGACCAACGAAACGTATTTCTTCCGCGAGCCTGCGCATTTCGATCTGCTCGAGCAGGAACTGGCCAAGGCCGGACGGCGACCGCTGTCCATCTGGAGTGCCGCCTCGTCGTTCGGCGACGAGGCCTACAGCATCGCCATGCTGATGGCCGACATGCAGCAGCAGGGCCGCATAGGCAACGAGTGGGACATCCTCGGCACCGACATCAGCGACCGCGTGCTGCGCAGCGCGAGCCAGGCGATCTACCCGCAGGACCGGTTGCGCAACGTCCCCGCACAGCGCCTGAAGCGCTACTGCTTGCGCGGCGAGGGGGAATCGGAGGGGCTCGTGCAGATGCAGCCGAAGCTGACCGAGCGCGTTCGCTTCGGGCAATTGAATCTATGCCAGCCGATCGAGGCGCTGGGGCCGTTCGACGCGCTGTTCCTGCGCAACGTGCTGATCTACTTCGACGCGCAGACCAAGCGCGAGGTCGTCGATCGGGTGCTCACGCAGCTGAGGCCCGGTGGCCTGTTCTTCATCGGTACCGCCGAGGGGCGCGTACCGTGCGCCACGCCGCTGCGGCCGATCGCGCCGGGCGTGTTTCGAAAGCCCGTGGCGTGAGTGCCTCATGATTCGCGCACCCGGCCGCGCCGCATCCTCTCGCCGGCCGATGCCTGCGGGCAAGGTCCACACGCTGCATCCTGGCGACGTTGCCGCAGGCGGACAAGGCGACCGGTTCGAGACCTTGCTGGGATCTTGCGTCGCCATCGTGCTGACCGACCCTCGCCGCACCGTGGGTGTCATGTGCCACATCGTGCATGCGAAGCCCGCGGTGGCCGAAACCGACCCGACCGGGGCTTACGCCGCGGTGGCGCTCGAGGCGATGTATGGGGAGCTTCAGGCGCGAGGCATTACCCCGAGGCTGTGCGAGGCCTATGTCTACGGCGGAGGCAACATGTTTCCCGATCTGTATCGATCCACCAGCGTCGGCGACCAGAACGTGCGCTGGGCGCTGGAGGCATTGGCAGCCGATGGCATCCGGGTGGTCGCGCAGGACGTGGGCGGAACAGTCTATCGGCGCCTCAGCTGGACTGTCGGGGTCGACGACCCGGTCGTCAGTGCAGTCGAGGTCTGAGGAGTCGCGATGACCATCAGGGTGTACGTGATCGATGACTCGGCGGTCGTG